>Ga0206916_1137_pt1 | contig 11854 bp, 10 predicted proteins | sample Alteio_BWOrgHeat_71_FD_152957 | JGI IMG/M metagenome (GOLD analysis project Ga0206916, IMG submission 152957) | Enriched cells from forest soil in Barre Woods Harvard Forest LTER site, Petersham, Massachusetts, United States -... | ecosystem: Environmental > Terrestrial > Soil > Temperate forest >... | reverse complement strand
GCGCGCTGGTGAATAAGGCCGAGGACGGTGGCACAGAGAAGATTGAGGCAGCCGACAGCGACGCCCGCCTTGATCAGGTCGGCGCGCTTGCGGACATTCTGCGTGAAGTAGACGGCGGTGAAGCCGGAAAGCAAGCTGACTAAAAGAAAGATGAAGTTCCGATCAACCAGCAGCGAGGCGAGCATGCTGATCTGCACAACAGAATAAAGCCCAACGCGCGTGCCCAACAGCAGCGTAATGAGGAACGGCGAAAACGTGCAGGGACAAAGAAAATAGAACTGCGCCAGGCTGGCCGGATCGTGTGGCCAGTTCAGGTAGATACCCTTCACCATGGCGAGATTCAGCCAGAGCGTGCTCAGGATCAGCATGAGCCGCGAATTGGAGCGCCAGATTTCCGGCGCATCGAGCTCGAGCAACATCAGGCCGGCGATGAAGACGATGAATGCGAGGATCTGGTCCTCGAGATTCTCCATCGCATGCGACCATTCCGGCCCCCACGCCACGCCCAGGTGGAGTAGGCCAAGGAAGGAGCTCAAGATGACGAGCCGCAGTTTCCAACTTGAATCAGCGCGGCTTTGCAATGTGTCCTCCGAATGACTGAGGCGCATCTTGTCGCACGCAAGACCCTTGCGTACCAAGCGTCGCCGTTCGAGCCAGTCGGTGAACATATCTATTAGAGGGTAAGGCTGGTCGTCTTCTCGCCGCGATGGGCCTTGTAGGCGCGGATGATGCGTTGCACCAGCTCGTGCCGGATCACGTCGACCTCGTCGAACTTCGTGAAGTAAATGCCCTCGGTGCCGTGCAGCGCCTGCAGGGCTTCGACCAACCCGGACTTGCGGTTGTGCGGCAGATCGACCTGCGATGGGTCACCGGTGATGACACACTTCGAGCCTTCGCCGATACGGGTGAGGAACATGAACATCTGCTCGGTCGTCGTGTTTTGCGATTCGTCGAGAATGACGAAGCTGTGGCTCAGGGTGCGTCCGCGCATGTAAGCCAGCGGTGCGATCTCGATGATCCCCTTGTCCATGTAGCGCTGGATCTCGTCATTCTCGAGCATGTCGTTGAGCGCGTCGTAAAGCGGGCGCAGGTAAGGGAAGATTTTCTCCTGCAAGTCGCCCGGCAAAAAGCCGAGTGCTTCACCGGCCTCGACGGCGGGACGTGTCAGCACGATGCGGTTCACTTCCTCATTCTTCAACGCGGCGACGGCCATCGCCATGGCGAGGAAGGTCTTTCCTGTGCCGGCCGGACCCACGCCAAAAATGAGATCGTGGGTCTTGACCGCATCGACGTAATTTTTTTGCTGGAGCGATTTCGGGATGATCGGCGGCTTCTTCGCGGAAATCTGGATGCGCGCGGCGTGCAGGTCGGGCAGCTTGATGTCCTTGCCCTTGCTGACCGACTCGAGCGCGAAGTTGAACTCGGTCTTGCGGATATAGAGGCCCTTCTCACGTGCGAGATGAAGTTGCTGGAAAACGTCCCGAGCTTTCCCGAGATTTTCCGGCAAACCTTCCAGCTTGATCCAACCGTCGCGGGTCGTGATCTTCACGCCAAACTTGTCCTCGATCTTGCGCAGGTTTTGCGGGTCGTTGACGTAGAGGGCTTGCGCAGCACGCGCGTTTTCGAAATTCAGTGTTTCACTGCCGGCGTGCGAGGTGGTCGATCCGTTGGAACTCATGATGGGGGAAGCCAATCTATCTTTGGGGTTGGTCATTGGGGAGGCGTCATCTTGTCGACGAAAGGTTTCACCTTCCAGTCGGTGCGGTGATTTTCCTTGTACTCGTTGCCCAGCGAGTCTTCGCCGCGGATATAATATTTTTGACGCTTCGAGCCGTCATACTTGAACTTCTCGTTGAAGACGACGCGCTTCTTCCGGTAGTCCTCGTACTTCGCATAGAGCTCCGGGTTCGAGTGCATCGACAAAATCTCCGGCTCGGTCACGCTGATCAGGTCGGAGGGATACGGGATGATCTGCGCGATCGGCTCACCGCGCTCGAAACGTACGCGTGTGTTCTTCGCGGTCATCTTCCAGTTCATCGTGAAAGGATAGGGCAGCCAGTTCGTCTCGATCACGCCTTCCAGCGACTGGATGCCGTGCTTGGGATAATTCGCAGGGCCCTTGGTGATGAGGCTGATTTTTTCGTCCGTCCAAAACATGAACTCGGCATGGAACGTGACGACACCCGATCCGAAATGCGATGAAGGTAGGAAGTGCTGTTGGACTTCGGTGAGCTCTTCCGTGGCCCAGACCTTAAGGCCGCTGGCCGGTTCCGTGCCGTCCCATTCCATCTCGCATGGCACGTCGTTGATCACGAACCACCCGAGGCTGTTGGCCATGACCAGGGGGAGACAATGGTAGGCGAAAGCGCCCGGCGTCTTGTCCATCCATTCCCGCGTGCGCGCCGCAGGAACCAATTTCTGGCAGTTATAGTCGAACGTTTTGTAGGCGATCAGTTTCATCGAATATCCCGCGCTGGGCCGTGTACAAATGGCCTCGCGGACGAGGCCCGTACCGCGTTCGGGTCAGGAAGCTGGAGGTCGGACACACGAGAAAATTAGGGCGGGCGCTGGTTTTGCCAAGCCGTAAGATCGACCATTTTTTCTCGTGCGCAAGTATTTACGCGAAAACCTGTAACAACGATTCTGGGAAATCTTTGCCCAAAATGGGTTTATGACTTGGAATTGATTCCGCGCGGGTTTATTTCTCAGGTAGTCATGCCGGACAACCCCCTTCCCGACGCCAAAACCGACGCCACCTCCGAGCCTGTCGAGTTCAACTTTTCCAACCCTCCGGCGGAGACTTCCCGCATCCGCCGCCGGTCGCTCAAGGCCAAGCAACCGGGCCTGATCAAGCCAACCGCCGTGGCCGTCCCACCGACCGCCCGGGATCTTGAACGCGAAGCCCCTCCCCTTTCCGCGGAGGAAGCCAAGCAGGCCGTCACGCATTTGCCCGAGACCCGCGAAACGCCGGTGACACCGAAGACCGAACCCGTCTCGAAACCGGCTCCATCGACTTCTGCCCCGCCGCGGACGACGCCTTTGGTTTCGCCCACGGTGAGTACGCCGGGCGGGGCGTCAAAAACTGCAGCGAATGGCACCGCCGCAACTTCGCAAACATCTTCCGCGCCGAAGACCGCCACCGGCTCGACATCCCCGCACGGCACTCGTCCCGCGACCCTCTATTATAGCTCATCCCCGCGCAAGGAAAGTCCCGCCGCGGCCGCCACCTCGTCCTCATCCGCCAGCACTTCTCCTACAGCATCTCCCATGAAAACCATTCCCACCGCGAGTTCCGCTTCCTCGTCATCCGCAGCGGCATCGTCCGCGGCTCGCCCGGCAGGTTCCGCGGCATCCACCCCAGCATCGTCCACAACACGGCCTGCAAGTTCTTCCGCCGCCACTCCGGTTTCCGCCACGGTCACGCGCCCCGCGACAGCTTCGTCCACCGCGCGTCCTTCCACAACGACCGATTATCGCGCGAACATCGACCGCCAAAGCCGCGAGCAAAAATCGGTCGGCAGCCTTCTCTCTTATGTCGTCTACGGCCTGATCGCGTTCTTCGTGCTCACCGCCGCGCTGGCCGGTTACGGTGGCTGGGTGCTTTCCCAGCGCATCACCGACCAGAGCGTGACCGTGCGCGACATCGACGCGAAATATGCGGCCACGACCAAGGACCTCACCGCCAAGCTGGCCGTCACACAGGACACGCTGACCCAGGCGCAGGCGCAGATCGCACGCCAGCAGGACCTCATCGTCAAGCAACAGGACCAGCTCAATCGCCTGATCGCCACGACGAACGAAAACACCAAGGCCATCACCGCCGAGAAACAAGCGCGTGCGCAGGAAACCACTGTCTTGCGCGGCCGCGTTCGCGATCTCGAAAAGAATGAGCCTGCTCCCACCCGCTAACAGCACCGTCTCCCTTTCCCCTCGATGATTTCATCGGTTGAACTGCACCGCATTTTTGCGGAATGGCGCGTCCGGCTGCATCGCGCCAAGGACATTCTCCAGCCTCCGTCGTGGAGCGAGAAAGAATGGCGCCAGTTCTCGCAGGCACTCGCGCTGATGGTGCGCGACCATGGTCGCAGTTGGATCATCGATCCGAATGTCTACTGGGACCTGCGCTGGAATTTGCAGAACGGCGGCGAACTCGTCTGCCAGATCGAGCATATTCCCGGCGAGAAGACATCGCTGGTTGTCGCGCAGAATGGCGGCTTCGCCGAGCAGGTCGGCAGCTACACGTGGCTCTGGGCCGAGTTCAACATGGACGGCGATTTTGCGCGCGATCCTTATTGGGTCGAAGGCACGTGGAAAGACGCGCTAACCGCGTTCCTGCTGCCGCTCGACCGGCAAAGCACCTTTCTTCTCGCCGGTCGTGCCGAGACGCCCGATGCCTTGCTGTTGCAGGACGGCGCGCGTCCCAATGACGGCGTCAAACTTTTGCCCGGCCTGAATGAGACTTCCACTCCTGCTGCCTACGCCGATTTCGTCGAGGAGAAAAATGGCGATTCGCCGCATGAGAATGGCCACAGCAACGGACATGGCAACGGACACGCACCACACGAACCGGAGAAGATCGTGCACGCAGTGGCGGCCGATATCCCCGTTGTGGTGGAGCAGCCGCCTGGCAATAATGCGAGTGCGCGAGTTGACACGTCCGCGCCCTTCGCTATCCGTTGGGGCATGGCCCTCAAACTGACCTGGAAGGATACGGACGAAATCGCATATGCGCTGATCGACGCCCATCCCGACCAAGACCCGCTCAAGCTCAGCTTTCCCAAGCTCCACAAGATGGTGACAGAACTGGAAGAGTTCGGTGACGATCCCGAAAAATCTTCCGAATCGATCCTCGAATCGATCCAGATGGCTTGGTATGAGGAGGTCAAATGAGCGAAAAATCCGTTGTCAGTTCCCCCGATGCGCCTCCCGCCATCGGGCCCTATTCCCAAGGCATCAAGGCCGGCGGCTTCGTCTTTTTGTCCGGCCAGATTCCGCTCGTTGGCGATACCAACCGCATGGTTTTCGGCATGATCAAGGAGCAGACCGAACAGGTGCTCACCAACGTCACGGCGTTGCTTGCGGCGGAAGGCCTCGACATGAACGACGTGGTCAAGGCGACCGTCTTCCTCGCGTCGATGACCGAGTTTTCCGCGATGAACGAAGTCTACGCGCGCCATTTTCCCGGTGTGCCCCCGGCGCGCTCGACCATCGAAGTCGCACGTTTGCCTCGCGATGCCCGCGTCGAGATCGAGGTCATCGCCAAGCTGAGGGATTGATATGGCAGACGAAACACCGCTGGCCAAACGCATCTACGACACCGCCCACATCACGGGCGAGTTCACGCTCCGCTCCGGCGCAAAAAGCAACGAGTACTTCGACAAGTACCTCTTCGAGGCCGCCCCCGACCTGCTCAAGCATATCGCCATCGCCATGGTCAAGCTGGTGCCGCCCGGCGTGGATGCGCTGGCGGGCCTCGAGATGGGCGGCATCCCCATCGCCACGATGCTTTCGCAACTGACCGGCCTGCCGGTGCTCTTCGTGCGCAAGAAAGCGAAGGACTACGGCACCTGCAAGATCGCCGAAGGCGGCGTGGTCAAAGGCAGGAAGCTGCTCATTGTCGAGGACGTGGTCACCTCGGGCGGCGCGATCCTCGATGCCGCGAAGGCCCTGCGCGCGGAGGGCGCCGAGCTCGCCCAAGTCGTCTGCGTCATCGACCGGGAATCAGGCGGCCCGGCCAATCTGGCCAAGAGCGACCTCATCCTGAAGTCCCTCTTCACCATGACCGACCTCAAGAAAGCCGGCGAGCCGTCACAATAACGGCCGGCTTATTTCCCTTATTTTCCCTATTCTTTTAGGAGAAATAGAAGAAAAAGGAGAATTAGCACATCTGCCCTAGCGCGCGCCGCTGCCGGCGCTTTCGCTATTGCGCGGGGGTGCTGGTCGTCGATGTGGCGCCGGATGCCGTGCCGCCGCCATTCGCACCCTCGCGCCGACGTCCGCCGCCACCAAATCCACCGCCGCCTTGTCCCGTAACTGCGGCCTGTTGCTGGTAAAGCGCGAGCTGGTCCGGCGTGAGCACCTTTGCCAGCGCGGCCTGTGTCGCCTGCGCCTGGCTGGTCAGCGTCGAAACCGCGTTCGGATTGCCAATAAGCGTCGTCGGGTCCGGCGCTGAACTCTGCACCTGGTACAGCGCATTCAACACCTGCTCCTTCTGCTGGTCGGTAAATTGCATCAGCGGCGCCATCTGGTTCACCTGCACCGTCGCGGCGATTTCCGAGCGGCTCGCCTTCTCGTCGGACTGCAATTGCGCATACTGTGCCTGTTGTGCCGGCGTGAGCACCGTCTGCAACGTCTTGTCCAGGGAATTGAGATTCTGCTGCGGCGCGGCCGGATCGGTCTTCCCGCCATTATCGAACATCTTTTTCATCGCGTCGCGGCGGTTCTTATTGTCCGCATCCATCGCGGCCAGGATCGCCGCATTTTGTTCCGGCGTCAGTTTTAGCCGCTTCTGCAAAAGAAACATCCGCTGCGCCTGGTTGAATTGCCCCCCGCGCATCATGCCGCCGATGATCCCCGCGATCGCGGAAAGATTCTGTGGAGGCGGCGTTGCCGCGACAGGCGCACCCTGCTTCGCATCTTCCAGCTCCTTCTTCAGCGCGGCATTGGAAGCCTGCAACTGGTCGACCTGGCTGGTCGCGCCGGACGTCTCGCTTACCAGCTCTTTCCTATCGTTATCCGCTTTGGCCAGAGCGGCCTTCGCCGAGTCCAGTTTCGCCTGCAAATCGGCCAGGTCCGCGCCGTCGCCGAGATAATGGCTGTAAGCCAATGCCCCAGCCGTACCGAGAACCAGACCTCCGATAACTCCCAAAATAGCGTTGCGCATGTTTTGCATCGTACGATACGACACCGCCGAACGCAAAAGGTTACATTTTTTGCGCCAAAATCTTCGCCCAACCCTTAGCTCAACTTAGGGATTCGTGTGCACCGTTGCCGAAGCCGCCCCTTGGAACTTCTGCATCATCGCCTTCTGCATGTTTATCTGGTCCTGCGCCTGCTTGTGATAAGTCGCCAACTGGTCGGGCGTCAGGATCTTAGACAGCGCGTCCTCCTTCGCCTTCGCCTGGGCATCCATGATCGCGCTGGGATCGGTCGCCCCATTCCCAACGGTCTTGAGCCAGTTCGGGTCCGACTGCTGTTGCTGGACCTGATACAGCGCGTTGTAAACCTGGTCCTTCTGCGAATCGTTCAACTGCAACAGGGGCGTCATCTGGTTCATCTCATAGGAAGCCATCGTCTCCGCCTGGCTGTTTTTCTGGTCTGTCTTCAACTGCTGGTAAGCCGTCTTCTGCTCCGGCGACAGCACCTCGTCCAGCGTCTGGTCCACCGTCTTGTTCGCCTTGAGGTCCTTGATCGCCTGCGGATCGATCTTTCCGCCCGCAAACAATTTCGCCGCCATCTCCTCGCCGCGTGCGCCCTCCTCTTCCAGCGCCTTCCGCACCGCTGCCTCTTGATCCGGCGTCAAATGCAGCCGCGCCTTCAGCAACATCAGTTGCTCGTCCAGATGATGCTTCATCCCCGCCTTGATCATGCCCGCCATCGGATTCGCCGCCGGCGTCGTGGCCGCAGTGGTGGCAGGCGCCTCCGATTGAAGTTGCGTCACCTGCTTTTTGAGCTCGTCCTTGCTCGCGCTTAACTGCTGGATCTGGTCCGACATCGCATCAGTTTCCTTCTTCGCCGCGACCTTTTCCTGCGCAGCCTTGTCGAGGTCCGCCTTGCTCTTGGCCAATTGGTCCTGCAACGCCGCCAACTCGCTTCCCTCGCCCAGGAAATGACTGTAAGCCAACGCCCCCGCCACGCCGAAAATCAAGCAACCCACCGCCACAAGAATCGTTCGCATGCTCTCTGCATACGCCTCTGCACGAGCCGCGCCAAGCGCAAAGCGGAGGGATTAAATTGGTTTGGTGGCTCGTGCAGATGGCACCTCTTCGCCTCTTCAATTGGGACGTCGCTCGCCTGTGCCCTCCTGAAAGGAGGGTGGGATAATAGCCCATGGTTGGCGCAGCAGCGCTTACCATGGGTTTACCGCACCAGCGGCCAATCCTGTAAGGATTGCGTCAATCCCACACATAACGCTCGTCATACGCCATCTCGTATCGTTTCAGGAACTGACGCAATTCCTCCTCGAACGAAACTTTGCGGTGATGCTCTTCCTGCCGCGCAATATACCGACGAACCGAAGCCACTTGGAGATGACCGACCGAGAATGCGCCATAACCGGCCTGCCACGCGAAGCTTTCCAGATCGGGACTCTTCGTTTTTAGCCAGGCCGACGAAACCCGTTTCATCTCCTGCACCACGCTCGACAAATCGCGGGTCCTTGACAGATGACACAGCACGTGGACATGGTCGTCCGCTCCGCCGATGATCAGGGATGGACAATCAATTGTTTAAGAATCCCGCCCAAATATTGGTGCAGATCACTGCGAACAATGGGATCGCGCAGAAACGGTCTGCGGGACTTCGTGGAAAAAATCAGATGAACCAGAACCTGCGCCAGAGATTGGGCCACGGGCCAAGCGTGAACGGGTGCGGACGGTTCCGCAATCCTTTCAGGATTGGTCGCGATCCTATGTAAACCCAGGGTAGCCCCTGCTGTGGCAACCCTGGGCTTTTTTCCGGCCCTCCTTTCAGGAGGGCTTTGTAGGCGGGGAACCTTGATTTTCATGCGCCACGGGTTCAGGTTTTGAACGAGAGGACAACTATGTTGCACACGCTCTTTCTCCTCGTGGCTGTTGTCTTGGCGGTGCCGTTGGTGCTCTACTTGTTTTGGTTTGTTCATTGCACCTTGGACCGCATCTGTGTCAGCCACGCCCGGCGGTTCTGCAGGCAACGCGGTTTGGAAATTTCCAGATTCCGTTGGCAACCCGCCTTTCAATCGTCAAGTGGAAGAAGAGTCAAAACGGAGTCCACCTTGGTCCAGTTGGATTGTCTCGATGCTCAAAAACAACGCAGATTGATTCTGTTATTAGTCTGGCCGTTCTCGGTTCGCAAACTGATAAGCGATGAAAAGTATCCTGAATCCTGTGATGAGCAGTGGCCGCTGATTTCAAACTGATTCAATATAGATTATACGTGATGCGTAGTGTGTACTGTGAGACCGCGGTTGATAGAATGAATACATGGCGGATCACCCTCTCGCCTCCTGAAAGGAGGCCCGGCTAAAAGCCCAGGGTTGGCCAGCAGGCCTACGCTGGGTACGAGTAATCGGGAGCGAATCCTGTAAGGATTCCGGCGCTACCCGCATGAAATAAAACCGACCGCGCAACATCGCCTGCCGGAATCCTTACAGGATTCGCTTCCCGATTTGCAAGACCCAGGGTAGCCACTGCTGTGCAACCCTGGGCTTTTATCCCGATATTCTTTCAGGATGTTTCAGAGGTATTGACCTGAGAGCGCCAATTTCCTACGCGGCAGGTTCTGGTCGGGACGTTCGAAGTCCCCCTCACCGCCACTCATGCTTCGGATATTTCCGCGACAGCTCCTGCTTGATCTTCGGATAACTCTCCTTCCAAAAATTCGCGAGGTCAGTGGTGATTTGGACGGGACGCTGGTTGGGCGCGAGGATCTGGATCGTCACCGGTTGGCGACCCTTGGCGACGGTAAGGCTGGTGACGCCGTACAAATCCTGAATGCGCGCGGCGGTCATGGGCGGACTGCCGACGGTGTAGATGACCTTCGCCTTGCGACCACCGGGCAACTCCAGCCGTTCCGGCGCGAACTGCTCGAGCCAGCGCGAATCCTGCGACGACAACCAGCCACGCAAGGCGGGCCAGACTTCGGCATCCTTGATCGCCTTGTAGGTAAATGAGCCGTGGCAAATCTGGCCTATGATCGTGCGGCGCGCTTCCTCGTCGGCGGTGGGTAATTCGAGTTCCGGCATCCAGCCGCGCAGGCATTCCAGACGCACAAACCATTGCTCGACCGCATCATCCCAGTTTTTCAGCGGGCAGCGGCCCGAGACGACTTCTTCGGTGAGCAGGCGCGCCGCGGCTTCCATGTCGGTCCCGTCCTGCTCGGTGAAATCGAGGACGAGATCGCGAAAAAGGCGCGTACGGCGGGTCATGACGCGGCGCAGGTTGGGCTCGAACAGCGTCTGCGTGCCCTCGGAGAAATCGTCAGGGAACGCATCGCGCAACCACGATTCCTCCACGGCGGTCGCCTGGCTCAGGAGCACGCGCAATTCATCGCGCGAGTCGACCTCGCGGATTTCGCTCGCGACGAAAAGCGCGCTTTTGCGCACCACGCTGTCGCGCACCAGCTCGCCCGTGCGGTGATGGATCAGGCGGCAGCGCAAAGTTCCCTGGTCGACGCGCTTGGCGAGCTGATCGGAAAAGCCGGCAAGAATGCAGCGCTGGATCGCCTCCGGCTGTGCGGGTTTGTCGGAGATGTCGAGTCCGCCGCACTCGCACAAACGCAAAAGCTGGTCGAGCATCCCCGCGACTTCGCGCGCGCTTCCGGCGTGAATGCCCAGTGGCCGGCATTTTTGCATGTCGAAGTTGCGCCCCTGCGCAAACCGCCACGCACGCATGAGAATGAAGAGATCGGATTCCCCATCTCCGCCAAGGACATCCTCGCGCGTCTCATCCATCCGCCTGCCCTCGCTGCGCAGGAGGATAGTGCGCCCCTGCGAAAGCGCCGCGATCAACGCCGCCGCGCGGACGCAGCCGAGTTCGTGCGCCGCCAGCAACATGCGCGCATACCGCGGGTGCGTCGGGAACGAGGCCATGCGGCGGCCGATCGACGTGAGCTTGTGCTCATGGTCGAGCGCGCCGAGGTCGTGCAGCAACTGCATCGCGCGCGCGAACGATTTTTCCTCCGGACGCTCGACCCACGGAAAGGCCTCGAGGTCGTCGATGCCGCTGGCCTTGAGCGTGAGCAGCGCGCCGCTCAATTCGAGCCGCCGGATTTCCGGCAGCGTTTGCGCGGGACGTTGCTCGTTCTCGCGCTCAGTCCAAAGCCGGATGCCGTGGCCAGGAGCGGTGCGACCCGCGCGGCCCAAACGCTGCTGCGAAGAGGCGCGACTGATCTTCTCCACGAGCAGTGTATTGATCCCGCGATGCGGATCGAACCGCGCTACACGCGCGAGGCCGCTGTCGATGACGACGCGGACACCGTCGATGGTGAGCGAGGTTTCGGCCACGTTGGTGGAGACGATGATCTTCCGCTTCGCACTGGGGCCCACGGCGGCGTCCTGCTCGGCGGGCGGCAATTCGCCATGCAACGCGTGGAAGGCAAACTCGACGCCGCTGAGCGTGCTGCGCACGGCGTTGAGCGTCCGCTGGATTTCGTACGCGCCGGGCATGAAAATGAGGACATCGCCCGCGGGCTGCTGGCGTACGGCGCTCTCGCAGGCGTCGGCGGCTTGGTCCCAGACCGGCGCGTCGCTCGATTTCGGCAGGTATTCGAGCGTGACGGGAAACATTTTTCCGGGCGACTCGAGTACTTCGACCGGCTTGAGATAATCGGCGAGCAGCGCCGTTTCCAGCGTGGCCGACATGACGACGATCTTGAGATCGGGCCGGCCGCTTTGCTGGATTTGCCTCGCGCGCGCGAGGGCGACATCGCCCTCGAGATGCCGCTCATGAAATTCGTCGAAGACGAGCGCACTGACACCGGGCATCGCCGGGTTTTCCTGCATCTGCCGTAGCAGGATACCCTCGGTCACATAAAGAATGCGCGTGTCGCGCGAGGAGACATTTTCCAGCCGGTACTGGAACCCGACTTCGCCGCCGAGCTTCGCGCCACGTTCCTCCGCCACCCGCTTGGCCAGCAAGCGCGCCGCCAATCGCCGCGG
>Ga0206916_1135_pt1 | contig 12105 bp, 10 predicted proteins | sample Alteio_BWOrgHeat_71_FD_152957 | JGI IMG/M metagenome (GOLD analysis project Ga0206916, IMG submission 152957) | Enriched cells from forest soil in Barre Woods Harvard Forest LTER site, Petersham, Massachusetts, United States -... | ecosystem: Environmental > Terrestrial > Soil > Temperate forest >... | reverse complement strand
TGGTGGCGCAGCCGTTGGCGGAGCTGCAGTAGGTACTGCAGCAGGAAGAGTAAGTGCAGCGCGTGCTGCTGGAGCGGGAAGAACAGGCGCAGTGCCAAGCAAAACAATGACTGCGACAAGAAATGCGCAACCGATGAGAGCAAGTAGAGGCGAAGCTGCAAGCGTTAATAGACAAGCAAGCAGAATGAGAGCACCTGCAGGTGGTAATACCACCCGTCAAAACAGACCGCAAAGTTTTAGAGCAAATGGCAGAACCAACTATGCGTTCTATAGAAATGGGCATCGTAACATTGTGAACTTTAGAGGTGGTGTTCCGTATCTATGGGCTAATGGCTGGTGGTATGCATGGCCATTATTCTGGACATATTGGCCTTGGTGGTATGGCTTCTACGGTAATGGTTACTATGATAATTGCTACGATTGTGATTATCGTGATTGCCCTGATTATTGTTATGAATACTAGAGAGGAGGATGCAATGATACATATCAAGAGAAGCTTAGCGCTCATTGTATTAGTGCTGAGCGCACTCTGTTTAACTAATAACATATATTCACGCGGCGGCGGTGGCGGAGGTCACGGCGGCGGAGGTCATGGCGGTGGCGGACACGGAGGTGGTTTCCATGGTGGCGGTCACGGCGGTGGTGGTCGTGGTGGACATGGTTGGCACGGTGGTGGACGTGGCGGTTATGGACGCGGCGGCTATTATGGCGGTCGCGGATATGGTTATGGTGGTTATGGTTGGGGCGGTGGTTACTGGCCATGGTGGTTATATTATGGCTATCCATATTATGGATATGGTTACCCTTACTATCGATAATATAAAATAGATTAAAAGACACATTAAAAAAGGAAAGAACATGTTAAAGAGAAAATGTTTTGCAATAATTTTGTTAGTATTAGGTGCGTTAGTTTTAAACATCGATATTGATGCTGCACGTGGTGGACGTGGAGGCGGTGGCAGAAGCAGTCGTGGTGGTAGCAGAGGCGGCGCTCGAGGCGGCCGTGGTGCTGCACAACGTGGTGGTCGAGGAACTGCACAAAGAGGTAATCGAGGAAATGTTGGACGTAATGGCGCTCATGGAGGTCATGGAAATCACGGTGGACATAATCATGGCGGACATAATGGACATAATCATGACGGACATGGTGGTGGCTACTATGGCGACGGCTACTATGGCGGTGGTTATGGCCTAGGATTGGGTGCAGCTGCTTTAGGTACTGCAGCATTGGTTGGTACAACAGCAGGTGCAGGATATGATGGTGATACATACAACAATGAAGAAAATAATTACTACAATATGCCTGAAGATGTTGAAATGAGAGAACCGATGGATCTAGACTAGTCTTATCCAGTATTATTTTTTAAAATAAACAAAATAAGACGTGCTTTTTCAAAGTGCGTCTTATTTTGTTTAAATTGTTTTGTTTAAATAGTCAAACATGGTGCAAAAAAATACTTTTTTTTGCACCATGTTTGATGAGTAATTGTATGATATCGTCGTATATATCTTTGCTCTGCGGATATAAATCATCATTACGTTCTTTAATGGCAATATCTAACGGTGTCCTACCAAAATTATTAATTGGATTAACATCAATGTCTGGATGCGCAAGCAAGAGGGGTATTACTTCAGTGCGACGATAATGCACAGCTACACTGAGTGCTGTGTTATTATATTGATCTTTTGCATTTATATTTACTCCTTTGTTCAAAAGAAGCTTTATCAGTTGTATATTCGGTATACTTCCTATCATATCAATAAGAAATGTTTTTTGAGTATCCAGATAAGCGCCATGATTAAGCAGCAGTTGAGTAGCCTTAAGATTTTGGCACTGTATGGCCTGTTCGAGCGGCGTTACATCACAATCATCTAGCCTGTTAATATCAGCACCATACTCGAGCAAAAGTTTGAGCATGGGCAGATGATTTAATGCCATATGCAATGGCGTTGGATCGATGTCATCTCTTATTACATTAACCTGAGCATTATTATCAAGTAAGATACGTGCTATTTTTACATGGCCGTTACATATGGCATTTTTTAAGAGTCCAGATAATGTTTCAGCATCATTTTTTAATGACAGAATATGGGTGAGTAGATCAGCATTTTTATCAGACATAAAGCCACAACATACCCCTAGCAATATGTCTATGGTATCGGTAGTGAGCATGTTTTGGGCAATTTCTAAAAATCCATATCTTAGTAAGTAAGAGAAAGCAAATTTAAGATCAATCTGAGGATGATTTAATAATGCATTGATCATGACCATATTGCGGTTGTTAAATGCGTAATCCAATAAGTACTTCCGGTTAAACCATTCATTATCGTGCAAATTTGGATCAAGGCCTTGACTGAGTAGATTGCATATGATTGCACCATCATTTAATGCGGCATAGTAAAGCGCATATTGTTCCATAAAATCTTGTTCCATCACCAGTGGATTTTGCAAAAATATTTTGTCATTTGCTATGGAAGCAAAGTGATAAAAATATCTGCAGGTGTTGCGCAATTTCCATTTGCAGCAAGAGCGTGCAATGACGTTAAGCCATATGTCTTGTATGGGAAAGGCGAGACCTTCTGGCATTGCAGCAGGCTTTGTTATCGGTTTTTCCATGCTGTGGATAGAGATGCATGTAGTGAGAATGAGAAGAAGATGCAATTTGGTGTTCATAGTTTTCCTTGCGTGTCTTGAGTTGCTTGTGCAAGTTCAGTACTTGTTTTTCCGCCATGTTCAGTGAGTAATTGTATGATAGCGGTGTATTTACCTACGGTTGTACTTATGCCACAATGTCCGCAATAATTATCATCTATGCAACCTCGTGCTTTGCAATTATAACAACACAAATTATTATTGCGTTTTTCAATAGCTATATCCAATGGTGTTTTGCCGTTATCAGTTTTTATATTTACGTTAATTTCTGGATGAGCAAGCAACATGGCCACTATCTCAATCTCACCAAATCGAGTAGCAATGCTCAGTGCAGAATTACCACGCTCATTTATTCCCATTTGTACCACTTGATCATCAACTAATGTTTTTTCATTAACATCTACTCCTGTATTTAAAAGCAGCTCTATGATTTCCATTTTGTTTGAATACATACTTTTATGCATTGTAACAGCACATGCAAGTAATGATGGTTGTACAGCAAGAGATGCGCCGCAATTAAGGAGGAACTGAACACTGTTGAGTTTGCCATGGTAGATAGCTCTCTTTAAAGGCGGATAGTCTTTACGGTTACCATTAAGATTAGCTCCATGTTTTACAAGAAGTTTTAACATGCGTAGATTGCCATTTTCTGCAGCGCTATCGAGTGGTGTACAATTACTATTACCATGCCAGTCATTAGTGCAATTAACGTCAATATTATGCTTGAGTAATAGCGTGGCTATTTTTATGTGACTATGTTTCGCTGCACGTAGCAAGAGAGATTGAAGACTAATACGTTGCGATGATAGTCCGGCGTAGCTTTTAGCAGCGTCGGGGACGCCGAAGGCGGCGTGGCAATCCATAGAGAGAAAATGAGTAAGGATATCAATATTCTGGTCAGTGGCATTATCGAAATAGAGACCAAAAGCTTTCTTTATATCTATATTTTCAGTAGTAAGTATACGCTTTGCAATGGCAACATAATTAAGTTTTAAGGCAGCATTGAAATTGCTGTATGTATGCGCATCTATAACAAACAGAGGATGTTTGAGTAGTATATCAACCATCGCGAGATCTTCATTTGCAATTCCATAAGTGAGTAAGGATGATTTTGTGTGTGTATCTGTAGTGTTTGGGTTGAGACCTTGATCTAATAGATTGCATATGACTGCAATATTATCTAACTCAGCAAAATAGAGCGCGTATTGTTCCATGAGTTTAGGTTTTATCACAAGCGGATTTTGTAAAAATATTTCGTCATTTGCTATGGAAGCTAAATCACGGAAATAGGTACATGTTTGCCGTAGTTTGTATTTTGCAGAACACTGTGCAATGACGTTGAGCCATAGTTCTTTAACAGGAAATACGACGCCTTCTGGCATTAAACGTTTTGGTGTCTGTTCCGTCTTCGTTGCACTTCGACGTGACATCACGCCATAGCGCGTTTCGCGCGACGGCGGATGGTTTTCCATGTTGTATGTAAAGATGCATGTGGTGAGAGTGAGGAGAAGATATAATTTGTTATTCATGTTTTTCCTTACTTGTCTCCAGTGGCTTGTGCAAGTTGCGCGCTTGTTTTGCCGCCATGTTCAATTAAGAGCTGTATAATGGTATTACAAGCATCGATTTTTGGTTTTCCAACTAAATATATTACATGTTTTTCACTAGCGTGTTTTTCCATAGCTATATCCAATGGAGTTTTGCCATAGTCATTTGTTGTATTAACATCAATATCTGGATGTGTAAGTAATAGTTGCACTGCTTCAGCGTGACAATGGTTAACTGCTACACCGAGCGGTGTATTATTATTAATTCCACCTTTTTCGTTAACATCCATTCCTTTATTCAAAAGCATTTGCAATAGAGGTATACGGTTTCGCTGTTCTGTCATGTAGTCACTTATGACGAGATGAAGCAATTCTGCTGTTCCTGGACCTGTAGCAAGGCTTACTCCTTGATTAATAAGAAACAGTACTGTGTTTATACTTCCGAACTGTATAGCAGACTGTAATTTTTGCTTGTTTACAATGGTATCACATTGTGCACCATGTTTAAGTAGGAGTCTGTGCATAGATGGATAATCTGTTGTTATAGTAACTCTTCCATGTTTTAGTAGCGCGCAATTGATACTGACAGCATAATCGAGTATAAAGGCAGCTAATTTGACATAATTATTACACGTAGCGTGCAATAAGCATTTGAAAAGAAAGTGAGGCATATCAGAATCATTTTCTTTGAGTGAGAGAATATGTTTGAGCACATCGATATCATGATTAGTAGCTTTGTAGCAATATGTCTGTCCTAATATGTTCACCGTTTTTTTTGTGATTAGATTTTTAGCAATTTCAATAAGATTAAGTTCCAAAGCAAACTTGAAAGGTGAGACAACTTTTTCTGTGATCAGAAGAGGATGGTTTAATAATAGATTGATTGTGGTTATATTTTCATTTTCAATCGCATAATAGAGTAGGGATTTAGTAGTGTGTATGTGATGTTGACTGTGTCTTACGTATGCACATTCATCTTCTGTATTCGGGTCTAACCCTTGGTCTAATAGATTGCTTATAATTGCTGTGTTGTTTTCTGAATCAGCAAAATAAATTGCATATTGTTTCAATAGTTCAGGTTTGATTATCAATGGGTTCTGCAAAAATATTTTGTCATTTGCTATGGAAGCAAAGTGATAAAAATATCTGCAGGTGTTGCGCAATTTCCCTTTACAGCAAGAGCGTGCAATGACGTTGAGCCATATGTCTTGCACGGGAAAGGCGAGGCCTTCTGGCATTAAAATTTTTGTTGTCGGTGTTTCCATGCTGTGGATAGAGATGCATGTAGTGAGTGTCAGGAGGAGAAGATACAATTTTGTGTTCATAGTTCTTGTTACCTTACACTTTCTGTAAAAATTCACTCGTAATTTTCTTGGTGCCGGTTTTAAATTTCACCGTCACATAGGTGTTATCAGCACGATCTTCAACTTTCTGCACAATGCCCACCCCATATTTTGCATGAGAAACGGGATGGTTCACTTTGAATAATGAGCTGCTCACATTTGGGATATCAGATTGTTCTGTTTTTGTAGCGCTTGTTTGAGCGTATTGTACTGGTTGCTTGCCCGACAAAGCCTTGCCGACGGCGGGTTTGCGTACAGCAGTCGATTTTTCGGGCCCGCCCTTCTTCGTAGCCTTGCCATGCCCGTCGAAGCTTTTAAGCGAAGTCGGGGCGAAGTAGGGTTGCGTAGCAACTGATTCCCGTGCAGTTGGGCGAGTAGTAAATGTTCGCGGATCTTGATGAGTGTAGAGTGGCTGTGTTGCTTGCGTTTTTTTCACGCCTAACCAATCAGAAAAAAATGCATCTACTTCTCCTGGTTTCCAATAAAAGCAATCTTGTTTATGCAACAATGCTGTTGGTATTTCTCCTACAAAGCGTGATGGTGATTGCTCAACCATCTGGCCATACGTGTAACGATATTTTGCATGTGTTAATAAAAGACGCTCTTTTGCACGCGTAATGCCGACGTAAAAAAGGCGCCGTTCTTCTTCGATCGTTTCTGTTGAGTTCATGGAACGGGTAGAAGGTAACAATCCTTCTTCAAGTCCAGCCAAAATAACCGTATCAAATTCAAGTCCTTTTGCGGCATGCAATGTCATCAACAACACTGGCGTATGCGTATCCTGCTTGCTACTCTTTTCCTGCATCAACGTAACTTCTTCAATAAAATCGGTTATCGTGCGTGTGCCTTGTGATTCAGCATGTTTAATTGCATCAACCAACTCTTGAATATTCTCAATGCGTGCTTGAGCATCTTCTGGATCATGAGAATCTTTTATGAATGCGATATATTCGCTGCGCGTAAGAATTTGATGCACTGCTGCGCTCGGCAAAGAGCTCGGATCAATACCATCAAGTACATGCAAGAATTTTTTAAGCCCCTTTTGCTTGGTGGGCGTGATGTCTCCCGCTTGTATCATTTTATGTACCAGGTCAGCGTAGGTTAGAAATGGTTCATCATGCCATGAGGTATAAAACTGTTCCTCAAATTGAGCGCCCAAACCACGTGCCGGCGTGTTGATCACGCGAAATAGTGATGCACGATCAAAGGGATTAATAATAAGACGCATGTAGGCTAAAATATCACGTATCTCTTTCCGTTCATAAAATTGTGTGCCACCAATAATTTTGTAAGGGATTGTATTTTTTATGAGCGCTTCTTCAATGGTGCGTGATTGCGCATGCGTGCGATACAACACGGCAAACGTATCCAATTTTTTTTGTTGTTGTCCAATGGTCAGTAGTTGTGCAATAACGTCTGCTTCTTGATATTCGCTTAAACAGGTGAGTGTGCGAATGCGATCAGTGCCTTTCCGTTCAGACCACAATGTTTTTGGATTTCTGTTGTAATTGTTCTGAATAACATGATTTGCCGCATCCAAAATTGGTTGCACAGAACGATAGTTTTGTTCAATTTTTACGAGCGTGGTATTAGGAAAATCGTTTTTAAAATTTAAAATATTGGTGACCGTTGCACCCCGCCAAGAATAGATTGATTGGTCTTCATCACCAACTACGCATATTGAGTCTGCAATGGTTTTGTTATTTAACTGCGCCATTTCTCTGAGTAGACTGTGTTGTACAAGGTTGGTGTCTTGATATTCATCGACCATGATATGGCGGATTCTTGCTTGAAACTGTTCTTTGAACGGTTTACTTTTTTTGAATAACTTGAGTGTTTCCAGCAGCAGGTCATCAAAATCCAACGATCTGTTCGCTTTTTTTTCTTGTTCGTATGCGGTGTATATTTCATGCACAAATGGATTACTGATGGTGTCAAATGCCGGGTTGCTTGGATCAACGGTATGATTTTTGATGTGTGATATTTGATACGCTACTTGCCGCGCCGTGATTTTTTTTTGTGCGCCAGCGCGTTGCAAGATACCGCTTAATAATTTTTGTTGATCAGTGTCATCAAGAATAGAAAAAAATGGGGTATCCAATAGCTCTTGATTTTGGCGTAATAAGCGCACGCAATAGGAATGGAAGGTGCCTATGAATGGTAAGGTCTGTTCATTGCCAAGAAAATGTCCAATGCGCTCGCGCATTTCAAGCGCGGCTTTGTTGGTGAAGGTAAGCGCAACAATAGTTTGAGCGGGTACGTTTTGATTCAATATTAAATTGGTAATGCGTGCAGTGATCACCCGAGTTTTGCCCGATCCTGCACCAGCAACAACAAGAATGGGTCCATTTTTATGCGTAACTGCTTGTCGTTGTTCATCATTTAAATGATTGGTTAAAAATGTGCTAAATGATGATTTTTGCTGCGAGTCCATAGCGCTCTCCAAAGTGCTGTTTAATATATTGTTGATAACAAAGCACTGATTGTAGCGCAGAAATGGACAAAAGTTTAATTTATTCTAAAAAAGACTCGGCATCTTTTTCTGTTTCCACTTCTTCTTGTGGTGCCGTATGCCATTGTTCGAGGAATTCGATGAGTGGCGCTAAACCTTGTCGTGTTATTGCATTCGTAAAAACATGTGGCTCATAGTTGGCAACAAGCGCTTCAAGATGCGCCGTATCTGGTAATCTATCGCTTTTATTGAATACATAGAGCATAGGTTTGTCCACCTGCAGATCAGCGAGTATTGTTTTTACCACATCAATGTGACGTTGCCAGTTGGAATCTGAAATATCAACAACATGCAACAAGAGATCTGCATATTGTAATTCCGAGAGCGTTGATTTGAATGCTTCAATCAAAGTGTGTGGCAATTGTTGTATGAACCCAACCGTGTCAGATATGATTCCTTTTGATTTGCTATTGATGAATAGTTTTCGTGTGGTAGTATCAAGCGTCGCGAACAGTTTATCTTCTGCTAAAACATCACTCTTGGTTAATGTGTTCAATATCGTTGATTTACCAGCATTGGTATACCCAATCAAACATATGTGTGGGATGTTGTTGTTAAGACGTGTTTTGCGTTGTGTTTCGCGTGCTTGTTGTACTTTGTCCAGCTGTCTTCTGAGTTGATTAATGCTGCCTTCAATGTGACGTGTTTCACGCTCTTTGAGTGTTTCACCACCACCACCTATTTGACCTCTTACCTTCCTTTGCTGAGAAAGATGTACCCCTTTACCGGCCAAACGGGATTTTTCAAATTTTAATTTAGCAATAGCAACTTGTGCTTTACCCTCAGCTGAATGGGCAGATTTTTCAAAGATTTCTAAAATAAGCCGTGTGCGATCAGTAATATCACAATGAAGGTAGGTACTTAGATTTCTTTCTTGTTGCGCCGTTAAAATTTCTGAAACAATGACCTGTCTGATTTTGTGTTCTTCAACAAAGGCTTTGAGTTCTACCAATTTACCTTTACCAAAAAAATACCCCGGATCTATGGTGCGCAGTTTTACCAAGAGTTCCGCTTCATAAGGAGTACCATTTGTTTTTACCAAATTGGTGAATTCCGCAAAATACGAATCGGTATCAAAGGTGCGATTGAGTGGAGTAGTGACACCAATAATGAGTGTTCTTGGTGCACTGTCGGTAGATATATTGAGTGGTTTTGTCATGGTAACCTCTATGTGGTAATACTTTATTTAAGTTTTAAAATCAATGATATGGTGCAATTATTCTAATAGAAAATAACGACTTTGTCAAATCGCATGATCGGCCTAGATTTGTGCATCTGTTTCGTTTATACTCATGCCTAGTGTAGTATGTTCACTTATTTGGTTATAGGGTTTGTCACATGTTCGATCTTCTTACGCATAAATTTTCATCACTTTTTTCTCATCTGACAGGATCTAAAACGTTTACAGAAAATAATATCGAAGAATCATGCGGTAGTATCAAAGAAGCACTTTTGGAAGCTGATGTGCCATATGCTTTGGTTGAAACGTTTGTTGAATCGGTAAAAAAAGAGGTTATAGGCCAAAGGGTTATAGGATCCCTAAAACCAACGGAACAGTTCATAAAAATTGTTAATGATAAGTTAATCGCTTTTCTTGGTGGTCAAGACCAGGGGATATTTACCTTTCAGTTGCCATCGGTCGTCATGGTGATGGGTTTACAAGGATCAGGTAAAACGACAACCGTGGGCAAAATGGCTTACTTTGTACAAAAAATAGCACAACAAAGGGGCAAGAAGCGCCGTATCTTGCTCGCTTCAGTTGATTTTTATCGTCCAGCGGCGGTTGATCAGTTGGAAGTATTGGCGAAAATCGTCGATGTCTCTTTTTATCGCGCTACCAGTACTGATGTGGTTCAGGCTGCTCTAGAGATTTACAATCATTATAAACAGGGTGGCTATGAGCTCCTTTTTCTTGATACGGCCGGTCGCTTGCATATCGACAGCGTGATGTTACAGGAATTACGTGAAATTGAAAGTCATTTGACTCCTCGTTATAAATTTCTGGTGCTTGATGCTATGACTGGGCAAGAATCACTTAACGTTGCTAAGGCTTTTGACCAGGGGGTAGGATTTCAGGCTGCGGTGATGACTAAAATGGATAGTGATACACGTGGTGGTGCGGTATTTGCATTCCGCTACGCATTGAATAAGCCGATACGCTTTGTCGGATCGGGTGAAAAACCAGAAGACCTAGATCAATTTTATCCAGAACGTGCTGCCAGTCGTATGATTGGTATGGGTGATATCAGTTCATTGATTGAACGAGCAAATGAAAAAATTAAACAGAGTGAGCAGGAAGCAGCGTATAAGTCGATGGTATCAGGTAAGATGACCTTACAAGACTTTGCCAATCAGATGGATATGGTAGGGAAAATGGGTTCTTTGTCTCAGTTAATCAAGTATATGCCTGGATTTAATGGTGCCAATGTTTCTCAGGATATGATTGAAAAGGGTGAAGCGGAAGTGAAATATTTTCGCGCGATCATCAATTCGATGACGCCAAAAGAACGTGTCAATCCACGTATTTTAGAAAATTCACGCAAAAAAAGAGTGGCAAAAGGGGCTGGAGTAACGGTGGAGCAAATAAATTTATTATTACAGCGCTTTGAACAAGTCCAACAATATGCTAAACTATTTAAAAAACGCGGACTTTTCGGTCGGCAGTTCTAATAAACTATACAAAAATACTAATGTATCAATTATTTCAAAGGATATATCTACATGGCAGTCAGAATTAGACTATCACGCGCAGGTAAAAAAAAGGTTCCATTTCATCGTATAGTCGTAGTCGATGGACGCGATAAACGTGATGGTGCATCACTCGAGACCTTAGGTACCTATGATGGACTCAAGACCACATTGGTCAACTTTGATGAAGATGGCTACTTGGCATGGATCAAAAAGGGTGCTCAGCCAACCGATTCTGCTAAGAAGATCTACAAGTTATTTAAAAAATCAGTATCTGGTAAACCAGAGGCTTCTGAAACCAAAAAAGTAGCTAAAAAATCAGTGTCAAAAAAAGCTAAAGCGAAGGCAGAAGTATCTGCATAGCACACGTTGCTGTGTAACAGAACATTCTGCCTTTAGCATTTTCAAATCAAACGAATAAAATTGCCTTGTTATATGCATATATAATGGGGGCAAAGCACAAGGTGCATATGCTCAAAGATTTAATCGAATTTATTGTCAAAGAGCTTGTAGGATATCCTGATCAGGTTGTTGTTGTAGAAAAACAAGAAAACCAATCAGTGTTATTTGAAATTCAGGTGAATGATGGCGATCGTGGTCGCTTGATTGGCAAAGAAGGCAAAACTATTAAGGCTATTCGAGCGTTAATAGGAGTAATGGAACCTGCAGGTCAAAAAGTCGCAATTGAAATTGTAAAATCTCCGAGTTAATTAAAGACATATCTATGAATATTTCAGTTCTGACCGTTTTTCCTGAATTGTATCAGCCATTTTTGCAAACAAGCTTAGTGCACAGAGCGCAACAAAAAGGGTTGGTCAATTTTGATACGACCAGCTTTTTTTCACTGGTCGCACCAAAGGAGCGTATTGATGCGCCCACTTTTGGGCCGGGAAGTGGTATGCTCATCAAGCCCACCGTTGTGGAAGATGGCATTAATCTCCACGAGCAAAAATACGGTCCTGCATTCAAAATATTTTTCTCACCGCAAGGTCAAAAGCTTGATCAGTCTTCATTAGCGCGATTAACACACAAGATTCGTGAGCGCGGCCATGCATTGTTGATCGCTGCTCGCTATGAAGGTATGGATGCGCGCGTTGAACAAGAATATGCAGATGCGATTGTTTCTGTGGGAGATTTTGTGTTGATGGGTGGTGATCTACCAGCAATGATGTTGCTTGAAGGAATGTTACGATTTATTCCAGGCGTTGTGGGCAAAGAAGAATCGGTACGTGAAGATTCTTTCTCAGGGCCGTTTCTTGATTATCCAGAATATACTGAACCGCTTGAATGGCATGGTAAAAAAGTTCCCGATATTGTCAGATCAGGTAATCATGGCGCAATTGCACAGTGGCGACAAGAACA
>Ga0206916_1134_pt1 | contig 12150 bp, 7 predicted proteins | sample Alteio_BWOrgHeat_71_FD_152957 | JGI IMG/M metagenome (GOLD analysis project Ga0206916, IMG submission 152957) | Enriched cells from forest soil in Barre Woods Harvard Forest LTER site, Petersham, Massachusetts, United States -... | ecosystem: Environmental > Terrestrial > Soil > Temperate forest > O... | reverse complement strand
GGTTCGAGCGCACTGGTCGCAAGGATACCCAGGTAGGCGTAAGCGGCGGCAAACTTCGGGTCGAGTTCTACGGCCCGCTTGAAGAACGGAACCGCCGCATCCGGCCCTTTGGTGCCGATCATTTGCATGCCGGAACTATAGGCCTGCAATGCTTCCAGCGAGGGTGTCGTCGCCTGCTCCAAAGGCGTGTCGAACTTCTGAATTGATCCGCGGGATTCTCCGAGCCTGCCGCGCATGGCGGTGGCCGCGCTTCCCAGTGCGCTGAGCACATGTTCCTTGTCCTCCGCCTGCACCTGCTCGCGCGCCAGTGACGCACCACCCGGACAGGTGATGGCTTGGAGTGTGATCACATACGTCTTACCCAGGCTCGCGATCGATCCGTCCACCGTAGCCGCGGCTGCATTGCGCACGCAGACGTCTTGCGCGATGCGATTCGTGACGTGCGTTCCGGGCGCCAGGCTCATCAGCCGCATGGTCCGCTGCACCTGCTCCTCGTCCATGATCTTCAGGAATGGCGACTGTTCCAGTTGGATGGCCACCGCTTGCCGCAGCGTGCCGTCGAAAACCGGATCGCCGGTGGTGTTGGCGAAGTCCGCGAGGATCAGAACATCTTTGTCAGTGAGCGGTGTGGCCGATGTGCGCCGATGCCAGAAAAAGAGCCCGAGAGCCATGAAACCAATGACGGCAATTGCGACAATGCTGTACGTCACGAACGAGGTGCGCCTTTGGGTGGCATCGACCTGTGTCGGGAGTATGTGCAGTGGCTCCGAATCGCCGCCGGACTCCGCGACGAGAGCAGGAGGCCCGGAACGTCGTACTTCGGTGACGAGAAACCGATAGCCTCGTTTGGGAACCGTCTCGATGTAACGGGGATCTTCGGCGTTATCGTCCAACGCCTCCCTTAGTTTGCCAACCGCGACCCGCAGACTGCTGTCGAAATCGACAAACGTGTCGCCCGGCCAGAGGCGGCTGCGCAGCTCCTCGCGGCTGACTACTTCTCCGGGATGTTCCAGAAGCGCAACGAGCAGCCGGTGGGGTAACTCCTGCAGCCGGATCCGTCGCCCGTTCTTCAGCAGACCGCCCGAGGCGGTGTCTACCTCAAACGGGCCGAATTGATAGACAAGTCCCGGTTCTGCCTGCACACTTCGCCACCACAAACCACGAGGGGTTGATTAGGAACCGAGTCTACCACGCGGCCTACCGGTTTACGGGCGCTGCCCATCCGCATGAAACGCATAGGCTTAGCCGTTAACAAAGGCTTTACAACAAGTTTCTTTGACCTTGACCGCCGCATGGGTTCTGATGCGTTCGAAACCGGAACATAGAAAGGACGTGCAACGTGAATTCAAGGATCTCTCTAGTAGCTGCGGCCTGTGCCTTAGCCCTGACGTTTTGTGCAGCACCAACCATGCAGGCCAGCAGCATCACTGCAACCTACTCTCTCAGCGGGTCAGGCGGCGGAGACCCGTTCAACCCACCGCTGATCGGCAACGCCACCGGCACCTTCCTTCCTCTCGGCAGCGTGACCTGGAAGGACATGATCTACCCTGACCTATCCACGGGATCCGGCGACGGAACCTTCCTGATGACGTTCGCGGATGGAGACACTCTCTTCGGCACCGCTCACTACCAGGGCGACTTTTCCACCTATCCCATGGTCCCTTTCACACAGTCGCTGACTATCACCGGCGGAACGGGAGCACTGCTCTACTATCGCGGAACGCTCACCGGTATCGAGCTCTCGAATCAACTCGACGGCTCGTTCACTTCGTCGGGCAGCGGAACAATCCAAACGACTCCGGAACCAGGATCGCTTGTCTTGTTAGGGACAGGAATGATGTCCATGTTCGCCTACCGGAAACGCGGGTCTCTGCGGCAATAATGATTGCCGGCCAGGTAGCCCATGTCTCGTTTCTGAGACATGGGCTACCTGGCCGCGCAAACGCACCCTCGTTGCTGGACCAGACGTCGAAGACCGCCTCAATGCACTTGCAGCGTCTCACGCACCAGCTTTTGCGATGCCAGCCGTCCCTGTGCGTCGAACTGCAGCACAACGACCCAATCGTAGACCTCATCGGGCCACTTGCCGCCCGGCAAGAGCGACGCCGGCGCGGCCCCCAGGGTACTGAGCAGCGCAGGAATCTGGCCATGACGCCAGCAGATGAGTGGCGTCTCTCCATGCGGTTGGGTTCGCAGGAGTGCCCGCAGCGCCTCAGGGTCCTTTGTACCGATGGCGGTATTCAGGGCCATGCCGGACGCCTTACTCAAGGGCTCCAGCGTAAGGCGCGGGCGGATACTCGACTCGGAATCGGCACCGGCATACAGGGCGCTGATCTTCAACTTCATGCCGTCTTCCCTGAACGGCTGAAAGTATTTTCTGTACGCTTCGGCGCGGTGACGGCCAGCTTCCGTCAAGCCCGGCTGTCCGGTAGAGTCGTCCGGCTTTTCTGCATGCCGCACAATCAGGACGGTGTTGTTGGCCAGGTAGTCCCGCGCTACAACAGGTTCGGCAGAACCGGCAGTCAGGCCCATGTGGTTTCTGACCTCTGCTCTCGCAGATGCGAGCTCTTTTTGGAAGGCGGGCGAAGCCGCGATCAGGCCGAACAGTGACGCAGAGAGCGTCCGCGATGCAGCTACATCGCTGGGATAGTGGACGCCGCACACCACACGGTTGTGCGCGTACTGGTCGAGGCGGCGAAAAATCTCCGTCGACTGCTCCGGAACGATCTGCGTGAGTGCAAGCGCTTCGAGCGTGCCGACCATGCTGTGGCCGCTGGGAAAAGAGTTGGAGGCCGTCTTCTCGCACACGGGATGCACCAGCGTCGACGCCACGAACGGACGCGGGCGCGCGAAGCGAAGTTTGAGCGGAGAATTGACCACCCCTGAAGCATCGCGCAGATGTTGCGAGAGGGCCGCTGTCACCGGCAGTTCAGCCGCGTTGAACTTCGAGCCGAACGAGCCGAAGACGGACGCGAAGACGAAGATGTCCTCTTCCTTGTCGTCCGCCTGCGCCCGCTGGATTTGCGCGGAGGTACGAGTGCGCTGCGCAAGCAGTACCGCTTGCATGTCCTGCCGGTCAAGAGCCGAGCCGGATGCGGGCGGAGCGGGGGTGAGCGCAACGAAGTCGATGTTTTGCGCATTGAACCATGGGCTGGTGCGCGCGGGCTTTGCAGGAGCAGCCTGTTGCGCTGCGGCGACGGACGTCGCGAGAAAGAGAAAAAGAGCCAATCGCAAGGAAGCGTTCTCCGTTGGAAAAAGCAAAAAGCCAGGCAGACCGGCGTTAACCGGTCTGCCCAAATGAGCCCGCAGCGAAGTTATTCCCTGCTGTGGGTGAATCCGAGTTGGAAGGAAAGCGTGATGCTGCGGCCGGGGAGCAGCGTGAGCGTATCGCCGGCAGCCGGAGTAAAGGTTTGTCCCGCAGTTGCGGCGGTGAGGCCGGTGATGCCTTGTGCGTTGAAGAGATTGTTGAGGCTCAGGCGCAGCTTCGATTCTCCAAAGCGCGGGATCCTGCGGACGTTGTAGTTCACGAACAGATTGGAGAGCGTGAAGGGAGCGACGGGAATCACCTGGCTGGCAGTGATGCTCGTGTTGCCCGACTGGGTGCCATCGGTGTAGTTGAGCTTGACGGTTGCCTTGTTGTCGTTCCACATCGGGCCGATGCGCTTGGTGAGCCAGCCGAAGTCCATGCCATGCGCGGCGTACGTCAGGCCCCAGGTTTGGGTGTTCGCCGGTGTGCTGGCCACCCACGCGCCGTTGTTGGGGTTGATGTAGTACTTGTTGGCGGCGGGCGATGTGCTGGTGGCCGGTACGCCGGTGAGGATGGTCGCGCTGGTATAGTGCGCCGAGCCGACGGTGCCGTTCAGATATACGAGTAGGCCACGTGTAAGCGAGACGTTGGCTTCGCCTTCAAAACCCTTGCTCGTGGAATTACCCGTGCTCTGGTACTCGCTCGAACTGGCGGTGGAACCGGCGTTCGGATCAGGTGAAGCTGTGTAGCCATTGCCGAAGATCACGTAGTAATAGTCACCATCGAGCGTGAGGCGACGGAGCTTGAGCACGGAGCCCGTCTGGTACGTGTAGGCCTTGGTCTGTTTGGGCAGGACCGAGATGGGATTAATGATAGTACCGCTGGAAACGTTGGATACGTCGAAGACACTCGATGGCGGAATAAGGCTGCCGGTGCCGAACTCCGCATAGGCCGACCAATTGTCACGGAAGCGATAGTTCACGTCCGCCGAAGGCAGCACAGTGTTGAACGTCGCGTTGTGATAGACCGCCGTTTGTCCTGCCGGAAGCGTACCGACGGCGCCTCCGTTATCGGAAAACTGTTGGAGGGCGAAGGTATAGCGCGAGAACTTCGCGCCGCCGGTGACGGTAAGCTTCTGGCTGGGATGCCACTCGTACTCGGCGAACGGCTGGTAGCTGTTGGTGATGAACTTCTCGTTGAAGTTCGGGAGGATGTTGTCCTGCTTGGAGATAGGGTCCTGCGGAATCTGGTGGCGCGAGGTGGTCGCCCACTCATACCAGAGACCGGTGCGGAAGATACCGAACTTGGACACCTGGCTCACAGTCGTGATGTCACCGTATTTGCGATAGCTGTTCAGCTTGTCCACGCCGCAGGACTTCGCAACCACGCCATTCGGCAGGCAGTTGGCTTCCGTGATTGGCAAGGAACCGGCAGCATAGTTCTGCTGGTTGTAGTAGCTGTAGGTGTACTGTTTGGTGTCGGCGTGCCATCCCTTGCCCAGCGGCGCGATGAAGCCGACATACTCGAAGTCCGAGGGGATGTGGTAGTAGTTGTACCCCACATAGTTCACCTGCGTGGGATCAGTGTTCTGTAGCAGAAAGTTGTACTGCACGAGATATTGCGCACGCGTGGGTCCCTTGATGTTCGGCGTGTTGGTGTCGAGCATGCCGACACCGCTATAGCCGGTCAGGATCTTCTCATCGTTGAAGCGGTATTCCACCTTGATGTCGCCTGCCGAACGCATCTGCGGGTTCCAGGTTTGGAAGCCGTCTGACGTCAGGTGGTTGAAGTCGGCGAGAAAGTGTGTCTTCTTGTTGGCGCCGAGTGGGCCGGAGTTGATCTGGAAGTCCGCGAGACTGGTGTTCCAAGACCCAAAGCTGGTGGATCCGATGATGTCCAGGTTCTGACGCAGCGTCTTCGACAGCATATTGATCGAGCCGCCGAAGGGTGTCGGTCCAACGGTCGACGCGGAGCCGGGCGAGCGATCGAAGTCGATGCTGCCGATAAAGGGAGCGGGAAAGAACGCCCAGGAGTGATGTGTCGGCGAGTTCGTGTCTTCGTAGGGGATGCCGTCGAAGGTGATGTCGTAGTTGCCGTCGGAGAAGCCGCGGAAGAAGTTCTTCGAATCGCCGAGTCCGCTGCCGTTGGAGTTCACGGAGAACGTGCCGGGCGCGAAGAAGATCATCTCCGTGTTGTCAGCCGTGGGCGTGGTGTAGTTCTCGATAAAGTGCGGCGTGATCTCGGTGCGCGCGGAACGGGCGTCGAGACGAGCGTCCATCGGAGCAAGCTGCGCGGCCACCGAGTTCGACGCGTCGGCCTGCACTTCCACCATCTGTTCGAGGTTGCCGATGCGCAGCACAATGGTCATCTCCGCGGGCTTTTCGCCGGCGATGTTCACGCTCGCTTCATGGGTGGTCGCAAATCCGGGCGCATCCGCGTCAAGAACATAGTTGCCTGCAGGCACGTTGCTGAGCGTAAAGCGGCCCGCATCATCCGCGACGGTGCTTCGATTGACCTTGTTGTCAGGAGAGTGGACAGCGACCTTTGCATGGGCGACGAGCGACCCCTTGCTGTCAACGACGGAGCCGGTGATGGACGGGGTTGTTTGGGCTGAGAGCGCGGTGACAAAAAGAAGGCTGGCGGAAAGCGCAGCAAGGTGCAGACGTGCGATAAGCACTGGCGTAGTCTCCTTCAAATGGCGATGTCTGGAGCCTACGGAGACAGCGTTACAGTGCGCTCAATATTGGCTTACAAACCGTTCATGTTGGTGGAGAATCCGCACATTACTCGTACCGCAACGCTTCCAGCGGATCGATTTTGCCTGCCCGCCGCACCGGCATCCAGCACGCCATGAGGCCAACGATCACAAACAGCGCGCCCACAACAAGCAGCGTTGCGGGGTCGTGGGGTTGCACGTCGAACAGGAAAGATCGCAGTACACGCGACAAAACAAGCGCGAGCACGGCGCCCAGCAGAACGCCCCCCGCAATCAGTCGAAAGCCCTCGCCGAAGATCAACCTGTGGATGTCATTTTGCTGCGCACCCATCGCACTACGGATCGCCAGTTCACGACGACGCGAGGCTACAGAGAGCGAAAGCATGCCGTAGATTCCTACCAGCGTCAACACGCTTCCAATCACCGAAAAACCTGTCAACAGGTTCATCGCGAACGTCCGCGAGGCCAGCGATTCGTCGCGAATCTGCTCCAGCGTCTTCGCATTTTCTACCGCCGCCGTCGGATCGACAGAGCGCAGTTCGCGTTCCACCGCGGTGACCACAGTGGCCGGATCCGCGTTTGTACGCACGACAAGATGTTTTGAGAACGCGTGTGCCTGCCATAGTGACAGATAGATCTCCGGCGACGCTGCCTGGGTCAGGTCGTTCGTTCTGCCGTCGGCGATCTCTCCAACAATTTCCGTGCCAGGTTTACTGCGTGGGCCCAGCCAGAACTTCCGTCCCAGCGCGCTGCCCTGCGGAAAGTATCGTCGTACAAATGCCTGGTTGACGATGGCTACATTGGGGGCTTTCTCGTCGTCGTTCGACCGAAACTCCCGCCCATCCACCAGCGGCATCCCCATCAACTTGAAGTAGTCGGGCGTCACCGCGCGCAGCGGCAACGCGATCTTGTCACGCTCGTTGACAGTCGGAGGCTGGCCTTCGATCTCCAGCGTTGCCGGCCAGTTGTTGCCCGTCAACGGTACGCCCCAGGCAAACGCCGCATACTGCACACCGGGAATGGCCGCGACGCGATCCAGCGCCTGGCGATGAAAACTGCCCCAGGTCGTGTAGCTCTGTACGTCCGTGACACTCATCGTCAGGATGCGGCCGGTGTTGAATCCTGACGAAACATGGGCGATCTTCACCATCGTCCGAATCAACAGGCCAGCACCCACCAGCAGCGCCAGCGTCAGCGCGGTCTGTAGCATCGTGACACCTTGCAAGAGCCGTCGTTCTCCGACGCCCGCCGTGCCTTTCGGGCCGGCGTCTTTCAGCACCTCCATCGGGTCCAGCCGAAATGCGCGCAATGCCGGAAAGAGTCCTGCGAACACCGCTGCGAGCACAGCCGCACCAAGTCCCCAACCCAGAACGGCCCAACCCGCGGTCACTCCATCCAATCGCGGAATGGCGTGGCCTGCAAATGACTTGAACAGTTTTACCGCGCTGAAGGCGAGACCTACGCCGAACACACCACCGATCACCGCCAGCAGCACACTTTCTGTCAGAACCTGACGCAGAAGCCCCGTGCGGCCCATGCCCATGGCGATCCTCACGGCGTACTCCTGTTGCCGTTGCAGACCGCGCACCAGCATCAGGGCGGCCGCGTTGCCGCAAGCAATCAGAAGCACCAGTGCTGAGGCGCCTAACAACGGCAGCAGAATCCGCTTGCCGTCGCGGTTCATCTCGTCGGTCACCCGTTCGAGTTGCGGTGTGAAGCCTTCGAACTGCTTTTCGGTTTGTGCCTCTCGCGTTGTCAGCACAGCCAGTTCCTGCTGGGCTCGCTGCGGTGTTACGCCATCGAGCAGCCGCGCGACAACATTCCAGTAGGGACCCTTCATGCCCTGCAGATTCGGCTCGGTCGGCATCCAGAAATCTACCGTGGCATTGACGTCATAGTTCGGCTCCTTGGCCGCACCCGGCGACGGCAAAAACCGTACTCCTGGCTGCATCACACCGATCACGACCGGCGTTACGTCCCAGCGGCTAATGCGCACGGTCTTGCCGATGATCTGCTTGTCGCCGCCAAACGTCCTCTGCCAGAACTCGTAGCCCAGCACGATCGTCTTCACAGGCCCCTGCGCGAAATCGGCATCCTCGAAACCGCGCCCCAGCACGGGCGTCAGTCCCATGACGTGGAAATAATCTTTGGTGACACCCATTCCCTGCATGGACTGGCTGCCGTCATTGCGGACCAGAAAATTGAAGGTCCAACTATATGCGGCGATGCCCGAGAACGATGTGCCTTGCTTCTGCCAGTCCGTCCATTGCTGCGCCGGCCAGCCGCGCGGGCTGTCGATCGTCTGCCCATCGGTGCGCGCTACAGGCGCCAGCACCAGTTGCTCTGGCTTTTGATATGGCGGCGGTGTCAGCAACACAGCCTGAATCAAACTGAAGACCGCAGACGTGGCGCCAATGCCCAGCGCCAGGGTCAGCGCCGCAATCAGGCTAAAACCGGGCTGCTTGCGCAGCTTCCGAAACGCAAACCGCAACTCCTGCACCATGCGCCTGCCTCCATCCATTCGCTCCAGCCCGCCACTCAAATGCTGGAGCAAATTTCCTGTTGCTGTGAATCATAAGGGCATGTCGCAGTGTTGTTTTAGAGGGAAGAGGCATTATTTGTCACATTGTGACGAATGACTCCCGAAAGGAAAATGAGGAGCCGCACCGCCGGGCCACGCGGAAGAAGCCGTGGCGAAACTTGGCGCATCTCTTCGCGAACTTTGCGCTAAGGCACTCCTGCCACAGGCACAACTACCGCCGCAGGAGAGCAAACGCCTTGACGCAAAGTTCGCGAAGTTAGCCAGGTTTCGCCACAGACTCTGCAGTTTGGTTCTGCTTATTCAGGCGCCGGAACGAAAAAGATCTCTCGTATCTCGACTTGTCCACGCGTGGCTTTGGCGCCTTTGCGCGCCCATGCCAACACTTCGTCCATGTCGGCGCACTCCAATATCCAGAAGCCGCCGACGTGTTCCTTGGCCTCAAGATACGGCCCGTCAGTAACGACGATTTCGCCATCGGCCTTTGTCCGCATCGACTTCGCGGCCCCCAGGCCGCAGGCATACTTCCTGACGCCGGCGGCAATCATCTCTTCGTTAAGCGCGTGGATCGCCTGACCCACCGATTCATCCATCTGCGACGGATCGAAGTCGTCGGGCAGATAACCATTAACCAAAAATTGTGGCATCGTCTTCTCCTGAAATAGTTTTCAGACAGGCTTGTTGCCCTGCCTTCACTATAACGACGAACGGTGAAACCGAAATTCGACATGTCGTCTGGATTTTTTGCTTCTGCTCTTCGATCGGGCAGCCGCGCTCCTTGGCGCGTGTCGCCACAGTCCGCGACGAACAAATGACACAGCGCAGCAAAGCCCTGACCTTCGCATGACAACTACCGTTCTTCCGCAGGCCTAGCATTCCGGACAGAAATCGAAATCCATGCTGTTACGGAATAGCTCCCTTTCGAAAGGACGTTCATCATGAAACCGATTTACTCGAAGCCTTGTCCTGGCAGCGCCGCTTTGGGGGCGCTTGTCCTCCTGTTTCCCCTCACCACTGCCTTCGCACAAACCAACGGTCTCAAGGCCGATCTGCGAAGCTCCGCGGCGGTTATCGCTCCTCCGGTTGCGGGTGGTGTTCTGCCCACAGCTCCCGCGGGCGGCGTTGTGGTCGCCAGCCATCCCTGGGTGTGTGACGCCGCAGAAGGGTTTGCCCCTGTCATCTCTACCGAACCGGGCAACGCCGATCCGTTTCTCGCCGTGGGGACGCCAGGCAACATCAAGCTGCCCATCTCTGCAACGACAGTGCCGGCAACCTGCGGCCAGTCTGCGCTTGCGAGCGACGGTTTCGCCTACGTTACTCAGGCCGTGGTGGATACGAAGAACACACCCTCGTCTGCACGCGGCGTGCTGCGCGTCGCTCTGAATCCATCGACAGGCGCATTCCTCGGAGCCGCAGGCACTATCGCAACAACGGCGGGGCTGGATGGCAATCAACCAACCGCGACCGCGCTCGGGCCGGACGGAAAACTGTATATCGGCTTCTTGAAGAGCGGCAACGTCAAGAGGATCGTCAGCCCCGACACCGGCACGACGCAGACAGTGGAAAGCGTGGGCAACACACCGCAAGGCCACGCAGCGCGAGCCTTCGCCTTCGTCGGCAACGATCTCTATATCGCTTCCGTCGATGCTCTGTCTGTCATCCGCAATGCCACCAGCGCTTCCTGCACAGGAGGCTGCAACGCCGTCACCATCTCCGACGGCTTTGCCGGCCTGTCGCATACCGGCATCACCAGCGATGGCGTCAACGCGCTGTACTTCGCAGTCGCCGGTGCGACGCCGGCTGCAGGCGGTAGCCAGATCTGGCGCTACACGCCATCGAACGCGCTGTTCAGCTTCGTCTCCAGCGGAGGCGTCGACAGAAACGGAGCGAACGCCTCCAGCTTCTCCTTCCAGGCTGCCGAAACAAACCTGCTGACGCTCGACGATGCCGGCACGCTTTGGATAGGAGACGATCCCAGCAACACCGGCGCGACAGGCGCAGGCCGTCTGTGGACCATCAACGTGGGCCCGCTGTCGTCGCTGCCCGCCGGTTCGCCGATTGCAGGCACCAATCTGCCGGCGATCTTCGCCGCGCTGCGCGGACCGTGGCTCATGGGATTCACGCAATCAGAGTTTGCGCCTACGTTCAGCGCTGACGGGATCTTCACCGCCACGATCACTTCCAGCACAGGCGCCGGAGTCACCACCATCTCCGGCACATGGACGCTGACGCCGCCACTATTCCCCCAACCCTTCACCAACCCCCAGGGCCAACTCACATTCACAGACTCAACCGGCGTCGTCCTTTTCTCAGCCACCTTCCTGCAGACGAATGCAGACACCCTCACAGCGTTCCAGCCCTGGACGGGAAGCCTGGGAACACCGATCAGCGGCGTGCTCACGAAAGCCACTCCGTAAACCCAACTCTGGTTTGGCGAGTCAGTAGTTCGTTTCACTCGTTGTTCGGCAACAGATAGCCGAGAAAGGAAAACGCCATGAGCGCACAGGACGCAAAGGGTGCGCCACGGGATCCGTGGCGCACCCTTTGCATCCTGTGCGCTCTCAGCGTTTCCTTTTGTTTTACGTGATGGAGGACTAAAGCAAAGCGCTGGTGACTGATCCAATTCAATAGGGCCGCGTTTGATCGAAATAGCGATTGCGTTTGAGCAGGATGAACCCAATCGGCATCGCCAGAAGCGCTGCTCCTACAGCAAACGCAATAGCGAACACTCGAGCACTTAAATCGGCTGCAAGCATCGTGTAGACCCCGAGAGGCCAAAAGAACAGCACTCCAGTGATGAGGCCCGGCGAAAATCGTCCCTTCGTCCGCAGGAATGGAAACACGTGCATGAAGGTCGCGTTGATCAGCATCAGACCGGGAAATCCGAGCGCAACAGCAGGGTACTCCGGCGCGATTTCGACGGCGACGATGCCTACGACGATGACAAGGCAATTCGTGAGGTAGAAATCTTCCCAGCGTGTTGGCAGGTGCAAAACTTGTTGCGACCACGTCCGCCAGTCGAAGACAAATTCCTCTAAAACATGCGCTCCGTAGGCGGCAACGCAAAGCCATAACATGATCTGCAGGTGGGTCATAGCCTCCTCGCTTTCGTGATCTCGCGCACTGCACATGTACAAGGAGATCGAGTACATCATCATAAGTCGACTTCTCCCTGGCGAGGCACGTCGGTGCATGCCCGATCAGAATCTCGCATCGGGTACCGTTCCGATCGCGAGCGAGCAGTTTGAAAAAGCCGTTGCATCTCCGTGCGGCGGGATGCACACTTACCGGGACACACTTATCCGGTGCATGCTCGAGCCTTTTGCCATTGCCGGCCGTCTTCTGGGACCTGTATCGGTCGCCATGGTCTCCGTTGCGGTGTGCGTTGGTTCACCCCTGGTGTCGGCCCAGACGCCCCTTTGCACCCTCACGTTCAACGAACTGGTGCAACTGACAGCGTTAAACGGCGCCGCCCGTGGCTGCCTCAACCGCGCCGCAGCAGAATACCGTAGCCATCCTGGTGCTCATATCGGCCTCTCCGGACCGGATGCTGCACGCGTACAAGCCGCCCGGCAATACCTCGTTGCCAGCGATGCGGTCCCTGCGGCGGCGATCCTTGGGACGATCGGTGGCGAGAAGGGATTCCTT
>Ga0206916_1133_pt1 | contig 12208 bp, 9 predicted proteins | sample Alteio_BWOrgHeat_71_FD_152957 | JGI IMG/M metagenome (GOLD analysis project Ga0206916, IMG submission 152957) | Enriched cells from forest soil in Barre Woods Harvard Forest LTER site, Petersham, Massachusetts, United States -... | ecosystem: Environmental > Terrestrial > Soil > Temperate forest > O... | reverse complement strand
TAGTTCGGGCAATTGCTGCCCTTCACTTGTAGCAACATAATTATTCAAGCTGACATTTCTGGAAGTCGAAATCAATTCCGTTAAAAGAGTTGATCCACAATATGGTGGGCAGAGCACAAATAAAAATTTATTTTCTGTATGCCACAAAATTTTCTTAGCTGCATTTTTAACTTTAACAAACCTGTAATATATAGCTACAATTACAGATCTTAATAGTAAATTAAAATTTATGATTCTCCTTAACATTTAAAACAATTACAATGCTTTCTCACCTAATTATAAAGATTAAATATAGTTAACCTATTACAAAGTTCGCTATATGGAATTAATATAATTAATTTAATTTATTATTACGACCATTTATTAATAACTTTACTATAATAAATACAAATTCAATATGCTTAATACCCAACATGTATGCACTCTGTATGAGGGAGAATACCACCTTGGAGTTGCCGGATTAATAAATTCTCTAGTAGCAAACGATTATAAAGGTCATGTATGGGTAGGCTACAAAAAAATATTGCCTTATTGGCTCGATTTAAGCAAGATAAAATTAACTGATGCTGGTATAAAGTATATTTCAATAACAGCAGATACAAACATTTACTTTATTGAATTGCATACTGATTATCATTTAACAAATTACAAACCTCATTTTTTAATTGATGTAATTAACATCTTAAATAATGACTATCACAGCATCTATTATTTTGATTGCGATATTGTTGTCAGAAGAAACTGGGAATTTTATAACCGCTGGTCAAAATATGGGGTCATGGCATGCCAGGAAATTCTTTGCGGATATTTCCCCATCAATCATCCCTTAAGACTTATATGGGCCGAGTATGCTACTAAATGGGGCTATAAAATAACAAGAGAAGTTGAACAATATTTCAACGCAGGCTTTGCAGGTTTTCGTAAAGATTTCTCACATTCCATTTTCTTGTGGAAAGAACTAATGGAATGCATGAAAAATGAAGGGGTTGATCTAACAAGATTTAGTAATAAAAACAGGCAATATGAGTTTTATACGGATCAGGATATGATGAATCTTATGATCATGTTAACGTCAGATCCTATCAGTACTATTGGCCCTGAAGGCATGAGTTTTACTAATGGAGGTAGCGTAATGGCACATGCTGTAGGACGAAAACCATGGAAAATAAATTACTTATATCATGCACTTGCTGGCAGAAAAATCAGAATTTCAGATATAGAATATTGGAATTATGCTTCAGGTATTATCAAACCTTACAGCTCATTTTTTATTAAGTATAAAAAAATTGAAATTGGTATAGGTAAATTGATAGCTAAATTTATTAAATGAATTTAGCTATCAGTTTTACTGAATTGTTTGTGATAATGTTTCAAGCCATTATATGTCATTATAAAATTGGCTGATGTACCTGCCAGTACTGAAATAATACCAAACCAAATAACTTCATCTACCCTCTTTAAGTCAAGTAAAAAATATAAAATTACCCAACTGATTATTTCAAATACTATAATCAAATATGCTTTATGCATCCATCCTTTAGAGACATTTATAGAATATAAAAAACCAGCAAATGTGTTTGCTAATGTATTTAAAACCATTAAAGGGAGTAAAGATCCCGCGTCTGAATATTTTTTACCTAATAGCCACAGAAGCTGAGAGCGAAATACATAGCTTGCTGTAAATACAATAAGTGCCATGCCTATATATGCGGCAATCATTTTAACATATTGTTTTTTCAAAGAAGCTACATCTTGGGTTCTAGAAAATTCAGGCAATATTACATTTTGAAAAAAACCAAGCACCATAGAAAATATAATCGCAATTCGACCTAATGCACCTATCTCTGCTATAGAATCTGTACTGCCAATCAGACTTAGAATCCACAACATAATTTGAGAGTGTATACTAAAAAATAAAGTATTGGGAATTTGTCTTTTGAAATATCCGTGCAATTCTATTTCATAAGTTGCGTCATATTCTTTATCTGTACCTGTAATTTCAATGCGTTTCTTTTTCAATACATGCATCTGCCAATAAAAACCCAGCAATACAAACGCATATAAAATAATCGCAGAACTCCAATCAAGCTGAAATTGCCGCATAAGCAACCACAAAACTCCTAAGCCTGTAATTCTGAAAACAACAGCTATTAAGTCTGAATATTGCAACCATTGATATTTCTTAAAAATTTGCAATACAACTTTGGTGAAAGAAAAGCTTATCCGGATTTGAAATTCAAGCAATATAATCAGCCAAACACAAGCAACTACATACCAAGGGATATCCAATCTCCAGAAATTGAAAACCAATACTACTGAAACAACCGGAACAATCATCCAGAATATTCTCCTTCGTAAACGAATAGCTGAATTTATAAGTTTTACTAATTTAGTTTGATCTTCCCAATACCTCCCCAATAATGCATTTAACCCGGACGAAATACCACTATCTGTCAACATAATCAAACTGGAAGAATACACTGTAATCATTGTAAATACAGCATAATTATGCTTTGACATCAAATGTATAGCACCCAAACCTGCTAAAATTCCTGCGATTGATATAATAGACTGAATACTGAAAAATTTTACAAATAAATTGCCGTATTTTCTCATATACTTATCGGCAATTACTGAATAGGTAAAGTATAGTTATACTCTGTCCGTAATAATTCTGCAAGCGAACACTGCTTGGTCGACATACCTTTTTTAAGTTCATACACTTTTGCATCCACTAAAAACCTAAACCAAAAAGCTTGTAAAATATGAAAAATCAGACCTTCTTTCCCCTCTAGAAATCCTAATTTAAATAAGTATCGATAAATAAAATAGGCAAAACTTCTTAAAAACAATGGAGTCTTTTGGAAGACATTATTTTTCAACCATCGGGTAGTTTCAATCGGAGAACCTGTAAATTTATTTTTCACCTCTCCTGATGAGCGTTTATTTACAATATCAATTGCTTCCAAAAATGCCCATTTATTATGTCCGGCAACAAACTCATTCAAATTATCACATACTTTACTGGTCATATCAGCTTTTTTAACCAGGCAACTTCTACCATTTAAAATATAATGCTGATCGTACGCTTTTTCTTCACATTTGCCATAAGCTGTTTTATACAAGCGCAAATGATAATTATAATGCGATTTAATCCATCGATCCATAAAGATCGCTCTTCGCCCAAACATAAAACCTTCAAACTGATTACTTACAATTGGAAATGTCTCGTTGAGCCAAAGTATTAATTCAGGTGTAAGTCGCTCGTCGGCATCCAGATGTAAAACCCAATCTGTCTTAAAAGGATTATTTGCCTGAGCCCAGTTTCTTTGCTTAGAATAATTAATAAACTCATGCTGAACATACGTGATCTTATTATCTATTAAATAATCTAAGGTAGCATCTGTGGAATATGAATCAACAACAAAAATCGGATAAGAAAAATCCTCCAGCTGACCAATCAGCTCCGGCACATTCCTTTCTTCGTTAAAAGTTAATATAATAATTGTAAGTGATGGCTTCATAACAACATCCCCTTAGATACATCTCTTTTATGTAACACATGCTCCCCATATATCCTTATACTAGCAAAAGCAATCCCGGAAAAAAACCAGCCATAGTAAAATGAGGCGCCGTTAAAAGAAATTTGAGCGTACATTAATGTCCAAAAAATAGCTCCTGTGAATAATATCGGAATTGCATTTGATGTTTTAGCATAAATTTTCATTCCTGAGCGAATCAGATAAGAAATCATAGTCAAACGAAATAACAAAAAAAATCCGCCAACTACAATCCCTGCTTCAGAAATAACGCGAGGCCATTCGCTCTCATAGGTAATTTTCTTTCCCATACTTGCTGAACCAAAGAATTTCCCTGAACTGCTTCCCATACCTAAACCTTCTCCGTATATTTTATATCCTTTAGTAAGAGGTTCAAATACTTTCCCGAAGCCTGCCAAAGCTCTTTCTGCAAAGTTTTCATTTGCATTATCTTCAGCGCCTCTTTGTCTGGCCGCAATTAAATCTAAGCTTCGTTCAAATACAGTTGTCAAAAGCAATAAACCCACCAATCCCCCCATGACTACATAAACAACTGATTTCATTGTCTTAATTTTATTTACAAAAACCATCGTTGTGCCAAGGAAAAAAGAAAAAAACACGCCAACATGTGCCCAATTTGCACGCGAACCACTCACAGCAGAATTGGCAATGCATGCAAGAAAAAAGATCCACGTATACCATTCCGGAACTATTCTTTCTTCTTTAGGTAAAAACGAATTAATCATAAAAAACATAAAGCAAAGTATACAAAAGTATGCATGCCCCATATTAAATGAAAAAAAACCTGAGGTTCGTACCACTCCTTCTCCAACAACAAATACACCATTTTCTCCATCCACACCAACATTACGGTTAATAAATGCTGAAGCCGGAGAAACGTATTGCATATATACCAAGATAGCAGATGGGACTGCCAGCCAGGAAATAATCTTCCCTATAGTACGAATTGTTTGCCATGACATATAATCTTTCATTAGGGCTACTAAAGGAATCAGTAATGCGTAGTTACGAAAGCCTATGAGTGTAATAATTGGATTAATATCATTCAGAAAAGCTTGTATAAATGAGTAGACGAATAGCACCAGAAAAACTATATATGACATTCTGCTCAGCCAATCTTTAGGAAACAAACCATATCGAAATGCTATCCAATAGGCGTATAATACAAACGGGTCTTTGCTGAAAAATAATACATTACTTAACGATGGCAGAAGCCATTTACGCAATGCCCCTTCTATTAAAAACAATATAAATATATACAGAAATACTTTGTTCAATGTTTGTACACCAACATGCTCTTCAGATATATACAGATTGTGCTGTACATGAGCGAAAAGCGGGTTGGTATTTTGATCAAGCGGTACGTTTTGCATCTTCTAAAATTCTCTGATAACAATCAATTAAACGTGCGCCATATTCGTCCCAGTTACTTTGATGAGCTACTTTATTCAAACATCTCTGCCCAAGTACTTCTAGCACAGACCTGTTTTCATATAACATACTTAAAATAGTCTCTAGTTGCTGAGTATCTCTGGCTCTAAAAACATAACCATCTTCTCCATCAACAATTAATTCGTGCGAACCTGTATGATCGCTCAGAACAACCGGTAATCCGCAAGCCATTGCTTCTAAAGGAACGATGGAGCAACCTTCTTCTATCGATGCCAGTACAAAGGCATCAGCCTTATTATAATAATGAACCAGTTGATCATTAGGCACCATACCAAGATAAGTAAAATCTTTCGAATATTTTTTCATTATTGATTCTAACTCCGCTTCAAGGGCACCAATAAATATCAATTCTGCATGCTTCAAGTTCAGTTTTTCCCAAGCTCTAAGAATATCAATGTGACCTTTTCGAATTGATATCTGACTCACGCAAAGCACTCTGAATATATCGTCCTTTACTACGTTTTTATCTTTATAAAATTTAGTAAGATTTGCTCCGTAATGGATAACCGTAATTTTATTTGCGTCAAACCCGTGTTCGATAAAACTGTTCCGGACAAACTCTGAAGGAGCTAATAAATGATCTATCAACTGTATTTCTTCCAGTTGCTTTTCCTGAGCCTTTGTCAAATATACTTTCATCTTAATGCCCAAGCGATCATACTCTTCCTGCAACAACCGGTTCATTGTATAAGGATGTGTATTTACAGCTTCACCTATAACAATTGATTTGTCACGTTTCGCTCTCTTTATTAAACGCACAGAAGTTCCATGAATCATGACATGTAACAGGTCTGCAGGTTTCCAATTCCACAAAACCAATTGTTCCCAGATTTTATGGTAAAAAGGATATAGGGTATATTTCCCAATTCCTTTAAATTTTCTGGAATGAAAATGTAGTAAATATTCTTTTAGCCAGGCATTGTAATAAAAGTCAGACGGAATAGAAAGCTTTCTGCCAGTCTCTAATTTATGAGAAAAATAGAATGTTCCTAATACTCCTTTTTTTTGAAGATAAGGGACGTAATTATGATAATGAAATCTTCCGCAAACAGCTAAATTAATTTTCATGAGATATTAACTTATACATTTCATTTAAATACATCTGAGCAATCTGGCGCTTATGAAATTTTTGAAGATATTCCATTTTTTGATCAATATCAAGTGGTGTATCCAAGGCTTTATTTAATACATTTGCCATATAATCCGGTTGTAGATTTTCCAACAACCAACCATTATTGCCTATGGCTTCCGGCAATCCGCCTCTTTTTGAAACAACAACATTACAACCACACGCTAAGCCTTCTAATGCAACAATTCCAAAAGGTTCCTCCCAAACGGAGGGAACAATCATTACCTTGTGTTTATTCAGTTCTAATGCAATATCACGCTGTTCCAGTGCTCCGGTAAAACGAATGTATTGGTCTATCCTCAACACACGTGAACGTTTTTCCATGTCTGCTCTTTCTGGACCATCGCCAATAATCGTGATTATGTATTTGTTTTTTTTACATAACACGCCCAACGCTTCAATGAATTCTATCCCACCTTTGTCTGAAACTAATCTACCCACAAAAATGAAATCGCCTGTACGTTCAATATTCATTGGAAAGAAGATATCACTTTCATACGTATTGGGAATCACCTTCCCTTGAACACCTATCTTATCTAACGCATATCTACTTACCGCAATGTTTTTAAGAGAACGCATGATTTTATTTTTAATCATTTCTCTGATAGATATTCCTTTCGTATTCTGACTATAGAAATCATAATACGTATGATGTATTGCAATTATAGGTTTATTTAAAAGAAGTGTCGGCCAATACCCTTTTATAGTAAATACATTTAACATGTATATGTCGCTTTGCTTAATAAAATTCCGATGTTGCTTAAAGGAAATATTTCGATATACCCGCGTTTCATTGTAATGATCAAGAGGAACAGGAGTGATTACGGTTACCTCATGCCCCATCAACGACCATTCATTAATAAGAATCTCCGTTACTTTTTCTACGCCTCCTTTACCAGGAAAAAAAACAGGGGTATATATGACAATCTTTAATGGTTTCATATCAGATTGGCTTACCCATTATTCAATGCAGCTTTCATATTTTCAATAATGGTTTCATACGAATATTTATTTATCACCTTTTGGGAAGTTATTTCAATGCGTGCATGACATCTTTTAGTCATTTGAGTCATCGCATCAGCTAAAGCATCCACATTCCCATAAGGGAACATAATACCATTATTGCTTTTGGTATCTATCAAATCATAAGAAGAGCCTACCCGATCTGATGCAATAACAGGCAAATTAAAATTCATAGCTTCATTCATTACAAGCCCCCAGGTTTCACCATGATCAGAAGGTAATACAAAGAGATCGGCTATAGAATAGTAAATGGCTATTTCTGATTGATTTTTAAAACCTGTTAATTGTACTTTATGCGAAAGATTATTTACGGAAATATACTCCTCCATTTCTCGTCTCAACTCTCCTTCACCAACAAGAATCAATTTGCCTCCAAACAGATTGGATTTATTAAATGCTCTCAATAAATCCAATGGTGCCTTCTTGGAAATATATTTACCGCAAAAAAGTATGATCGTATCATTTTTACCAAATCCCAGCTTTTCTCTATTTTTTAATATGTCAGGTTTTAACATATTAGCTTCTGCTAAAAATCTTTTATTATCGACTGCATAAGGCGTAAAAACAAATTTATTTTCAGGAACCCCGTAGTAACGATAAAACGCTTTATTCTGATTCCCGATAAACAAAATCTTATCACACAAAGCGAAGATAGGACGGAGTATAGTTTTTTTGAGAAGTCTGTTCGTTGAACTCTTAGCCAATTCATGCGACAACGGATTCTCGCTGCGCATCCAGATTTTATGTCTTGTAAAGAGCGACGTTATTATAGCTAATACCATAGTAGCTCGATTCCATCCATGTAAAATTAAAATACCTTTAGGCGAACGTAATACGAATGGAATAATAGATAAATTTATCAGTCCGAAAAAACCATTAAAAAGAGATGGCTTCCATGAATTATTTTTCAGAAAACGAAATTTATATCCGTCCAGCAAAGGCACATCCCATTTCACCTGAATATTAAACTGATCATCGTGAAACTCTTTAATAGTTTCATCTGAACAATACAAGACTTCAAGATTAATCCCTGAAGCCGACATTTCTTTATACAATGGTGCATAATATTGAATAGGATGCGATATTAAAAAATAGACCGGAGTATTATTCGATTGCATTCTTTATGACTATATGAACAGGCTTCGTATATTGCTAGACAAATATACTATATTCAAAAACATTCGCCTCATAAAATGGGTAAAATAAAGGTTGTCTATATCGCTGGTATCGGGCGCAGCGGCAGCACTCTTCTAACAAAAGTACTTGCAAGTGTAAATGAAGGTTTTTCACTAAATGAGCTGTCCTTTGTTTGGGAAAACGGATTTGATAAAAACAGATTATGTAGTTGTGGACAGCCTTTCAGAAGTTGTCCATTTTGGACTAATGTTATAAAAGATATACAATTATTGGGTTTTGAAAACGAACATTCTCTGCGCCATATTGGCAATGCGATACCTCAAAACAGAAATATACCGGATGTAGTTTTCAGACCAAATAAATTAAATTATAAATTCCCTGTATTCTCTTCTTACAAAAATGTCCTTAAACATTTGTATGCTTCTATTTATAAAAACTCCAAAGCGGGGTTCTTAATTGATTCTTCTAAAATTCCTTCTTATGGATATGCAGTACAGCAAACCGAAGGATTGGATGTTTACCTCATCCATCTAATAAGAGATCCCAGAGCGGTAGCTTATTCATGGAAAAAAGAAGTTAACCGAACAGACGGTGAAGAGAATTTAACAATGGAACAGTATAGCATCCTACAGACTACTATTAAATGGATCTGGGGCAATTTGATAACAACTCTGTTAAAACGAAACGGCAAATATTTTTTTATCAGATATGAAGATTTTTGTAATCAACCGGAGCTTTATACATCAAAAATACTTGATTTTATAAGGGTAGAAAGTAAATTAAACCCCGTGCATGGTAAAACATTTGTGGCCGGAGAAGAACATTCTATTTGGGGAAATCCTATTCGAATGAAAACAGGAAGCATGGAAATTAAAGAAGATAATGAATGGAAAAATAAGCTCGGTTTTTCAGATCGTTTCTGGATTGTCTTTCTTACCTGGCCTTTTTTATTTTTCTATGGTTATTGGGGCAAGTGGTTTAAAAATTGAGCTGCTATTACATCCCAGGAAAGATGCTTTGCATAAAGGTGTACTGCCCCTTCCCGAACTTTATTTAATAGCATATCATCATCAAACAAGGTCTCAATTTGTTTGATATATGAGCTTAAATCTTCGCCCTCAAGCAAAAAACAATTTTCGCCTGAAATAAAAAGTTTGTCTGTTAAATATCCCTTTTGTGAAATAACAGGCAACCCTGCTGCTAAAGCTGCTGCCAAAGAGCCGCTTTTTGTATTTATTCCTGAACGGGTTCCATCAATATTAGGAAAAAGCATGACAAAAACATCTGAAATACGTAAGGCTTTGTATACTTCTTTTTCAGATAAAAAACCGGTAATGTTAATTTTAATATTTCCTTTCAACTGCAACTGATGCAACTTCCCCTCATCTTTTTTATTTATTTTACCAATAATTAAAAAATAATACTGGCCTATATCCTGAAATAAAAAAGCTTGTTCAAACAATGAAATGGTATTCCTTAGATTACTGCCAAATGTGGTAATAATTTTTGACGAACCTGCTAAATCTTTCTTATAAGCCTCTAACTCTTTATCTGAAAAATCAACAGGCAAAATATTACTCCCGACGGGAATAATAGCCTGAACATTTTTCTCACCTATACTTTTTGCATAATCACTATTACTAGTAAAGCTGATTACAAATAATGCCATAAGTCTGATATGACACAATTGAAATAGGGCAATAAAATTATTTTTTAGGTTTGACAATTTAAAAGAACGAAAACGAACGATCGTTTCATGAAACATAACCGCTACAGGTATGCCTTTGAATCGAAGTCCTATAAATAATAATGTCAACCAAAATGGAACGCCTATTTTACTATACGAATAGGGCGTTAGTTGAACAAAAAAAACATCAGGATTTCTACTTACTACTTCTTTATATAAAGTCCGGATAGATGTTACATCCCATTTAATATCCAGATCTATAACATCTACATCGTTTCTGTGTACCGATCCCTGCAACGTTTTTTGTGTTAAAATCTGAATTTTTGCTCCGGTTTTACCCATAGACTCAGCAAGGTGGGCTGCATAATCGCCAACGGCACCGAAATCAGGGGGCATTGTTCTGGCTAAAAATAAAATATGCATACGAGCTATTTTATTTTTTTGAGAAGACACTTTTAAACTTACTGAATATTACCCCAATGATCCCATTAGGTATCCTCTTCTCATCATCATAATATCCTCCCGAACCATAGCCATAACCGTAACCATAGCCATAACCGTATGTACTTCCGCCTTGCACTTTAACGTCATTCATTACTACACACATATTTGGTATACGTCCTTCTTCATACAAGTCTTGTACTTTTTCCAGCAACTTCTTATATGTATAATTTTGTCTAACGACATAGATAGACACATCAACATGCTTTTGAATAATAAGAAAATCAGCTACAAGCATTAGCGGAGGTGTATCAATGATTATATAATCATAATGAGACCTTAAATAGTCAATAAGTTCTCCCATACTCTGTTCTCCAAGTAATTCAGCAGGATTAGGAGGTATACTACCACTCATAATCATGTGCAAATTCTCTTGTCCTGTCACTTGTATTATTTCCTTAATGCTCGCCTTGCCTGATAAATAATTAGTAAGACCAACTGAATGTTTATTTTCTTGAGAAAACACTTCTGATAATCGTGGCTTTCTAAGGTCAGCACCTACTATAATTGTTTTCTTCCCTGTTATAGCAATGATTGAAGCAATATTAATAGAACAGAATGTTTTCCCCTCTCCACTTAAAGACGAAGTCAAGGCTACAACTTTACTCGATTTCCCGGCAGCAAAATACTCCAGGTTAATTCGGATAGTTCGGAATAATTCAGTTGTTATAGACTTAGGTCTGTCAATTACTGCAACCTCATTTCTTTCTCCGAAGTGATTAATCACACCCAGTATTGGCATAGAAACAATTGCTTCTAATTCTTCACGAGTCAGAATCTTATCATTCATGAAACTCATGATAATAATCGTCATCATCGGTATAATTAGACCCAACAGAAATGCAGCCGTGTAAATAATATTAACTTTAGGAGTTAAGGGGGCAGAGCTTAGTAATCTTGCTTTGTCAACAATACGATTATCTGCCGTATTAGAAGCCTTTGAAATGGCTGCTTCTGCTTTTTTCTCAAGAAGAAATGTATATATTTTATCATTAATCATGTACTTACGCTGAATATTGATAAGCTTCCTTTCTTTAGCAGGTAAGCGATCTAATTCACTAAGTATCTTTGCTATTCTTCCATCCAGGCTTTTCATTCTGATCGCTGCCGAAGCCGATATATTATCCATATTCTCAATAAGTGTTTTGGATACGGTTTCGATATTATTATTTATGCCCTTTACATACGGGTTACCTTCTAATGTACTTAATGATAATTTATTCCGTTCCTCTAATAAGGTTACAAGATCTGAGATTAATTTAGTCAATAAGGGATCCTCAATACCAATCGAAGACGGTGCAATAATCTCTTCCTTTTTTAAAGGTGATTTGGATGATAAGTAATTTCTAAGATATATGTAATACTGCATCTGCACCTGCAACATAGCCTTTTCATTCTCCAATATTTCTAAGCTCTCAGAAAGTCGCTTGCTCGATTCAGTAACATCGAATGTTTTATTTAACATCCGAAATTCTTCTAAAGAATTCTCATTAATAAACAAAGAATCTGAAATCCCTGAAAGCTGATCGTCAATAAAATCAATTGTTCGGCTTGCAATTTCATTCTTAACTCTAAGCCCTTCACCTAAATATATTTCAAGAAAACGATTCAAAAAGTCAATTTCTTTTTTAACAACAGGTCCCGTAGTAGTAACATTAACAATCGTACCGGTTTTAGTAATTTTAGTTACATCCAGCTTATTCAGATATTCATTGATAA
>Ga0206916_1132_pt1 | contig 12294 bp, 12 predicted proteins | sample Alteio_BWOrgHeat_71_FD_152957 | JGI IMG/M metagenome (GOLD analysis project Ga0206916, IMG submission 152957) | Enriched cells from forest soil in Barre Woods Harvard Forest LTER site, Petersham, Massachusetts, United States -... | ecosystem: Environmental > Terrestrial > Soil > Temperate forest >... | reverse complement strand
ACGTGAGCAGGCAATGGGGAGTAGGTTATGTGTTTCTCTAGTAGCTGTTCCTCCCACATACCAGGAGCGGTCTCTAATTCGTAGATCACGTCTCCTTTGACGGATGAGGTTATGCGACGGACCGAATCAGTTTGGCCACCGCATTCTATTTGCTCCTCTGACGGCGGGAACCTCAGTCTATCGGGAAGGCGGAAAGCCCTCAACGTGCCGCTGGACTTAATACGCACGGACGAGCCAATAGGGAACTTTGCGCTTTGAGGAATAAAGTTGGCTGTCATGCCTTATTATCGCTCGCTTGGGGATTACCGGAAAATGATAGTGGCAAAAAATGGATCAAGATGGAGGACGTCGCGAAGATAGAGGAGAGCTCAATACGACTTCCGGCTCAGTATGCGAACGAGATATATAGAAACGGCGAGTCGGGAATGGGGTACACCATCTTTACGGTCGTCTTCGCAGACGGCACCCGACAGGCGTGTGTCTCTGGTAACGCCATAGATTTCATTCGCTATCCGATTGACAAATATCCAAAAGATGTCGCCGCCGTAATCCCCCACGAAGGCAGAAACGACGATCCATTAGTGAGATCGCCTGAATGGTACTGGTGCCTCTACTCAGAGTAGCCCGAATAGCTTGCAACTGTCGTGTATAGGCCAATGTAATCGTTCAGGATGACTATCATGCCAACTGCCGACTTGTAACGATAAACGCGCTTCTCGTGCAAGTGTTGATGAATAAGCCAAACTTCTGACCGTAGCTCATGGGTGGACTTCTACTCCACGAGTTCCGAATCGAAGCGTTGATAAATCTCATGTTGATGAGCAGGGTCTCGATCGGCCTGGAGCGCGGCGATCAGAGCGCTCAAACGCGGCGTGAGCACAATCAGATAACGAGCATCGTCCCCAGCCCAATACGTGTGAGCGACGCCAGCCGGCACGAATACCGTCATTCCGGGACCCGCAGTCTCTTCCCGGTCACTGTAGCGAAAAGTGAGTTCACCCTCCAGAACATGCCACGCTTCGTCGTCGGAGTGGTGGACATGGAGCATGGCTGGGCCGCTGCCGCGCCACTCATGAATCTCAAATGAACTGCCAATGGCGGAGTAAGGAATCGGTTTCATTCTGTACATCCTGACTATTTATAACGTTGCGCCTTACCTTAGGCTGACCGCGTAGAGATACCAGGCTGCATGTGGCAGCCATTGCTCCGACCATCGCCAATCTTCGTCCTTGCCAGTGACGGCGAAGCCTTCGTTGAAGGCGATGCCATCCTCATCGTCGCCGGCTGCTGTGATGCCGTTGACGATCGATCCAGGTGCGTTGGTGTACTTGTAGGATCGGAAGAACATGTACCCCGCATCGCCATGACCGCTGCCGATCAACATGCTGACATCGAATGGATTGCGGCCCTGGATCCAGTGCAGTTGGTTCCAGGCATACTCCTCAAGCTGTTTCTGAAAGGCGGGGTCGTCGGCGAAGTGTGGCGCGGCCACGCGCGCAGCGGCGGCGAGCGAAGCCAACCGCGCATTCTCGCCCTGCCACCAGGGCGCGGCCTCGGTGTCGTGTGGGAAAAAATAGGCGCTGCGCACCGTGCCATTGCCCATCCGCACCAACTGCCTTGCGTATCCGAACGGATTCTTTCCTTCGCCGGTAATGGCCAGTTCGAAGTGCAACGACCTCTTCACCGCCGCGACGAGCTGCTGCCGCCTTGCAGGGGATGCGAGTTCCGCATACTCGAGCAGACTCACAACCGGGAGTCCCGCGTCGGAGGGATGGAAGTATGGACGTGAACCATCGTCGGCCCGCCACACGTCCTGATAACCAGCGATGGTCGTCAACCGTTCCATGAGGTGTACGGCCCGTGCATCCGCTGCGGCCTTGTACCTGGAGAGTTTGGTGGCGCGATAGAGTTCGGTCGCAGCCATCAGTGCGCAATAGTCGTCGACGATGTTCTCTTTGCCGTCGTTCAGCAACTCCCGGTTATGCGCGGACAGAAACTGGAACCCGCTTTCAGCCGCGCGCAGATAGGTGGCGCGCGAGATATCGCCATCCTCAGGCATTGTGCTCGCGAGCGCCAGGGCGGCAATCGCCATGCCGCCACCACCGCGAAAGCTTGCCTCATAGGCATGCGGTCCCTTGGCCGTCTGCACCTGCTCGGTGGTGTCCGCGTCGCTCTTCTTGATCTGCGTTCGCCAATTCGGATTGCCTATGACACGGTCTTTCGCCAGCTTCTCTTTGCCCGGCGCATCGATGCTCTGGTAGAACGAGCCGCCTGGCCGCTTGATCCGCACAAGATAATCGGCCCCGAACAAGCCTTCATCCAACAGGCGGCGCGCAAATTCGCTGAAGTTGTCATCGTGCCGTGCCTGCAGCGTGAGGTAGCTCTTCAGCAGCGACCAGGCCACCAGCGGCACTTGTTGCGGGTTGAAATATGACGTCAGATTCTGGTGCGACAGATGGATGCCGTAGTCGCCGGTTGCGTCATACCAGCCGCCATGGAGATCGACATACGCTGAGCTACCCGGCACCTTCAAGTGACGGTCCGCCTTATCAAACGCTCCGCTGGAGCGCTGTCCCTTGAAGTAATACACGACATTCGACAGCGTCTCGCGCTCCAGAAGATCGTCCTCGATCGCGAAGGCAGACGAACTGACGGGCCCCGCCGCGGTCTCCGTCCGAACTTCATAGTGTCCGGCCTTTTGCCACGTAGAAAAATCAGCGGTCCAAAACACTCGGCCGCCCCAGTGGTCCACCTGTGCGCCTGTCGTCAGACCGCCTGTCAGTACAGCTTTGCCCGTTGCCTGATCCACCAGCGAGAACTGCCGTGGATGGTCCTGCTCGGTGCCAACAATGATTGCCTGCTTGACTGAGACCGTTTCATAGCCGACTTGATCCACCAGAACGCGTGTTTGCGCCGCGCTCACCAAACTGCAGGAAAGGAGGCAGCAGCATGCGAATCGCTTAAACCAGAGTCGATACATATCTTCGCCACTCTCGTCATTCGCGAATTGCACTCGACACACGTTGAGACTTTCGACCATGATGGTATGACTATACCGGGCCGTGGGAGCACACATACATCCAGGAGAAAAGCGTTTGTCTATCGCTCGACGATCCCGCAGCATCCCACTTCTCCAGGCTCCCGTACAGAAGATAATTTGGGGCGTGCTCGCGGTGCTGCCCCTTGCCTGCGGGGTCGACGGGAACGCCCAGACCAAACCGGCCACACAGAAGGTCGTTGTGGCCTACGTCTTTTCGCAAAACCGGGAACTGCAGAAGGACGAAATTGCGGCGAGCCAGCTCACCCGTATCAACTACGCCTTCGCCAATATCAAGGATGGCCTTATCGTCAACGGCTTCGCGCATGACGACGAGAACCTGTCTACGCTGGTCGCATTGAAGCAGCAAAACCCATCGCTTACCGTGCTGATCTCAGTCGGCGGCTGGGAGTGGTCCGGCAACTTCTCCGATATGGCGCTCACCAGGGCATCTCGCGGCGCGTTTGTCGCAAGCGTGACCGGCTACATTGCGAGCCACCAGCTTGATGGCCTGGATGTCGATTGGGAGTATCCCGGCCAGGCGGGCTCTACCCAGCGCTTTCGACCGGAAGATAAGGTCAACTTCACGCTGCTGCTGAAGGAACTCCGGGCGGCTTTCCGACAACAACAACGCAAGCTGCATCGTCCGCTGTATTTGACCATCGCTGCCGGGGCTTCGTCGAGCTACCTCGCACATACCGAGATGGGTAAGGCGGTGCAGTACATCGACACAGTCAATCTGATGGCCTACGACTACTACGAGCCGGGCGAACCAACAGGCCATCATGCGCCGCTCTTCACGAACCCCGCCGACCCGAAGAAGATCTCCGCCGACCGCTCCGTTCATGAGTTCGAGCAGGCAGGAGTGCCGGCGAACAAGATCGTGCTCGGTGTGCCGTTCTACGGACACCTGTGGGGCGAGGTCGCCGACACGCAGCACGGCCTCTTTCAACCCGGAAAGCCGACGGCGCACGGGTACGTAACCTACAACGCCATCGCAACCACCATGCTGAACAACGGCTTCGATCGCTATTGGGACCAGACTTCGTCAGTGCCCTATCTCTACAGCCCGGAGCAGAAAATATTCGTTTCCTACGAAGACGCCGAGTCCCTTACGCTCAAGTCGCGTTATGTTGTGGACCAACATTTGGCAGGCGTCATGTTTTGGGATTACGCCGGAGATCCGACTGGCGTGCTTCTCAACGCTATCCATCAAGGCCTCGCCCAACCCGCCCCGTCCAACGTTCCCTGAAGAACGCCAAAGCTTCACGGAGCACTCAGTTCCACGTACGGAGTCGATCCCATCGTCGCGACAAAGACCCGATGCGTCTTCGTCGCGACAGCAAGCGCATACGGTCGCCCGGCTACCTGCAGCTTCTTCAGTACACGCCGCTGTTCCGTGTCGATGACACTCACGGAGCCTGCCTGCGGGTCCGCAACATACGCCCGATGCTTCGCTGCATCGATCGCAATCGCCTGGGGATGGCCGCCCACGTTCACCGTATCCACAGTCACACCCCGCCGCGCATCGATCACAGAGACGGAGGCGTCAGCATAGTTCACCGCATAGACTTCCCCACGCTCAGCGTCCACTGCGAGCGCGCCAGGCATTGCTCCAGTCGCGATCGTTTGCGCCATATGCGTTTCCGTATCAATTGCCGCAACCGTTGCGTCCTGCACATGCGTTACATAGAGCGTGTTCCCCAACTCCGCGATTCCCCAAAGATGTAGCGCTCCTGCCGGAACCCTGGAAACAGCTTGTGTCTCCTCATCCAGCACGGTCAACGAATCGCTCTCGTAGCCCAGCAGGTAGACTTTGCTACGCTGTGCGTCGACCATAATCGCATCGGCCGATCCAGTCTTCACGTTGGTCGCAACGTTGGTCTTGCCGTCCATCACGGTAAGCATATTGCTGAACGTATTGGACACAAAGACCCTGTCGCGCACCTCATCCAATGCGATGGCGTAAGGGCGCGCTGCCGTCGGCACGGTGGCCAACAAACGATCCGTCTCGCCATCCACGACCGCCACCGAATGGTCGCCGGAGTTCGCGACGTACACCCTTCCCGTCTGTTCGTTCACCGCAATCGACACCGGTCCCGCGCCTGTCTTCAGCGACTTCGCAGCGCCATTCGTCCCCACAATCGCGACAGCTCCGTGCACGCTATCGACGGCATACACCTTGCCGCTCCTGCTGCTGTAGAGGATTCCCGAGCGGTTGATCAGGCCGGCAGACGGGGAGCCATCCTGCGCCCATAGCGATGGGCCGATCAACATCGCGGATACGGTGAACGCGCGCCACCCGCACAATGACAGTTTCATTGTCTTCCTCTTATCATCTCAAAAGGATTATCGGTCAGCGACAAACGTTTGTCTAAACTACTTCTCAGAATTCCACCATCGACTGCATCACACTGCCGACAAGGAACTTCATGACCTTTGCAAAGCGTCGCGTTCTTCGCAACCTCCTTCTCGTCATAGCTACCTTCGTTCTGACTGCCTGTGGCGTGACAGCGCAGATCGCAGCCCCTAAGTTCAAAGTCATCGCTATCGCCGAAGCCGGCGGCATCCACAAACCCTTCGTCGATGCAGCCAAAGTCTGGCTGCAGAAGGAGGCGCGGGCTGGTAACTTTTCGGTGGATTACATCGAAGACACCAAACTCATCGATGCCGCTTTTCTTGCGCAATACCGTCTGTTCATCCAGCTCAATTACCCGCCCTACAACTGGACACCCACAGCGGCCGCGGCGTTTACCGCGGCCATCGAGCACGGCACCATCGGCTGGATCGGCTTTCATCACGCCACGCTGCTCGGCGAATTCGATGGTTTCCCCATGTGGCCGTGGTTCTCCCGTTTTATGGGTGACATCCGCTTCACCCAGTACATTCCCACCTTCGCGACGGCAACCGTAAACGTCGAAGCGGCCGATCATCCGGCCATGAAGAACCTTCCTCATTCCTTCACGATCGAAAACGAAGAGTGGTACACCTGGAGTCAATCGCCGCGGCATAACGTGCATGTTCTCGCCAGTGTCGACGAAAATTCCTACGTTCCCAGCACAACCATAAAGATGGGGGACCACCCTGTCGTCTGGTCCAATGAGCACGTCAAGGCGCGCAACATATACATCTTCATGGGCCATCACCCGGAGCTATTGCAGAACGCTGCTTTCACGACTCTGTTTCACAACTCCATCCTCTGGGCGGCGGGACAATGAAATACCTGATCGCACTCATCTTCTTCCTGGCTCCCGCTGTGCACGCGCAGGCCTCTGCATTCCACGTGCTTGCCTTCTACTCGGAGACAGTCGAGCACGACCACGTCGACTTCGCTCATCAGGCAATCAAGTTCTACGCGGCCCATGCACAGCGCGACCACTTCGACTTCACCTCGACCACCAACTGGGACGATCTCAACGCCGCGAATCTGGCGCACTACGAACTCATTCTCTGGCTGGACGACCAGCCGCACACACCCCAACAACGCGCCGCTTTTGAGGAGTACATGAAGCACGGCGGCGGCTGGCTGGGATTCCACATTGCTGCCTACAACGACCGCGACACGCGGTGGCCGTGGTTTGTCAGCTTCCTTGGCGGGGGTGTCTTTTACGGAAACAACTGGCCGCCGTTACCGGCCACCCTCACCGTCGATGACAAATCTCACCCGATTGCCGCGCACCTGCCGGAAACTTTTCTCGCGCCACCCAACGAGTGGTACATATGGAAACCATCGCCACGCCTGAACAAGAACATTAAGGTCCTTTTGACGCTCTCCCCTTCCAACTACCCGATCGGATTCAAGGACACGATTCAAGGCGGCGATCTCCCTGTCGTTTGGACCAATACGCAGTACCGCATGCTCTACATGAACATGGGACATGGCGACAGAATTTTTGCCAGCGACACGCAGAATCATCTCTTCGAGGACGCGCTTATCTGGCTGGGCACGTCGCAGGTAAAGCCTCAGCCCTGAACCTCAGCGTCACGCGAAGCATAGCTGTATCCTAATCCGCATCCATCGGCCATAGTCGGCCGTCGGCATCCATCCACGGACCGTACGGCACATCCTTCTTTCCATCCGAAGCAAACCGCAGCACATGGCCATCGGGATCAGTCACCTGCATCTCCAGCGAGCCCCACGGAAAATTCGTCGGCCCCTGCCGGATCTTTGCCCCGCTCTCGCTCCATTCCGCAAACAGCACCTCCGTATCGCTGGTCGCGATCCATAGCCACGTACCGCCGTGGCCCTGGGCGTCCTCCGTAAGGAAGAGCGTGCATGTACCCCGCGACACGGCCGCGAAGTTCCCGGCCTGCCAGTCAATCTTGAAGCCCAAAGGCCCGACGTAATACGCCAGACTGGCGGCCAGATCGTTAACTCTCAGAATCGGGGTTGCGTGATGCAGAATTGCCGATGACATGCCTTCCTCCATGACTTCCGGGGCTGTTCGCATGAGCAAAACGGCCCATCCCATTTACACTAAAAGAGCTGCCAAAACGCAAGAGAATTGCACTCGAAACGCAGCCAGGAGATATTCGTGTCACAGCGTACTTTCAGCATCATCAAGCCCGACGCCGTAAAGAAGGGCGACACCGCCGCCATCCTCGCCAAGATCAGCGACGCCGGCTTCAAGCTCATCGCCATCAAGAAGATCGTCCTCACCAAACAACAGGCTGAGGGCTTCTACTACGTCCACGCCGAGCGCGGCTTCTTCGGCGAACTCACCGACTTCATGAGCTCCGGCGTCATCTACCCCATGGTCCTCGAGAAGGACAACGCCATCGCCGACCTGCGCAAGCTGATGGGCGCTACCGATCCCGCCAAGGCGGAAGAAGGCACCATCCGCAAGCAGTTCGCCAGCTCCATCGGCGAGAACGCCATCCACGGCTCCGACGCCGAGGACACGGCCGCCTTCGAGATCGGTTACTTCTTCGCAGGTTACGAACTCAAATAACATCGGTACAGACAAAAAGGCGGCTGAAGGGAGTGGCCTTCAGCCGCCCTTTTTCCAATGACATGGGGCCCAGTCACCTTATCGGCTATTTTTCAAATAACTTCAGGTCGATCGCATCGGCCATGGCTTTATACCCGTAATCGTTCGGATGAAGATGGTCGCCGGAGTCGAACTTCGGCAGCAATGTCTCTGGATGTTCGGGATCACGCGTCACCAAATCAAAATCAATCACTCCATCGAAGCCCTTGCCGCTCCTCACAAAAGCATTCACCGCCTGGCGCATCTCTTCTCCCGCGGCACTATAGTAGCCCGCGCCACCAAAGGGATTCAGCGTCGCGCCAATCACTTTCATCCCCCGGGCATGGGCACGCGCCGCAATCTGCTGCAGGCTCCAGATGAGCTGCGCCGCGGTAACTTCTTCGCCCGGATGAGTCGGGAAAAACGTCCGTCCAATATCGTTCGTTCCCAGCGACACGATCACGATCTTCGCTCCACTCTGCGACAACACATCGCGGTCCACCCGCGACACACCGCTCGGCCCCGCGCCATCGTGCAACAGCCGGTTGCCGCTGATGCCTTCATTCACGATGCCGATAGGGTGCCCCGCCAGCCGCGCCGCCAAATTATCCGGCCAGCGAACATTCTTGTCCGGCGTCGAGTGGTACCCATCCGAGATCGACGCGCCCAGCACCACAACCGCGCTCGCCTTCGGGCCGGCATCCACATCCACGCCCTTCAGCAGATACCACGACATCACCTTCTTCGCTCCATCGAGCGACGCCGCACCTACCGCGTTCCCCGCCGCCACATAGTTCGTCGACATGCCCAGAGCGTGAAACATCAGCGTTTTCCCCGGCTGCGCAGGCACGAACAAGCTCACCACGACATCCGCAAACGCCTCCACCGGCATGGCCACCGGATCGCTCACAATCACCGCCCCTGCCGGGACCGTCACCGACTCCGCTCCGCCAAACATCACTACATGGTCGGTCCCCGGCTTCGTCGCTCCGGCACCCGCGCTCAACGCCGCGTGGACACCGCCGATCGTTAACGGCGTCTCACTTGCTTCGTTCGAGATCTTCAGCCGGATCGCCTTGCCCCCAAGCGATAAATGCACAGTGTCGCGAAACGTATTTCCGCTTTCTGAAGCCGCAATCGCATTCGCCGGCGCGGCAACCGGCGCCGCACCCCACGATCCCGTCCACACCACATCCTGCGCCATCGCACTGCCAGCCGCGAAAGCGAGCAATACCGCCAACATCCTCTTCATTGTGTGTGCTCCACTTACTTTTCGAACAGCTTCAGATCGATAGCGCCCGCCATCGCCTTCATCCCCGCATCGTTGGGGTGCAGATCGTCGCCGCTGTCATACGCCGGCAGAAACTTCGAGGGGTTCGCCGGGTCGCGGGTCGCCTTGTCGAAGTCGATCACGCCGTCGAGATCTTTCGTCGTACGAATCCAGGCATTCAGCGCCGAGCGAATCGCTTCACCCTGTGGCGACGCATACTTCGCGCCCACATATGGCGTCAGCGTCGCGCCAATGACCTTCATGCCATGCGCGTGCGCCCGCGCCACAAGGTACTGGTAGCCCGCAATCAAATCGGCCGCCGAAACAATGTCGTAGCGTTTCGCCGGGTCCGGGTCAGCCGCATGACCGATGTCGTTGATGCCTTCGAGAATGACGAGATAATGCGCGTGCTGGTGTCCAAGCACGTCTCGCTCGAACCGCGACAGCGCGCTCGGCCCGGTCACATCATGCAGGATCCGGTTGCCGCCGATGCCCTCATTCAGCACACCGAGGAGCGCCGTTGCAGGGTTCGCCAGCAACCGCGCTGCGAGCAGGTCGGGCCAGCGCAGGTTCGCGTCCTTCGTGCTCTTTGATCCATCCGTAATACTGTCACCCAGGCAGACGATGTCGTTCTCCACGGAGGTTCCAATCTCCACGCCCTTCAGGTAACGCCACGAAGCATTCGTCTTCGCGTCCGCCAGCGACGTCGCCGTCACCTGATTTCCCGGAGCAACGTAATTCGTCGTATTCGCGAACCCATGCTGTGTCACCATCGTCAACGGCTGCGCCGGGATAAACAGGCTCACCGCAAGGTCGCTCATCGCGGGAAAAGCAAAGCTGACGCTGTCACTTTCCACCATTTTTCCCGGCGGAATCACAACGCCCGGATTACCACCGAACGTCACCGCCACAGGCGCGCCGATTTGGTCGGCGCTCGTACGCAGCGCCACCGTCGCCGCGCCGATTGTCAGAGGCTCGACACCGAACTCGTTGCTCAACCGCACATACATGAACTGCTTCGCGCCAAGCGAGACATGCACAATCTCACGCAGCGTCTCATCCACTTTCCCCGCCGAACCCGCCGGCGCGGACACAGGCGATGCCGCCCATGTGCCGACCAGGTATCCTCCCTGCGCGTACGCAGCGAACGGCGCTGCAACCAGCATCAACGCTACCGCACAACTGTATCCAGTGAACCGCGACATGGAACGCTCCTCAATCAATGTTGTCTATGCTGAACATTCTACGTCCACCGCCGCTTGCGCATCATCCCGTGACCGCGCCCCGCGTTATCCTCTTTGTTATGACCGCTGCTTCCTCCCCAACCACAACCGTCACACGCGCTTCCTTCGGAAACCTCGCAGACGGCGCCAGCGTCGACCTCTACACTCTCAAGTCATCCGAAGTGGCAGCCCGCATTGCAACCTACGGCGCGTGCATCGTTGCCATTGAAACCGCCGACCGCGACGGCAACATCGCTGACATTGTTCTCGGGCATAACTCCGCCGAAGAGTATCTGCAGGGCAAAGAACTCTACCTCGGCGTCGTCTGCGGACGATTCGCCAATCGCATCGGCAAAGGACAGTTCACGCTCGACGGCAAACCCATCCAGACGACGATCAACAACGGCCCCAACATGCTGCATGGCGGCGCCGAGGGCTTTAATCGCCGCAACTGGCAAGCACACGAAGTGCCCAACGGAGTCGAGTTCACTTTGGTCAGTACACACGGCGATCAGGGATTTCCGGGCACTCTGACCGCAACCGTCCGCTACACGCTGAACGGCAATCGTCTGCGCCTCGAGTACACCGCGACGACCGACCAGCTCACCGTCGTCAACCTCACCAACCACGCTTACTTCAATCTTTCGGGCGAAGGCAATCCCAGCATCCTCGACCACGTCCTCACGCTCGATGCCGGCCACTACACACCCATCGACGCCACGCTCATTCCCACCGGAGAGATCGCCACAGTCAGTGCCACGCCTTTCGATTTCACACAACCCGTCCGCATAGGCGAACGCATCGGCGAAGACGACGAGCAACTTCACCGCGCCGGAGGCTACGATCACAACTGGGTCGTCCGCGGCGACGCCGGCACACTTCGACCCGCAGCCGAAATCTTTGACCCGGCAACAGGCCGCTCCCTTAAGGTGCTCACCACCGAGCCGGGAATCCAGTTCTACAGCGGCAACTTTCTCGACGGCTCCCGTACAGGAAAGTCCGGCGCACAATATGTAGCGCGCAGCGGCTTCTGCCTCGAAACTCAGCACTTCCCCGACTCACCCAACCACCCAAACTTCCCCAGCACCGAGCTACAACCGGGCGACATCCACCGCAGCACGACGGACTTCATCTTTACCATCCAGACATAGGCTTCCTGTCTCGCGTTGCCACAACCGCCGCGGCGAACCTTAGTTCCCTTCGCGCCCTTTGCGTTAAAGTTTTCCAACACACCCGCAATCAGCCCACCACAGGCAGACAATAGACTCGTGACCGACGCAACAAAAAGCTGGATCGAAGACGCAGACGGGTTCGGCCTGAATCACCTGCCTTACGGCGCATTCCGCGCGAACGGTTCCACTCGCCTCTGTGTCCGCATCGGCGATTTCGTTCTCGATCTTGCGGCATGTGCGGCGGACGAGGCGTCAGACGCATTACCAGCGGAGCTCCGCACATCGCTGACGCAGCCCACCTTGAACTCCCTGCTCGCTCTGGGTCCGCAGAGCTGGCATACGCTCCGCGAATGGCTCACGTCCGTGCTCGGAGAGACTGCCTCAAACGAAGTAAAGGCCCGCATCCGTTTCTTCATCCACTCGCTGGACGAAGTTGAACTGGCGCTGCCCGTCTCCATCGGCAACTACACCGACTTCTACGCGAGCCTTCACCACGCGCGTCGTGTCGGCGAACTCTTCCGCCCCGATAACCCGCTGCTTCCCAACTACAAGCACATTCCCATCGGCTATCACGGCCGCGCTTCCTCGATCGTCGTCAGCGGGACGGCAATCCGCAGGCCCT
>Ga0206916_1128_pt1 | contig 12746 bp, 10 predicted proteins | sample Alteio_BWOrgHeat_71_FD_152957 | JGI IMG/M metagenome (GOLD analysis project Ga0206916, IMG submission 152957) | Enriched cells from forest soil in Barre Woods Harvard Forest LTER site, Petersham, Massachusetts, United States -... | ecosystem: Environmental > Terrestrial > Soil > Temperate forest >... | reverse complement strand
TTTGGAACATCTTGCGCAAGCCATAGTACCAGAACGTGATGATCTGTTTGATTATATGGGATTGAGTACTTTGTATAAACGTTACTTTCTGCGGCATGAAGATCGCCATGTGGAATTACCGCAGGCTTTTTGGATGCGTGTCGCTATGGGCCTTGCCTTAGAAGAGCACGACAAAGAAACATGGGCAATTAAATTTTATAATCTTATATCACACATGCGTTATGTGCCAAGTACTCCAACACTTTTGCATGCTGGTTTAACACGGCCACAATTGAGTTCCTGTTTTTTAACGACGGTTGAAGATGACCTTGTGCATATTTTCAAAAGTTATGGCGATAATGCACAATTGGCCACATGGTCTGGTGGTGTTGCTAATGATTGGACAAATATTCGTTCAACTGGCGCAATAGTCCAAGCTATTAAAGCTGAAAGTCAGGGGCTTATTCCCTTTTTAAAAATTGCTAATGATGTCACCGCTGCAATCAATCGAAGTGGTAATCGCCGTGGGGCATGTTGTATGTATTTAGAAACATGGCATTTGGATATAGAAGATTTTATCGATTTGCGCAAAAACACTGGGGATGAACGGCGGCGTACTCATGATATTAACACCGCTAATTGGGTGCCAGATTTATTCATGAAGCGTGTGCGTGATGATAAAGATTGGACCCTCTTTTCTCCGCATGAAGTGCCAGATTTACATCATATATATGGTAGCGCTTTTGAAAAACGTTATGAAGAATATGAACGTATGGCAGAACGTGGTGATATTAAGATGTCACGAAAAATGCCAGCAAAACAGTTATGGCGTAAAATGTTGAGCCGTCTTTTTGAAACAGGGCATCCATGGATTACTTTTAAAGATCCTTCCAATGTACGCTCGCCACAGGATCATGTTGGTGTGGTGCATAGTTCAAATTTATGTACAGAAATTACACTCAACACGTCAGCGGATGAAACAGCGGTATGTAATTTAGGTTCAGTTAACCTGTCTTGTCACGTTGTTGAAGGTAACATTAATGATGCAATGTTAGCCGATACGGTAGAACTTGCCATACGTATGCTTGATAATGTTATCAATATCAATTTTTATCCAACAAAAGAAGCACGGACTGCAAATTTGCGTCATCGTCCTATTGGTCTTGGGCAAATGGGTTTACAAGATGCGTTGTTTAAACTTGATATTCCATTTGATTCACCTGCGGCATTAGATTTTTGTAATGAAGTGTCTGAAAAAATAGCATATCATGCGATACTTGGGTCTTCAAAGCTCGCAAAAGATCGTGGCGCGTATGAAAGTTATAATGGATCAAAATGGGACCGTGATATTTTGCCACAAGATACCATTGCATTGCTTGAGTATGAACGTGGTGAAAAAATTCATCCAGTACCACAAGGTAAGCTTAATTGGCAACCAGTGCGTGATCATATAAAAAAATATGGCATGCGTAATTCAAATACCATGGCAATTGCGCCGACTGCAACAATCTCTACCATTGCTTCTTGCTTTCCGTGCATCGAACCGATCTATAAAAATATCTACGTTAAATCAAACATGAGTGGTGAATTTACGGTGGTGAATAGCTACCTATTCAATGATTTGCAACGATTAGGATTATGGGATCAAGATATGCTTGATGAGCTTAAATATTATGATGGCAGTGTGCAGCATAGTGCGCGTATCCCGCAGTTTATTAAAAATAAATATAAAGAGGCATTCGAATTGGACCCATTATGGATGATCAAAATTACCGCAGCACGTGGTCAATGGGTTGATCAGAGTCAATCACATAACGTTTTTATGCGTGGTGTATCTGGCAAACAAATACATGATATCTATATGGCAGCATGGGATCATGGTCTTAAGACAACCTATTATTTACGCACATTGGGAGCAAGCCAGATTGAAAAATCTACGCTTGATGCAAAGAAGTTTGGATTTACGCAAAAACGTGACTATGGTGCACTTGCTACCACCAATGACATTCCAACTACCATGGTGGAAACAACCTCACCAGATATTTCATTAACCGCAACAGAAGAATTAAAACAAGCATGCTCAATTTCAGCCAGTCCTGACTGTGATGTGTGCCAATGACAATAACGACATAAGGAAAAAACATGACAGTAAAAGGCATTATTAACAATAAAACAATAGATCCAAATAAAATTTTACCCATGCGCTATTTATGGGCACGTCAGCATTACAAAGATGGCGTTGCTAACAATTGGGTTCCAGAAGAAATACCAATGCAAAATGATGTTGAGCAATGGCAATCTTCAAAGGCGTTGAGTCCAGCAGAGCGACGTTTAATTTTATGGAATCTCGGTTTTTTTGCGACTGCAGAATCATTGACCGCAAATAATTTAGTACTTACCGTGTATAAATTTATAACTAACCCTGAATGTCGCCAATATCTTTTGCGCCAGGCTTATGAAGAAGCCGTGCATACCGATACGTTTATTTATTGTTGTGATTCGTTGGGTTTAAATCCTGATGAAATTTATAACATGTATATGACGGTACCATCAATCAAAGCAAAAGATGATTTTGTGGTTGATTTGACCAAGTCGATTTTTGATCCAAATTTCACTACGGAAAAACCGGAAGATATCAAAAAATTATTGCATGACTTGGTTGGCTTTTATGTAATCATGGAAGGTATTTTTTTCTATGCCGGTTTTGCGATGATGTTAGCGCTTAAACGTCAAGGTAAAATGGTTGGCGTTGGTGAACAATTTGAGTTTATCATGCGTGATGAAAGCTTGCACTTAGCATTTGGTTGTGACCTTATCAACACCATTAAAGCAGAAAATCCTGAATGTTGGGATCAAGCATTCCAAGATGAACTGGTCGAATTGATCAAAAAATCGGTTGAGCTGGAAAAAGCATATGCGTTTGATGCATGCCCAAATGGCTTGCTTGGCATTAATGCAGAACAGTTTTCTGAATATGTTGAATACATTGCAGACCGTCGCTTAGAACGTATTGATTTACCAAAAGTATATGGCACCAAAAATCCATTGCCATGGATGTCACAATCGGTTGACTTGAGCAAAGAGAAAAACTTCTTTGAAACACGCGTGACTGAGTATCAAACTGCTGGTTCTCTTGAGTGGGAATAGAAGCGAGAGATTACACGTTTTGCTTGAATTATCATCTATCATTAGTTAAAGGATGCTTTAACATGTTTTCAAAAGAAAAACTTCTTAAAAGAATTGAAGTGAATCCAAAAATTATGACTGGTAAACCAGTGATCAAGGGGACTCGTTTACCAGTGCAGCAAATTCTTCTTTTACTTGCTCAAGGAATATCAATTGAAGAGATTGTCCAAGAGTATGATATTACAAGGGACGATATTTTTGCATGCATATTATATGCAACGGAAATGCTAGAAAGTACTATTGTTATTCCTATCTCAGCTTAAGGATTCAGTAATGAAGTTCCTTGTAGATGAATGCGTCGGAAGAAAAGTTTTTAACTGGTTAAAAGAAAAAGGTTTTGATGTTCTTTTTGTTAAAGATGAATTAGGTGGAGCAAGTGATGATTGGGTCTTGGCTAAGGCGCTTCAAGAAAACAGAATTCTTATAACCTGCGATAAAGATTTTGGCGATATGGTCTTTAGAGATCAAAAAACACATAAGGGAATAATTCTTCTACGTTTGACTGATGAGAAATCGACAAACAAGATACATGTTATTGGCTGGATATTAGAAAATCATATGAGTGCGATCAAAGATAGTTTTGCGGTTGCTAATGATAAAAATATTCGAATTATTCAGATAGGTAGCAAATAATATCTTATTGTTTGGACTAAGCCTATATTTTTGTATACTAGGTGTGCAAAAACAAGATAAAATCTATAATAATCCATACAACTGAAGAGTTTGCTATGTCATACAAAAGATTACTTTATGCCGTTTTGTTGATATCTAATTTTGCGGTAGCACACGCAGCTCACATTAAACTTGATTTAGATTTTACTATTAATGACCGAGATTACAATCGACACATAACAAAAGAAATTGTATTGCACAATAATGAAAAGGTTGTTTTAGATTGGGATGATCTGATTATTACTTTGCACGTGGAAGAATCAAATTCTGTTAATGGTGTTTGTATCCAAACAGATATCGCAAAAAAAGCTGAATTTAACGATGATACATATATTTCACGACCAGTACTTCTTGCTGAATGGGATAAACCAGCCATGATAAAGATAGGTACCAGGGTTAAAGGTGAAGAAAAAGAAACGCTTAAACTGGTTGTAAAGGCTTCACAAGTATCATAAAAAGTGATTTGTAGAGTAGTAATGCAACGATCTTGTTTTTGAATAATAAATAGGACATTGAAACAGAAGTAGATGTCCTATTTTAATGCTTACAAAATAGTTCTTTTTTCGTGATGGAATTACCTTAAAGTCCCTTTGCAACTGTATCTTGCAGAATTTTAAGCGCTTCAACTGGATCTGGATAATCAAATATACCAGAAGCTACGGCAAAATCTTCTACTCCTTTTTGTGCAAGTTCCACAATATTGTCGAGTTTAATGCCGCCATCCATTGCTATGCGGAAATTGAGTTTACTCGATGCGCGGTAACCAATGAGCGGTTCAAGCTTTTTGATAACATCAGTAATAAACGGTTGTCCTGCAAAGCCAGGATCAACTGACATGATGAGTACTTGATCAACGAGTGGTAAGAGTGGAAATATTTTTTCAACCGGTGTAGATGGACTAATTGCTATGCTTGGATACCAATTTTTTTCTTTGATCTGCTTGATAAAATGTATGTTTGATCCAACTGCTTCATAATGAAAGCTGAATATACTACCACCCATTAGCTCTAATCTTTGTATCCAATCTTCAGGTTTGACCACCATTAAATGAACCCATAATGGATGCATGGTTGCTTGTGCGATTGCATTTACCGTTTGAGCACCCCACGTTACATTGGGTACAAATTGATTATCCATGATATCGACATGATAGCCGTGCACATGCGGATCAAGTTGTTTGATGGTTTGTTCTAATTTGAGTGGATTTGTGCCCATGAGTGATGGATATATGGTTGCCATGATAAATTTCCTTTCAAAAAAAAGTAAAAGCAAAAAACTAGAGTGAGGTTATCTTCAGTTTATAGCAAAAAAAGAGTGGTTAACTCTACAATTTTTTATGGGATTATGTGAAGTTATGGCATATACTGACCAGTAGGTAAAAATAATCAGAAACAGGAACCATCTACTCGATTGACCAAATATGAAGATACTTTACCCACGATTACTTATCACAGCATTCACTCTAACAATGCTGATTCACAGGCAAGAATGTCTTCCTGTTCGTAGCCTTCCCTTGGGTGGGTCTGGGAGAGGAAATAAGCAGATTACTTATAACGATCACGATTTTCAGATTTATAAACTTTTATCATCAATAAATGAAGATTCTCAATTTTGGTTGCCTACTGATGTGATTCGCCTTGTTGTAGGCAATATGCATATCATTTCTACGTTTTTATCTAGTTTAAAGATTAATAATTGTAGTAATCAAAATGATCTTCTTAGTACAACTGACAAACTAAATCGCTTATATCATACTGACTCAAGTATGCCAGCAGTGTTATTAAAAATACATCTGAATACAAACAAAGTATCTCTTTTAAAAATTCGAGGATGGGACTTTGGATCATTTGTTCCTCCGACTATTTTTGATTGTTTTGGGTGTGACGACTTTTATAATCCAATATTTAAAACATGGTGTCAGACGGTTGATAAAAAAGTATTTGTAGATCGCTTTAAGCAATGCGAAAACAAGTATGGTCACAAAGAAAATCGGTTACATAATTTTATAACATGTGATTTTCGCGTTGAAATCATGAAGTCATTTTTTTGTGTTTTTTTAGACTATGCCAAGAATTGTCCTGAAAAGAGCAAAGAAGTGTTAGATGTGATCAAGGCAAAAGATGGTCAAGGAAAAACAGCTTTAGATTTAGCTCGAGAGAAAGGTAAAGTTGAAATTGTTACTCTGATTGAAAGTACAATAAAAGAGTTAAAGTGTAACATGCAAAAAAAAGAACATTGTTTGATACAGTAAGGTAAGTAAGGAAACTTCATGACGCATACTCCAATTACATTATACCTTATTGGTTTTGCTGGTAGTGGCAAATACACCATCGCGAAAGAAATAGCTAAAATCGCTGATTATAAAATTGTCGACAATCATCTGATTAACAATCCCATTTTTTCCTTGCTTGATTTGAGTGATGACAAACCGATTCCTATGGTTGCTTGGATGGCGATATGCGCTATCCGTAAAGCTGTTTTGCATTTTGTGAGTATTGATTATGAACATAACTATGTTTTTACCAATGAGTTACTGAAGCATGATGTCACTACCTATGAACAAGTGCAGGATTGTGCAAAAATGCGTGAATCATTATTCGTTTCGGTAAAGTTAGTGATTTCACCAGAAGAACATAGAAAAAGAATTGTGAATATCGGTAGAAAAGAACGGTTCAAATCAACGAATATCGCTGAGATAGAAAGCGGAAAAGAGTTGATCGATATTGATCATCGAAATGCGCTGACACTTGATATAACCCATTTGACGGCTGAACAGGCGGCAAGAGAAATACTCGATTTTGTCCAAAATCTGAACAAGTAAGAAATTAGGAGTTAGGATGTGTAATATCATCAGAGCTGATAATTTATGAATTTACAATTCTTTAGTCTTCCACTTAATCACAACACCTTTATCTGTCTCATTAAACGTAACTCCAGCAAGAACAATACTCTTTGTTTCAAGTATCTTAAATGGCTCCCAATAACGTTTTTTTTCAATCTGCTTGAGAGCTACATCAGGAGTGCTATTGCGTTTAAATTCAGTTACAAAAGTGCACTTAGTTCCTTCTAGCAAAAGATCCATAAAACCTTCTTCGGTTGCCACCTCAGTAGGTGGCCTTCTGCCAAAAAGCACACAGACCATAAAAAATATTTGTTGATAAAATTTTTCTCTATTTACACGAATATTGTGCGGAACGAGTTTAATAAAATCTTGCAAATGCTTACAAAAGAGACCGAGATCATCTGCTGCCAATGCTTTGCGAAATTTGCTACCAAATTCACCAAATTGATCCGGTGTAATTCCTCCTACAAATTCCATAATCTGCTCGGTTATTGAATAACGTACCTCTTCATTGGGATAACCGATAGTATAACCACGACTGTATATATCATAACCTGAAATAAAGGTAAGATACCCTGTTTGCAATAGCAATGTTCTGTAATTTTGATAATAGGTATCCACAGTGAATGATTCCAAATTAGATGCTGCATAAAATGAGCCTTCTATTGTTTCTATATCGGAAGCAATATGTGGGTTTTTTTCGATAAATTTCATCAAAAAATTTGGCGTACCGCTGGAAAACCAGTAATTGGCCAATGCTTGTTTATCTAAGCAATTATGTAATGAAAATGGATTGTAGACGGTAAGGTCTTTTGCTGAAAATCGATAGCCATTATACCAAGATTTTAATGTTTGCCGCGTTTTTTCATATGATTCTCGTAGTTTATCAGAAAAAGACTGAATATGTTCTTTGAGGTAGTAGTCAACTTCCTGATCAGTATAACCTACCAATGCAGCGGTGCGTTCATCGTTGGTGAGATCATTAAGGTTATTAAGCTCAGAAAACAGTGCTACTTTTGCAAACTTACTTACACCAGTAATGAAAAGAAACTGTAAATGGGCATCAACGTCTCCCGCTTTGAGGGTGCCATAAAAATTTCTGAGTATTTCACGTGAACGTTCTGCTGAATCTAAATCACCAATAAGATTAACAATTGGTTTATCATATTCGTCAACAATGATGACAACTGGACCTAACTTATTACCAAGCGTAACAACAAGCTCCGCGAATCGCATAGATAATCCCTGATTGAATAAATCAATTGCATATTTGCGCGCATGAGTATTAATAGCATCATGAAGGCCTTGCTCAAGGATCTCGGGGTTCTTGTGATCAATTTCACTAAAATCAAATGAAATAATCGGATAACTTTTAAATACATAGTCACTTTTGCCAAGCCATAGGTCTTTAAAAAGCTCTCGATTTCCACTAAAAATAGATTTTAATGTTGAACAGGTTAATGACTTGCCAAAGCGTCGAGGGCGCGAGAAAAAATAGCGGCCTCGTCCTGGCTTGATGAGATTGTATAGATATTCTGTTTTGTCGACATAAAGCACGCTGGGTGAGATAAGTTCACTAAATGTTGATTCACCAATTGGTAGTTTTTTCAGCATAATTTTCTCCGCTTGAAAGGTATACTGAGTATCATACCATTTTTTATCCTAATAAACCATGTGTTAACCTAGATTGAGGATACATCTCAATATGACAAATATTTTTCTCCATGCTACAATAAAAACCATAGATTATCCTTAGAATTATAGCAGGGAACGGATTATGCAATTCAAACGAACGATAGGCTGTGGATTAGTTAATAAAGCATTCCTGGGCAAGCAGATTTGCCTTAATGGATGGGTCAACAAGCGCCGAGATCATGGTGGGTTAATATTCATCGATTTACGTGATCGCACTGGTATCATGCAGCTTGTTTTTAATCCAGAGTTTAATACAGACGTTCATACTAAAGCGCATAGTTTACGTTCAGAATATGTCATCGCCGTACGTGGCACGGTGGTTGACCGTACGCCAGAGACAGTTAACAAAGAATTGGCAACGGGCGCCTGGGAATTACAAGTTACCGAACTTCAGATCTTAAATCCTGCAAAATCATTACCTTTCACCCTAGAAGAAGCATCAAGCGTTGAAGAAGAGTTACGCTTAAAATATCGCTACCTTGACCTGCGTCGTCCTGAGATGCGTGAGCATTTTGTATTGCGTAATAATATTATCTTTGCGATGCGTGAATTCCTGCAGCAAGAAACATTTTATGAAATGGAAACACCAATCCTTACCAAAAACTCTCCTGAAGGGGCTCGTGAATTTTTAGTGCCATCTCGTATGCATCCCGGGTCATTTTATGCGTTACCGCAATCACCACAGTTGTATAAACAACTACTTATGGCAAGTGGTATGGAACGGTATTTCCAGATTGCGCGTTGTTTTCGTGATGAAGATTTACGTGCAGATCGTCAACCAGAATTTACCCAACTTGATGTCGAAATGTCGTTTATAGAAGAAGCTGATGTGCAAAGTCTCATTGAGCGTATGCTCAACTATGTGCTCAAGAAAGTAATGCAAATCGATATACCAATGCCTATTAAGCGCATCACTTATGATGAAGCTTTTTATCGCTATGGATCAGACAAACCAGATTTACGTTTTAATTTAGAAATTAAAGAAATATCTCCTGTATTTGCCAATACTGAGCTTAAATTTTTGCGTGCAGCGCTTGATAAAGGTGGCAAGATTGGGGCTCTTCATGTAGCTGGTCGTGAGTTTACGCGATCTGAACTTGAAGGCTGGGTTGAACGTGCACAAAAGTTAGGCGCATCAGGATTGTTATGGATGCGCATCAAAGATGAAACTACGGTGGAATCCCCTGTTTCCAAATTCTTGTCAGATGATTTTGTCAAGCAGGTGCGTGCGATTATTCCTGACCTTGCGCCAGGAAGTGTGTTGTTTTGCGTTGCCGGCAACTTTAAACACGCATGGGAAACACTTGGCAGATTACGGTTAGAGCTTGCACATACGCTCAATATAGTCCCTAAAGATGAACTTAACTTCTGTTGGGTTACTGATTTCCCATTATTCGAATATGATGAACAGGATAAACGTTATAATGCTATGCACCATCCATTTACCAGTCCGCAACCAGGCTGGGAAAACATGGAACCCGCTCACATGAAAGCGCGAGCATATGATATTGTGCTCAATGGCATAGAGCTTGGCGGTGGTTCAATTCGTATCCACAACAGAGCAGTACAAGCACAAGTGTTTGATTTGCTCGGATTGACTAAAGAGCAGACACAGGAAAAATTTGGTTTCTTGCTTGAAGCACAAGAGCTTGGCTTTCCACCACATGGCGGTATTGCGCTTGGCCTTGATCGCTTTATTATGTTACTTACCAAATCCGCCTCAATTCGTGATGTAATTGCATTTCCAAAAACACAACGTGGTATTGATCCTATGATGGAAGCGCCAACTAAGGTTAAACAAGAGCAGTTAACTGAGTATGGCTTACGGTTTACCGTGGCCGTCGAAGCTTTGGCGAAGACTGGTCCTGCGGTTGCACAACAGCAGGGTGAGAAATAAACGAGAGCTGTGATTATCACGCCATAACATGGTGAAGGCAGATTATCTCTTCCTAATATTTAAACGTTCTCGCAAATATTTACGCACTACGTCAGGGAAACTGAAATAGATATTTCCATCCACTTGTTCTTGCGTGTCAGTCTCTTGTATTGTGCCAAGTTGTGGCGGTAGAGCGATGACCAGATCTCGTTCTTCTAGTTCTTCTGAAGTAGTTGCTTTATATGCACGATTAATAAAATCCAATTGAGGTCTGGTAGCATTGTAGATAATCCATAAAAGCGGATTATTTTGTGGGGTACCTGCAAGTGGATCTTTTAATGACCATATCGTTGCAGTTGTACTCTCTTCTGACCCGATTATCACCTTGTCACCGGCTATTGCTACTAAACCGATTACAACTGCAAACCCTGCAAAGACTACAAAGGTATTCAGAAGTTGACCAGTATTTAAATTCCATGTCTTTGCAGTTCCATCACCTGACCCGGTTATCACCTTGTCACCAGCTATTACTACTGAAAAGACTGGGTCTGTATGCCCTACAAGGGTATGCAGAAGTTGACCAGTATTTAAATTCCATATCTTTGCAGTATCATCAGATGACCCGGTTACTACCTTGTCACCAGCTATTACTATTGAATTGATCTCATCCATATGCCCTACAAGGGTATGCAGAAGTTGACCAGTATTTAAATCCCATATCTTTGCAGTTCCATCAGATGACCCGGTTACTACCTTGTCACCAGCTATTGCTATTGAATTGATCTCATCCATATGCCCTTCAAGGGTATGCAGAAGTTGACCAGTATTTAAATTCCATATCTTTGTAGTTCCATCAGATGACCCGGTTACTACCTTGTCATTAGCTATTGCTATTGAATTGATCCTATCCATATGTCCTTCAAGGGTATGCAGAAGCTGACCAGTATTCAAGTTCCATATTTTTGCAGTGCCATCATATGACCCGGTTATCACTTTGTCACCAACGATTGCTATTGAAAAGACCCTATTTGTATGCCCTTCAAGGGTATGCAGAAGTTGACCAGTATTCAAGTTCCATATCTTTGCTGTGTTATCATCTGACCCGGTTATCACTTTGTCACCAACTATTGCTATTGAATAGATCCCACCCATATGCCCTACAAGGGTATGGAGCAGTTGATCAGTATTTAAATCCCATATCTTTGCAGTGTAATCACGTGACCCAGTAACTACTTTGTCACCGGCTATTGCTATTGAACAGATCACACCTGTGTGCCCTGCAAGGGTGGCAATTGGCTGTTGGCTGAGAAACTCAATGGCATCAGAGAATGATAAAATATGTTGTTGAAGCTCTATTGGTAATGAGCGTATGTAGTCAAAAATGCCTGTTGCCTGTTTTTCCGTGCCATAAGAATGACTGGCAAGGGTTAAGGCCATAGTTATACCTATGATCAATCTGTTTTGCATGATTTTCCTTTTATTTGGAGTATTAATGGTTGTATAGCACTAAGCACTACATTTCCCAGGGTATCTTACCCCATTCACTCTCAGACTACAGTAATTCTTATTCAGACTGCAATAATTTTATAAAAAAATTAATTTTTATATATCAAAAATACTTTATTGGTGGGGATTTTCGGAGGCATAGTAATGGAAAAAGGTCTATTGCCAGGAGATGGTAAGAGATGAAGATACGCCTGATGCTATTGTGATCCACCAAGTGCTTTGACGAATTCCCAGCGGCGTAAACGACGCGCGACATCAATAGGAGCTTCTGAATTATTGTTTTTCAGCTCTACTTGAACTTTATTGCCATATGTTTGCAGGATGTATTTGAAAAATGGCAGATCATTCTGGAGAATCAAATAATACAGCAAGCCATTGCCTCTGTTATCTTGCGCATTAATATTTGCACCTGCTTTCAATATTATTTCCAATGCTTTTTTACGATTTTGTAAGGTTTGCATCCATGGTATGCCAAGCAAAGCAGTTCTACCAGTACTATCTCGTTGTTCCACATTGGCACCTAAGGATATCAAGAGGCTTGCCATATCCAATGCCTGCTGAAATAAGGCAAGATGCAGTATTGAATAATTAAAAGCATCGCTTGATCGTAAATCAATGCGTGCAAGGCGGTCTTTAACTAATCTATTTACCAAGTCTTTATTATTGTCGATCACTGCAAGCATCAGCGGTGTTAAACCATTTGAATCATAGGCATTTACATCTCCCTGAAGACCTAAAACAGGGAATGGTTTTTCTAGTATGTATACGATATCGACAAAATGGAGGTAGTTTGCATATTCTATGGGGAAGAATCCTTGCCTGTTGCGTAATCTAAGATTTATTAATGAACCAAATTGAGTGCGTACCAACTCAACCCAAGGGATATTATTATTTTCTATTGCAATGTTAAGTACCGTATCACCATTTTTGTTTTGAGCATTGATATCTGCGCCATGTTCCATGAGTAGACCAAATAATGGCATACGGTTT
>Ga0206916_1127_pt1 | contig 12806 bp, 5 predicted proteins | sample Alteio_BWOrgHeat_71_FD_152957 | JGI IMG/M metagenome (GOLD analysis project Ga0206916, IMG submission 152957) | Enriched cells from forest soil in Barre Woods Harvard Forest LTER site, Petersham, Massachusetts, United States -... | ecosystem: Environmental > Terrestrial > Soil > Temperate forest > O... | reverse complement strand
ATACCCTGCAATGTTCGTATAGACATCAGTTGAAGATGGGGTGTATTGCGCTCCGCCCGTTGTCTCGCGGCGATTGACGCCGACGCGCAGTTCGTTCAGTAAATTCGGTGTGAGGATCGTCGCCAGTTGCGCTTCGCCGCCGTCCTGTTCATCGGTAGGGTCGGTCGTACGAGTACTCACAGTGAGACCGCCTCCACCGCTGTACGGCGAGTTATTCGTGAAGTGGATGTAACGCAGAAAGCCGGAGTTCCTATCGTTGAGCCGATAGTCGAAGCGAATGCTGGGTGAGTCGTAATTTTGCGCTGTGTCGACGGTGGCAACTTGATCGGGGGTCAAACCCAGCGCCGCGATGGTGGCCGCGGTGATCGTGTTCGGGACGGGCGTCACGTACGGGTTGTGTTCGTAGTTGGCGAAGAAGAACAGCCGGTCGTGAATGACAGGACCGCCCAAGCTCCCTTCTACCATGTACCAACGCAGATCGGTTTTTGTGTGGGTGGTCGAAAGCGCAGGAACCGCGGCCAGTGTCTTGGGACGGTACATGTACATGGCAGAGCCATGCCAGGTGTTGTCGCCGCCACGAGTGATGACGCTGGTCTGTCCGCCCGATGTCTTGCCGAACTCCGCCTGGTAACCGTTCGACAGCACCTGGATTTGCTTCACCGAACCTGGCGTCGCGATCACCAGACGAAGCGGAGACGTCGTCGCGCGGTCCGCATCGTCGATACCGTCGAGAGTCCACGAGGCACGCAGCACGCCGCCGAAGGAATAGCCCGGCGTTGCGAAGTTGTCGCTGGGGATGCCCTTGACGCCGGGTGTAAAGAAGAACAGGTTGTAGATATTTCGCGACGTCAGCGGAAGATTGTCCAATTCGGTCTGCGAGATAATGCCGCCGATCGCTGGTGTTGCACTGTCCAGCATCGACGCGTCCGCCAGAACTTCGACTTTAATGTTCTCGGCGCCGATCTTCATGACGGGTGACACCGTCACGTCGGAGCCGACATTGACGGTAAAGCCGTCGCGCCGATACTCCTCGAAGCCTTGCGCTTTGACCGAAAGGCTATACGTGCCCACGGGAACGAGCGGAAAGCGGAAGTAACCATCTTTTCCAGCCTGCAGCGTCGCAGCGATGTTCGTCCCCTGGTTCGTCAACAGCACGGTCGCGTTTGGAATCGCACCGCCGGTTGCGTCCGTGACGTACCCGTTCACGGCTCCATCCACTGCATTCGACTGCGCCGCGGCAATGTTCCATGAAGCCAACACGATCGGCACGAACATCAAGGCTTTGGAAACGGCGCGAAGGTAAAGCTTACGCATGACTCTCACCTCAAAACAAAAGAACTTCACTCGGTAATGGGAGTTCTACGATCATCCGAAGAACTCCGCCGCACTTGGTTCCAACGACCGTTTAGTCGATCTTTAGAGTTACGGTCGCGCTATGGCTCAGGCCGCCCGCACTATCGGCAGCCGTAATCGTTACCTGGCTTGTGCCCTTCGCAGGCAGGTTGTTGACGGTAGAACCGCAACCCGACAGTCCGCACGCACCCAGGAAGAAAGCCATTGAAAGTGCGATCGCGGCGAGCGCCCGGCGACGGCGGAGCATGATGCCTGCCGCCAGGAGCGGTACAACAACCAGCATCCAGTGCGTTCCGCCCAACGAACTCGCATAGGCGCTGCCAAGATACACGGTGAGTTGCGAGGTCACGGCCTTGGTAGGATCGCCCTTCAGCGCCGCCGGATTGAAGTTGCAGACAATGTTGGTGGGAGCATTGCAGGTGAAGTTCACCGTTCCGGTGTAACCGTAGAGCGAGGTCAGCGAGAACGTGAACGTAGCCGATGCGCCGTTTTCCATTTCGACGGTGCTCGGCGTCACCGTAAGCGTGTAGTCCGGCGGCGGTGGCGTCGTAACGCTGAGCACTGCCGGCACAAAGGTAAATGTATAGTTCGCTGCGGCGAGTGTGCCAATCGTCGGCGTAATGGGATAGGTGCCGACCGGCGAGGTTTGCGTCGCCGTTGTGGTGATCGACGGCGTACCCGTCACCACCGTGGACACATCGCTGTTCACGAAGCCAGTAATCGTATAGGCGAACGTGGGGTTCGGCTGGTAGAGGGCATAGCGGGAAGCGCTCGTGGCGGTAACCGTCAGCACCGCCGGCTGCACCACGACCTGTGTGCTGCCGGAGCTTGACGAGTTATTGTCGTCGCCGGCGTAGGACGCGCCGAGGCTGTACGTGCCTACCAACAGTGACGGCAGATGAATCGACGCTGACGTGCCTGACAGCGCGACCACGCCAAGGGTGACGCCGTTGAGCGTAAATGTCACGGAACCCGTCGCACTGGCCGATCCGGAAAGCGTCGCGGTGGCGACAGCGTTCGTCGTCTGGCCATACACCGGCGAAACTGGAGACAGCGTGATCGACGTCTGCGTCGTATTGAGGAGGAAGCCCGTCCCCGACAGGTGGATCGTCTGCGCGCTGGCAGTGTTGTTCAGCGCATTGTCGGTAAGCGTGATCGATCCCGTGATCGGCCCGGTTGCCGTTGGTGTGAACGTGACGCTCAGCGAGCAGCTTGTGCCTGGTGCAAGCGCCGTCGTCGCACTGCAGGCTGTCGGGTCTTCGCTCAACAGCGCGAACGGACCAGACACCGTGAGCGCGCTGAACTGCAGCGTTGTATTGCCAACATTCTGTACCGAAACTCGCTGCGAGGAACCGGTTGTGTTTGGCGCCTGGCGTCCGAAAACCATCGCGCGCGGCTTCGCGAGCGAAACTTCGAGCAGGCGGTTCGCTGCCGTGTCGGAGATATAGACGTTCGCCGCGATGTCGACGAAGATGCTGGTCGCCGGCGACGCGAGAACGGCGCTCGTTGCCACGCCACCTTCGCCGCTATAGTCTCCCGTCGCGCTGCTGCCGGCAATCGTGCTGATGTTGCCATTGCCGTCGATCATGCGGACGAGGCCGCTGGCCGCGACAAACAGATCTCCGGCCGCATCCATCGCAAGGTCGCTCGGGGTGGCCAGTGTCGCGGTGGCGGCGGGTGCGCCGTCGCCCGTGTTGGTATTGCTTCCCTGCACGCCCGCGATCGTTGTAACGCGGTTCGTCGTCGAAACCATGCGAATAATCGAGTTGCCCGTGTCGACGATGTACACATGGCCCAGGCCGTCGAGCAGAACGGCTTCCGGCGCGTTGAACTGCGCGTCGAACACATTGCCGTTGTCGCCGGCGTAGCCTGCCGTGCCCGTGCCGCCGAACGTCGAAATCGCGCCACCCTTGCCGAAGTAGCGGATCACATTGTTGCCGGTATCCGCGATGTAGACATGACCGCCAAGGTCAATCGCCAGACCCTGCGGGCGATTGAGCGATGCAGCCGTTGCCGCTCCGCCATCGCCGGAGTACGCCGCCGTGCCGTTGCCGGCGATCGTGGAGATATTTCCCGTCACCGCGTCCACGTAGCGAATCACGCTGTTGCCGGTGTCGGCGATGTACAAGTCGCCCGCCGCATCGACGACAACCTTCGCCGGTGCATTCAGTTGCGCGGCAGTCGCACTCGCGCCATCGCCGGAGTAGCCCGCCTGGCCAGTGCCCGCAACAGTCGTGATCGCCCCGGAAGCTGCATCGATGCGGCGAATCGCGTTGTTGCCACCGTCGGCGAAGTAGATGTTGCCGCCGCTATCCACCACGCCGCCGCGCGGTGCGTTCAGCAGGGCGCTGGACGCAAGAGAGGTTGCACCGCTGTATCCTGCGGCGCCCGTGCCGGCGACGGTGGCGATCGTTGCCGGTCCGAACGCCACCGCGGGCGCATTTCCCGTGCCCGTGATGCCGATGACCGAAACGTTTCCGGTGGAATCCGTGACCTTGAGCTGCGCGCTGCGAGGTCCGGGTGCAGCCGGCGTGAAGGTGATCGGCATGGTGCAGACTGCATTCGCCGCAAGCTGCGAGCCGAGCGTGCAACCCGACAAATCGCCAAGCGCAAACTCGCCCGTCGGTGTAAACCCTGCCGTTGCCGGCGTGACGGCCGCGGTCGAGCTCACAAAGAGTTTCTGTGCCGCGGACGCAGAAGCAACGTTCGTCGCCGGCAGCATGGTGTTCAGCGAAAGCTTGCGGACTTTGTATCCACCCGCGTCTGCCTCGTAGAGATTGTTGTTTGTGTCGATCGCCATGCCGTACGGCAGATTGACTTTCGCCGCCGTCCCTACCCCGCCGTCGCCGGTGACGCCGGCCGACCCATGCTGGCCTGCGATCGTGGTCAAATTGCCCAACGCGTCGATCTTGCGCACAAGGTCGTTCGTTTCGTCGGCAATAAACACGTTTCCAAGGCCATCGGTCACTGCACCGTGAGGCGTATTGAGTTCGACACCGACCGCCGGGCCGTCGCCGTTGTAGCCCGCAGTGCCGATTCCACTGACGGTATGGATGATGCCTGCGGTATCGATCAGCCGAACCCAGCTGGCGTTGGTGCCGAGTTCGTTGATGTAAATATTGCCGGCCGGGTCACACCACACGCTGTACGGCTTGTTGAGCGTCGCACTCTGGGCCGGGCCGCCGTCGCCGGTATGGCCTGCGGTACCGGTACCGGCAAAGGTCGTGATGACGCCGTGGATGTCCACTTTACGAATGACGTTGTTATTAGCGTCCGCAATGTAAATGTTCCCGTGACTGTCGCCGGCAGCGGTGTAGCCCACGTTAATCTTGGCGGAGGTGGCGGGTCCGCTGTCCCCGGTGTAACCCGCCGCGTGCGCTCCAGCCACGTTGTTGATGATTCCGGTCGTGAAATCGATCTTCCGGATCACATAGTTGCTGATGTCGCCGATCAGCAGGTTGCCGTCGCGGTCGATTTCCAGCCCGTACGGATTGTTCAGCAGGGCAGCCGTGGCGGGGCCGCCGTTGCCGGTGTAACCGTTGCTGCCAGTCCCGGTCGAGCCGGCGACCGTGGAAAGGATTCCGGCGGCGTTCACCTTACGGACCCGATTGGAAAGACTGCCGGCCGCGGTATTGGCCTCGGAAAAGTACATGTTCCCGGCCTTATCCACGGCGACACCCACCGGCTTATTGATGGGGGTCGTGCTGGCGACCCCACCGTCAGCCGAGTTGGCAACGGTGCCGGTCCCAGCGGCGGACGAGATCGCGTACTGCGGGGTCAGTTGCTGCGCGGCCGCGGCCGTGGCGATCGCCGCCCCCAGTAGCGCTCCGCCCAGTCCACGCAAGAACCTTCCGTAGTTACCTGCCACGCAATTTCCTGCGCGGCGGATGGATCCTCGAACCTGCTGCACCATGACCATCTCCTTGACCCCTATTGCCGTTGATGTGTCCACGCTACTCGTTCCACGACACTGAATTTCAGTGTGTTTACGGGAACGGTTACGGTTACATTTCATGAACAAACTGAAACATAAGTCCGCAACTGCCAGTAAGTTGCGACAATCCCCTCGTTTAGGGATCGCCCGATCGGCGAATACCGAGTTAAGGGAAAGGCTTTGGCAGCGCCAGCCGCGATGCCAGCACTGAATCCAGTTCACGAAGGAAATCCGGACCACCATCCACCTTGGACCACCGGACAAGGTACGGCCCACTGGCCGAAGATGCGCTATGCGAATTGGAGAGAGAATTTCGAGCGCCGATGGTTGCAGACGAAGCCCTGCTGAACCCAACCGGAAGCAGACCTGAGGATTGGCCTGCGGTTGCAGGGCGCGGAAACCGGCATCGGGGCCACTACCGGCGCAGCGCTGGAGAGATATGTGGAATCTATCGCGTAACAGACGAGTGAAAATGAACCACCTTCAAAAGCGCTCCCCTGCCGATTTTCGTTTGGAGGGGCACATTCGATTTTATTGAGGAATGCAGTGGACGGGGCGGAGATTCGAACTCCCGCCACTCTGACCCCAAAGAGGAATGCAGCGTTTTCAAAATGTCGAACGCAATCATGGTGTGGCTAAATGCATGAAAAGCACTGACTTGCTCCGATGCGACGATCGGCGTTGCACGAGAAGATCTCAATCAGCGCCGGTACCCCCTCCACTTCCGGCTCGCTTTTGATTGTCCTTAGGCGTAGCCTGTGTCTTCCTATGAGCCGACTTGTCAGGATTGGTCCTCTCACGGTCGCCTCGTCTCAACGTGAATGTCAATTCCGACGAAGATGTTGATTTCAATGGAGGATGCATGCTCAGGCTGACCCCGTTTCTTCTGTTCGAAGGCAATTGTGCGGAAGCGATGCAGTTCTACCAGTCTTGTTTCGGTGGCGACCTTACGTTGACCAGGTTGGGGGACACCCCGATGAAGGCGCAGTTCCCTGCGGAACAACATCAGAAGATTACAAACGCCATCCTCAGCAGCGGAGCCATTGAATTGACCGCGACCGACTGGTTGCATCCCACGCGCAGGCTGTTACAAGGAAACACGACCGCGCTGTATGTCACCGGGAACGGGTACGACGAACTAGCGACGATTTTCGAAAAACTGCGCGTGGATGGCGATGCAACGCTTCTCGTCGAATTGCGCGAGATGCCGTTCGGGATTTATGGGCGGTTGACGGACCGCTTTGGAGTCGAGTGGTTTTTCCGGGGAGCTCCGAGAGAACCTGATCCAGCTACGTCTTAAGAAACGCCCATCACGAGAGTTGACGACGACGGTGAGCGCGGTACTTCCTTGGGAACGGAACAATGGGACGCCCTAAAAGGAAGATGAGGGGGTTTCTCCGTTTTCGGCTGATACGACGACCTGCGCCTGACGTGCAACCGCGCAATGTTCGTTCCGCGCTGGGCGGTGAGACGAAGCTGCCAGGTGACCAAGCCGGCGTGGGCGCAGACGAAGCAGGTAAAGGCATAAAACGACCTGCATCCCCGCATGGGAGATGTGGATTGGGCGTGCGCTCCAGCTACAAGGTTGATTTAGACGGAGAAGCGGCGACGCACTATCCCGACCACGCCAATACATCCAGTGCTCAGCAGCAACAGGCTGGAGGGCTCGGGGACCTCAGAGACGGACACGGTGACGGGGATGGTGGCAGCGACGCCATCGGAGTCGAGGAAGGAAGCAGCGTACGTCCCCGACCCAGTGGAATGAATATCGACCTGGAAGCTGGTATTGCCCTGGGTGTCGTCGAAAGCGAACCCCTTGGTATCGAACAGCGAAGGGCCCGCAGGAAACAACAGGTTGTCGTTCCCTTCGAAACCACCCGGTGGAATGAGACCCGTGATGCCAGTGCCGGAGATGCTATCGATGGTAAAAGAGCCATCGCCGTTAGAGGTCGCGGTAAACGTGCCTGAACCGCTGAAGCCTCCTCCGGTGCCGGAGGCGACGAAGTTGAAGGTGTCGGCGTGGGCGGCTGGGGCGATCGCCAGTACGCTCAGGAGGGCGAGTGAAGAAAGAAGGATGCGCATTGCAGGGCTCCTCGTAGGGATTACCTGCGATTCAGGGATGCAAGGGACTCCTGGCCTGTTGTCTACAACTTTCGTGTTAGCTGAATTTTAATGAGGCAACGTGAGATACCGCACATAAGCGCACGACCATGAAAAGTTCGATGTTGTTGAGGAATTCGATTGGTCGGGGCGCATCTTGTATCGTGTGATGGGTACGAATCGCCACCCACATCTCCAGACCGTCGAGGGCCGTATGAGCGTCGCGTTGCAACCTGCTGTGGACCAACTTCGTCTGCTGCAGAATCACGAAATCTCCCCGCTCGAACTGGCCGAGATCCACATTCAGCGTATCGAATGCCTCAATCCTTCGCTCAACGCCATCCTCGATTTCAACCCCGATGAAGTCCGCCTTCAGGCGCGTAACGTGAAAGGTGGCGAGCTCGCCGGCCTGCCCATCACCATCAAGTCCTCGATCGGTGTTGCGGGCCGCAAATGCGAAATCGGCAGCCTCCTCCGCCGCGGTAACATCGCGGAGCACGATGCCGTCGCTGTAGCCCGCCTCCGGGCCCAGGGCGCCGTTATCCTGGGCGCCACGAATTGCCCCGAACTCCTGATGGCCTACGAGACGGACAACCGTCTCTATGGCCGCACCAACAATCCCTGGGACCTCGATCGGACTCCGGGTGGTTCGAGTGGCGGAGAATCCGCCGCCATCGCCGCCGGGCTCTCCGCCGGAGGCCTCGGCAGCGACAGTGGCGGATCGGTGCGGGAACCCGCGCACTTCACCGGTATCTGTGCTCTCAAACCTACAGCCGGACGCATTTCGCCCGAAGGCCATGTGCCTCCCTGCCTTGGCCCATTCACCACGCTGGGGGCAATCGGCCCCATGGCGCGCACCATCGCGGATGTTGAACTTTTCTTTCGCATCGCCTCCGAACCCGCCTCCTTCGATAAATACGGCCATCCCGTCCCCCACCTCCCCACGTCGATCGAAGACGCCAGACGCCTCCGTATCGGCTACCTCGAAGACGACGGCTTCATTCCCGTGACCCCCGAAACGCGACAAGCCATTCGCGACGCGGCCCAAGTTTTGCGACAACAGGGCTTTGACGTTCAGCCCTACCGTCCCGCTTCCCTTGAGGCCGCTCGGAAACTCTGGGACGTCTTTTTTGTGCAGTGTGGCGCCATGTTCTATGCGCCTGAGATCGCCGGCCGTGACACGGAGCTCAGCCCTGTCTTCCTGGACTTCCTGGCCACCGCCGCGACACGCGAGCCTCTCACCGCCTCCAATCTCCTCAACGCATGGGCACAGATGGATCTTGTCCGAGCCAGTCTCCTCGCGGAGATGGAGGCTTTCCCCATCCTCCTCACACCGGTGTGCTCTGTGCCCGCCTTCCGCCATGGAGAACGCGCCTGGACCATCGATGGCGTCTCCGTAGACTATCTCGACGCGATGCGTTACACGCAGTGGTTCAACCTTCTCGGCGCACCGGCCGCGGTCGTCCCCGTCGGAACATCTTCCACCGGTCTGCCCATCGGCGTTCAGATCGCCGGCCGGCCCTTCGGCGACGAGGCCGTCCTCACCATCGCTGCCGTCGTCGAACGCGCCTTCGGATACAAGCCGCCGCCCTTCGCCACACAGGCGTTTTAGGCGAAGGCATCAACCTCATGGCTTCGCAAGACCCGGCGCCTTCTCGTAGTCGAACTGAAAAACCTGGGTCCGCTCTCCCGTCTCAAAGCGGTCGTTCCAGTCCAGTTGATACTGCACTGCGGAGTCGCTCTCCGGATAATGCTCGGTCGCCGGATACGGATATGTGCTCATACCGTGGAACGGCATCTGCGACACCGTAAACGGCGACGCCTCGTAGAAGTCCATGTCCTTCACGAAGCCATCCGCGTAAAAGAAGTAATCGCGTTTCCAGTGAGGCGGCAGCGCGGGCAATCCCGCATCGCTGAACTCCGCATCGATCTCTTCGCCGCTGCCGAAGATCACGTAGTGATCATCCCTGCTCTGTAGCAAAGGCGTTACCGTACCGAACCTCGTGAAGTTGCCGCGTTGCCACTGGAACGGTCCGGTCGCGCTGATCGCTTCATAGTCGTACGTCAGGTCGCCGGGCGTCTTGCCTTCCATCTGTTTCGGATAGCCGCGGAACACTAGCTTCGCCGACGCCAGCCGAAGCTCGGTCTGGTTCACCTCGCCCGAACTTTCCGCCTGGTTATCGACCAGCACCTGGTCCCAGTAAATCTGCAGGTTCGTGCGGATTCGGATGCGTGTCGCATGGGCCGGCATTTTTCCAGTCAGGTCGACAACGATTGTTCGCGGCAGTCCCGCGGGAAACCCCATGTCGTCGACGATCTTCTTCCACGACCCATCGGGCATCTGCGCCTCCACCGACGGCGCCTGCGGATCCAGCCCCGCCTGCCATGCCGCATACATCGAGTTAGCCGTAAAGTACTCAATGAAGCCACTGAGAAACAGCCGCAAAGGCCGTTTCGGCGACCACTCTCCCAGGTCCAGCGTCAGCACATGGTTCCTGGTAAAGCCCGGATACTTCAGAATTTCGAAGTCCGCCACGTAACGGTGATCGACATCCGCCAGCAGCGGCAGGACGTCTTCTCCGTGGTCCCCCCAAGCCCCCACCGGCAGGTGCCGCTGCGCCGACGCCAGCACAGGCGCCCCGCTCGCGAATGGCTTCTCGCTCAGGAATCGTTCATCCGGATACACCTCGGTCCCAATTGGGTGATCCACCGCCATCAGCCTGAGTTGGTCGATGTAGTTCACCTCTTCCATCGGCTCCCCGAACCGCAGGCTCAACATCCCCTGATGCGGGCGCAGCATCGATTCATCCACCTTCACCCACTCATCCGAGTCGCTGTCATTGCGCGCAGTCGGCGACACCCAATGCCCGACCACTGCCGCACCTATGACGTCCGACACGAATTGAAACTTCGTCCCATCCCACGCAAACAGCGTCGGACACGAACTCCCCCGGCGGTCGATTTCACTCAATGCAAACCGCTTCGCCGCGGAGACATCGATCTCATCCTGCGGTACACCTGTTGGCCACGTCAGGCGCACCACATCCGCGTGGTCCTCCTGACCCAGACCCGCGATAACCTCGGTTGACCCTTGGCCCAGATAGCCTGACGCCCCCGCTACTTCGAACTTCTGAACCATCCCGTTGACGAATACCTCCACCTTCGTCCCCAGCGCCATCTTGTTGTCCGCCAGTCCGGTTAGCGTGATGCGCAGTGAATGATGGCGGCTGCCGCCGACGTTGCGCAGGATCACGGGCGCCTCATTGCCTCGAGCAATCACCAGGTCTGCCGCGCCGTCGCCGTCTACGTCCGCCGCCAGCAGGCAGCGCGCACCCGAAAAGTCCATCCGCGAAACGCCGACCGCCTCGCTGACATCCTCAAACCCCTGCGGGCCGAGGTTGCGCCACACCCTCAGTCGGGTTCCTTGCCCGTCTTCCACCAGCGCCGCCAGATCAACCCATCCATCGTTGTCGAGATCGAGCGCGGCCAAACCCCAGGCACTCTGGATCCCGCTCGTCGGCAGCGAAACTCTCTCAAAACCCTTGCCCTGGGCGTTTCTCCAAAGGCTCACGCCCGGCGCGCCCGCATGAGTGACGGCCACATCCATCCATCCGTCTTTGTTGAAATCGAACACCACCGCGCCGCGTGTCGCCCCCAGAGATGCGTCGTACAGCGCCTGTCGCCGGAACGCCCCTTCGCGCTGGTTTTCAAAGACCACCGGAGACCGGTCCGCCCCTGTCACAACCAGATCCACAGCGCGGTCGTTGTTCACATCCGACAACGTAACATTCGTCGCTTCTGCCGCCCCGGCCAGTCCCGTCGGCGCCGTCCACTCCGTAAACGTCGAGTTCCCATTATTCCGCCACAGCACGCTGGCATTCCCGCCCGGGCTCGTCGCGGCCCCGGTCACGTAGAGGTCGACATCGCTATCGTGATCGAAGTCTACAAACGTCAGACCCGCCGGTCGGTTGACCGGCCGAATTCCCAGCGCCTTCGTCACGTTCGCGAACTTGCCATGGCCAAGATTGTGAAACACCTCAACCCGATCGCTCATGGCCACTGCGAGATCCGGCAGCCCGTCGTTGTCATAATCCCCGACAGCGCAGGCGACCCCCCTCCCGGCCGCGGTCAGGCCACTCACTTTATCGCTGATCTCCTCAGGCGCACCGGCCGCCGTCACACGGTAAGCATGAATCGCATTCTCACCCTCTCCCAGCGACACGATCGCTTTGCGCCCATCGCCCTCCACATCGAAGATGCAGGCGCCTGCGCCTTTCGTGCCCTTAGCCTGCACCGGCGGCGCACCGGCCTTGTCCGTCACCGTCGGCACAAACTTCACAGCGATCATCGGTCCGGCGGCCACAGGCGGAGCCAACATATCCTGTGCCAGCGCCAAACTGCCCTGCTCTCCATAGCTGGGGCTGAACAGGATGCCCACCTTGTCCTGTGTCATCTTCTGAAACCTCTGCAGGTGCAGGCGCGCCTCGGCAGGCAATCCGGTGTGCTGCAGCGCTCGCGCCAGCCCATATTCTGCCGACGCATGAAGCGGGTTCAGATGGATGGCTTTCTGGAAATCCTCTCGCGCCTGTGCGTAATCGTTCTTCGCCAACTCGGTTGACGCGACGTAATAATGCGCGTCCGCGTTCGAAGGATCGATCTCCACAACCCGGCGGAAAGCCTGGAGAGCCAGGTCCTGATTGCCCGTATCGAACCGCACCAGCCCCAGGCTGTACCAGACTCGCGGATTGCCGGGATCAGTCTTCGACGCCGCTTCCAGCATCGCATTGGCCTCCGGCAGGCGTCCCAGATACATCAGCGCCAGTCCCTCGTTCACAACCGGGACCACCGACGCAGGATCCGCCTTATGCGCCTGCTCGAAGCGCGCCAACGCCTTCGCCAGCAGTTGCTGATTCATCAACGCGACGCCAGTATTGTTCTCTCGCGCAGCGGGCACGTTCGGCTCCTGAGCTGCCTGGCCGAAGCCACGCGGCGACAAAACAAAAGCGCCCACGACACCCACAGAGACACCAACCCACACCAGCGCCTTCACGCTCCGTGACGCGCCGTAACATCCCAGGAAAGCCACAGCCATGACAACCTCGTAACAGAGTCGTTCCTTCAAGCAGCGTCGACAGCGTGAACTAAGGATGCTTAGGCGGCGACGGCCTCGCGCGCTCTGCGGGCACGATACCCTGTCCTTCCACCACGGAGTAGTGCTGGTCCACAGCCGGATTCACCAGTGTCTCCGTGCGTCCGGAAGGCCAGTGAATCTCCACCTTTTCGATCTTCGTCGCGCTCCCTAACCCAAAATGCACGCGCAGGTCGTTCTGCGAAAGATAACTGCCTCCGCTGTGAATCTCATCTGTCTGCGTCATCCCTCCGGCCACTATCGTCACCCGGGCATTCAACGCCAACCGGT
>Ga0206916_1125_pt1 | contig 13009 bp, 13 predicted proteins | sample Alteio_BWOrgHeat_71_FD_152957 | JGI IMG/M metagenome (GOLD analysis project Ga0206916, IMG submission 152957) | Enriched cells from forest soil in Barre Woods Harvard Forest LTER site, Petersham, Massachusetts, United States -... | ecosystem: Environmental > Terrestrial > Soil > Temperate forest >... | reverse complement strand
GCCGGCGTTGGCGATGAGCGCGCGGAGGCGAGGCATGGCTTCGGCGAGTTGGCCCTGGCGGGTACGGACCCAGAAGGAATGTTCGGCGCCTGCCGCGAGGTAGCGGGCGGAATCGGTGCCGGAGGTGCGGCTGCGTTCTTCGCTGACGGCGATGGTGTGGTCGGCGGTTTCGCAGTCGCAGGGCTCGCCGTTGGCGGAGCAGACGTTGTGGCCGAACTGAGTTATTTTTATTGCCGTCCAGTGACGGTCGGGCAGTGCGGCGATGAGGCCGGCGACGACGCTGGTCTTGCCGATGTTGCGAGTGTGTCCGCCTACGACGACGAGGGGCATTCGTTCTCCGAAGTGCAAGAGCAAAAGCAAAGACAACGACAGAAGCAGATCCCCTGCGGGGATGACAACAAGAAATGCAAGAGCAACGACAAGAAAATTATTTCAGACGGCGAACTCTTGCGATGGTCTTCAGATAATCCTTCAACGGCTCGGCGGGGATGCCCATGAACATTTGCCCCGGGCCTTCGACGTGCTTGTGCGGGAAGACGCCTGCAGACCCGCCGAGGATGACGCCTTTGCCAATCGTCACGTGATCGCCGAGGCCGACCTGGCCTGCGATGACCGCGCCGTCTTCGACAACGCATGAGCCGGAGATGCCAACCTGCGCGGCGATGATGACATCCTTGCCGATGATGCAGTTGTGCGCGATGTGGACGCCGTTGTCGATCTTTGTGCCGCGGCCGATGCGGGTTTCGCCAAGCGCGCCGCGGTCGATGGTGGTGTTGGCGCCGATGTCGACATCATCCTCGAGAATGCAGGCGCCTTGCTGAGGGAAGAGAATGTGCTCGCCGGTTTCAGCGTTGCGCACGTAGCCAAAGCCGGTTGAGCCGATCACCGCGCCGGACTGCACGATGACGCGATCGCCGAGCTGCGCGCCTGCGCAGAGCGTGACGCGGCTTCCAATGGTGCAACTCGCTCCGACGACAACGCGGGCTTCGATGACTGCACCGGGACCGACGCTGCTGCCGGGGCCGAGGGTCGCCGTGGGGTCGATGACGGCGGACGGATGAATGAGCGGGCCGTCCGGTTGCGGTGCGAGAGCGCGGGCGCACAAGGCAAAGGCGTACTTCGGATGACGTACGCGGAGAATGCGAGCGTCATCGCCGGTCGCGGCAAGCGGAGCGAGGATGAGGCCGGCAGGGGTCTGCACGGCAGCGTCGGTGGCTGCCTGGTCCTGGGCGAAGACGACAGCGTCAGCCGTTGCGCCAGCGAAATCCGACACACGGTGAATGTCTGCTGCGGCGCGCGGGCCAGGTTGCGCAGCGACCAGATCGGCGATCTCCTGCGTGGTCATGGGTACAGCCTCTCTTCGCCCCCAGGGCGGGTCTTCCAGCGGCGGTGGACCCAAAGCCACTGGCCGGGATAGCGCCGAATATACGACTCGATGGCCGCCGTAAACAAGGCCGTGTTGGCGACGACGTCGTCAACCGTGTTGCCGGTGCGGATGAGGTCCAGCTCTTCGCCGAAGTGGAGAACGTACTTCTGCTCAGACTCCTCCCACAACAGGAAGCCGGGCAGCACTGCGGCGCCGGAGCGCAGGGCGACACGCGCGAGGCCCGACGCTGTGCAGGCCTCGATGCCGAAGAAGGGAACGAAGACGCCCTGCGGTGGCGTCATGTTGGTGTCCATCAGGATGCCGACGGTTTCGCCGTTGTGCATGGCGGTGATGAGGCCGCGGGCGAAGTCGTCCTTGTGAATGACGTGGTTGCCGTGGCGGGTGCGGATGTCATTCACAAACTCGTCGACGCGCGGGTTGTCGAGGCGGCGGATGACGAGCGACATGGGGTAACCCATCAGCGAGTGGTAGAAGCTCGAAAGCTCCCAGGCGCCGAGGTGGCCGGTGACGACGAGGACGCCTTTGCCCCTGGCGCGGGCCGCGAGATAGTTGTCGAGGCCTTCGTAGCGAATGAATCTGGACGCAGACTCCGGCGTGTACTTCGACATCTGGCAGAACTCTCCCATCTGCCAGCCGAGCGAGCGGTATTCATCGCGGAGAATCTTCAGGCGTTCCGCCTGGCTCTTCTGCGGGTAAGCGAGTTTCAGATTGCGCAGGCCTGTCTTGCGCAGGCGGGAGAGCAAATGGAAGCCAACAGCGCCGATGCCTGCGCCGACGCCGCGGGCCAGCGAGCGAGGCAGAACGCCGAGCAGCGCCACCATCGAACGCACAGCGGCGTACTCCAGTGACTCCCGCAGACCGGCCTTGCGCCGGCGATCCTCTTTTGCCGTTTGGTCCAAGGTTTAAGTGTACCGGGAGCCACCCTCCCGAAGCTAAATCACGCATTCAGGGGCACCAAAGCAAACGGACCGCCCGAAGGCGGTCCGTTTGGTGCAACTTGGCCCATTGTGCTAGCTGGCCCGTTGTTTCGTTTGGTTTACTGCGCGGCCCGTGAAGATACAAAATAACCCGCCACGGTGCGAACGAAGGGGCGAGCATCCTGCGGTGTTGGTACATCACCCTTGAGTACGCCCTGATACGGAATGTTGGCTCCGTAAAATTCGCGCATGTCGTCGCCGTCTTGCGACAGGACAGTGCCGTCGAGGTCCAGTCCGGCAAACAAGCCGCGGCTGCGCGAGTAGGTGAGGAACTCAGCGTGCATCGATGCATCGGTTGCAGCCTGCGCGTTGCGGCCTACCGGGCCCGCTGAAGCTGCCGCATCCGCGCCCAGCTTGAACTTGCTGGCAAGCATGTGTTGCAGGCCGTGCTCGTTCATCGCGACGAGGATCAGGTCGGTGGACTGTCCACCAATCTGCCAGCCGAAGCTGCCGCCTTCGAGCCGAACGAACACCGGTGCGCTCCAGCCGCGGCCGGTGCGGCATGTGGCTACGCCCTTGCCATACTGGGCGCCGACGACGAACGCTCCCTTTTTGTAGTGCGGAATTACCACCACGCAGGAAGCGCCGGCAAGAATCGATTGAGGGATGCCCTTGTCCGGGGTTCCCATGACTTCTTTCAGCACAGTGGATGCATCTTCCAGCCGGCCATCGAGTGTCGCTTTGTCTGCAGCATGAGCAGGAATCACGGAGGCGGAGATCGCCAAAGCACAGAGTACACCGGTAAAAATCTTCATTTTCGTTTGCCTCTCACATCGTTTCAGGTTGCGGTTTGAATCCATCGATCCAGTTCGCCACATCCTACGTCTGATGGACGACCGCACCCGTAGGTTGCATGTTGGGGCAAATGGCGGTCGAAATGTATATGCGACAAAAAAATGGGGGTTGCGAACATCCGGCACGTTGCCGTGACAGGTATCGCAACCCCACTTCTCCCAGGTTTTCTTTGCTACGTCTTTGAGTTTCGGTTACTCGGAGGTTACCTGCAAGAGTACGGAAGTATGTATACCTTTGGGCGCCTATGTCGTTATACGATTGTTATGTTTGAAGGAACTTTTACTTTATGAGGGGGAAGCGCTCATCGGCTCCGCTGGCCATTGCCTTCACGGTCAACTCGATACGGTTCTTGACACGCGCCTTGCGCAACATGCGGCCGAGGTGCGCTTTGACGGTGACTTGCTCGATCCCCATGGTTTCGGCGATTTCGCGGTTGGTTTGACCGTCCATCAGCAGACGCAGAACCTCTCGTTCGCGACGCGTCATGCGATCCGAGAAGGTGGCTTCGCCCGGCGGCGATGTTACGCCTCCGGCTTCGATCAGCCGCGCCAGAACCTGCGGGTCGGCCCACACCGAGCCTTCGAGCACCACCCGCATGGCATTGCGGATTTCGTCTTCATCCGCCGAGCCGGGAAGGAACCCCTTGGCGCCGGAGGCGATGATGGCCTGCACCTGGCGGGGACCCAGACCGTCACCCAGAACGATGATCCTGGCAGCGTGGCGCTCGCGGCGAAAACGCATCAGGGCGTCGGGAAGGTTGCCCACGCAGGCGCTGTCCAGCAGCACGACAGCGAGGTCATCCGCAGCGATCGCTTCTTCGAAGCGCATGGCCCGCGCGATGACTCCGGGGCAGCTTTCGAGAATCGATTGCAGACCGGCAAGGCGCAACGGGTCGAGTGCGACCACGCCGACGTTTGTCTGCTGCGGGTTGTTCATGGCCGTTTCGCCTCAGAGTTTCGGGAGCACGATCCCCTGCTGGTGCTGATATTTTCCCTTGCGGTCTGCATAACTGATTTCGCACACCTCGTCGCTTTGGAAGAAAAGAATCTGGCACAAACCTTCGTTAGCGTAGATGCGCGCGGGCAGAGGCGTGGTGTTGGAAATTTCGAGGGTCACAAAGCCTTCCCATTCGGGCTCAAACGGCGTGACGTTCACGATGATGCCGCAGCGCGCGTATGTGCTCTTGCCGACGCAGATGGTGAGCACGTCGCGCGGAATTTTAAAATATTCCACAGACCGCGCCAGTGCGAACGAATTTGGCGGAACGATGACGCTGGGCGCCTGCACGCTCACAAACGAGCGCTCGTCGAATTCCTTCGGATCGATGATGGCGCTGTTGACGTTGGTAAAAATCTTGAACTCGTCGGAGACGCGCAAATCGTACCCATAGCTCGAAAGACCGTAGGAAATGCAGCCATCCTTCACCTGCTTCTCGCTGAACGGCGCAATCATGTTGTGTTCTACCGCTTGTTGTCGAATCCATCTATCGCTTTTGATCGCCATGCTTCTCCCTGTCTGTGTGCCGCTGGTTGGCGCGCGGGCGCCGAATTTTTCGCTGCGTAACAGCAGCCTATCGCAAACAGTGCCATTGACAATACATAGCCCACTTTCTACCATCTCGTTACGGGCGTAAATCGGACCGCCAGCTTTTCGGGCTCAGCGGAATATAGGAAGGCGACCCCATTGATCAAGCAAGACCTCATTCATCGTGTAGTCGAACGTACTGGCCTACCTCGCATCAAAGCAGAATCCGCTGTCGACGCGATCTTTGAAGCCATGAAGAACGCGCTCGGAGCGAGCGATCGCATTGAACTCCGCGGCTTTGGCGTCTTCAATGTGAAACCGCGCAAAACCGGCGTGGGCCGCAACCCGCGTACGGGCGCCGAGGTAAGCATCGCTCCCGGCAAGGCCGTTCGCTTCAAGCCGGGCAAAGAACTTCACCTGCTCACCTAGAGCACTGGCCGCTTTGGAGTCCTCAGCGGGCGGTTGCCGCTCGCTGGCGGAAGCCTGGCGCTGGGGCGAAGTGAGCTACATCAGGTGGACTGCGTCCACATCGACAACCAGGTTCCTGCGCGGAATCGCCTGCATTTCTGCCGCTGCAAGCAGCGCGCGTAAGGCTGCGCCCAGCGCGTCGCGCCGTTCTGCCTTCAGCAAAAAGTGGTAGCGGTAGATACGTTTGAGGCGCGAGATCGGCGCTGCCGCCGGGCCGAGGACGCGGACGTTCTTCAGCGCGGCACGCTCGATCCATTTGCCGAGACCGGCTGACCAGGCGAGGACTTCCTCGAGCTTTTCCCCCTGCACGATCACGTTGGCGAGCACAGAGAACGGCGGGTACCGCATGCCACGGCGCATGTACATTTCCTTCGCGGCAAAGCCGGTGTAGTCGTGGGTCTGGGCGAACTTGTTGACGTAATGATCGGGCTGGTAGGTCTGGACGAGCACTCTGCCGGGGAGCTCGCCGCGTCCGGCGCGCCCGCTGACCTGTGTGAGTAGCTGGAAGACGCGCTCGGCGGCGCGGAAGTCGGGCAGGCCGAGCGCGAAGTCCGCGCCGACCACGCCGACCAGCGTGACGCCGTGGATGTCGTGGCCCTTGGCGATCATCTGGGTGCCGACGAGCAGGTTGATTTCGCCGGAGTGCAGCCGCGACAGCAGACGCTCCATATCGCCGCGGGTGCGGACGGTGTCGCGGTCCATGCGGCCGATCCGCGCCCCCGGGAAGAGCTCCTGCAGCCGCTCCTCACCCTGCTGCGACCCGGCGCCCATGTAGTACAGGTGCTCGCTCTCGCACTGTGGGCAGTTCTTTGGGACGCCGCGACGAAAGCCGCAGTAGTGGCATTCAAGGCGCTGGCCCACACGGGCCTCGCCGGTCAGGTCTTCCGCGCCGCCGGGCTTGTGGTACGTCATGGAGATGGCGCAGTTCTCGCACTGGATCTTTTCGCCGCAACTGCGGCACATCACGACGAAACTGTAGCCCCGGCGGTTCAGCAGGATGATGACCTGCTCGCCGCGGTCGAGCGTGGCCTGGGTTTCTTCGATCAACTGGCGTGCAAATAATTGCTCCTGCCCGGTCTCGCGGAACTCCTGCCGCATGTCAATCATCTCGACGACAGGCAGCGGCCGCGACTCGACGCGCTCCAGCATTTCGACGCGCTGGTAGCGGCCGCGGTCGGCGTTCGCCCAGCTCTCAAGCGACGGGGTTGCCGAGCCGAGGATCACGGCGCACCCCAGCAGCTTCGCGCGCATTACGGCGGTATCGCGAGCGTGGTAGCGCGGGGTTTCCTCCTGCTTGTAGCTGCCGTCGTGCTCTTCGTCGACCAGGATGAGGCCGAGGTTGGGGACGGGCGCGAACACGGCGGAACGCGTGCCGACGACGATGCGGGCTTCGCCGCGGCGAATGCGGTGCCACTGCTCAGCGCGTTCGTCGGGCGTAAGCTGCGAGTGCAGCAGCGCCACATCGCCGCCGAACGCAGCCACCATTTGTGCGGCCATCGCCGGCGTCAAGCCGATCTCGGGAACGAGCAGCAGGGAAGACTTGCCCGCATCGAGCGCACGCCGCATCGCAGCAAAGTAGACGCTCGTCTTGCCCGACCCGGTGACGCCGTAAAGCAGCAGTGGGCGAAATCCGCCTTTGCTCATCGCGGCAACGATGGTTCCCAGCGCTTCCGTCTGCGCTTCGTTCAGCGCGTGCTCGTGCGCGTGCTTCTTTCCGCTGTCGAGGCCGCTCATGTGAAAGGCTTCAGCAGTTTCTTCGAGACGTATAAGCCCTCGCTTCACCAGCGTCCCCAGCGTCGTTTCTGGAATTCCCGCATCGTTCAGCCGCACGCGCAGCTCTCGCACCAACGCCCGTCCTCCACGTCCCGCAAGCTCCGCCATGACCGCAAGCTGGTTCTCATTCAGCTTCGGCAGCCTGCGGCTTTCGCCTTCTGCACCCTGGACCCTGGGCCCTGGATCCTCGTCGACAGCGACCGCCACCATTTCCACCCGCCGTGCATCGCGCACTTCCGCCAGCGGCTCACGCACCAGCCAACGCTTGCGCGCCATGGCGTCGAGCAGCGCCTTGTTCGCGCCGGTCGCGCTGCGAATGGTCGCCGGTTTCACGCTGTCTCCGCTTTCGAGATAGTTGAGGACGGCGTACTCGAGGTTCTGCTGCTCGACGCTCAGTTTCGAGCGGCGCGACGATCCCTTTGCTGCTTCATAGAGCGCCTTGCGACCCTGCTCGCCGATGCGATAGACCCACTGACGGCGCACCTCGGCGGTGAGCGGCAGCATCCCGCGCAGCACTTCACCGAGCGGCGCGACGTAGTAGCCGGCAATCCAGCGGGCGAGTTCCATCAGATGTTCGGGGAGCAGAGCAGCCGCATCAAGGACCATCTCGACGGGCTTTACTTCGACGCCTTCTTCAGGCGCCGTGTCGTGGACACCGACGACTACGCCGACGAGTCGCTGTCCGCCGAAGGGCACCAGCACCCGCGCACCGACTTCCACGGCGAGGCCGCGAAGCTCATAGGTAAATGCCCGGTCAAGAGGAACCGGCAGCGCGACATCGCAGTAGTGGTTCACACTTTCAGGGTATCGCGGACTGCCACGATCTATTTGACGCCGAGTGGAGGTATCGCTCTGGAATAAGTTGCGTCAGCTGTAACGGTCAATCCCAACTCGACCCATTGGCCAGTCCGGATCGTAAAACAACGATTGATCGGTGCCTGTGATGACGGAGCAAGCGGAATGACTTTTCCGTCGGTGCCGAAGGCGTTCGCGCAATAGTGGCCGGACTGCAAGGGTACAACCGCCGTACCCGTCGAGTCAGTGATGGCAAGCGAGACATAGTGACCGTCAGTCTGTGAAAAACGTACAACAACACCCGGAGCGAAATGCTGTGCCTGACCGCTAACCTTCGCATCGCGAACCGTGCTGAGATTGACCCACCCGATCGATAAGGTTTGGCTCTGAACCGCGTTCGGGCTGTTCTGCAACAACGCTGCGAGCGAAACGGTGATTAATTTAAGTCGTCCATGGTTCATGTGCCTGTCCTTTCAGGAATCGGCTACTGCTCGATCAGGCGTTCGACCAACCGCACCGTCAAACCCTCCACTTGCTCCGCACGGCAAACTCCCTGCGCGATCTCGGCCGATCCACCACCCCGAGCGCCGGCTGCGCTCAATACCTCGCGTAACACAACGCCACAGTTCACCGTCGCCGCGGCCATGGCGATCGCACCATCGGCGCCGCTGGTTACGCCGATAACAGCGGCGCGCCCAAAGCCTGCGACCTTCGACGCGACCTTTTTTGCGAACTCCACATCGCGCCCGGTGAAAAGGGCACGGATGACCGCACCAACCTCGGCTTCGGAAACCAGACCGACGGCCTCAGCCCGGGCGAGTTCATCGAGGAGATTGCGGCGCTCTTTCGCTGCGGTCTTCGCTTCGTCGAGCATGGTTGCGACGCGTGCTGGTACATCGACCGAGCCGATACTCAGCGACTGCGCCGCAGTGCCAAGCATTTCGAAATCGCGCCGTGCCGCACGGACGGCGCGGAGCCCGCAGACATACTCCACACGCCAGCCCTGGCGAACTTTTTCGATGCGCCGCAGCATGGTTGCGCCAATTGCGCTGGTGTTCGCAACGTGGGTGCCACCGCAGGCGTTGAACTCGATGCCCTGCATCTGCACGATGCGGAATGGGCCTTCGCGCTCGGGCAGCTTGCGCAGGTCGCCGCGTTCGAGCATGGCTTCCGCCAGTCCCTTCTCGACCCAGTGCGAGATCATCGGACGGCCTTCGAGGGCGACGCGGTTGGTGGCTTCTTCCACGAGCTTTATCTCTGCATCGGTAAGGCGGTCTGAGCCTTCGCGGAGGACGAGGTCAATCGTCGAACTCTCCGCTCCAAGGTGAAACGAAACCGTCTTCGCGCCAACCTCGCGGAGGAACATCGCCGACAACACATGCTGGCCGGAGTGCTGCTGCTCGTGGTCGCTGCGCCGCGCGGCGTCGATCGTTCCGGTGACCTCCGTGCCTGCTACAAGCGGCTTGCGGACGAAGTGCCACACCTCGCCGTGCTCATCCTCTTCGACGCGCTTCACGGGCACTTCGAGCTTCGTACCGCTGGGGGCGACGGCGGTCAGCGTGCCGGTGTCCCAGGGCTGGCCGCCGCCCTCGGGATAGAAGGCTGTCTGGTCCAGCGAGACCTGCCAGAGCTGGTCCGTCCCCGCGCGCGAGTCGAGTCGGATGTCCGTGACCGTCGCGGTAAACTCCAGGGCCGCCGAGTCGTAGTACAGCCGCTTTGCCACGCCGCTCACTGCTGTTCTCCTGTGACGAAACGCTGCAACGCCTCAACCTCGCATTTGCTGCCGACGATGAACGAGGTCCGCTGATGAATTTCGGCCGGCTGCAAATCGAGGATGCGTGTGCTTCCGTTGATCGCCATGCCACCGGCCTGTTCCGCGATGAACGCGAGCGGGTTCGCCTCGTACAAAAGCCGCAGCTTGCCTTTGGGCGATTTCATCGTCGGCGGATAGAGGAAGACGCCCCCCTTCAGCAGCGTGCGGTGGAAGTCCGCAACCAGGCTGCCGATGTAGCGGGAGCTATAGGCTTTGCCGCGCAGCTCGCCGCGCAGCAGCATCGCGATGTAGTCGCGATACTCCTGCGGCCACGTCGCGGCGTTGGCTTCGTTGGTGGAGTAATAGGAGCCCTGCTCGGGCATGCGCATGTTCTCGTTGCTCAGCACGAACGCGCCGATGGTTGGGTCAAGCGTGAACCCGTGCACACCATTGCCCGATGTGTAGACCATCACCGTCGATGGGCCGTAGACGACGTAGCCCGCCGCAACCTGCTTGTATCCGGCTTGCAGGATCGACGCGTTGAGATCGCCTTCGCCCGGCGGCAGACGCCGGTGGATGCTGAAGATGGTGCCGACATTCACGTTGACGTCGATGTTCGATGAGCCGTCGAGCGGGTCAAAGATGATGATGTATCGCCCACTTTCAGGATCCTGGTTCAGGACGACCGGCTCTTCGTTTTCTTCGCTCACCAGGGCGGCGACGCTGTCGCGCAGACCGAGGCAGTGCAGCAGTGCTCGGTTGGCGTAGACGTCGAGCTTCTGCTGCTCCTCGCCCTGCACGTTGACCGCTCCCTGCGCACCGAGGACGTCCATCAGGCCGGCCTGGCGGATCTTCGCTTCGACCATCTTGACGGCCAGCGTGATGCCGCTGAGCAGCCAGCTGAATGTGCCTGTCGCTTCGTTGAAGCGGCGCTGCTCCTGCAGCAAATGCTGCTGGACGGTGGTGATCATGCGTGTGTCGCGGTTTGCCATGGCGTAGCCGAAGCCTAGCATCCGGGCGATGCCGCCGCCAATAGAAGCGCTCGCTTATCGCCTACAATTCTTGCATGCTCTCACGCCGCCGCTTCCTGATGACCGCCGCTGCCACCGCGCCTGCACTCGCGCTCCACGCCCAGAAGCCCGCGGATACCAGTGCCGCACCGGAGGCCGCGCTGCCACCGGCGGTGCTCGCGTTGAAAGACCGTCGCAAGGAGATTGTGCCCATCACCGTCGAGGAGCGCGAGTCGCGGCTCGACCTTGCACGGGAGTTGATGAAGCAGTACAAGATCGATGCCATCGTCATGACCACCGGGTCGTCGCTGCAGTACTTTACCGCGGCCCGCTGGGGGCAATCGGAGCGTCTGTTTGCGTATGTTCTGCCGGCGGCGGCAGCGCCGTTTGTTGTGTGTCCCCACTTCGAGCGCGACCGGTTGAACGAGCTTTTGACCGCGTTTCCAGAGCGCGAAACGGTGATCATGTATCTGTGGCAGGAGAACGAGGATCCGTTCGACTATATCCGCAAGGGGCTGGCGGAATCGGGCGTCACCACCGGCTCGCTGGGCATCGAGGAGCACACGCAGTTTGCGTTTGCCAACGCCATCGCGCTCGCGTGTCCGGCGTTGAAGGTCGTTTCCGCAACACCGGTTACAGCCGGCTGCCGCTCGCATAAGTCACCCGCGGAGATCGCCCTGCTGCGACTGGCGAATGCCATCACCATCGACGTGTATAAGGCTGCGTATCTTTCCTGCGGGCCGGGCGACACGAACCGGCACTTTGAGGACATCGTTGCGAAAGCCTATGCGCGCTGCGGCGTGAACGGCAATGCGTCGTGCCAGGTGGGTGAGAACTCCGCCGTGCCGCACGGGACTTTGAAGCCGCAGACCATTCGTGAGAATGAGATGGTGCTGATCGACGATGGCTGCACCGTCGAAGGCTATACGTCGGACATCTCGCGCAGCTTCGTTTATGGCAAGCCGAGCGATTTTCAGCGCGAGATTTTCGAGATCGTCCACAACGCGCAATCGGCTGCGCTGGCGGCGGCGCATCCGGGGGTTGAAATGCAGGCGGTCGATGCCGCAGCTCGCGCGGTGATCACTGCGGCAGGCTACGGACCCGGCTTCACCTACTTTACGCACCGCGTCGGCCACGGCGTCGGCCTCGATATGCACGAGTGGCCATACCTGGTCGGAGGCAATACGCAGAAGCTCGCGCCGGGTATGCTTTTTTCCGATGAGCCGGGTATTTATCTGCCGGGAAAATTCGGGGTTCGGCTGGAAGACGACATGCTTCTGACCGACATTGGCGCGGAGCTTTTAACGACCCAAAGCCCGAGTTTGCAGGACCCGTTTGGGATCGCTGCGGTGGTCGATGACAAGTCAAAAGACGCGCCGCCGACGGACGCGAAACCTAAGGATGCGAAGCCGGAAGAGAAGCCTGCCAAGGCACCGAAAAAGTGAAAACATCTCGCCGCTGAAACGTAAAATAGAAGCGAGAGAACAGTATGGCAGCCCATATCCAGTCCGTTCACAACGGCCAGGTTGTCAGCCTGGAAGAGCGCCGTCGAATCGTTGATTCCGCTCTCGGAACGACTTTGGCGGAAGGCGTATCGCCAGGGCCGGAGGTGCTAGCCCTTTCCGAACGCTACGTTGCTGGTGAGATTACTCTCCAGGAAATGGGTTTGCTTGTGCGTGCGATGTCAGTGAGAGAGCGGTAATGGAGGCGCCCACAAACTCGATTCCTAACTCCGAACTACAGGAACGCCGGCAAGCGGTCGAGTCCACAGTAGGAACTACGCTTGCGGCGGGCGAATCGCCTTCGCCTGAAGTGCTCGAGTTCTTCGAAAAGTACGCTCGCGGTGAGATGACCCTCGCTGAAGTTTCCTCTGCCGTGCGTACACGGTACGGTATCTAGGGCGATTCTCGCTCTGTTGTAGTTGCCCATTTGACATCTATGTGTCGCGCCTTCAGCGCTCAACCATCTTTAATGCCTGCAACCTAGGCCTTCCTTCCCCGCCGCGCAAAATGCGCCCGTCGGGGCCCCGTTCGGCCTAGGCTGTTATATGTCGGGCCTTCAGCCCTCAAAAACAACCGAACAACAGCTGATGGTGAATTGCTCTAAACAGCACGAGACTCGGGTAATTCTCCGAACTACTTAGGCAGCACCATCAAGTCGATGCCGCTGGCCGCGCCCGCCTGATGGAACACCGTCTCTGTCGCTTTATGAAAGTCTTCAGGCTTGGCTTTGTAGATGTCCTCAAACACCTGCGGATTGCGATCGGTCAGCGGGAACCACGAACTCTGCACCTGCACCATGATGCGGTGGCCTTTCAGGAACGTGTGGTTGACGTCCTGCATGGTGAAGTTGACCTCGGTCGGCTTGCCGGGGACGAGCGCCTCGGGCTTCTCCCATGAGTTGCGATACTTAGCGCGCATCGGCTCGCCGCGGACAAGCTGCTCGTATCCTTGCATGAAGACCGGGGACGCTCCCAGAACGCGTTTGCCCTGCGACTCATCCGCGCTTTTGAAATCCTCTGGATACA
>Ga0206916_1036_pt1 | contig 13212 bp, 9 predicted proteins | sample Alteio_BWOrgHeat_71_FD_152957 | JGI IMG/M metagenome (GOLD analysis project Ga0206916, IMG submission 152957) | Enriched cells from forest soil in Barre Woods Harvard Forest LTER site, Petersham, Massachusetts, United States -... | ecosystem: Environmental > Terrestrial > Soil > Temperate forest > O... | reverse complement strand
TGCCCGGGTGTTTGTAATTGTTGATGCTTACCTGAGGGTCATTTCCTGCGAATACAATACTTGATACGGATACGGCAATGGCGGTTAAAATATATGTAGTTTTCATAATTGTAGGTGTTTGTGTTAATTTTTTTGTTTGTTTTTGATATATCAAATTTAACGCACCAAACACCCCTCGTGCCCTCCTACTAATTCGTGATTTTTTAATACGTAGTTTATGCAGGATTTATTTAAGGGTTAAATCAAAACATTACTCAAATTAAAATTTTCAACTTTTTTTAATTGAATGCTTCAAAATACCTACAGATTGTGGCCTACAGAGTTTATACAGATTTGACAAAAAAATAAAAACCGAAAAAATAATTACATAATATAAATCAATCATTGATTGAAATAATAGGAATAACGGCCGTAATAATTGAATATATTTTTAACATACGTAGATGTTTCATATCCTCTGCAATAACCATATTTACACACAGCATCTCTATAATACTTAGGATACGATTTAGCTAATATCATTTTCTCAACATTACCTTCCCAAATATTGGGGTTCAGTTTATACTTTACGCAAAGCGCCCTGGCATCTTCAATATGACCAGGGCCTGCGTTATATGAAGCCACAATAAATTTTTGTCTTTCAATGAATGCGATAGATGAATCTTTAAAAAAGTTTTTTTCCAGCCAACGTATATAACTGGTACCTGCTACAATATTCGATTTAGGAACAAAAATATTTTTACCATATACATGGCCGTATACTGATGCTGTATGAGGCATAACCTGCATCAATCCGCAGGCCCCAACCCATGACCGAAGCTTTGGATTAAAATGTGACTCTTGATGAATTAAAGAAGCCACCAATCGCCAGTCCCAGCCAATACCTTCTGCATGCTTTTTAATCAGTTCATCGTATAAAGAAAGCTTTGAAGTGTATTCCTCGATCGGCGCTACCTTAAGCAGGTTCGAAATACTTTGAGGTAAAGATTCATATTTTTTTATGATCCATCTGTAATCGGTCGTATGTTTATGTTTCACTAACCATTTATTATATATAATCCGCAGTGTATCCATTTTAGGATGAAACATAAATCCTACCGGTGCATTTTTAGCTAATACTTTTTCTACAACTATATCCGGATAAATAGCCTGCATCAAAGCTACTTCATTTGCATCTGCTATTGTTGACTCAATTTCCTTGAAGTGCACTTGTTTCAAAAGTAATTCTTTCGTGGTCAGGTCTGAAACATAAATAGGAGTAAGCCCTTCTATATTTTTATTGTTGTCCCATAAATACTTGACATAAGGAGCATTCCTGATAACTGAAGGTGAAGTAACCGCCGCAGTATGATCTTTGTGTTTCACCAACAACAGATCCGTTGTATATATTGGCTTACTATAAAGTACATTTGGCATTGGTTCATCCGGAATAATAAATGTGCCGGCAGCCATGTGAGCTCCTGTAGCATGTAAACTATCACGAATATGTTCCATGTCATCAATCAGTTTAATTTCTAAGCTAATTTTCTTCTCTTTCAGAAAGAGGCGTAGCAATTCAAATTCCAAACCAAGGGATTCACCTTTATATAAAAAAAATGTATTCACGTTATTTGTAATCAACAACGTTAACTTATGTGTTTTAAAAGGATTTATAACAGGTACATCTTCCGGTATCTTATTAATAGAATCGCGGGCAATTACAATTGGTTTTTCAAGCGTAATTGTTGTACGCTCCGGTTGTGTTTTGGTACAAGACACAATAGTTATCGAAGCAAAAATGACAGTTACTAAAAATCGCATGTATTAATTTACGAGAAAAAGTCAAAATCGACGAAGATTTTCAAAAATTATGTACCATACAGAATAATGTAATGGTTCATTACTCTACCGAGGTGTTTGGTATTTCAATATCAAATGTTGTCCCCTGATTTTCTTTTGAAGTCATGTAAATTTTACCTTCAAGTTTTTCGAGCGTTTCTTTAACAATATATAAACCTATTCCCGAACCTGTACTTTGAGATGTTCCTCTATAAAACATTTTATAAATATGATCTTTGTGCTGATCTGAAATCCCAATACCATTATCACTTATTTTTATTTGAGCACTCTTCTCAGATACTTCAATAGCAATTGTTATTGTTTTGTCTTCCGCATAGATTTTTTGGTATTTAATAGCATTAGACAATAGATAGCTGATAATAACATTCAATCGAAATTCATCATTTATAAATGGTGTTTTCTGATGAACAGAAATAACAAAATTTATATCCTCGACAGAGCAATTATGAGACTCTTTTATGATTTCAATCGAATCTTTTAATATCTTATTAAAATCAATCTCATTGAACGATTTTTCAGAACGGGTATTTTTATAATAGTCCGTTATATTATTAATAAAATAATCGAGTTTTTTTACACTTTTGCCCAGCAAAAAAAGCAAGTCGTCTTCTGATTTACGCTCCAATCGGGCAAGGTTCAAAATACCTTGCATGGATTTCACAGGAGCTTTAAGATCGTGTGATGCACTGTAGGCAAAGCGATTTAGTTCCTCATTCTTTTTTTGAAGCTCTTCGTTTTTTCTTTTTAACTGGGTATTGATAAAATAAAATTGAAAAGCATTTTCTATCGCCAATTTCATTTCATAATCATCCCATGGTTTTTCGATGTAACGATACACATGACCTTTATTTATTGCATCGATAACAGAAGACATATCCGAATATCCGGTCAGCAGAATCCGGATAGGATTAGGGAATTGAGTCAGCATAGCAGCAAAAAAATCAACGCCTGTAACTTCAGGCATTCGCTGATCGGAAATAACAATCTGTATTTCCGGTGTATCAGCCAATATTTGATACGCTTCGGTAGCACTATTAGCCAAAAAAATAGTGTAATCTTTTCTGAATTTTGCTTTAAAGGATTGTAAATTATTTATTTCATCATCTAAATATAAAATATTGACTCTATCCATTTGGGCTCTTTTCTTTTAGTAAATACTTTCAAAATGAGCTGGCGAAAGATAGATGGCATTATTTCTTTTATTTAAACTGTTTAATCTAGCTACAATATATACAAAATATTGAATATTGCTATGACAAAAGTTTTTGTCTGATCATAAATTCAAGCTGATTATTTACTTTAAGAAGTTCCTTTGTTAACTCTTCGTTTTCTTTTCTAAGCGTATATAATTCGTGCGCCTGGTTGATAAACATTTTCAATTCTTCTTCGTTCCATGGCTTGTTAATGTAACGATAAATCTGTCCTTTATTAACAGCATCAATCAGTGCCTGCATATCAGTATAACCTGTAAGCAGGATTCTTATGGGATTTGGAAAATCATTAATGATAGACTCTAAAAATTCAACCCCTGTCATATTCGGCATGCGCTGATCTGTAAGGATAATTTCGATGTCTACTCTTTCAAGCACTTTGCGTCCCTCTTCTGCAGATTCAGCAGTATGTATATCATATAACTTTCTAAAATTTGCTTTAAAAGCAGATAGGTTGTTTACTTCATCGTCTATATAAAGTATTTTAATTTTAGATTCTTCCATAACACGTATTAATAATTTGAATAATTGTTTACTGAAATTACATTGAATATTACTTACTTAATTAATGCCTTTTTGAAATCAAGTATTTAATTTATAGAAAATAATTTATCATTGATAACAAAAAGCATATAAATAATCGTATTAGTACTTAATTTATATTAACTGTATAATTAATTGTAAAATGCTAAGCACATATTTATCAAATAAAAGCCATTTAAAAGAGGTTTCTGACATTTTTAAGCCCATTATCTACAGAATTACTGAAAAAAAAGATGAAATAGCACTTGAACATCTTTTAAATAACAATACTCATATTGCAATTTTTGATGAAATCGATGGACAATTAAAAGAACTTGTAAAACTTCTTAATCCGACACAAAAATTAACCGCTGAAGCTTCTGAAAAATTAATCGAAATACACTTAAATGGATGTAAACGTGAGGAATACGGAGTATGGGTTTATTATCCATGGTCAAACAGGCTAGTACATCTCCTGGATGAGGAAGAATTTATACTTGTTCGTACTAATCGAAATATGTATAAGATAACTCCGGAAGAACGGCATATACTTTCTCAGAAAAAAGTTGGTATAGTTGGGCTATCTGTAGGGCAATCTGTTGCTGTAACAATGGCCATGGAAAGATGCTGTGGAGAGCTCAGATTGGCAGATTTTGATTTGTTGGAATTGACTAATTTAAACAGGATAAGAACAGGTGTACAGAATTTAGGTTTGAATAAAACATACTCTGTAGCACGCGAAATCGCTGAAATTGACCCTTACATAAAAGTAAGCTGCTTTATAGATGGATTGACGGAGGAAAATATGGATGCTTTTTTTCTGGATGGCGGAAAAATTGATCTGTTCATCGAAGAATGTGATGGCTTAGACATGAAAATAGTAAGCAGATTTAGAGCAAGAGAGCTACAAATACCTGTTATCATGGAAGCCAGCGATAAGTGTATGGTGGATGTTGAGCGTTTTGATCTGGACCCAAAGCTCCCGATTTTACATAATCTTGTAGAACATCTTGATATAGACAGGTTGAGAAGTTTAAAAACGAACGAAGAGAAAATGCCTTATTTATTAGATATTATCGGCATTGAAACTACTTCTACAAGATTAAAAGCATCCATGCTTGAAATTGAACAAACCATAACAACCTGGCCTCAACTCGCTTCTGCCGTAACAATGGGTGGTGGCGTAATGACAGATATTGCACGCAGAGTAATGCTTAATCACTTTACTGATTCAGGCAGATACTTTGTTGATGTTGAAGAACTGATATGTGATAAAGCATCCGAAGAGCCCTCAAACAAGGGGATAATATTCAATCAACCTTCTCCCCTGACAATCGACAAAATGAAGGCTATAATCAACAATAATACATTTATCAACTATTTTTCAAACGACATTAAAGTTAATAGTATAAAGGAAATTGTCCAGGCGGCTTCATTAGCTCCATCAGGAGGGAACTCTCAACCATGGAAATGGGTTTACACGAATAACAGCTTTTATTTGTTTCACGATGCAAGCAGATCAGAATCGTTACTTGATTATGCACAACATGCATCTTATATAGCACTGGGAGCATCTGTAGAGAATTTTGTATTAAAGGCTCATGAACTGAATTTTGAGGTATTAATAGATTGGCTACCTGTTAAAAAGGAGTATAGTTTAATTGCAAGAATCAATCTATTCAAAAATGTACCTGAACAACTTATAAGCCGTATAGAACCACATAGTACAGATGATTTGTCTGCATACATACCAGTGCGGTTAACGAATAGAAAAAATAATTTCAATAAGAATATAATACCTGATTCTACGCTAAAAAAAATACAAGATGCTGCTGAAACGATTGATGGTGCTAAAGTACATTTTATATTAGAAGAGGATAGAATAAAGAAACTCGGAAATATATTAGCTGATATAGAAAAGATAAGGCTTATGGATAAAAGAGGTCACTATGATTTTGTAAATGAAATAAGATGGAATGAAGCAGACGCCAACAATAGCAAAGACGGTATTGATATCAGAACAATTGAATTAACTCCATCAGAACAAGCTGGATTCATCGTTGCTAAAAAATGGGAGGTTATTGAGAAGCTGATTCAATGGAAAGGAGGAAATGCCTTTAAGAAAATAGCTATAAAAGGTGTTGAATCGGCTTCATCCTTAGCAATTATCTTAATGCCTTCTAATACACCCTACGATTATCTGAAAGGTGGCAGATCTGTTCAAAAGGCATGGTTATCAACAAGTAAATTGGAAATATCTTTCCAGCCAATGTCGCCTTCTACATTTCTTTTTGCTAAATTAACAGACGGTGATATCAAGAATTTCTCTAACGAGACAATTGACAAATTAAAAGTACTCCGAACTGAGTTTACTGAATTATTAAATATTCAACCTGGTATCGGAGAGATATTCATCTTTCGTTTATTTAAAGCTACTAATCCCGAAGTAAAATCTTTAAGGCTTCCAATTGATAATATATTACACATTGAATAATCTAATTTAATAAAAGTGTACACATTCAGAGCATTCAGGGCAATCGACGACCTTGATTCTTGTAATAATTTTTTAAAAGGCCACGTAAAAGTACTTACGGACTATGGCATTACAAACATTACAACAAATAATAATGCTTGGATGAGTAATCCGTACGTGTATGTTATTGTAGCAGAAACAACAGTAGAAAAAAGAGTTATTGGAGGAATAAGAGTTCATAAAGCAGACGGAATAAATCCATTACCTGTAGAAACTGCGATTGGTAAAATGGATTCAAGAATTCATGACTTAATTCATTCACATATAGAAGAAGGTACAGGAGAATTATGTGGATTATGGAATGCAAAAGAAGTAGCAGGTATGGGCATTAGCCTACTTCTTATACGAGCAGGCATAGCATTTGTAAACCAATTTGGCATTTCTTCTTTATTTACAATTTGTGCCGAATATACACTACCCATGGTACACAAAGTTGGTTTTATACAGGAAGATAACTTAGGAGATAACGGAGCTTTTGTTTACCCAAATGAAAATTATATTGCACGGGTTTTAAAAAAGCTCAATGCAGTAACAATAGATACTGCTCAGGCTATAGATAGAAATAGAATATTGGATCTTAGAAATAATCCTGAACAAACTGCTGTCGAATTTATCAATAACCGCGAATTACTGATCGAATACAAATTACAATTATAATATCTATTATGAAGAAACAAATTTTATTGGCGCTTGTATTACTTTCAACTTTTTGCTCGTATTCAAAACCGATTAAATATTATCAAAATTCAAATAATATCGATATTGGTGCTTATTCGGAAATTTTTACCGACCCTGTTGATAGCCTTACTATTAATGAAGTAATCAAAATTAATAAATTTATTCCTTCGAATGATCCAGTACCCAATTTAGGGATTTCATCAAATGCATTTTGGATAAAATTTTCTATTCAAAATGAATCTGATTTTAAAAAGTTACTGCTAGAATACAAACAACCCTTTATAGATGAAATCAGTGTTTATGAAGTAGACCCCAAAATCAATAAAATTATTCAAATTCATAAATCAGGCGATAAATACCATTTTGACCACAGAGAGTATGATTATCAAAATTACATTTTCTGCATTCAGATGCAAAAAGGAGAAATACGAGATTTATATGTTCATCTGAAAAGCGGAGAACAAATCGTATTACCAATTGTTCTTGGTAATACAAAATCCATACTACAATCTAATCACGGCAGAGATATCGTCTTTGGTATTTACTGTGGTATAATTCTCGTAATGTTTTTTTATAATCTCTTTATATATTTCACTCTTCGAGATCCCATTTATCTCAAATATGTTATATACATATTAGCTATTGGTATGACACAAGCATCTTTACTTGGCTATCCGTTTGAATACCTATGGCCTAATTTGCCATGGTTTGCCAACCAAAGCGTTTATCTGTTTTCATGTATGGTAAGTATTAGTGCATTAGAATTTTTAAAAACATTCTTACAAGTAAAGATACATGCTCCGGTACTATATAAAATATCTTTCATATTTACCAGTTCATATATTCTTACCGCCATTTTATCATTAACCGGATATTTTAACGTTAGTTACTTTTTAGTTTTAGCTAATGCGGCTTTGATAGCTATATACATGCTTATCGTTGCTATTGTTATTTTCCAAAAAGGGTACAAACCTGCTTTGTTTTTTTTAGTAGCTTGGTCGTCTATGTTAGTCGGAATAATCATTTATGTTTTAAAAGATTTCAATATTCTTCCGCCAAATAATTTTACCAATTATACAATGCCCGTAGGTTCCGCTATTGAAGTCATTTTACTTTCCTTTGCATTGGCTGATCGTATAAACATTTTAAAAAAGGAAAAAGAAGAATCCCAGTCTCAGGCATTTAATGCATTGCTTCAAAACGAACTTATTATAAGAAATCAAAATATTGTCTTAGAAAAAAATGTTGAAGAAAGAACCAAAGAACTTAAAAATACAAATAACGAACTCTCAACAACATTAAGCGAATTAAAGCAAACGCAATCTCAACTCGTTAATGCCGAAAAAATGGCTTCTCTTGGTCAGCTTACTGCGGGCATTGCTCATGAAATCAACAATCCAATCAATTTTGTTGTATCAAATGTAAAACCATTGAAAAGAGATATTGAAGATATTTATGAATTGGTACACAAATATGAGACGATAAATAAAAACGATAATTTTGATGAACAAATCGCAGAAATTAATACTTATAAAAGTGAAATAGATTACACCTATATCAAAGAAGAAATCGGATATCTGTTAAAAGGTATTGAAGATGGTGCCATTCGAACAGCAGATATTGTTAGAGGTCTGAGAGTTTTTTCCAGGTTGGATGAAAATGATTTAAAACGTACCAACATTATCGAAGGGATTAATTCTACTCTGACTCTCTTAAACCCCGAAATTTCAGGGTCAATGGAATTAATTAAGAACTTCTCCGATATTCCTGAGGTTGAATGTTTCCCTGGAAAACTGAATCAGGTATTTATGAATATATTAAACAACGCGATTTTTGCCATTAAAGAAAATAAAGACCGTAAAGAAAAAGGACAATTAGTGATCACAACAAGCAATAACCAATCGCATGTCTTTATCAGCATCAAGGATAATGGAATTGGAATGACAAACGAGGTTAAGGAAAAAATATTTGAACCCTTCTTTACAACTAAAGCTGTTGGTAAAGGAACCGGCCTGGGCATGTCTATAACATTCTCCATTATCAGCGACCACCGTGGGACAATTCAACTACATACAGAATACGGCAAAGGTTCTGAATTTATAATTGCGCTTCCTATTAATTATAGCAATGAATAAAAACTATGGCAAGCTATAGAGTTTAAACGGCTCTATAGTTTTTACTTCTTTGAATCGACCATCTTTGATTGAATCAGTCGTTAATATATAATCGATCTTATATTTTTTCTTTGCATCCAATAAATATTCCGGTTTCTTTTCAGCACAGTCTTGTAAAAGCATTCTATCATACCATTCAAATATTTTATTCGTACCAGCCGGAACAAATTTATAAACAACAAAACGATCTCGTTCGCTTTCCCTTATAAAACTCAATGTATGATCTTCAGATTTGTCTGCATAATAAATTACTGCGTCTTTAGTGGTATGTAATTTTATGTACTCAGTCATTTCATAGAAAGGTGCATCTCCGCCTCTCATAAAACGAATAATTTTATAACTATTCAGCAGTATTGCCATACTAAAAAACAACACAACAATAATTAGAAAAACAGATTGAAGATTTTCTTGTCTTATAAAATATCTACTTACTATCGAAAAAGTAAGCAGATAAAACAAAAATAAATGAATCGATGCCAATCTAAATGGATAGTATTTTACAAAATATCCTGACTTATCAAAAAAAGCTAATAATACATTTACCAATAAAATAAGTGAAATTACTACGACTAGTTTGTTTACATGCAATAAGTCAGCGGCTATAATTTTAGGATAAACGACAAATGTTATAATAGCAATTGCAAGAGCCCACATTACTCCTATCGCGTGATAATCATAAAAATAGGCCATGTTGTAGAATATGGCTGTATGATGCGGGTTTCTATAATAACAATAGATCCAGTCTGCCAATACTCCATCTCGTACTTTAGCTGAATGAAAAACAACTTCAGTAGCTATATAATACACGAATGGGAGTATCAAAAAAACATACAACAGTACCATTGCAGTCTGCTGTTTAAAAGAGTATTCTTTATTCAATAATTGATAAATAACGATCCCTAAAAACAACCAACCTCCAAGTAAAATATGAAACCAGGAGGCCATCGCAATAAACAGTACCGTTTGGATATATTTTTTTTGTATGAATTTATTTATAGCTAATAAAATAAAACCATAAGCAATATGCTTAGGCTCAAATCCCAGAAGAAAATTTTCTCCTCCAAATGTAGATTGCTGTATAAAGAAAACAATCTGGAACATGAATAAGCTATATACATTGGTCAATGCAAACTTTTTCAGTAACGAACCAATAGCCATTGAATACCATATGATTATTACCAGTCGGCCACAAAATGTTATCATTTCAAATGATATATACTGAAGGAAAAAACCACATATATATTGATACAATATTCTTGTTCCCGGGAATTCAGTAAGGCTAAATGAATTATAAATCCAATGAGGATCTACAAATTGTTTTGATAGCTGTAAATAATTTTCTTCGTTTCCATCGGGAATACATGTTAAAAAATTACCTGCAAACAGAATGAATAAAACATAAGCGGTTGGCAATGCGTTAACCTTATTCACCAATAACAAAAGCCATGACTCTGCTTTTTCTGAATAGGCCGTTGTACGTTTAATTTTATTCATTGATCTTTCGGTTACATATATTAATCAACTATTTTCTTTTCAGCCCTTCTTCTTCTTTCATATCCTGCGGCACAACCATAATTACTTCTTCTCGCTCCATTTTCATAGAACCCAATGCACCGCCTTTAAATTTTCGAACATACTTTTTTTGCGTATATGAAACCGGACACAAACTATCATTTTTCAGTGTTGAATAATATGCTGATAAAGCAGCTGCCTTCTCAATTACATCTTGCGGAAATACCTTTCCCGACTGATATTTAATCACAACATGCGAACCGGGAACATTCCGCGCATGCAACCATAAATCGTCTTTATGTGCATACTTTAGTGTTAATAGTTCATTATTGGCTGCATTCCTCCCAACCCATATTTCAAAACCTTTTACAATATATCTTTTAAATGGGAAAATATCTTCAACTGCTTTTTCTTCTTTTTGATATTTGGATTCCATTATTTGCAATTGCTTATAATCGGATATACTTGCTAACACATTCAAATCCGCTTTATAAGAATGCAGCCTGGCTTTGCGCTCTTCAACAATCAATTCAAGTTGTTTAAATTGCTTATGTCTGTTCTTGAATTTTTTATATAGATGCTCTGCCATCTTTTGTGGCGAAAGCTTTTCTTTTAATTGAACAACGATTGTTGTATTACGATAAAAATCAAACAATTCGCGTTCTTTTACACCATCTTTCCAATCATGCAGATTAGCCATAATAATATCTGCTATTTCGTTTGGCGGAACTAAATCATATAACAGCAATAATTGCTCGCTTGTTTTCTTGATATATTTTTCAGCACCTTCAATTTTTCTTTGCAACTGAATTTGCAAGCGTACTCGTCTTTCCTGGAATAAATTATATCGAAAATAAAACTGAACAAATTTATTTAATGCATCATAAACATTATCAGAAGAAAAAATTGTGTATTCATTTTTCCATAAACAAAAAGAAACCTGCTGATCCTTTAGCTGAATAAAATATTCTTCAGCCATTGTAAAACGATTGTATAAACCTTGTATTTTCTTTGCCAGTTCCGTTCCTGAATACCCCTCGGTTTCTTCCTTCAAATACTCATTTACCTGAGCAGACAAATACATAGGTTTTAACATTTCTGTGACTGTTTGTTCTGCATTGAATTGTATTGTTTTATTAATCGCTTCCAATGAAAATTCCCAGTCACGCACATGCACTTTTTTTACCATTTCAGAAATTCCTTTTTCTGAAAACAATACTACATTTGAACGACTGGCATACATTTTAAACAAAATGCTTGATCCATCTATCAGCTCAATAACAATGCTCCGATCATTCGTGCCTGAATAAACACGTACAACTGACAAACCATATACATCTGTAAAATATGGATGTACATTTTGTCTGGGTTTGGATATTTCTTCGGGTACAGATATACACTGAAAAGTATCTTTCAGAATCGTCTTAATATAGAATGGTGTAGAATCCGTTTTTTGAAAAACCACACACAATTCATCTGCCTGCGGAGAAAAACACTCCGTTAAAATGGCCTTGTGCAAATCTTTTTGAAGTTGCTCAGCAAGTGAATGAAGAATAAAAAAACTGCTTTGCACGATGTATATAACTAAGTGCCCACAGGGAGATTCGAACTCCCATACCACTTAAGGCACCACCCCCTCAAGATGGCGTGTCTACCAATTTCACCATGTGGGCGATGAATGGAATATCAAAGATATAAAAAATCCTTATATGACATATCTATACGCACAAATAACTTATTTAATTATAAGCTCCTGAGCATGCCTCTCTGCTTCGCCTCCAATGGGTTTATAAGAGATAATCTTTCCTTTGATCTGTCCATCATTCAAACCTTCAACATATATAATTACATAATTCCTGTCTATATCAAAATATACATGTTTAATTATACCTTGACTGATAGAAAAATAATCCGGGTTATATAACACTCGGTTAATCGGTTTGTAAAAATTAATTTTCACTGCAGTATACATAGTATATTTCTTTGGTGAATCACGTATACAAACAGCGGACTGAATAAGTTGAGCAGGTGTTTTTTCAATTTCATCATCTATTGGTTTTGTCAATCTCAGTTTTAGATAGCCGGCCTCAATTACTGCATTATCGGGTTCAAAAGTGCATTCATTTGTATCAAAAGTATGCGTAGCTTTTTGCCAGCGATCGGTATCAAAATAATCAAAGTTATCTGTCCATTTAAGCTGAAAGCTATCCATACGGTTCGCTTCATACGAATAAAAATTCACGAAATCGTATTCAGCCTGCAGTGGAATTTTAGCAGCGTCAATCTTTCCTGCCCACGCAATAGAGCTGCATGGCCAAACATTCATCATTAGTTTCTGCGGACGATTCATTGTCTTTATAAAATCTCCGGTCTGGCGATATATTTCAATACTATCTACCGACCATGAAATATAATATGGTGTCCAGCTAAAGGAATACAAATGAAAATCTTCATGCGGATTAAATGGAAGAACCTGACGCTTTTCATGCATGCTATGATTTCCTGTAATAGAATTAAATTGTATCTCGTTGCTATAACGACCCAGAATTTCTATGTCAACTTCATTCCACTTTGTTAAAAAATCAGGTTCGTCATAAAAAGTAAAAAATCCATAAATAAGCCCGCTTGCTTCTGTCGTTTTCATTCGCACTTCAAATTTTCCATATAAGAAAGTTTCTGTCGAACGAATTTCTGCTCCTAAATATGGTTTTTCCTGCGCATAAAGCGCATTGCCGATGCAGAG
>Ga0206916_1124_pt1 | contig 13382 bp, 10 predicted proteins | sample Alteio_BWOrgHeat_71_FD_152957 | JGI IMG/M metagenome (GOLD analysis project Ga0206916, IMG submission 152957) | Enriched cells from forest soil in Barre Woods Harvard Forest LTER site, Petersham, Massachusetts, United States -... | ecosystem: Environmental > Terrestrial > Soil > Temperate forest >... | reverse complement strand
TTCCGCTGTAGCTTTATCAACCTTTGTATTGGTAATAATTACGCCGCCAAAAGCAGAGATCGGATCTGATGCATTCTTCCCTTTTCCGGATTGTGTGGAATTGGCTAACCTTGCAGGTATTACAGCCGTAATACAACCAGGAGGATCTATTAAAGATCAGGAGTCGATCGATTACTGTAATAATCATAACATGGCAATGGTTTGTACAGGCTTCCGTCATTTCAAACATTAATTGAAAACCGGAAATTCTGAATAAATCATTGAATATATCGGAGATATAAATAAAATTTGTAATTTAAAGAGTTAAATACTAAGAAATTGAGGAGACATACAAATGGGAATGTTTGATTTTTTCACGAGTGATATTGCGATTGACTTAGGTACTGCCAATACGTTGATCATTTACAAAGATAAAATTGTAGTTGATGAACCTTCAATCATTGCATTGGATAAGGTAACCGGAAAAGTAAAAGCAATTGGTCGTGAAGCCATGCAAATGCATGAAAAAACACACGAAAATATAAAAACTATCCGCCCACTGAAGGATGGTGTAATTGCTGATTTCCACGCTGCGGAAGAAATGATCCGTGGTCTGATAAAGCTGATCGATAAAGGTAAAAGCTTTCTTGCCCCTACATCATATCGTATGGCAATCTGCATTCCTTCAGGGATTACAGAGGTTGAAAAAAGAGCAGTACGTGACTCCGCTGAACACGCCGGAGCAAAAGAAGTATACATGATTTATGAGCCGATCGCTGCTGCTATCGGTTTGGGTATAGATATTGAACAGCCAATTGGTTCAATGATTGTAGATATTGGTGGTGGTACTACCGAGATTGCCGTTATTGCACTTTCAGGTATTGTGTGCGAGCAATCTATTCGTATTGCCGGCGATGTATTCAGCAAAGATATTCTGGATTACATGCGTCGCCAGCACAATCTGTTAATTGGTGAGCGTTCTGCAGAGCGTTTAAAAATTGAAGTAGGTTCAGCCTTAACAGAATTAGATAATCCTCCGGAAGATTTTGAAATTCGCGGCCGTGATTTGATGACAGGTATTCCGAAAGTTATTAAAGTATCTTATTCTGAAATTGCTTTTGCATTAGATAAATCTGTTTCTAAAATTGAAGAAGCCGTTTTAAAAGCATTAGAAATTGCTCCTCCGGAATTGTCAGCGGATATTTACGACAATGGTATACATTTAACAGGTGGTGGTGCTTTGTTAAGAGGTTTGGATAAACGTCTTGCAATGAAAACCAAATTGCCGATTCACGTTGCAGAAGATCCATTGCGTGCAGTAGTTAAAGGTACTGGTATTGCAGTGAAAGATGTGAGAAAGTATCGTGCCGTATTAATGATTTGATTTCGTAATACTACATGGGTCGTTTATTTCAATTCATATACAGCTTAAGAGTGTTCCTGGTATTTTTATGCCTGGAACTCTTTTGTTTAGGATGTATTGTAAGTTACAACCCATATCAGGGGGCTGCTTATTTCAGTACATCTAAAAATGTTGTGGGCAAAGTACTTGAAGTTGATAAATCTATTACGGGTTATTTTGCTCTGACAAAAATAAACGAACAATTGGCTAAAGATAATGCGACACTGAAAAATCAATTGTTTCAGGAAATACAACGAAATAAAATCAATGCCGATACAACAGTACCTGTTTTAAAAGTACATCAGTTTAATTTTTCTGTAGCGCGGGTTATAAATAACAACACTGAATATTCTAACAATTTCTTTACGCTGGATAAAGGTACTGATGATGGTTTAAAAATCGGACAAGGTGTAATATCTCCTAACGGTATTGCAGGGCAGATCAAAGCTTGTTCTGAACATTTTGCTACAGCAGTATCCATCTTAAATACAAAATGGTCTGTATCTGCACGAATAAAAAATACCAAAGCAGATGGAATTATTCAATGGGAAGGTAAAGACCCTGCATTAGTAAAGTTTACAAATGTTGGCCGCCATCATAAAATTAAAATGGGAGATACAATCGTTACTTCTGGCTATAAAGAAACACTTTTTCCGGAAGGATTGATGATAGGCACCATTAAACAGATTACCGAAGAAGGTGGTGCATATTGGAACATTGATGTGAAGCTTGCAACAGATTATACAGCGATGGATTATGTGTTTGTAATAAATAATTCATTAAAAAAAGAAGTTGATAGCCTGGAAGCTCCGTTCAAAAAAGAAATTGAAATAAGATGAATGTAATAGATATTCTCAAGCAGCTTTTACATGCCTTACTCATCTATTTGATTCAGGTGTTGGTTTTTAGAACAACCTCACTTTGGGATGTTGCAGCTTGCTTTATATATGTAGGTTTTTTAATTCAGCTACCATTTTACATTCCCCGTATATTCTTACTATTAATAACTTTTGGATATACATTTGCGATTGATATTTTCTTTAATACTCCCGGTGTACACACATCTGCCGCTTTATTCATCATGTATATCCGTCCATCTGTTATAAAACTTTTGAGTCCTCAAGGTGGTTATGAAAATCTGGAATCCGTGAATGTTTATAATATGGGTATTCAATGGCACGCAGTGTATGCTTTCATCATGATCTTTATTCATACATCTATTGTTTTCTTTATTGAATCGCTTGGCTCAGTAGGTTTCGGACTCACATTAATGAAGATTTTTTCTACTTCTATACTTACCTTAATAAGTGTTTTGCTTTATCAATTTTTATTCTTGTACAAACATAATTCACGCTAGGTATTATGCTGCAGGAAAGAAAATTTGTTGTACAGGCAATAATGATAGCTGTTGGCTTGATATATGTCATTCGGCTTTTCTTTCTTCAGGTTCTTGATTCTTCTTATAAAATTGAAGCCGAAATTAACGCTATTGAAAAAGTAGTTGATTATCCTTACAGAGGTTTAATATATGACCGCAACGGAGATTTGCTCGTATTTAATACGCCCGTTTTTGATATTACTGTAGTCACAAAAGAATTTAAGTTAAAAGATACCGCGTTATTTTGTGCCCGTTTTGGAATAAGTCCTCAGGAGTTTGTTGCAAAAATGAAGGATTTGAAAAACCTTAAAAAAAATAAAGGATACAGCCGGAATAAACCACAGCCTCTTTTCAAACAATTGTCACTGGAAGATTTTGCCCATGTGCAGGATTACATGAATGATTATCCCGGCTTATATACACAAGCACGTACGGTTCGTTCATATTCATATCCTTCAGCAGCAAATGCATTGGGCTATATTGGTGAGATTAGCCCTAAGGCATTAGAGAAGCAATCAGATAGTTATTATAAGCAAGGTGATTACATTGGTATCAGTGGTCTTGAGCTTTATTACGAAAATGAATTGCGTGGAAGACGTGGTGTTAAATATATCATGAAAGATGTACATGGTGTATTGAAAGGTAAATACAGAGGCGGCGCATACGATACCATTTCTGCTCCCGGAGAAAATCTTGTTTCAACATTGGATATAGATTTACAACAATACGGAGAGTTACTGATGCAGAATAAAATCGGAAGTGTTGTTGCTATTGAACCCAAAACCGGCGAAATACTATCTTTTATTTCATCTACATCATACGATCCGAATGTATTGACCGGAAGAAAATTTTCAGAAAATTATGTTACACTGGAACAAGATCCATACAAGCCACTCTTTAACCGGCCACTGATGGCCATGTATCCACCAGGTTCTATTTTTAAACTGGCACAGGCACTTGTTGCGCTTGAAGAAGGAGTAATTACAGACAGGTCTGTATTTCCATGTGATAAATCATTGGTTAATTGTCATGACCATCCGTCACCTCAGGATTTGCGCGGAGCCATACAATGGTCCTGCAACCCATATTTTTATATGGTTTTTAAAAAATTGATCAATCAGGATAAAAATCCGAATAAATTTAAAGACACCGAAATTAATTTTGATGCATGGCGCAGGCACATGTTAACCATGGGTTTTGGTCAGAAGATGTTGGTTGATTTACCGAATACGAAAAGCGGAAATATTCCTAGTAATAATTACTACGATAGAGTTTATGGTGACTTGCATTGGAAATTTTCGACAATTTATTCATTAAGTATTGGTCAGGGAGAAATAAATGTTGTACCTATACAAATGGCGAATCTAGCCACATTGATTTCAAATAAAGGCTGGTATGTAACGCCGCATTTAATTAAATCAATCGGTAAAGATGGTCGCGTATTAGAAGAATATAAAAAGAGACATGTTACTTCTATTGACCCGAAATATTTCCAGGCTGTTATTGATGGCATGGAACGCGTTGTATTGGGCGGTACAGCATCGTGGTTAAAAGTTAAAGACATTGATATTTGCGGTAAAACGGGAACAGCAGAAAATCCGCATGGAGATGATCACTCCGTATACATTGCCTTTGCACCTAAAAATGATCCGAAGATTGCAATAGCTGTGTATGTTGAAAATGCCGGCTTCGGCGCAATGACTGCTGCACCGATCGCTCATTTAATGATTGAGAAATATCTAAAAGACACCATTACAAGAAAACCACTGGAGCAAATGATTTTAGATAAAAACTTATTGCTTAAAGCGAAACACTGATGCGTTCAGACGATAAAATAAATATCACCAACAACATTGATTGGATAACCGTTGGGTTCTACATCCTTTTTGTATTTCTAGGATGGTTGAATATCTATGCGGTTGTTTATGATCCGGAAGCGGTGAGTAATATTTTTGATTTCTCTATTAATTCAGGAAAGCAATTGATGTGGATAGGTGGCGCATTCATTTTGATCATTGCGATTCTCGTTATTGATTATAAATTCTATTCAGCATTTTCGTATGTTTTTTATGTGTTGTCTATTTTAATATTGCTGATAACGATATTTATGGGTACAGAGGTGAACGGATCAAAATCGTGGCTGGATCTGGGTTTTGTACGTGTACAACCGGCCGAGTTTGCAAAGTTTACAACTGCATTGGCTTTAGCACGATTGTTAGGTTCAATAAACTCTAACCTGGAACGGCTGGATACATTAGTAAAAGCTGCTGCGATTCTGGCAATTCCATGTGCCTTAATTTTACTTCAGAATGAAACTGGTGGCATGTTAGTTTTTTCCGCATTTATTTTGGTGCTGTATCGGGAGGGTTTGCCAGGTACATTGTTATTGATCGGAGTATTTGTAACATTATTATTTGTGTTAACATTAGCGGTTGGTGTAAAACCGATTCTTATTGGGTTAGGAATTTTGTTTGGGTTAATTATCCTATACTTCTTAATTAATAGATTGCGTATGACACGGAAGCAGCTTGCCAGCCGCCTCATTTTTATTCTTATAATAGGAGGCTTAAGTGTTGGTTTTGTATTTGGTGTACATAAAATCTTCTTCGAAGTTTTACAAGAACACCAACGCAACCGGATCATGGTATTGTTTGATACAGAACTGGATATTCGCGACGTAGGTTATCACGTACACCAATCAAAAATTGCGATTGGCTCAGGAGACTTTTTTGGTAAAGGATTCCTGGAGGGAACACAAACGAAATTTGATTTCGTACCGGAGCAAAGTACAGATTTTATTTTCTGCACTATTGGTGAAGAGCATGGCTGGTTTGGAAGTACAATACTTATTGCACTGTATGTACTCTTTATGATGCGTTTGGTATTTCTTGCAGAAAGACAAAAAGATAGTTTTTCGAGAATTTATGGATATAGTGTAGCAAGTATTATTCTCTTTCACTTCATGGTGAATATTGGCATGACAATCGGCTTGTTTCCTGTGATTGGTATACCGCTGCCATTTTTTAGTTATGGCGGCTCTTCGTTGTGGTCTTTTACAATTCTGCTGTTTGTTTTCTTAAAACTTGATTCGCATCGCGGACAAGTATTGGCAGGACATTGAGAAAAGTTTGCTATCGGGAATTTATTATTTATCTACTTGTGTTCATAGTGGCAAACTTTATCATACAGCGGAATCTCTTTTAATATTCCGGCTTCAACCAATGCCGTAGCCGTATAATCAAAATCCTTTTTACTCAGAGTTTCATTGTTTGCCCATTGTATACGTGCATACCAATCTCGTGCATCTTCAATTTTTAAATCATATACAGAAGCAATGGTTTGAGCCGCATCCGGTAACTGTTTAATGTATTGAATGGCTTTGTGCAATGCATGGTACATACCTGTTAAATCATCAATACGTTTTAATGCTGTAATACTGATTGTAATTACAACTGACGGCCATGGAGTAGGGCATTCTCCGATTCTTCTTAACTCGCCATTATATACATAAGGGGCAGTCATGTTTTTTTCCCAGAGAAAATAATCAGACTCATTTTTTTGCAGCGATGTTCTTGCACCATCCAGATTTTGTATCAGTACCCATGATGCTTCGGATAAATCAAGCCCACGCTGCATACGGTCTACCAATGCCATAAGGTGAGAACCCGACCCCATACGGCTTACAGCATAGCGAATCGGTCCGTTTGCATTTGGATCGGCATGAACAGATTGCGCACCTGTATGAATGCCCCAGATAAGCGGAGAAGAAACGTAAACACGATCAATTATCGATGGATTACCATTCGCAATATCTGCAATGGCGCCTTCTGTAAGTAATGTAGCAATGTCTAACGTGCCGGCACGTAAATCCTGACACATAGCTCCTGTACCTCCTTTATAATCGACCCATTCAAGATCAATTCCTTCTGCTTTAAAATAACCCTGCTCAATAGCAACATGCCAGGGATAATTAAAATGCTCAGGTACTCCGCCGCAACGTATTTTCATTCTATGTAAATTGGTATTGGATTAATTTTATTCTGCCTGATCGTAATAGCCGAATTTAAAGATCATATCTGCTACTAAGCCCGTCCAGCCTGTTTGATGAGAAGCGCCCAAACCGGAACCATCGTCGCCGTGAAAATATTCAAAGAACAATACTTCATCGTTGAAGGCCGGATCATTCTGCAGCTTTGGACTGTTATTATAAATCGGTCGTTTACCGTTTTCATCTTTTCGGAACAGGTTCATCAATCGAATACCCAGCTGTGCTGCTACATCGCGAATCGTTAAATATTTTCCGCTATGTGTAGGATATTCAATTTTGAAATCGTCGCCATAATACAGATGGTATTTTAATAATGATTCAATGATCAAATAATTCACAGGAAACCAAATCGGTCCTCTCCAGTTTGAGTTACCACCAAATAAAGAAGTGGATGAATTACCCGGTTCGTATTCGATCTCATATACCTGCCCACCCAGATGATATTTATAAGGATGGTCTTTATGAATTTTTGATAAAGCTCTGATCCCGAATTCAGATAAAAATTCTGTTTCGTCTAACATGCGTACCAGAATCTGTTTCATCCGGAAGCCTCGCAAAAGCGACAATAGCCTACGTTTGCCGATTCCTGGTTCATCTAAACGAGAGACATATTGTGTTAAGTCGCTACGTTCTTTAATAAAGTAATCAACTTGCTGTTTAAATAAAGGCAAGTTTTCATAACTCTCTGCAACAATTGTCTCAACAGCAAACAGCGGAATTAAACCAACCATAGAATTTATTTTCAACCGTTCTACCTGACCATTTGGTAAGTGCAGAAGATCATAAAAGAAATTTTCTTTGTCGTCCCACAGTGAATTATCGTTTTCCCCGATATTGTTTAATGCGGCTGCTATATAATAGAAATGCTCAAAAAATTTGCAAGCCATGCTTTGGTAATTGGGATTGTGCAAAGATAGCTCAAGAGAAATCTTTAACATGTTTAACGAGAACATTGCCATCCATGCTGTACCATCCGCCTGTTCCATGGTTCCGCCGGTTGGCAGTGGTTTACTTCTGTCAAATATTCCAATGTTATCCAGACCAAGGAAGCCTCCTTCAAATATGTTATTGCCAACTTTATCTTTTTGATTTACCCACCAGGTAAAGTTTAATAACAGTTTATGATAGGATTGTTCAAGAAAATCAAAATCACCTTTATCACATCGGATCTTACGGTCTATCTGAAAAATCCGCAATGTTGCCCATGCATGCACGGGTGGGTTTACATCACTAAAGCTCCATTCGTAAGCAGGTATTTGTCCGCTTGGGTGCAAATGTTTCTCATCAAGTAATAACAGCAATTGTTTTTTTGCAAAAACGGGATCGATACGCGCAATAGGTATACAATGGAATGCCAGGTCCCAGGCTGCAAACCAGGGATACTCCCATTTGTCGGGCATCGAAATAATTTCTGCACAATGCATGTGGCGCCAGGAAGCATTTCTGCCAAAGGCTCTGTTGGGTGTTACATGAGGCTGATTAGGGTCTCCGTCCAGCCAACGCGACACATCAAAATTATAATATTGCTTGCCCCACATCATGCCGGCATAAGCCTGGCGTTGAATATTTTTTAACTCTTCTTCACGAATGTGTTCCTGTAATTCAGCATAGAAGATATCGGCTTCGTTTTTTCTTTGAAAAACAAGTCCGTCAAAATTTTCAAAAGGATTCTCAATTTTATCTTTGCTGAGTCTAAGACGAATGATATAATTGTTGTTGGCAGCTACCGTTATATGATATGCACCACTGGCTTTGGTTCCGGCCAAAGCAGGGTTAACAGCATCTTTATCTCCATCAACTATATAATTATTGATACCATCTTTAAAGAAACTTTTGCCATTACCCCAACCAAATACACGATTTGTATTTGTTTCATTTTCGCAAAAAAGCAATTCAGGGTGTTGATCTAAATAGAAATTATACTGAAGGTTTTCTCCGTGTTGCGTAAGCCGGATCTCATTTCCGGTTACAGCAAATAAGGCTGGCTTTTCAACTCCATGGTCCCAGTCCCAGATATTTCGGAACCAAACAGTAGGTAATACTACCAGTTCTTTGTCTTCATGATATTTGTTTACAATGTCAATACGAATACAAATATCTTCGCTGTCGTTTTTTGCATATTCTATATAAACATCAAAAAATTTATTGTCATCAAAAATACCTGTATCAATCAGGTCAAATTCTTCTTCTTTGCGGGAACGTTTTGAATTTATTGCAACCAGTTCACTATACGGAAATGCTTCTTGCGGATAGCGATACAGCATTTTCATGTAAGAGTGTGTAGGTGTACTATCCTGGTAATAATAATATTCTTTTACATCTTCGCCGTGATTGCCTTCATTGCCTGTTAACCCGAAGAAACGTTCTTTAATGATCGGATCTTTATAGTTCCATAAAGCCAGTGCAAAACAAACATGCTGCTGATCATCGCATATACCACCAATTCCATCCTCACTCCATCGATAAGCTCTGCTCCTTGCCATGTCGTGCGGAAAATATTCCCAGGCCGAACCATCTTTGCTATAATCTTCTCTTACAGTTCCCCATTGGCGATCGCTTATATAAGGTCCCCATTTTTTCCAGACAGGATTTTCTGCCGAACTAATCAGGCGTTGCTTTTCAATATTCATTAGATAAATTTAAACTAAATGAATGGAATTACATATTCTATACCTTCAACTAAGGCAAAAAATATCTATTTAGTCAGGTGGTGGAAAGAGTTATTTATTGATAGAATAGATAAGATATCTTACGGTAAAAGTTATCATATGCATTCTGTAGTGATCTAAGTTTTTTCCTGAAGCACTTTCAAAAGAAGATTTTCCTGCAGCTGTATATACGGAATTGTTCAGTGCATGTGCTGTGTAATCAGCATCTGTTGTATAGTACGGGGAAGAAGTAAGCGGAATAGAATAGCTCAATTCAAGATCTAAGTTACGTCTGTATCCTGTTAAGATGGATGTACCTATTCCCAGAACTAAATGAGCTTGAAAAGGTTTGTAGCCGTCAAGTTTTACCTTTTTGTATTCGGTATCAACTTTATTACTTGAAAGAAGATCTGTTGAAGAATAGTATAGCGTGATTGAATCTTCCCGGGAAGACATACGCATGCCCGTATTATAGGCAAATCGGAAACCGGCCGTAGCAAAATAGCTTTTATCAGGAATGATATAGTATTTTGCAATAATCGGCAATATCAATTGAGTACTTTTAAATGTTGCGGTTGAAATAATCTTGTGTGATATATAATCAGAACCGTTCAATGGTTCATTTTCAATAAATAAATTATTATAGGTTGAACGGAAAAGGTTGAATCCCGGTGAGGCCACTAAACACCATTGATGTGCCAGACGATATTGTATGATGCCTTGAAAACCAATCTGTGCGGAGGCACGAACTTTGTAATCCAGGTTTTTAATATTGCTGTTCTGACTTTCGATATCATGAGCACCTTGTTTCAGCTGGGAAGAACGTAAATAGCCTAAACCAAATGTTGAACCTACCCCAAAACTAAATTGTGAGTAGCTCACAAAAATTGTGCTTGCGGAAACAAAGAGCAGAAATAAGATTTTTTTAAAAGTATTATCCATAGAGTATAGTATTTATACGGGCTGACCCTAAAAAAGTTAGAGCCTGTAGGTCATACAGGCTCTAAATTATAAATTAATGGTGGTGGCCGCCTTCACCGTGCACATGGCCGTGGCTGATTTCTTCAGCTGTAGCTTCACGCACATCAATGATAGTGCCTTTAAAATACAGGTCTTTACCTGCTAATGGATGGTTGAAATCCATAACCACTACGTCATTTCTTAACTCTACAATTCTTCCTTGCAAGAAGTTATCTTCGTTGTCTCTCATTGGCAATATGCTGCCAACCTGAAGCATATCCTCCTGTAATTTTCCATCGATTGTAAATGCTTCTTTAGGAATATCTACTAATGCGTTGGGGTCAAGCGGACCATAAGCATTGTCTGATGCAATAGAGAAATTGAATGAATCACCTTGTTTTAACCCAAAAAGGTTTTCTTCAAATTCAGGTAATAAACCACCTACACCAAATAGAAATGTAGCTGGCTGATCAGTATCAACTTTTTCTATGATTTCTTCTTTTTTGCTGTCTTCGCTTAATTCGTATGTAAGGCGAACGACTTTGTTTTCAGAGATTGTTAACATAAACTGTTATTCTATTAATTATGAATGATAAAGACGTTTATTTGTATCTCTACATGCGCCCGTATTTGTGTGGTAAAGATAATGCCTTTTTTTGAGAATGGCAGGTGTAAAATTGAATAAATGCATTCATACAGTAAGATTTAAGCCTATTTCCTTAAAATTATAATACAAAGAAACGTTTGGGGAGATATTCAATCTTTACAAAAGATATGAAAAGCCTGAATTATACCGTTTTTGTTGCTGAATATAAGCTGATTTATATGTTCACATGTACAAAACAGAAAGCATTTAATCGTTATTCTTGTATAACTTTTTATTTTTTAGCATCTTAAAATATAAATTCAATTACATCTCTAGATTTACGCATGAACAAACATTTTCATACCAATAATACTTTTTTATTTGCATCGAATCGATCGTCGTAATTTTAATTAAGACAGGAACTAAATAGAGTTTTTGCCTGTCATAAAACATAAAAAAAGCCGATATTTACAATCTTACATAACTTACTGAAGTTACTTTCCAATAACATGCTTGCACAATTAGAAGAATTAAAGAAAAACATAGAAGGAGATTTATATTTCGACCTTACTATGAGAACACTTTATGCGACAGATGCTTCTGTATACCGTGAATTGCCTTTAGCAGTAGCCCGTCCGAAGCATAAAGAAGATGTTAGAAAAATAATTGCTTTTGCAAATAAATATAAAATTGGAATCATTCCGCGTACTGCCGGTACTTCGCTTGCCGGACAAGTAGTTGGTAAGGGGATTATTGTTGATGTATCGAAATATTTTACTGAGATATATGAGATCAATACAAAAGAAAAATGGGTGCGTCTGCAGCCAGGCATTGTATTAGATGAACTGAACAAAAAATTAGAATCACTTAATTTATTTTTTGGCCCGGAAACATCTACCTCAAACCGTTGTATGGTTGGTGGTATGGTTGGAAATAACTCTTGTGGTTCACACTCGGTTATTTATGGTACCACTCGCGATCACGTACTTGAGATCAATGGCTTTTTAAGTGATGGAAGTGAAGTTGCATTTAAATCATTGACTATTGATGAGTATCAGGATAAGCTGAAACTTGATACGCTTGAAGGTAAGGTGTACCGTTACATAAACGAAACACTTACAAACAAAGACAATCAGAACGAAATCCGTGCAGAATTTCCAAAACCTACTATCAACAGACGTAACACGGGTTATGCAATTGATGTGTTGTTAGAGAGCGAACCTTTTACCGAAGGCAAGCAATCGTTTAACATGTGCAAGCTTATTGCGGGTTCAGAAGGCACATTGGTTTTCATTAACGATATTAAATTAAACCTTATTGATCTGCCACCTAAAACAAAAGGTGTTTTGGCCGTTCATTTGAATACCGTTGCTGAAGCTACACGAGCCAATCTTATTGCCTTGAAAAATAAACCCGGTGCAGTAGAGCTGCTGGATGATATTGTATTGCAATGTACAAAAGACAGCATTGAACAATCGAAGAACAGAACCTTTATACAAGGTGACCCGGGCGCATTACTGATTGTTGAGTGGGCAAGAGAAACAAAAGCAGAAATTGAAGAACTGGCACGTAAAACAGAAGCGGAACTTCGCGCGGCTGGTTATGGGTATCATTTCCCCCTGTTATGGGATAATGATATTAATAAAGTATGGGCGATTCGTAAAGCAGGTTTAGGTTTATTGGGCAACATACCGGGCGATATGAAGGGTGCGGCATGTATTGAAGATACAGCCGTTGATGTAAACGATCAGCCGGCATTTATTGATGAGTTTCAGAAAATATTAGATAAACATAATTCCAGATGTGTATTCTATGCACATATTGGTGATGGAGAATTGCACTTACGTCCGGTAATGAACTTAAAAGACGAAAAAGATCGTCAGTTGATGTTTACCATTACAGATGAAGTTGCAGACCTGGTTAAAAAATATCGTGGTTCATTAAGTGGCGAGCACGGTGATGGACGTGTACGTGCACCATTTGTAAAGAAAATGATTGGTGAGAAGAATTACAAGATGATCTGCGAATTGAAAAAAGTTTGGGATCCGAATGATATTCTTAATCCGAATAAAATTGTTAACGCACCTCCTATGCTGGAGTCTTTGCGTTACGAATCCGGCCAGCAGACACCTGAAATTAAGACAACATTCAACTTTGAAAAATCGTTGGGTATTGTGCGTATGGCTGAGCAATGCAATGGTGCAGGCGATTGCAGAAAATCTTCTATTATTGGCGGTACAATGTGTCCGAGCTTTCAGGCTACACGCAACGAAAAAGATACCACACGCGCACGTGCAAATATTCTTCGTGAATTCTTAACAACATCGGGCAAACAGAATAAATTCGATCATAAAGAAATTTATGAGGTAATGGACCTGTGT
>Ga0206916_1119_pt2 | contig 13730 bp, 12 predicted proteins | sample Alteio_BWOrgHeat_71_FD_152957 | JGI IMG/M metagenome (GOLD analysis project Ga0206916, IMG submission 152957) | Enriched cells from forest soil in Barre Woods Harvard Forest LTER site, Petersham, Massachusetts, United States -... | ecosystem: Environmental > Terrestrial > Soil > Temperate forest >... | reverse complement strand
ATGCTGCCCATATTGGTCCACGAAGCACCTTGATGTGTAAACACGAAAGGATCATACATATGGAAACAATAGATCACATATTTATCCTGCAACGGTTTGTTCTTGATCAATTCATCCAGGCTATACCACTTTGTATCACCAAAAATAATCGGCCGTGTCTTATCTACTTTGCGTATAGAGTCGATCATCATTTGCGCCAGCAGTGTCCAGTCCGCCTGATCAATGTATTCGCCTTCCGGCAAGCTTAAACAAGGTTCGTTGGTAAGTTCAAAGAAAAGATCCGGACGTTTTTCCTTTACAAAATGTTGCGCCACTACACGCCACAAAGATGACACGGCTTCTCTGAATTTCGGATCTTTGGATGAAGCCCTGTTGTAGCTGCCATCATAAGCATGGTAATCGATCGTGTAGGAGAGCTTATAGCGCTTGGTCCATATATTCATAGAATCCAGTAAGGTATACAGCATAGGCTCAATCAGTATGTTTTTGTTGGCTCCACTGAGTACGTTTAGCCGATCCACAACATACAGATCCAGATCAATCGGAAAACGAATTCCCAGTAAGCCTTGTTCTGCCTGGAGTTTGATTGTAGCCTCATTATATTTCCAGTCCTTCGGATTGGCAGACGTGATCTTGTTTGCTTCGGCCCAGCTGGTTAAATTCATCCCTTTCGTTAAATACTTTTTCGATAAATCATTTAACGGACTGGATACATTACCTTTTACGGCAACAGCTGCCGGAATTTCTGCCGGTAGAATTGCCATGTTATTTTGCTTCACATACTTGATCTCTTTTACAAAACGTACCTCATCAATCTCAAAGCTTCCCGATTTTTCATTCAGGTTCCAGACAAGTTTAATCGAGTTATTCAGATTAAGAGGAACTTTTTTTCCCCAGCCTTCCTGCGTTAACATAGAAAAATCAATGGTTACCAGCGTCCACACATCGCTGGCCGGCACGCGGATCTGATAATTATCGTAATCGGTTATGTCCGGAATATCCACCAGAAACTTATGTGCCACGCCTTTATGCCAGTATGAGATGCCCGCGAAAGAAGAAGGGTTTATAGAGGCTGTCTTCGTAACGCTTGTTGCAAAGGCATAATACGGGCTCCATTGGTAGGCAGCTTTTTCAAGCACAACATCCACATGCAGCATACCCTGTGATTCGTGGCCTCCTGTACTTACAAATGCTTGTTGCCAGGGCTGTTGTGTTATGCGGCTTTTGCCACCGGATTGGTTATCGTTGAACGTGAACCAGTATCCGCCCAGATTGTTCGGGCCACTACCATCTTCGAAATCTTCGATCAAAACAGAAGATGGCTGTTGTGCTATGGCATCAACAAAAAAGCATAGGAAGAATACAGGGAGCAGGTGTACTATTTTCATAATCGGATCTGGTAAATAATTCTTTAAGTTAATATAAATTATGGATTATAAATCAATGTTTCTGGATTAAGCAATCGATTGAATGGGTTCTTTTTAAGCATAACAATGTGGCCTCCTGCAATCCCTTTATATAGGATGCATTTTTCTCAATATCAGGTACCATTTTTGATAATTTAATTAGGGTCATGATTTCAAAATTTCAGTATTATTTTATAAATTAAAAATAGGTAGTTTTAGTATCGTCATTTCACTGGAATAAACGATATATATCCTCATCAACAGCTAACTATTATGGAAATTCCTGCAATACCTGTTAACGAAGCCGAACGTCTGCAAGCATTAAGAGAATATTCAATTCTGGATACGTTACCGGAGAAAGATTTTGAAGACATTACGAAGATTGCATCGGAGATCTGTCAGACACCTATCTCTCTCATTACATTGATTGATGAAGAAAGGCAATGGTTTAAATCTAAAATCGGAATTGATGGCTCTGAAACACCACGTGAACATGCCTTTTGCGCACATGCTATTAATAAACCGGACGAAATATTTACGATAAAAGATTCCAGAAAAGATAGTCGCTTTTCAGATAATCCGTATGTTACAGGAGCACCTAATGTAGTATTTTATACAGGTGTACCGCTTGTGAATGAAGATGGATTTGCACTTGGTACCATCTGTGTGATCGATAATAAACCGCGCGAGTTGAATGAGACCCAGCTGCAATCCTTGTGTGCATTATCCAATCAGGTTGTAAAGCTGCTTGAGTTGAGAAAGGTAAACAAGTTGTTAGAGGAGAGCCAGCAGGAAATTGAGAACAGAAATAAAGAACTCGAACAATTCGGATACGTTATTTCGCACGATATAAAATCACCATTAAGAAATATTATTTCGTTGAGTACATTGTTAAAAAAGAGTTTAAGCGGTAAAATCAATGTACACGAAGAAGAAGTCATTGATCATCTCGCTAATGCATCCCTGCGATTAAAAGCGCTTATTGACGGCATTATTTCTCATTATCTGGACTCGAATATTGAAGTGCATACAAGAAAAAGAATACTGATGCGCCCTTTAATGGAAGAAATCGTTACAATGCTGGATGCACAGCAAGAACATAAAATAGTATATCAGTCAGATGTAGAATCAATCGTAACCAATGAAGTTGCAATGAAACAGATTTTAATTAACCTGATAAGTAACGCAATTAAATACAACGATAAAGATTGTGTTGCGATTGATATTAAAGTCTCAGACAAGTCAGATTGTTATGCATGTACCATTCAGGATAATGGCTGCGGAATTGATAAAAACCAGTTTGATAAAATATTTGAAACGTTTACAACACTTGGTGTAAAAGACAGATTTAATAATTCAGGTACCGGCATCGGACTATCAACCGTTAAAAATCTGGTAGAAAAACTGGGAGGTAGAATTAGTATAGAATCCAGCCTGGGTAAAGGCTCTGTATTTACGTTCAGTATAAAAAAATAACAGATAAACAATCAAATAACAATTATAAACTCTCGCCGTGGTTGATATTCCTGCCTGTATAGAAATCGATTCATAGACGAAAGTTTCGCAGGCCTCCAAACACGTGAAGATTACCACAGCTACTCTTGCAAAGGAGAATGAATATAACTAAATAAACCACTAACAATATAAACCCATGACCGATTCCTGGACCGAAAGGTGGAACGATAGATACAGCAAAGAAACCTTTGCGTATGGTGAAGCACCGAATAATTATTTTAAAGAACAGATCGAAAAGTTAAAGCCGGGCACGATTCTTTTTCCGGCAGAAGGAGAAGGACGTAATGCCGTATTTGCTGCCCGGCTTGGCTGGAAGGTTTCCGCCTTTGACATAAGCATTGAAGGAAAGACTAAAGCGTTGCGGCTGGCAGAACGAAACAATGTAACGATCGACTATCAGGTGGGTTTATTAGAGGCATTGAATTATAAATCCGGAGAGTTTGATGCACTTGCATTAATTTATGCACACTTTCCGGCAGCCATTAAGTCTGCGTACCACAAAGCACTGGATGCCTATGTACGAAAGGGAGGATTCATTATTTTTGAAGCCTTCAGTAAAAAGCATCTTGATTATCTGGCTAAAAATGAAAAAGTTGGCGGCCCCAAAGAGATAGATATGTTATTCTCTGTTGACGAGATAAAATCCGACTTCGCTAATTATGAGATCATAGAGCTTGAAGAAAAAGAAATTGAATTAAATGAAGGCGAGTTTCATAACGGAAAAGGTTCGGTAATACGGTTTGTCGGACGGAAGAAATAAGTTCAGCGATACGAGCCTAGTTGCTCAAACCAGGCTTAGATGCGTACCCCAGGGAAAAAATAACCATATAGGCAGGCTGCGTTTGTTTTATACGGAGCAATTTTGTTTATATCTTAATTTTATGAACCAGTTGTATCTTGATATACTTCTTTGCATGTTTGTATTATGGGGTAACGTTAAACAGGTGGTAGGATACACTTTTGTTGGATCTGAGTTCGTTCAAACGTTTGCCGGATGACAGCTATTGAGGGTATTTTTCTGCAATATGTGTTTGAACTTGGTTTAATTCATAATTAATTCATGAAATTCACAAAAGAGGAAATAATTTTAAAGTAACTTTAAAAGGTCTTTTCAGTATATATTAAAAATAGCAATAAGCATTAATTTGTATAAAATAGTAATAGTATGGGAAATGTAATGAGACCAATGATGGGAAAGATAGTTCGACCAACCTACTCAGCAGAGTTTAGTGTAGGTCTTCTGTTACTTATTTTTATTTTTTTAGGATTTTTATCGCATCAGATTTTTGATGTATCTATTCACGATATTAAGAAAGACCATAACCATTACGTTGGAATGTTTTTGGCTAGTAGCGCTGCAATCATTATGATTTTAATTGTTTGGGAAGAAATTTTGTTCCCTGTAAAAATAAAAGTTGTTGATGGCGGATTGCTTTTTAGAAACCACAGAACAAAACTATTAGTACAATTGGCTATGTATTGTTCTATACCGCTTATCTTAACCTATATTTATTTTGAATACGATGTGAATCACGTTCGTTTCTTTATTTGGGGTGGGATATGTATGATTACACCCATTCTCGAAAAACTTCTATCCGGAATAAATAATTACAGAGATTTTTTAAAGCTTACGAGTAAAAAAATTGAATACAGAAATAATAACAAAGAAGGCACTTTTGATCTGGATGATATAGACCATATCACATTGATCAGAGATGAAAAAAACTTCATGAGAAAGATTCAGTTATTCTTCAAAAATAATAGCTCACTGATTATTGACCTTGATGAAATGGAGCTGGAAGCGTTCTATGATTCCATTCACAAATACATTACAATCCGTTATAAACATTTGTTGAAGTAAGTAAGAGTGTTCTTCATCGTATTCGGAGAAGAATAAAAATAGTACTGAAATAAAATAATGATACCATAGTCTTAAAGGCTATGGTATTATTATTTCAAGCCTGTATCAGGCAACTTCTTTTGCAAATTTTGCTTTATATTCCAGCGGAGACAATCCGGTTATTTTTTTAAATACTTCTCTGAATGCTTTATCATCTGCATAACCAACTTCATGCATGACATCAGAAATGCTTTTTTGGCCTTGCTCTAAACTATTCTTAGCGGCTTCTACTTTAACGCGCTGCAGATATTCAACAGGCGTATTGCCGGTAGCCTTGATAAAGCGTCTGTCAAAATTTCTCCTGCTGGTTGCAAGCTCAGCCGCCAGTTCTTCAAAAGAAATCCGTTCATCTAAATGTTCTTCAATATATGTTTGTGCCCTTCCGATCAAGGTGTCACCATGATTCTTTTGTGCCTGAAAAATGAAAAAAGGTGATTGTAAGGTTCGTTCAATTTCAATCTGAAAAACCTTTGAACAATAAATAGCAGTTGCCCGGTCAACATATTTTTCAACCAGGAAAAGCATCAGGTTCAGAAAAGAGTAAGCACCACCATTGGTATAGATTCCTTTTTCAACAGCAATAAGTTTATTTACCTGCAGATCGATATTCGGAAACAACCGCCTGAAATCAGCTGCCGCATTCCAATGGGTGGAACATGTTTTACCTTCCAACAGGCCTGTAGCAGCCAGTAGAAACGCACCCGTACAGATACTCGCAATTTCGGCTCCGTTTCTATACTGCGCTTCGATCCAGTGGATGAGTGCTGTATTCTCTTTAAGCACATGATCATAATCGTACGAAAGCGAAGGGATGATTATCAGATCTGTTTTTCTTATATCTGTGATATCTGCCGGATGGATCGAAAAGAAGCCAACTCCGGATTTCAATTCGGGCATAAAACCTGCTATACAGACTTCGAACAAGGCTTTATTTCCCATTCGCTGCCAGTATGCATTTGCACGCGTCAGAATTTCAAACGAACCTGTAATACTGCTCAGATTGACGTTCCCTTCCGGAACAATGATTGTAACGTGCTTCATGGGAGTAACATTTTCAATGTAAAGATAGAGTATCGCGTTGTCCAAATCAACCCTTTATAATGTCTATTTGACACCCTGTTTTTACTAAATTAAGACTGTATTTTTACCGTGTTCCAATTCAGAAAAGCATTAGCAAACAAAAACAAGAAAGAAAATGACTGCATCAGATCTTACTCTTAGCGTACTGGTAGACCAGACTCCGCATGAAGTATTCAATGCCATCAACAATGTCCGGGGTTGGTGGTCAGAAAATATTGAAGGCAATACAGAAAAACTGAATGATGAATTTACGTATCAGTATGAAGACGTTCATCATTGCCGGATGAAATTGATAGAAGTTATTCCGGATACAAAAGTTGTTTGGCTGGTGGAGTCCAACTATTTTAAATTCACGAAAGACCAAAGTGAGTGGACCGGTAATAGAATCACTTTTGAGATTTCTAAGAAAGACAATAAAACACAGATTCGTTTTACACAATACGGTTTAGTGCCCGAATATGAATGCTATGATATTTGTTCAAATGCCTGGGCGCAATACATACAGCAGAGTTTATACAACCTGATTACTACCGGTAAAGGACAGCCAAACGCCCATGGAAAACCGACAACGGCAGACGAAGAAAGGTTAGGCGCGAAGTGATATTTTCCTTACGCTGTAGTTGGTTTTCCTACGCCGTGGTTGGTGTTCCCGCCAGCGCGTAAGTTAATTTAATGAACGAGAGCTTACGCAGGGCCACCAACCACTTGTAATTTAATGAACCAACGCTCCGCCGTAGTTGGTGTTTAGCGAACCTGAATCCGTTTATTATGTTTACAGATTCCCGAGCGTCACCAACTACTTGCTGAATGATGAACAAAACAGCCCGCCGTGTTTGATGTTCCCGCCAGCGCATGAGCTAATTTAATGAACCAACGCTTACGCAGGGCCACCAACCACTTGTATACTATTCCCACTTTCATTTTATACCGATATGAAACAACAAAACTATACCATCATACTAACGGTCGACAAAACGCCGAAGGAAGTATTTAACGCTATTAACGACGTTTCAAAATGGTGGAATGATTTTGAAGGTAGCTCGCAAAAACTGAACGATGTATTTACCGTTCAGTTTGGCGATATGCATATTTCAACGCAAAAAATTATTGAGCTTATTCCGGACAAAAAAATAATGTGGCTTGTTACACAAAGTAATCTTAGTTTTATTAAAGATAAACAGGAATGGACAAATACGAAGATCGAGTTTGAGATCACGAAGCATAATAACCATACGCAGATTAATTTTACGCATGTTGGTTTAGTGCCCGAAGTAGAATGTTACAAGGACTGTTCTAAAGGCTGGGATTATTATATAAAAGGAAGTCTGTTCAAACTGATAACAACCGGAAAAGGAACCCCTGGATTGTAATTTTTTTTTCTTCTCCGCCCTGCTTGGTGTTTCTATCTGTGAAAAGGCTTGGGTAATGAATATAAATTACGCAGGAGCACCAATCTTGGTGTTGCCTTCGCAGTGGTTGGTATTGCTGCCAGTACATAAGTTAATTTAATGAATGAAAGCTTACGCAGGGGCACCAACCACTTGAAGTCAGGTAGTACACGTTTATGCCGGTTAAGTATCACTGAAGTATGAAGATAGTACGTTGATAGTACGGAGGTAGTATGAATATAGTACGGGGAGTGTATGCCGATAGTATGAAGAGTGTATGAGAACAGTATGAGCACTGTATGACACGAGTACGGATACAGATGGGAAGAAGGTAGGAAGAAGCACAGAAGAAGTATCAGCTATGTACCAAATAAGCAAATACAAGAGGTATGCATTCAGGCAGGTAATTTTTCAATAAAATAGCCCTTCAGCTTTTTCTTCGCAATGCAATTCAAAGAGAAAAGCGGAAGGGCTTGAGATTTTCCGGCCCAAACAGATCAGCAATCTATTTGCGGACAATCGTGTTTTTTTCTATGTTTTTGTTGTTTTTTAATACGTTTATCCGTTGCCGATTTTTTCGGTTTCCCCGGACCTTCCGTATTGCCTAAACAGCCGACAGATAGAAAACTGCTTAATATGGAAAGAATGATAAGTTTTCTCATACAAACTACAAATAATATGATTTGTGCAATTCAATATACAAAAAAATATATTAAATTGAATCAACATCTTAATTTTAAAAGATTGAAACAGAAGCTAAAAATTACTTTTTCGAATATTTTATTGACGGTCTGTTTTTTAGTCCTCTTTGCCGGTTGCTATAAAAAAGATTTTAATCAATTAAAACTCGCGAATGCCACCCCTGAGTACCTGTATCCCTTGATAGATGCTGAATTGTCTTTAAAGGATATTATTGATCCGAATAAAAGACAATTGAATATCACCGAGGATGCAGATGGTTTTTATACATTCATTTACTATCAGGACCTGTTTGAACAATACATTACAGACTTGTTAAAAATAGCGGATATTGTGGTTAATCAAACAGTATCCCTTACTGCTACTGAAGTGAACACGTTGCGTAATGCGGGCACCGTTTCACACACCTTTACAAACAGTTTTACATTGAATACAAGTAATGGAGAGCAGCTAAAACACATTGTTGTTAAATCAGGCAGTATCCCCTTTAATATCTCTTCAACCTTTAAACATAACATTCAGCTTACGGTAACATTCCCGTATATTACACAAAACGGCATTCCCTTAAGTCAGACCATAGCTGTAAATTATACAGGCACATCGCCGGTTATTTCAAACAGCACCATTGACCTGAGTGGTTATACCATTGATTGTTCTCAAAATGGTACAAAGGTAAATACACTCTCTTATTCGGCATTGCTTAAAGTTAATTTTATCGCTGGAAATACCGCCAGTACGACTCAGAAAATTGACATTACTACAGGTATCAGTGGTATTACCTATTCGTATGCAGATGGCTATATAGGTCAGTATAGCTTGTCCGTTCCCCAGGATTCAGTGGCCATTGATATCTTCGACAATGCGTATGCAGGTAATATTTATTTTACAGATCCTCAAGTGCGTGCCATCATCGACAATTCCATTGGTGCAGCTTCTTCTGTTAAGATTAACCAACTGGTCACTCAGTCACAAATTACAGGAACTACCCCCATAACGGGCTCGCTGATCAATACCAATATACCGATCAATTATCCTTCTACCTCACAGGTAGGACAGGCAGAGTCAACTACCATACAACTAGACAAAACAAACTCCAATGTGCAGACGGTATTTAATCCGGCTCCCAATAAAGTTATTTATCAGATGTCAGCTATTTTGAACCCATCCGGAGTGTCAACAAATTTTGTTACTGATAGCAGCAAGATAAAAATAAGAGGAGAGGTAGAGATTCCGATGGAAGGGAAGGTTACCAAATTTGTTTTACTGGATACCATAAAAGGAATTTCATATCCGGATATTACAATATCCGGCAAACAGGTAACAATTACCAAAGCAGGCTTTAACATTGCATTGTCCAATGGCTTTCCGATGAATTCCAATATTCAGATGTATTTTCTGGATGATGCAAATAATATCATTGATTCGCTTTTCAGCGGACCGCATTTTATTACTTCGGCTCCGGTAGATGCAACTGGCAAGGTTACTCAGTCAACGGATGTGTTTATTCAGGAAATGTTTGATGAAGCCAGATACAAGCGTGTAACAACATCGACCAAAGCAGTGTTGTATGCCTTTTTCAGTACTGTTAATAACGGCACTGTACCGGTGAAGATTTATTCTTCTTATAAAATAAAGTCTAACATTAGCATAGATGTGAAAGCCAATGTTAGTTTCTAAAAAGATTCTCCTCGTTTTTGTGTCATTTTTTGTTTCTGCATCTATGCTGTATGCACAACAGGAAACTACGCTGCCTTATTTGACCTGGGCACCACAGGCAGGCTATACAGATCTTACCATCAAACCGGATCAGTATAAAACCAGTCTTGCCTTGCCGATTATTGGTTCTTTTCAGCTGTATTACATGAATTCAGCTTTTAAGTACAATAACCTGGTACATGGCAATACGATTGAACCGAATGATGTCATTCCCAAACTGAAAAGAATGAATCACCTCTATACAGGTGGAAGCTATGATCTCCTGAGTATGCGTTTCTGTAGCGGAAAAACATTCTTTCAGGTAAGTGTGCGTGATGTGTGGTCACAGCGGTTGAACTATACAAAGGATCTGGCCAACCTGATCTGGAATGGAAATGCTTCGTATGCCGGTCAGACAATTGATCTGAACAACGAACGTATTAGTATGAACTATTATCGGGAAATTGGACTGGCTGCAACCAGAGACGTTGGTGAAAGATTAACCGTAGGTGTCAGAGGGAAAGTGTTAATGGGCATTGCAAACGTTACTACAGAAGAATCTAAAAACTCATTGTATACCGATCCCAACGGACTTTCTATATCTGGCCATTCTGATTTTACAATGAATACATCGGGTTTTGCAAACGACGGACATGTGCGTGCAAGAGATATACTGGGTTCCAGCAACCTGGGCCTTGCCGCAGATTTCGGCGCGAGATACAAGGTTTCTGAAAAACTTTCCATTGCCTGTAATGTTAACAACATTGGTTTTATTCACTGGAAAAGTAAAATCAAAAATTATAAGGTAAATGGTGATTATACGTCTACCGGGTATGTAATGCGTGATAGTGCAGACATAGTAAATGCAAACTGGCAAAATGTACTGGATACGTTGCAGGCTATATACAAACCAGTACAGAATTCGAAAGCATACAGCTCATGGTTGTCGCCACTGATTTATTTAAGCGCTAATTATGTACTTAGAGAAAATACAAGTTTGTATTCTTCCATTGCGGCAGATATCTATCATGGATTCAGACCTACGTTAACGGTTGGTGCAACGCAGCTTGTGGGCAAAACCGTTCAGGCAACGGTAAATTATTCTATCATGCCGAATAACTATTTTAATTTTGGCGGAGGTTTTGTTGTACGCGGCGGACCGGCTCAGTTTTATTTATCGTGTGATAATGTTCCCGCATTATTTGATCCATATTCAGTCAAATATTTTAATGCCCGATTGGGGATTAACTTTTTATTTGGTAAACCTGAAAAATCCTGATGCATTTTAATGAAGCGTTAGGAATAATCCTTTAATACGTGTTTAAAATAAAAAGCTTTCGTATTTTTAAGGCAAAATAAAAAAAGATTTATGTTGCATACATTTTTAAAAATAGCTTTTAGTGTAGCAGTTGTATTGGGTTGTACCTACTTGTTCTGGTTTGTGGAAGTGAAAGATGTCCGCGCGGCGATACTCTTTGTTGCAGTGATCGGCTTGCTGAATATCTTTATAAAACCATTGCTTACCATTCTTACCATTCCGATTACAGTATTTACGCTGGGCTTTTTCTTATTGGTGATCAATACCTTCATGGTGATGCTGGCAGATTATTTTATCGATGGTTTTTATATAGATACTTTCTGGCACTCGTTCTTATTCAGTCTCGTATTTTCCTTATCAAATGCTGTGTTTGAATCGTTCTTTATGAAGAAGCAGAATGCTTAATGCAAAAGGCTAAAAGCCTAAAGTGGAACGCTTGAAAGTACTATAGAATAAGCAGTTTTATATAATAAGTAGAATAGAAAATAGAATTATCGATATGTCTTAAGCTTTTAGCGTTAGGCTATAATAAAAAGGTATTGTTGTAAATAAACAACAATACCTTTTTTATTGAAACGAGCTTTTTGCTTTATGCGCGCTCTGCCTTAAGCAATCTCTTCTCCTGGTTTTGTTTTAAAGCGTTCATGCATCCATACCCATTGAGAAGGGTCTTTTCGGATAAACGCATCCACTGCCTGATTCATGCGCAGTGTGTTGTCCAGCAGATCCTGTTCCGCATCTCCACTGTGTGTAACTTCAAGTGCAGGCATACAGGTAATCGTTTGATTGTCGTGCTCATCCATCTGCACGATTACCGGAACAATATCTGCACCGGACTTTAATGTAATCATGGTGGCGCCAACCGGCGTAGCTGCAGGAATGCCCATGAATTCAACAAAACGGCTTTTTACTTTGGTATCCTGATCGATCAGGATAATCATCACGCGCCCTTCTTTCAGGCTTCGCATAAGCTGTAACGTATTTTCTCCGCGGTGCACGTATTTGCTGCCGCCTTTGGAACGGGAGCGAACAATGAGATCATCCAGACGGGGGTCTTTTAATTTTGTACCCACCATAATGGATTTATAATTCAAACCGATAAATGTTCCCAGAATTTCAAATGCACCTATGTGTGCGGTTAGTAAAACAACACCTTTGCCTTTTGCATACGCTGCATCCAGGTTCTCTTTACCGATAATGCGTACTTGTTTATAGAACTGGTCTAAATTCTCCATGGGGAAAACACGCATAACGGTTGCTAAGTTTTTACCCAGATTCATGAACATCTTTTTCGCAATGGCTTTAATCTCTGCTTCCGTTTTTTCTTTGCCAAAAACAATGGTCAGGTTTTTAATGGCTCTTCTTCTTGGTTTCCCGGCAAAATAATAAGCTATTCTGCCCAAGCCTCCATAAACGAAAAATACAACAGGGCGCGGCAGCTTTTCAGTTACAAAGATCAATGTTCTTACCAGCCAGTATAGAAGGGTATATTTTAATCGTTTAAAAAACGGACGGTTATCTGGTTCCATGAGAAAAGGAATAATGTTAATTAGAGACGATTTGCAGCCTCATTTGGTTCAACCTAATGTTGATATAGAATATTATAATTCTGCATAATTACTAAAAAAGGACAGGCTTTTCAAGTACATTCTTTACCAGGGTATTACATCAACAAAAAAGCCTGCTCCAATTTCTTAAAGCAGGCTTTCAGGATTAAACGATAAAGCTTATAATAATTCGTTGGCTAAGTTCGCTAATTCAGAACGTTCGCCTTTTTCAAGTGTATTGTGTGCATATAGATCCTGATTTTTCAAACGGTCGATCAGATAAGAAAGACCGTTTGATTCTGAATCCAGATAAGGTGTATCAATCTGGAAGATATCACCGGTAAAGATGATCTTGCAGTTTTCACCCGCACGTGAAATAATGGTTTTTACTTCATGCGGCGTCAGGTTTTGTGCTTCATCAACAATGAACACAATGTTTGATAAACTGCGGCCTCTGATATAGGCAAGCGGTGTGATAACCAGTTTTTCCTTGTTTACCATATCGGTAATGCGCTGATAATCCTGATCGGTTTCGTTGAACTGATTCTGAATGAATTTCAGGTTATCAAACAGAGGCTCCATGTATGGATTCAGCTTAGACTTGATATCACCCGGCAAATAACCAATGTCTTTGTTACTAAGCGGAACAATCGGGCGTGCCAGATAAATCTGTTTGAAATCTTTACGTTGCTCTAAGGTTGCAGCAAGCGCGATCAGTGTTTTACCTGTACCGGCAACACCTTGTATGGACACCAGCTTAATGTGTGGGTCCAGGATCGCATGAATGGCAAATGCTTGTTCGGCATTACGTGGCTTGATACCGTACACCGGGCTTTTTTCAACATGGTCCAGGCGTTTATCGATCGGGTTGTAGCAGGCCAGTGCGGAACTCTTAACACTTTTTAAAATATAATAGTGATTGCTGAACAGTTGATCGGCCGGTACAGCTTCTACGGAGCAATAACCTTTTTCATACAGTTCGTTGATCAGATAAGCATCTACATTTTCAACGTACGTATGGCCTGTATATAATAAGTCAATGTCTTTTACTTTACCCGTTGTATAATCTTCAGACGGGATGTTTAAAGACTTGGCTTTTAAGCGAAGATTGATATCCTTACTTACCAGAATAACTTTCTTATCCGGATTTTCAGCCTGCATGGCAATCGCAGCATTTAATAT
>Ga0206916_1038_pt1 | contig 13826 bp, 15 predicted proteins | sample Alteio_BWOrgHeat_71_FD_152957 | JGI IMG/M metagenome (GOLD analysis project Ga0206916, IMG submission 152957) | Enriched cells from forest soil in Barre Woods Harvard Forest LTER site, Petersham, Massachusetts, United States -... | ecosystem: Environmental > Terrestrial > Soil > Temperate forest >... | reverse complement strand
TCGCTTGCCCGCATTTGCGGGAGATCAGCCCTTCCTCGCTTTTGCTGCTGTGGGATCATGTGCCGCCGGATCAACCCTCAATGCATGAGCTTGGAAATCCGGAAATTCAGAATGCTATCGACGGTATTGTTTATGTTTCGGAATGGCAGAAACTGGAGACAGAGAAAAAATTTGGGATTAGTAAGAACTCGGTTGTAATTGGTAACGGCCTGACGCCGTCCTTTGAAAATATGTTTTCATCGGCGCAAGATTTACTCCAACACAAACAAAATCGCGCGGCCTATACGGTTATACCCTATCGCGGCCTGCCTTTATTACTGAAGGTAATGCAGGGGCTGCAGCAGGATACGCAACTGGATATTTATTCATCCATGAAGGTCTATCAACAGGCCGATGATGAATATGCCAGGCTTTACCGCGACGCTGTCAAAGACCCGCGCATTCATTATCATGGTTCCGTCTCGCAACAGGAATTAGCACAACGGCTAAAGCCTGCCGCTTTTCTGACTTACCCTTGCATATGCGCGGAAACCTTCTGTATCGCCGCATTGGAAGCTTTGGCAGCGGGTATGACCGTGATTTCAACCCATCTGGGGCCACTAGAAACAACGACAATGGGCTTTGCAGAGCTTTTACCGATCGAGCCGGCGCAGCCAGACGATTTCATAAATCGTTACCGCGAAGCGATGAATAAGCATATTTTACTGTTTAAAAATCAGCCTGAGGCATGGGCTGAGAACAGGTTTGAACAGGTTCGGGTTGTGAATCAGCAATGTAGCTGGAAAGTCAGAACTTCCGATTGGGAAAAATTATTGATGTCGCCCAGACTTTAATAATTAGGAGCAAAATTTACGGTAAATGGCCGATAAAGCGTTAATAGTATTCATCTTTCTTTACGGGCGTTGCACAAAATTAACCATACCGGTTAGCCATATTTTAAGTCGCCGGATGTATTGTGGTGGAACATTTCGAATCAAATTCATTTTATTGGGAGCCTTACTATGCCGCAGCCCTCGACAGATTTTTCGACCCAAGGCGAACAGGTCAAGATTGTTCGTATATCGGACCGGCAGAAGGAACTGGATCGTCTCCCTCCTGCGGAAACTGAGCGTTGGGTCATGCGCCGCAAGGCTCAGGTCGTAGCAGCCGTGCGTAGCGGCCTGCTGAGCTTCGAGGAAGCGTGCGAGCGTTACCGCCTGTCTGAAGAGGAATTCAAAGCCTGGATGGATCTGCTGGATCATCACGGCATGCGTGGCCTGCGCGCCACCCGGATGCAGGAATACCGCCCGGTTGATGAGCGCTCACGCGAGGCTGCGGCGGAATAACACTGGTATACAGTCAATAATTCCTCTTAGGGGTTGCGAAAACTTCTGAAATCGCCAATCATGCGGGCGACTCATTGTCAGGAGCTTTTCATGTTACGTCGTCTTTTACCTGTCCTCTGCCTCATTATCCTTGCGGTTGCTGGTTGTGCCAGTCACGACGCCACGATTGCGCAGTTCTGGCGCCCGATCAGCGAGCCTAACCTTTTGATGTCGCAGGAAAAGGCGCAGGGCAAGCTGGATTTCGATCTCAGCCAGTGCAAATGCGGTATCTATCCTGAAAATATGTCGCATTCCGATATTGTGGAATTTCAACCAGATAAACAACGTTTGGCCGAAACCGGCTTTGTTACGACCCCCGATAAAAACGGCCAATGCGTAACGCAACCAAGTCTGGTTGTTTCCGAATGCATGCGTGGCCGCGGTTGGGAAGTCACCAATTGTTCCGGTCGTATGCCATTGCCGGGCGGCGGTGCGTTGTGCTCCAGCTACGTGCTTGATCACTAGCAGGATGACGCCTGACACCAAGCTTCTGCTGGTTGGCTGTGGCAAAATGGGCAGCGCCTTGCTGCAGCGGATGGCGGACAAAGTTCAAGCTTACATTGTCGAGCCGTCGGAAGCCCCTGCCATATTTGAAAAAGCAAATATTGTGTGGCTCTCTACTCCTGATAAAATTAGCCCGGCGTTTCAACCGGACATTATTATCCTTGCCATTAAGCCGCAATCGATGGCGTGTGCCTTACCTGCTTATGCGCGCTATAAAAATTGCGTTTTTCTTTCCATCGCTGCCGGAATAACGACCGCACATTTAGAAAATTCTTTGGGCAAGGATAACCACGCCATTGTCCGTTGCATGCCTAATCTACCTGCGAGCATTGGCCAAGGGATGAGTGTGGCAGTAGCAAATAAAAACGTTACTCTAAAGCAGCGCAATCTATGTGATGAATTTATACGAGCTGTTGGCGAGACAGCATGGGTTGAGGATGAGAGTTTGATTGACGCAGTTACGGCTTTATCTGGCAGCGGACCCGCCTATGTATTTGCGCTCTGCGAGGCTATGGCAAAAGCTGGTGAGGTTTTAGGCCTGAATCCTGAGATGGCGGCAAGGCTTGCAAGGCAGACTTTAGTCGGAAGCGGTGCATTGTTGGCGCAATCCACTGAAAGTGTAGAGGCTTTGCGAGCTGCAGTGACGAGTCCTAAGGGCACAACTGAAGCTGCGCTTTCCGAACTTATGGCCCTGAACGGACTCCCAGAGCTCATGCAAAAAACCATGACGGCAGCCCTACGCCGTGCTCAAGAGTTGGCTAAATCGGCGTAAGCGCATGAAAAAAGTTAAAACAGATATTCGGCAAAAATTGATCGAAGCAGCTTTAGCGCTCGCTTCAAAGCAAGATTGGTCACAGCTGTCATTGGAGCAAATCGCTAAGGCGGCAAAAGTGCTGGCTCATGACGCGCAAAAAACTTTTGCTAATTTAAATGATATTCTACCGGCTATTGTTGAGAAGATAGATGGCGATGTTGCTAAAGCTGTCGGTAGACCTCTGAGCAGCGGAACACCGCATGACCGGCTATTCGAAGTGATGATGGCTCGGTTCGATATTTTGCAAAAACACCGGAAGGCGATTTTGGGAATTATTGCTTCCGTAAAGCGCGACCCTTCTTTGGCGCGCAACCTAATGCCAGCGCAGGCAAAAGCGTTGCAGAAGATGTTGGCAATTGCCGGACTGCAGCAAGATGGGGTTAAACAGGTTCTTGCGACCGTTGGACTGTTGGCCGTATATGTCGCCAGCCTGCGTAGCTGGGAACGTGACCAGACGAGGGATATGACCCCTACTATGGCTGTACTTGATCGTTACTTACGCCGGGCAGGGAAACTGGCAGAAATCGTATTTAGTACCATTTAGGTTATAAGTTTTAGGTCTTTGTATTTTCAGCATTTTTTGCATACGCCATGGTGCAGCGCGAAAAGAACGTGACAAGTATGGTAAATATATGCATTAATCAACCTTAACGTGTGCGCTTCACTAAGTCCTTATACTGGCGCTGCATCGACCTAACACATCGTGAGGAAGAAATGTCAAAACCAACCAGTAATCCTTTTTTTGAAGCCGATTTTTCGAAAATGATGGATATGTCCAAAATGATGGGTGAGTTCAAAATGCCGCAATTCAATTTTGAGGCAATGATGAACGCGCAACGTAAAAATATCGAAGCTATGACTGCCGTTAATCAGGCTGCTTTCGAAAGCATTCAGGCCATTGCCCGTCGTCAAGCAGAACTAATGCGTCAGACTTTCGAAGAAACGACGCAGACAATGAATGCTGTGATGTCTTCTTCTTCACCTGAAGAAAAGGTTATTCGTCAGGCTGAAGCGTCAAAATTGGCGGTTGATAAATGCATGACCAACGCCCGTGAAATTGCTGATACGCTTGCAAAATGCAATACCCAAGCTATGGAAACAGTTACCACGCGTTTGAATGAAGGCATGGAAGAACTGCGCGAGATTATTAAGACCAGCGCTTCTAGCCGCGCCGCTTAAAAGCAAGTTTGCAAATTTAAGGGCGCGGCTAACCCCGCGCCTTTTTTGTTGGAAAGAATATGACAATCACATACGAAGATTTTGAAAAAGTTGATATTCGTGTCGGCACGATTGTAAAGGCGGAGACTTTTCCGGAAGCACGGAAACCTGCCTATAAGCTGACGATCGATTTTGGTCCTGATGTCGGTATTAAACGTACATCGGCACAAATCACGCATCATTATACGCCAGAGACTTTGCTGGGTTGTCAGGTTGCGGCTGTTGTGAATTTTGCTCCCAAACAAATCGGCAAGTTTATGTCGGAAGTACTGACGCTCGGTTTTCCGGATGCCGACGGTCATATTGTGCTTGTGCAGCCAGAGCGGCCTGTGCCTAACGGCCAGCGATTATTTTAATTAGATCGGTAACCATACGCGGGCACGAAGACCGCCCAGAGGGCTGTCTTCCAGTACAACATCACCACCGTGAAAACGCGCTACATCGCGGGCAATGGTAAGACCTAAACCCACGCCGCCCGTTGCCGGATTGCGTGATGTCTCAAGGCGAGTAAAGGGCCGAAACACGTCTTCACGCTGGGCCGCATCGATACCGGGACCATCGTCATCGATCACAATATCAATGGCGTGATCGCGCAACGCGACATTGACCTGAGCTACACGTCCGTAACGTGCGGCGTTGCCGATAAGGTTGGAGAGGCAACGCTTCATAGCGTTCCGGCGCAAGGTGGCTTCGGCGTTGGCCGGTGCATTATATTCGATATTGGGATTTTGCCGGCGGGCTGCCGTGACAACTTCTAACACCAATTCGGTTATGTCGGTTTTGACGGCTGGTTCGGATTCTTCGCCGCGGGCAAAAGCAAGATAAGCATCAAGCATCGATTCCATATCTGCAATATCGGCATAGAGCTCATCCATTTCGGAGGTTTTTGGCATCAGTTCCAGCTGCAGCCGCATGCGTGTAAGCGGTGTCCGCAAATCATGCGATACGCCGGACAGCATGGCAGTACGTTGCGTAATCTGGCGCTTGAGGCGGTCACGCATCACCATCATGGCAGCGCCCGCCTGCCGGACCTCCGCAGCGCCTTCGAGCTTAAACCAGGGGACATCACGGCCTTTGCCTATAGCTTCTGCGGCATCAGCCAGACGACGTATGGGCCGGATCTGGTTGCGCATGAACATCAAGGCAACTGTTGATAGCAAAATAGAACTGCCCACCATCCAGATAATAAAGACTTGTGTGGTTGGCGTGTAAATGCGGCGTTCCGGAGACAGAATGGTATAAACGCCTTCGGGCGCACCAACGCGGATGGAAACCATTTCCGGCGCATGCCGCATGTCGATATCGAAGGGGTAGGATATGCGGTCGTTGAGTGCGTGGCGTAGCATGTTGCGCAGCGGGCTTAAGGTTTCGCGCGCCGTCGATGACAAGGTTTCACCGGGTGCAAAGCTAACATACAGATCCATTTTCTTGTCAGCCAGATGGATGACTGTAGCCGTGCTTTCAGGGGTAGAGCTTTTTTGTAATAATTCCACCACGACAGCGACATCGCCTGCCAGCGCGTAAGTCATACGGTTGGTTACAGTGTACCAATGACGGTCAAAGAAAACAAAAGTCGCGGCCGCTAGTGTCAGCAATGTTGGCACGACGATGATCAAAAGCGTGCGGCCAAAAAGGCTGCGTGGCAACATTCTTTTAAAGCGTAGAGCCAGTGGAATTTTACGGTTCGGGTTTGGTGCAGACGCAGTATTCATTAATCGATATCCGGCATGAGCATATAACCTTCGCCGCGCACTGTTATCAGATATCGCGGATTTTTGACATCGTCTTCGATCTTTCGGCGTAGGCGTGTGACTTGCACATCGATGGTGCGATCATTGACAATGCCTTTGCTGCGTTCGGCTAATATGTCACGACTAAGGGTCACGCCGGGCTCAGCCGCCAGAACGCGCATCAGGCTGGCTTCCATATCCGTCAGACGAATAACTTCATCGCCGTTGCGTAGTTCATCGCGTTGCGCATTATATTGCCATTTACCCAGTTTCAATTCTGGCATCGTAGTGGCAGGTTTTGGTACGCGACGAAGGATTGCATTGATACGGAGTAGCAGTTCACGTGGTTCAAAAGGCTTCAGTAAATAATCATCGGCTCCTACCTCAAAGCCTTCGATCCGGTCACCGGCTTCGCCTCTAGCGGTCAAAAGCAGAATAGGTAATTGCTTAAATGACGATTTAACGGCGTCGCGTAAGGATTTAGTCAGCTCAATGCCAGTTTCACCCGGCATCATGATGTCTAGCACCATAAGGTCATAACTCAGGCTTTGCAGTTTTGCGCGCGCATCGGCGGCGTTGGGTGCTGTGGTTACGATAAACCCCTGCTCCGCCAGGTAGCGGCGCAAAAGACCGCGCAAGCGGTCATCGTCGTCAACGACAAGGATGTGCGGTTTAAGTGCTGGCGATACGGATAAATTCATCAGAATAGAAGTATCAGGGAAAAAGGCCGAGGCCAAGCCCCGACGCATTAACTTAAATATAGCCCACTAATACTATTTTTTAAGCGCCGTCGGTGGAGTGGATCAATTTAACAAAGGCGTAATTATTTGCCTGACCTGCGTGAGTTCGGATTGTATGGCGTTCAGCATTTTTTCTTTTTCCTGTTTGGTGGCGCGATAATCTTCTTGGGCTTTTTTGGATAGTTCGCCGAGTAATATTGCACCTAGATTTAGGCATATACCCTTTAGTGCGTGTGCCTGATGTTTCCAGTCTTCCTCATCGTCCATATCATACGCTGCGACGAGGTTTGAGATGCATTCTGCAGAAGAACCCAAGAATGCCAGAAATAGTTCTTTTTCAAGCTCTTGATCACCGTCCGTAATAAGGCGCAGATTTTCAAAATCAATTGTCTTAGACACGTGCCACCCCTTTGCCGCGACCTTTTAACGTCGCAGTGTATTTATCGATGCAATCGAGAATTTGTTTTTTGTTGTATGGTTTGGCGATAAAGCCGTCGACATTGTTTTGACGTGCAACGCCAAGCTCCTCTTCGAAATTATTTGCTGTGACAATGACTACTTGGCTTATAGGATCCAGTTCCTTAATAGCGCGAGCGAGAGCGTGTCCGCTCCCGTCAGCCAGCCCTAAATCTGCAAAGACGATATCATGCGCTTTTTTGAGGTAGGCCTTCCATCCTTCATGTATGCCTGTTACGGCATCAATAACGGGTGCGTCCTGCCCATTGCTTCGTGAACTGCGAATGATTTCGCATAACAACTTCTGTGAAAAGATCTGGTCTTCAACAACTAATATTTGTAGTTGCTTGCGGTAGGGTTTTTCTGCTCGTGTCTCATTAAACCGCTCACGTTGAGCGCCTGTGCAAACGAGCGCCTGAGGATTGCTGTAGGCACCCATATCATCGTCGTCATCACTGTCATCTTCTCCGAACGGATCTGCCGCTACCGCTTGTTTCGTTTTATTCGCCCCGAAACCGGCAAGGCCTCCTTCTTCTCTAATATTTAGCTTTAGTTCGTCGCTATTGATGTGCGGGTCTATGTATGAAATGAAGGCAGTAGAATCCGCAGCTATCCCAGGCTGAGTTAAAACGGAACCCACAAAATTGCGCAACTGCTTGTAGATTTTTTTCTGATCGCCGTTCCACATAATGTAAATTCTTCGCGATCCGATGAAAAAAACATTTGCGGCATCTACATCTTGAAGGGCCGAGCGTAGAGTTAATAAAAAGGCTTCATTAGTCATAGGGCGAAGATATTCGCGTTTAACGCAAGCTATCCCCCAAAGAGATTCTGAATCACGCTGCGCGATATCGATTAGATTAAGCATGGGTGGAACCGTGCTGTATTCTATTAGTTCAGCAACCATGATGAAAAAAACTCAGTTTTGTTGTGCAGCTATTTTTATATTGTCATGAGAGAATAATAGAAAATCTATTGCCAACAAATTAAATAGGGGAACGTATTTGTATTCTGCATACGCGCGAATGTCGTAACAATTTGTTTATGCTCATCACTATACAAATCAATAGCGCGACATAATTGCGCGCGGTTGATGTGTATCAAGTAGCGCAAATCAGAACTAAAAACTGGATGTGTAAATGGTTGATGGTTTTTTTCTCAATACGCCCCCGCTCATGCCTGTAGAAACGGGTCAGTACAATTATGTTCTCGTTGTCGTTTCATATTTGATTGCCTCACTTGGATCTTATGCGGCTCTAAAATTGATAAATTATATGAAACAGGCGAAGACGCAGATTTTGCGTCGCTTGATCCATATCAGCAGCGCGTTGGCTTTAGGCAGTGGCATATGGTCTATGCACTTTGTTGGTATGCTGGCTTACAAAATGAACATGGTGATTGAATACGATCCGTTTCTGACAGTTTTATCGATGTTCATCGCTGCAGTTCTATCTTATTTCGCGCTAGGAGTGGCTCAGTCAAAAAAATTCTTATTTGTTAATTTAACCATTGGCGCGATTTTGTTGGGTATTGCTATTTGCCTGATGCATTACATCGGAATGGCTGCGATGCAGATGGATGCGCATCTTCTTTATAAGCCAGATCTTTTCTTCGCATCCGTTTTTGTCGCCATCGTCGCCTCCGTGGCGGCCATGGGCATCATCTTTTATTTGGGGCACTACAAAATTGAGCATTTACATATTTGGAAAGCGACGGCGGCTCTCATAATGGGGGCGGCTATTTGCGGTATGCACTATATCGGGATGGCAGCCGCCGTTTTTATACCATTTGCGAATTGCCGTCATGATTACAATCAGGATGCATCCGTTCTGGCAATGGTAGTTACTGCGGTAACAGGCATTATTTTTGGCCTTGCATTTGTGGTGAGCGTTTTTGCGCGTGAACAAATTGTGGGAAAAAAGGAAATTGCCTTCCCTGTCCAGTTGCTCGCTATTTCACTTTGTCTCACGTTGTGCGCGACTTTGTGGACTGCTGGAAGCGGATTTTACGCCGACTATATTCTTCGGCATAATATTCACGAAGATATTGCAATTGACGGAATAACAAACCGTATAGCCTATTATGATGCTCTGTTAACGCGAGCGACGCAGGATATCATTGTTACCGATGACCTTGCTCAGCACGGTATTTATAAAGAGGCCGTGGCTCAGCTTGACAAGGCCATTGATGAATTAAAGGCAAAATTCCCTTATGGATCCGTAAGGGAGCAAGTGGAAAGTTTGGACAAGGCCACCGATGTTGTTGAAGGCACCGAGGGCATAAGTTTCTCCATGATAGCCGAAGGTAAGTTTGAAGACGCGCGTCATACCTTGCAAAGCGAAAATTACAAGACGCAGAGAATGGTCTCGGCGATTACACTGCACGAATTGGTTGAAGACACCAACAGGCTGCTTGCTCATGACGCGAAGGCTTTCGGACGCGATATTTCTTACACTCTTTGCCTGGAAATCCTGGTTCTTATTTTTCTTCCCATAGTTTGGTATTTTTCGTTCCGCAGTCTTGCTCACTGGCGCCGCGAATTGGAAACGGCCAAGAACAATCTGCAGCAACGTGAATTACAATCGCAACGTTTTATTGGCGAGATGGAGGTGTCGCAAACAGCCGCGATGAAGGCGCAGGCTGCCGCTGAACGCGCCAACGCAGCCAAGAGCGATTTCCTTGCCAATATGAGTCACGAAATTCGCACACCCATGAACGGTCTTCTTGGCATGACGCGTCTTTTGCTGGGGACCGAATTGAGTTCTGAGCAACGTAATTGGGCGGAAATTGTCTATAACTCCGGTGAGAATTTACTTAGCATCATTAATGATATTCTGGATTTCTCAAAAATTGAGGCAGGGCGCCTTACGCTCGATTCTAAATTATTCGATCTTAACGCCGCCATTGCGGATGTAGCCGATATGGTCGTCTTGAGAGCGCAGGATAAAAATATTGAGCTTGTTGTGAAGTTTGCACCAGCAACACCGCGTTTTCTTGTCGGAGATGTCGGTCGCGTAAAGCAGATTATTCTAAATTTGGTCGGCAACGCGATCAAATTTACATCCAAAGGTTACGTGCTGATTAATGTCAGTGGTGAAATTGTTGGCGACGGACAGTCTAATATTCACATAAAGATCGAAGACACTGGCATGGGGATCGCCAAGGACAAGTTGAAATACATTTTTGAGAAATTCTCCCAAGTCGATGAAGCTACAACACGCAAAGCTTCGGGCACTGGCCTGGGGTTAGCCATTAGTCAAAAACTTATATACATGATGGGTGGTGAAATCTCTGTAGATAGTATCGAAAATGAAGGTTCCATCTTTTCTTTTGACCTTCGGTTGCCGCGCGCTGAACGTGAACCAGTTACGCAAATCCCTACTTGCCGGTTGAAGGGTCTGCGGGTTCTAACGTTATGTGATAGCGAGATGGAGCGCAAATTCCTGCATACTTATCTTGAGGCCTGGCAGATGGAGAAAGGGTCCTGCAAGTCGTTGAATGATCTGTTGCCGCAATTGCAAGAGGCCAACGCACGCGACGAACCCTATCAATTTGTTTTTATTGATCACCGTAGCAGTGTGCTGAAAGTGTCAGAAGCAATCCGACATATACGGGAAGTCCCAGAATTTAAAAATGTGATTTTCATCATAGGTGCGATATTTGGGTCGGCCATGGCGACGCAGGCCTTAACCGATCCTGAAGTCGGAGCCTTGTTAAACAAGCCGCTCTTCCCTGATCAACTGCAGGATACATTAAAAATTCTTTGGGACGCGCAGACGAATGAGAGAAAACAAAGCGTTGTTACGCGTGGCATCGTGACCTTGTTGCGCACCAATGAGGCCGACAGGCGCGAGCAAAATTCATCCTTCCACGGAACGCGCGTCCTTGTTGTTGAAGATATGCACGTCAATCAGATTTTGATGGCCAAGATTTTGGAAAAACTGGGGTGCAATGTCGATACAGCTACAAATGGGCTGAAGGCGATTGCCAAACTCGAAGAAGCCGATTTCGATATCGTTTTTATGGATTGCCAAATGCCGGAGATGGATGGTTTTCAGGCCACCCGCAATATTCGTCAGAGCGAGTTGGTGACCAATAAGCATACGACAATTATAGCTTTAACGGCGGATGCTATGACTGGCGACCGTGAAAAATGCCTGAACGCGGGCATGGATGATTATCTGAACAAGCCGTTCAAGCCGGAGCAGATATCTGACATGCTGAGAAAATGGGTAACGAAAATCTAGAAAGATTGGGGCAAGCTATTTTTTGCGGGCTTTGCGTTCAGTAAAGGACTTGGTAACGGGCCCTGCAATGCCAACTGCAATTCCGGCCAATACGAAAACCATTCCTGCAGGCATGGAGCCCATCGTCATTGTGATGAGGCCCGCGCCGATAGCCGTTGCGGATGATACGGGGTATATTTCAGAATAAATATCCATCCGTTTGGCGGCAGGCTTCATGACTATGTCCCGGTTAAAAACGCGATAGACACAATTTTGCCTGTTTGTTGTGAAAAATTCCTTAAAATGTCTTGGGATTTCTAACTTATTGAAATATTAGGCGAATGATCCAAGAATTGAGATGGCGTTCTTCTTGTTCTCGTCCGGACCGGCTAAGGAAGTTTTAGCCGTCTGCGCATTCGTATTCATTTGCGCCAGTATCATCGTTGCCATCAGGGAGGACGATGTATTGGCCTTAATTCCACTCATCACAGCCGATGTGTAATTTGCTGATGATGTATCGTCAGGAGATGCGGCGCTAGCCAACGTATAGTTCGATGTCGCGGTAGATTGATATTTTGTGGCTAATGTGGCCGCTTTTGCTGTCGCTGCCGACGTATCCGCAACCTGAATAGTGGCGCTTGGGCCATCAAATTTCTGAGCGAAATGGGCATATATCTGTTTCAGACTGCGTGGCTCACCGCTGGCAGAATAGAATACGGATGGGTTCGAAGCTGCAGCATCCGGTAAAACCGTCGCAGCCTTGGCATTCGGATTAGCCTTCATTTCATTGAGAAAATCGCTTGCCCCACCTGCTCCCAGGAAATGCGCCAGATACAAATCCGTAGCGCCGATCTTGCCGCCGACATTGGCTTTCAGCGAGCCCATATTTTCTTTGTCTAACTCGCCTGCCATTTCGGCGGAGATTTGTGGATCTTTACGCAGGTTCAGGATCGCTTGACGCCATGTTGGGTCGCTGACATGCGCGACGCCATTATTATCGGTTTTAATATGATCGGTATAGCTGCCGAGGCCGTACTGAGCGCCGTGATCCTTCAGCGTGCGCAGCCATGTCTGATTCGTGAACTGGAACAGGCCTGTGGCGCTGCTGGTGGTTGCCTTGGCATTTGGGTCAAAACCGCTTTCCTGTGACGCTTTATGCATCAGATAGGAAAAATCTACCCCTGTTTTGGTAGCAGCCGTCTTGATCGCCTGCGATATGCGTTGCGGCAGACCAGATATATCCACTTGATTTATAAGTGAATTTACCGAATGCGATGATGTTGCGGCATCAATCAAGAGTTTAATCCCCGTTCAACTGTTCATTATCCCCACCCCCTAATAAGCAATGCACGTGCCAAACTCTTGTTTAGGATTTTTAAACGGAATCCGTCGACTGTGGCCCTATGATTCCTTATGCGCCTCCCATTGCTGATATTCGCTTCCTGCTGACCCGCCTGATAGGGCTGGAGGCGTTATCCGCCATGCCGGGTTATGAGGCCATTGGCGACGATGTTGTCGAGGCTGTGCTGGACGAAACGGCTAAAATCGCCTCTGAGATTTTCGCGCCGCTTAATGATGTTGGCGATAAAACCGGTGCCAAATTTGTAAATGGCGTCGTGACCATGCCACCGGGTTTTAAGGATGCCTATCAGGCTTTCGTTGATGGTGGCTGGAATGGTTTGTCGGTTGAGGCAGAACTGGGTGGTCAAGGCCTGCCCTGGTCCCTGTCGATGCCGGTGCAGGAAATGTTGCAATCCGCCAATCTCGGGCTGGCGCTATGCACGCTGCTTAATCAGGGCGCGGTCGATCTGCTGGCCGTTCATGGCAGCGAGCAGCTGAAAAATACCTATCTGCCGAAAATGGTCAGCGGTGAATGGACCGGCACAATGAATTTAACGGAATCGCAAGCAGGTTCCGATGTCGGCGCTGTACGCTGTAAAGCTGAAAAAGACGGCGATCATTACCGCATCACTGGCCAGAAAATATTTATCAGCTACGGTGATCACGATCTCACCGAGAATATTATTCATCTGGTGCTGGCGCGTTTGCCGGATGCACCGGAAGGCACAAAGGGTCTGTCTCTCTTTCTTGTGCCGAAAATTCTGGTGAAGGCAGATGGCTCGCTTGGCGAAACGAATGATGTTCGCATTGTCTCTATCGAACATAAACTGGGTCAGCATGCCAGCCCGACTTGCATTATGGCATATGGTGACAACGGTGGTGCTGTTGGCTATTTGGTCGGTGTCGAAAATGGAGGCATCAACGCTATGTTCACGATGATGAACAATGCGCGCATTGGTGTTGGCATTCAGGGTTTGGCACTCGTGGAACGCAGCTATCAGCAAGCGCGCGATTACGCAAAAACGCGAGTGCAGAGCCGTGACCTGACACACCCGAAAGAACCGCCAGTTACCATTATTCATCATCCAGATGTGCGGCGTATGTTACTGTGGATCAAGTCGCATGCGGAAGCTGCGCGGGCGCTGGCTTATAGCTGCGCCTATGCCGTTGATCTCAGTAAACGCGGCGATGACAAGCAGAAGAAATGGGGATTGGCTCGTGTTGATATCCTGACGCCTATCGTTAAAGCCTGGCTAACGGATCTGAGTAACGAAGCCACATCCGTTGCGGTACAGGTTTTCGGTGGCATGGGTTATATCGAAGAAACCGGCGTTGCCCAGCATATGCGTGACGCGCGCGTGCTGGCGATCTATGAAGGCACAAACGGTATTCAGGCGAATGATTTGGTGTTTCGCAAAATGGCGCGTGATGAT
>Ga0206916_1118_pt1 | contig 13925 bp, 32 predicted proteins | sample Alteio_BWOrgHeat_71_FD_152957 | JGI IMG/M metagenome (GOLD analysis project Ga0206916, IMG submission 152957) | Enriched cells from forest soil in Barre Woods Harvard Forest LTER site, Petersham, Massachusetts, United States -... | ecosystem: Environmental > Terrestrial > Soil > Temperate forest >... | reverse complement strand
AGGCGACACCGATGACAATGGCTTCCGGCTTCAGCAACAGCAGAATCCCAAAGCCGAGCAACAACAAGAGAGCCAAAAGAATAAGAGCCTGCCAGGGCTTGATCTCGCCACTCGCCAGCGGCCTGTTCGCCGTGCGCTCCACCTTGCGATCAAGCTCGCGGTCATAGAGATCATTTACAATGCAACCGGCGCTACGCATAACCACAGAACCGACTGCGAATAAAAGCATCAGCCACAAATCCGGCATATGCGGGCTTGCCATCGCCACACCCCACCAGCACGGCAAAAGTAGGAGCCAAGTGCCTATTGGCCGGTCAAGCCGCATTAACCGCGCATAGGGACGCGCCATAGAAGGCAAATACCGGGAAACCCAGTCATATTGGGGGATATCGGTGAACATATAGTCGAATTGATTTGGGTTAAGGAGACTTGCCCTTTGACGTACTACCTTTTCGCCTTGACCTCTACCACATCCATCCACTACAACAATCTATATTGAGAATAGTTCTTAATTGCACATCTAATGGGGATGATATGTTCGCCGCCGCATTGATCGTTTATCGCGAAGTCCTGGAAGCCGCACTGATTGTCACCATTATTTTGGCGGCAACACGCAGTGTGCCTACTCGTGGGCGTTGGATTTCATTGGGAGTTTTTGGTGGTGTCGTTGGCGCATGCATAGTCGCATCTCTGACAAATTACTTTTCATCTCTGTTCAAGGGCGTAGGCCAGGAAATCGTCAATGCCAGTATCCTGTCGCTCGCCGTACTGCTTATCGGCTGGCATGTCATCTGGATGAATAGTCACGGTCGCAAGCTAGCCGCTGAAATACGCGCTGTTGGCCACAGCGTGAGCGAAGGACAACGGCACCTGTCTGTTTTAGCCGTGGTCGTGGGTCTAGCCGTCATGCGCGAGGGATCGGAAGTCGTTCTGATATTACAAGGATTGTGGTCGAGCGGTGAAACCATGACCATGCTCGGCGGCGCAAGCCTCGGCTTGATCGCGGGAATTATAACCGGCGCACTTATGTATGCGGGTTTCGTTGCTTTCTCGATGCAGAAAGTTTTTGCGCTGACCAACGGCTTTCTGACTTTGATTGCGGCAGGTATGGCCGCGCGAGCTGCCAATTTTCTGACTCAGGCGGATTTACTGCCGTCGCTTGGAAACAATCTATGGGATACCAGCTCTATCCTGCCGGAGAAAAGCCTGATTGGACAGCTTTTGTCGGCGCTGATCGGTTATATCGCTAGCCCCAATGGCATCGAAGTTTTATTTTACGGCGTTACAGTTGTGGCCATCATCATGCTGACAAAAGCTGCAGATGAACGACGCGGCATGGGCCGGGCTTAATGCTTCGCGCTTTCGCCTTCGCTTTGGGGCATGGAAGCCATTTCCAGTAGCGCCATCAGCATATCGGCACGCTTGGTTAAATCTGGGGCTTCCAGCAAAGCCTGTTTTTCATTCGGCGCCAACGGACAAATCATAACCAGCGACGAAACCAGCAAATCATTCGGCGTATTTTGCACGGCGTTCCAGTCGGCGGCTATGCCCTGCAATTTAAAATAATGCTGCAGTATAGCGGCGAGGCGCTTGCGGTCGATATCGGCGTCCTCCGGCTCCGCTGTGTCAGTGCCAAATTTCAGCCAGTCCGCCTTTACGCGGCGATAGGGCGTTTCCAGCGGTAATTCTTCCGTCACCGCAAAACGGCAAATACCTGTCAGGCCAATCAGGAAACGGCCATCTTCTGTTTCCGTGAAAGAAGTGATGCGCCCCGCGCAACCGACATTGAAAATGGGCGGCGTGGTTCCTTCCTGATTTTCCGGCGCGTTGGGCTGGATCATGCCGATGATACGCCCCTGTCCCAATACATCCTCGATCATCGCCAGGTAGCGCGGCTCGAATATATTCAGTGGCAGCCGCGCACGCGGCAACAGCACAGCACCCGCCAAAGGAAAAATCGGCAGAATATCCGGTAGTATCAGCGGCGCTGTCGCCGTGGCGGACAAATTGCTCATGAAAACAGAATAGATGATAGGCGTTTACGGGCAGACATAGTCAGCGGGTCCATCATGCCGAAGGCTTCGAAGAATTTGACCAGTTGCTTTCGCGCTGCGTCTTCGTTCCAGCTACGGTTGCGGCGAATGATTTCCAGCAATTCATCAACGGCCTGTTCTTTTTGGCTTGCTGCATAATGCGCCATCGCCAGATCAAACCTGATTTGATGATCCTGCGGATTTTGCTGCAATTTATTTTGCAGCTCAGTTACCGATCCGCTCTGTCCCGCTTGTTCAGCTAGTTCCAGAGCGGTGCGAATGGGGTCTAATGCCTTGTCCTTCGCCATTTCGGGCGGCGCATTGGCTAGCATCTCCTTGGCCTCATCCATCATGCCTTGCGATGTGAGGCAACGCAGGAAACCGGCATAGGCCGTAACATTGGTCGGCTCCATGTCCAGAATATCGGCATAAATAGACTGCGCCGTTGCGATATCATTCGCGGCCATAAAATCTGCCGCCTGTTTAAGCGCTGTCGTCAGGCCGTCACCGGGCGTTGTAACCCCCGTAGTCTTGACCAGTTTTTCCAGCCAGCTTTTGACCTGTGCTTCGGTTTGAGCGCCCATGAACCCGTCAACCGGACGACCTTTGAAGAAAGCAAATACGGCGGGAATGGATTGCACACCCATCTGCTGTGCGATATCCGGGTTTTGGTCGATATCGATTTTCGCCAGATGCATGGCCCCCTTGTAAGAGAGCACCAGTTTTTCCAAAACAGGGGTCAGTTGCTTACATGGCCCGCACCACGGCGCCCAGAAATCGACTACGACGATATGTTGTTTCGACGCCTCGATAACATCGACCATAAAATTCGCCAGCGCGACGTCTTTGATAACGTCCGGGGCTGCCGGGGCAGGTTCCTGCGGAGAAAGCGAAAAAGTCATATAAAACCTGAGGCCTGTTTAAGTTATGCCTAAAGACATAAGCCGTTTTCCATAAATCGCAAGATATTGCAGCTAAGTAATTGACATTTTCACCAAATAAACCTTAACCTGTTTTTAGGAGTAAATAACCACAATGCATTTCTGTTGCTGAACTTGCTTTTAAGTTTCTGACGGGCATCCGCCTGTCGGACGTTATTTGTTCAGCTTTTCAGAGATGCCTTTATGCCCGACTCCCCTTCCCCGCATATAACGCCTGCCCCCGGTATCACGACATCCGTGCTCGACCTCATCGGCAATACGCCGATGCTACAGGTGCGGAAATTCGATACAGGGCTGTGCAACCTCTATCTGAAGCTGGAGAACCAGAATCCGGGCGGATCGATCAAGGACCGCATGGCCCTGAATATGGTAGAAGCGGCGGAGCGCGACGGCAAACTGAAACCCGGCGGCACAATTATTGAGGCCACTGCCGGCAATACCGGGCTTTCGCTTGCCCTCATTGCGCAGCAAAAAGGCTACCGGCTGATTTTGGTTATTCCCGACAAAATGAGTCAGGAGAAAATTTTTCATCTACGCGCGATGGGTGTCGAAGTTATAATAACACCTTCTAACGTCACCTATGACCATCCTGATTATTATCAAAATAAAGCCCGCAGTTTAGCTGCAAGTATGGCCGGTGCTTTTTATATCGATCAGTTCAATAATCCCGCCAATGCCGAGGCGCATGAACGCACTACTGGGCCAGAAATCTGGGAACAGATGGAGCATAAAGTCGATGCCGTGATCTGCGGCTCCGGCTCTGCAGGCACAATTCTTGGTCTTGGACGTTTTTTTCGTGCGCGTTCGCCCGACACGGAAATTATTCTGGCGGACCCGAAAGGATCTGTCCTCGGCCCCTATGTCCAAACTGGCGTACAGCCAAAAGCAGGAAGCTGGCTGATCGAAGGTATCGGCAAGGAATTTGTCTCGCCCAACCTTGATTTGTCGCTCATCAGTCAGGCCATCATCGTCGACGATATCGAGAGCATACGCACCGTGCGCGAGCTGTTACTGAAAGAAGGCGTCCTTGGCGGGTCATCCACCGGCACCCTGCTCGCCGCCGCACTGCGTTATTGTAGACAGCAAAAAACGCCAAAGCGCGTCGTCACCTTCGTGTGCGATAGCGGCAGTAAATATTTGTCGAAAATCTTCAATCCCAAATGGTTGAAAGACAACGGCATCCCCAATTAATTCGAACACCACATTCATAGGAACGAATATGACATCTGATATCAACAAAACCCAAGCTTTCAATACACTGGCCATTCACGGCGGGCAGCATCCCGATCCCTCAACAGGCGCAGTTATTACACCTATTTATGCGACATCGACTTTTGTGCAGGAAGCGCCCGGCATACACAAAGGCCTCGATTACGGCCGCAGTCACAATCCTACGCGTTTTGCATTTGAACGCGCCGTAGCGGCACTTGAAAATGCCAAGGCAGGCTTTGCTTTTGCCTCGGGTCTTGCAGCGATCAGCACGGTTTTGGAGCATCTTGAACATAACGCGCACATCATTTCGTCCGACGATATCTACGGTGGCACCTATCGTCTGTTCGAACGTATTCGCAAACATTCCACAGGGCTGGATGTCAGTTATATCGACCTCAGCAATCCAGAGAATCTGATAGCTGCAATAAAGCCCAATACCCGCATGGTCTGGATTGAAACCCCCAGCAATCCTTTATTGAAACTTATCGATATTGCCGCCGTTGCCAAGATAGCTAAAGCGCGTGGTTTGATAACCGTCGTCGATAATACCTTTGCGTCGCCCTGGATTCAGCGCCCGCTGGATCTTGGCGCAGATATCGTCATTCACTCCGCAACAAAATATCTGAACGGTCACTCGGATGTTATCGGCGGCGCCGCCGTTGCCAGCAGAGATGATCTGGTTCAATGGCTCGCCCTTGCACAGAATGCCATAGGCTCCATCGCTGGGCCATTTGATAGCTTCCTTATGCATCGCGGCGTCAAGACACTTGGCCTGCGCATGCAACGCCACAGCGAAAATGCGGTCGAGCTAGCACACTGGCTTGAAAAGCATCCCGCCATTGAGAAAGTTTATTATCCGGGCCTGGCGAGTCATCCCCAGCATGAACTAGCCCAACGTCAAATGCATAATGGCTTTGGCGGCATGATATCTATTGTCGTCAAAGGGGGGTTACCGCGCGCGACAACCTTCTTAAAATCCGTCCGGATTTTCGCACTTGCCGAAAGTCTTGGCGGAATTGAGAGCCTGATTGAACACCCCGCAATCATGACTCACGCCACAATTCCCGAGCAGCACCGCAAGAAGATGGGTATTGATGACGGGCTGGTGCGGCTGTCGGTTGGCATTGAGGATGTCGGTGATTTGCGCGCCGATCTGGAGCAGGCCCTCGGCTAAACCGCAGTCAGAAGCAGTAAAAACAGCTCTTTCTGCCATTTGCGTAAAGCTCTTGCAAACAGCGGCGGGGAATGTATTATCGCGCCCTGTTTCCGGTTTGGTAACCGCCGCCGGAAATATTGCCTAAAGGATGCGGGTGTAGCTCAGCGGTAGAGCACGACCTTGCCAAGGTCGGGGTCGCGAGTTCGATCCTCGTCGCCCGCTCCAATTTTCTTTTCATTTCAAAGACTTAATCTTGAGCAAATTTCTCATTGCTTTAGAATATATCCCGATTCGTCCGAGTCGATGACAATGCGAAGTGGGAGAATCGGTGGGAGAACCGAATCATGACCCGCCTATTCCCCATCCTCCACCTCATAGCCTTCCTCTCCTGCTGTATAATAGCCGTAGCCTTAACAGACATACATGGGCATGCAAAGATAGGTGGGTTTACTATAGCTTTTAATGAAAGCCAGCAGGAGACATTAGCTTTGGCTATTCCAGTAACTGCTTTAATGGAGGTGAAGAAGTGATAAAAACCAACTTCCATGAGATAGACGCGATTGCAGAAGTTATCCACGATGCAAAAATTCGTTCCTGTTATTTTAAAGTGCAATGGGACCGTCAGAGAGCAAAAGAGCCTTGGGGTGAAGATAGGCACGCCGGAACACCTAATCAGCCTTGGCATGATATAGCAACGGATCAGGCTAAAGCAGTATTGGAGTATTTAAATGCCAAAAACTGAAACCACGAAGCCAGAAGATAGGATTTATCTTGCAGCTAAAGCTGAAAAGTTAGCTATAGCTCTAGATCACTTGCTTGGATGTAGGCTGACAAAACATGGGCTTGAAACAACTCCGGATATTTTGGCTGAGGCTGGTCACGCCCTTGCTGTTTGGAAAGGTCAATATGACTAAAAAACTTTGTTCATGCTGTAAAATAAGAGAAGCCAAGACTGGAATAGCTCTAATTCCATTCGCTATGTTTTGTTATGAATGTGCAACAGAAATTTTAAAGAAATGACTCAAACGACAGAAATTTCTGATTATATGGATAAGGTTTTTAACGATATGTATGTATCAGAACCACCTCACTACATAATTCTTCTTGAGGATTTAGAAGTTGAAGGAATGGTTCTTAAGGCTGGGACTTACATCAACGGAGTACGACAAGATGAGTGAATGGGACTTCGATACACTTTCAGCCTTAATAGGAAGCGTTTCTGCTTTGGCTATTTATTTTCTTATATGGGGATTTCCATGACTCAAACGACGACTGATGAATGCCTCAAATGGCTTAATATGGAAGCTGTCGATGCACATAATAGATCTGGGGCTGAAGGTCGTATTGGTGATTATGCAAGATTTGAACACAGACTGATCTCGACTATCCGCACCCAGCTTCAGTGGTTGAAAGATTTTGATCAGACTGGAAATTTTGATCTATTGCGTAAACGCATAAGAGGAGAAGATATATGACTCAAATCACGAAACGATTTGTCTTAAATGATAAGGGAGTAGCTATGTCAGTCGAGCACATTCCAGATGATCTGCTAGGAATTAAAGCTGAATATGAACGCATCACAGGCAAGAAATGGGAAGATCAATTCATCACGAAAGTTGAAGTTTCGGAAGATGCATACGGTCTCGTCGTTGAGCTAACTCGTGTGCGAGACGCCTTAATGTGTCTACAACAGACTTGGGGTGATGACGATAAGGTAAAACAAGCTAAAAAATTGCTATTCGCTAGAGAGGATGAGCTATGCCGAAAAATGAGTCTGTAACCACGCCAAAACCAGTTCCAAAAACTTTCAGGCAATGGCTTGAAAGTGAGATTGAATATTTGTCTGAAATAAAACTCACCGAACACGGCGAGGGAAGTCTAGCTACAGCGAAAAGGGCGCTTAAGGAATATGACGAAAGAATCTAAAACCACGCCATCTTTCTGGAACAGGCCAGCAACAAACGGAACGGTTATAGTGGCTATTTTTAGCGCTATTATCGGAATTTTACTGGTTAGATTGACACATTTTTTATTTCCTTAGTAATAGCGTTTCCCCAATCAATTACATGCATAGCCATAATAGTTTTCTCACGGCTTCCTTTGGGTAGCATCCATAGACAAAAGCTAAAGCACCACCCGAATACCAATTCGGCTATATAACAACGCCATTGATAAATGGGATTAAGTTTCGTCGTTTGTGGATCAGACATTTTTAATCACCTTTGCGAACTCAACGAGAGCCGGATAGACGTTATGGACGTTTTGTCCGCCACCGATCTGAATGCCAAGCTTCCATGTGGCTTCCTCGAAAGGCGTGATGGTCTCACCTTTTTTATTAGCTTCTAGGACTTCGTAAAAAGAGCGATAAGTCGTGGTTTTAGATTCATTCATGTTTGCTCCTATATGCCTTGACATTCTTTTGACCAGGCGCACAGCGTTTTCTTTTTAATGGTGTCCATGTTGGCAGCTCACTGACAATTTCTTTCACCATAACCTTCACAGCGCGATCACCTTTGGCTTGGCAATATGCCCATGTTTTGCCGAGTGCTTTCAGATGAAAGCCTATAGCCTCATGCCGCTTCTGCCAGGTACCAACATAAAAGCCATACTCATTTTTAATGGCCCAAAACTCGCCAACTGCTGCTGCGCCGGGTTTAATATTTTTCGTGGTTTGAGTCATTTCGCGTACCCCTCGATAAATCCGGCCTTATGTCCGTCACGATATGCTTCTTCCAAAGCTTCGCTGATGATCTCGGCGGTTTTCTTACAAGCGGCATCGCTATAAACCGTCAGACCATAAATCCGGTGGATCGCTTCTGCCAGTTCCTGTTTTTTCGTCGTTTGAGTCATAATATGCCTCGCTCATGAAGTTGAGGAATCATAAGTCCTTCAAGAAATGCGGATATGGCTTTTTCGAAAGCGTCGGCTATTTGGCATTCATGGCTATCTAGCTTGGAACCACCAACAACAAAAAGTGGCCCCTTAACATCTATAGTTATAGTCGCCAAATTTTCGGCTAATTCTCTTACTTTCGTCGTTTGAGTCATTTTGCGCCCTCCTTAAGAATTAAAATGCGCTCCGATATTATATCTGCAAGGATTTGTTGCTTAGCATTTTCGCCAATGCCTTTTCTTGCAATATACGCAGCTTGATCTAAAGCGTCATTGCGAACTTGTTCCAATGCATTAGAGAGAAATATCTTCAACTTCTCGACCCTAATTACATTGGATGATGCGTACCATTCCTCGATAACATCATCGGCTTTCTTGTGCATGTCTGTGGTTACTGGTTTATCGACCATGCGTCTACCCTCTCAATCTGAACTGAAATGTCTCTCGCAGTTTTGTTCTTACCAATCCAACGTAGCGCGGCAGGGAAGGTTTTAAAGGTTGTCTCATACATCGATGCGGCACCAGACATACAAACGCGCCAAGCGAATTTAGGAAGCTCTATTTTCTTTCTTTTCGTCGTTTGAGTCATTTCATTGCCTCTATTGCTGCCTTGGCTTCGTCTAGCCAGCAGTCTTTAAGATAATAGGAATAATCTTCACGGCCTTGGGTGTTTCCTGCTGGACGCTCAACTTTATCCCATCGCACCCCGGCTATCGCCATAGCAACTTTTTCTATCTGTTCTTTCGTGGTTTTAGATTTAGCTAATTCGCTAACAGATGGACCCAGAGCACAGCCATTATCTTCTGGCCTAGCTATATCAGCATGTATTTCTGTCTTTTCAGTTTTTGACATCGTGCAATCCTTTTGCGTAAGCTGCTTTCAAGGCGTTCTGAATTAGATTGACCTGTCCTCCGCAAAGAGCGGCCCATTTATAAGGGTCAATGTCAAAAATTTTATAGAACGAAACAGCCAAATCAAATGCTTGGTTTTCAAATGGCTCTGATGGCTTAAGGTCTGTCGTTTGAGTCATTGGCTGTCACTCCATTGTTGCTTAAGCTTTTCCATTTCTTCTTTCGAAGGTCGGCTGTCGCCCCATATAGATACGCCCATGTAACGGACATATTCTTCGAATGTTTTAAAATCTTTCATCGTTTTGAGAGTCGTTTGAGTCATGGTTTCCTCTTTTGTGCTGGTGTTTTATTCAATCTTCCGCGTCCAATACCGCCTTGTCCTAAGCCCACAGGAAGCTGTAACTTGCGCCCGTCGGCCCACATCTGTTGACGGCGTATAATCGTTATCTTGGCACACCCAAGCAGCTTAGCCGCCCCGCTGATGGTCTTGGCCTCTTTTAAAGCATCTCTGATCTGCTTGTCGCTATGTTTAGCTGGCTGTCCTCCGACTATGCCGCGCTCTCTAGCTCTGTCGAGGCCATGCTTAGTACGCTCCCAATTCCACTCGCGCTCCCATTGTGCCAACGCGCCGAGAATGTGAAATATCATCCGGCCCGAAGCATTTGTGGTGTCTATGTCTTGCTGAATGACCTTTAGTCGTACGCCCTTTTGGTAAAGTTGTTTTTCGACTTCAATTAAATCACCAAGATTACGGCCCAAGCGATCAAGCGAATATATTACCAATAGGTCGCCCTTTTGCAGGTCTCGAAAACACGCCTTCCAAGCAACTCGGTCGAGCGTCTTGCCAGATTGCTTGTCTTGAAAGATGTCTTCGGGAGCCACGCCAAACTTAATTAGTTCGTCTATTTGGCGTTGATTTGTCTGGTCGCTAGTAGAGACACGCGCATAACCAATCATCATTTGCCCGTCCTTGGGGCGCTTCCATTTGACAACAGACTCGGCAATTTTGTGAACATAGTGTTTTGGCTTTGGGCCACGCTTAGGCATTTGACACTCAAAAATAATTATTGACGACCGTTACAGTAACAGGTATACAGTAACCCTATGACTCTGACAAGGAAATAAATACACTAAACCGGTTGTGTTAATTTGAACTCTAACCCCTGAATTTGCCATGTTTATTGCCAGCGCACCGCCAGTAGAATTGAATGTAGGAGACGAAGTAGCTCATATACGTTTGGGCGATGGTCTTATAACTTCAATTGATGACAAAGGAGTCCATGTGGCTTATTCAAAGAATGGATGTCAGGGGCTTTACGATCAGAAGTGGTTCGAAATGTACCCAAATTATCTTTTCAAAGTCAGTAAACCTTAACCCCCAAAAACGGAGCCGATCATGGCAAATGATTACAGCACAAAGCCTGAAAGCGAAGAATTCTTCAAGGGTCTTGTTGCAAGGAATTTATCGAAACGTAATCCATATGCTTGTTATAGCGGACATTCATGGGCAATGAAGAATGGAAAAGATAAAGAATACGAAGTTTGCACCAATTGCGGAATCACAAAAGCATCTTAACTTCTAACCCACCTGAAATATTATGCCCTGTTATTCACCATCATATATCCACTCAAAAGGCGATGCCATTCTGTGTAGCATCTTCCACAAGATCGTAGCTGAGGAAGGTGAAGTCGGATTGGCCAAAGTGATAGATAGTTTAGATTATGACCTTATTGGTCTTTCCAAAAAACAAGTCTGGGAATGGTGGGATGAACATCAGAAACTAGACAAGCAAAAGATGAAAGAAATGAAGTAACCACTAACCCCAGAATGCAAAGGTTTTGTACGTGATGGAGACTCTTGAAGCCCAAACTTGGATAATGTATCCGCGTGACAATTTACTGGTTTCGAAACCCAGACCTTTGCGCCAACTTTAACCCCAAAAATATGAACATGCAGCTTAATTTAGATCATGCCATTGAAGACGCAAAAGATGCTTTGGCGGACGCAGATGACGATTATTACACCGAAATCCAGATTGAGCGTTTGCAGAACATCTTAAAGTGCCTTGAAGATTACAAAGCTAAATTGAGTCAACCTTAACCCCAATTTTAAATGTCAGACATGAACGAATCACAGCAAAAGAAATGGGATGCATTTGTAAAGAATGTAGAAAGATCTGATCTGTCTGAAGCTATCCAGAATTTAATGGATGCAGTAGAAGAGCATCGCTTTAATAGCCTTGATGCATCTGAATTATATGCCGATGCTCTTGATATGGCTATCGAAGATATTAAGGAAGATAATGATAGCTCAATTCATATTGAAAACGGAAAAGTTCTTTTTAACCTTTACGAAACTATTACTGATGATTGCAGTACGGTAGGATATTTTGATATTTCTGGCGCGATAGATTTTTTTATCTCCATGAGAGAACATGGAGAGAACGGTAAGTTGAATAAACAAGATGTCGAAGATGCTAAAAAAATTATTGATATTCTCCAGTCTGGAATAGAAAGACTATCTTCTGTCATTAACAGAGGAATAGAACCTGAAAATGAAGAACAACCTTAACCCCAGAAAACAACGATGATCAATCAAGGACCACTTTGGCAAATGGAGCAGTCGGTTAAATCGACCAAGCTTCTTATTCAGGCTCATAGAGATGATATTAAACGCGCCCAAGAACGCGAGGCTCAAGCCATACTTGATCTTGAACAATACGAAAAAGCAGTTGAGCTATTGAAACAACTTTAACCCCAATTTTCCACATGGTAATGAACAAAAAAGAACAGGCGGAACTTGATAGTTTACGCTTTCAGTTATTGGAAGCGAAAGCTCTGAGATATTCTGGCATATCCGCGCCGATTAAATTAGGGGCGCCTAAAGAGTACACGGATTATGTGAACGGTTGGGATTACAACTCATATAACTCTCGTATATATGAGGCTTGGACTTCTGGTGGCTCTCATGGTGAAGGGCATCGTGATAAGAAGACTGACAAGAATAAATACATCGGGGGAAGTCAAAATAGCTGCAACTTGTTTGCAACCAAATTGGACGCCCTTATAGGGCTACGATTAGCAAAGGAAAAAGAGTTTGCAAAAGCCCTTGCCGAGATCGACAAGCAGATAGAATTTGAACGCAACCACTAACCCCTTTTTATGGAAGGCTCAGCAATGAGTAAGTTTTACGACTTAGTTGCGGGTTCGATCCCCGTCTCTGGAAACTCTACTGCCGTAAAGCAGGGAGTAAGTACAGATGCAATGGATGGCCCTTCCGCCCTCAACCCCTAACCCCAAATAAAAAACCGCCTGCAGTTTCCTGCGGGCGGTTTAGTCGGAAGAAGGTGACTATTCAATTGATGCTTAATCTATCATGTAGAATTTGTGATGTCCAATAATGATTGTTGGAGTAAGGCCAATTGACCAGTTAGGGTTTGTTTCCAGAGTGCAATAGCTAGTCGCTCCTCCAGTAACATCAATAAGAGTTCCTGCAATTGCGATTCCAGCGATAAAGTAGCATTGCCGGTAGGTTCCGTCTTCTTCGCCAACTTCCAGAAGCTTGGGTCTATTTGGATCAGATTGGTTGAGGCATGAGAACTGATAAGGTTTCGTAAGGACGGATCTAATGTCATGGCCCCACCATCTTGGCTGATTAACACGGTTCATAACGACGCTGGCTACGGCCTGCTGGCCCTTATAACTCTCACCCCTTGCCTCACCCCACAAAACCTTTGCAAATAGCTGTTGGTCATTAAAAGAGTCTGTATCGCTCATTAAAGATGCCTGACAGCACTCCCTATCCAGCCGCTAGCTCCACCAAGAAGGGCTATAAACGCAACCCACGCTGCTTTGGCGAACTTCCCGGCACCTCTAGCCTCAGCCATCAGGATGAATATCTGATCAAGTTTAGTATTTGCATGATTTTGGGCAACGACAACCTCATCAAGCTTATCAGCATGATTGTCTAATTTGACTTCCAAGGTTGTAATTCTATCCCTCAAGTCTCCTTCGCTCCTGCGTTCATACATGGGATTTACCATTATCTTTGCCCTTTAGAGTCCTGCGGCGGGAATTCAGGGTAAGTTTTAAGACCCTTCACCCAAACAATCAGATCACCTAAATTCTGAATAGCAGCGCCCTCGATTTCAGACATAGCTCCGCTATCGATCAAATATTTCACCAATATTGGTAGCAATAATTTGAGGAGCGCAAGTTCCATTATTTACCTGCAGATCCAACTTCGGCATTCAACGCCGCAAATATAGTTGTTTGGGCCATGGCGATGTTTTGAGCTTCCAGTTTAGCTGCTACGTCTTTAGCAGCAGCAACGAAGGATGCCGTTGTTAAACCCCCAGAAATAACGTCTTGGGCAGCCGTAACAACCAGCCCTTGTAAGATTTTACCTTCATTTGTCTCAATCGTCTGAACAAACTTCTGGATACCGGGAGAAAGGCTAGTCCACCAATCCTGAATACGAGATTCCGCGCTTTTAAAGTTACCTGAGAAAATATCGCTTATTAGATTTGATAGGCTCATTTGTTTGCTCCTGATGTTAAAGTTGTCGTCGCCTTACTTCTAAAAATAGCCGCAAGGATAGGAAGAATAATTGCCGCAGCATTTATAATATCAGTCAGATTATTGACTAATACTTCCTGAGTTCCTGGGTCTACTTTATGACCTATAAGGGCTAAAGCAGAGCAACACGCTCCGACAACTGATGCCCAAATAGTCTTTGATTGATACCAAGGTTTATTGTCCATTTGGTTCTCCTTTGTTAATTTGCATGAACCTGTGATGTTGCTCCGATATCAAGTGCCGTGCATGTCCCTGAACTGATA
>Ga0206916_1116_pt1 | contig 14045 bp, 16 predicted proteins | sample Alteio_BWOrgHeat_71_FD_152957 | JGI IMG/M metagenome (GOLD analysis project Ga0206916, IMG submission 152957) | Enriched cells from forest soil in Barre Woods Harvard Forest LTER site, Petersham, Massachusetts, United States -... | ecosystem: Environmental > Terrestrial > Soil > Temperate forest >... | reverse complement strand
CTCGACCAGCGCGGCCTGGTCCATCTTCCCACCGGCCAGGCCCAGCAGGTTGAGGATGTTGAACTGGGCGCTGGTCAGCCCATGGGGCTGGAAGAAGGATTCGCTGCGGCGCTCCATGGCGCTTTGCAACTGGAGCAGGGCGACGAGGACATCATGGGGATCGGCGGAAGGCGGCATGCCATTACCGTGGCATAAAACGGTATGATGTCAAACTATATTTTCTTTGGAGAGGAAGCATTTGACAGAATTGACGGAATGAACGGAATTGTGGGAAGGCGGGATTTTTTAACAGGAAGACATGAGGGCATGAAAACATGAAAGGGGGAAGGTTGCTCTTTCCTGATTCCTTCCTGTTTTCATGTCCTCATGTCTTCCTGTTTAACCCATTCCGTCTATTCCGTTAATTCCGTCAAACCCTTCCTCCCCTCAGTGTCCTCCGACCTCGCGAAATGTTTTTCGGAGCTAGGCCTTGGCTTTAAGCATGAGGACGGGGATGTCGACGATGTGGCGGACTTTGTCGGCGGTGTTGCCGTAGAGCAGGTCGCCGACGAAACGGTGGCCGTGGGTGGACATGGCGATGAGTTCGACCTGGTGCCGAGTGGCGACCTTGATGATTTCGTCGGAGGGTTCGCCCATGGCAAGCTGGTAATCGGTCTCGAAGCCGTCGTTGCGGAGGGAAACGGCGATGTTGTCGAGGTAGGCGCGGTCGGCTTTCATCTCGTCGCTTTCGGCGAGGTTGAGGCGCTCGAAGTTGCGCGCGACCCAGCCGTCGGCGACGTGCAGGAGCAGCAGGCTGGAGCCCATCATCTTGGCCAGCGGCTTGATGTGGGCGAGGATGACCGCATCGGCGGGACCGTTCTCCAGTGGGATGAGGATTTTCTTGTACATGGCGTCACGAAGTGTGACCGCTGAAAAAGGAATGCGCGGTGTCGTAGAGCAATTTGACGTTGAGCACGATGATGATGGCGGCGGTGGTCCAGCCGAGGATTTTCAACCACATGGGATTCGCAAACTCGCCCATCTTGGCCTTACTGCCAGTAAAGCGCATGAGCGGCCAGATGGCGAACCCGAGTTGCAGGCTCAGCACGACCTGACTGGCGACGAGGAGGTCAGTGGTGTGGCTTTCGCCGTAATAGCTGATGATGAGGACGGCGGGGATGAGGGCCAAGCCGCGTGTGATGAAGCGTTGCAGCCATGGTTGCAGGCGGATGTTGAGGAAGCCTTCCATGACGATCTGCCCGGCGAGCGTGCCGGTGAGCGTGGAATTCTGGCCCGAGGCCAGCAGTGCGAGGGCGAAGAGGATGCTGGCGAAGCCGACGCCGAGCGTGGGGCTGAGCAGCGTGTAGGCGTCCCGCAGATCGGCGACTTCCTTGTGCCCGGACCAGTGGAACGCGGCGGCGGCAAGGATCAGGATCGCGGCGTTGATGAAGAGTGCGAACATCAGCGCGGTGGTGGAGTCGATGGTGGCGAAGCGGATGGCCTCGCGCTTGCCCTCGGGCGTGCGGGCGAAGTTGCGCGTCTGCACGATGGAGGAATGGAGGTACAGGTTGTGCGGCATGACGGTGGCGCCGAGAATTCCCATGGCGACGTAGAGCATGTTGTGGTCGGTGAGAATGGCCGCGCGCGGGACGAAGCCCAACATGACGCCGGTGAAGCTGGGCTTGGACCAGAAGAGTTCCGCCGCGAAGCAGAGGCCGATGGTGGCGATGAGCACGGCGACGAGGGCCTCGATGTAACGGAAGCCCTTGCCCTGGAGATAAAGCACGGCGAGGACGTCGGCGCACATGATGAAGCAGCCCCAGACGAGCGGGATGCCGAAGAGGAGCTGAAGCCCGATGGCGGAGCCGACGACTTCGGCGAGGTCGCACGCGGCGATGGCGATTTCACACAGGAACCAGAGGAACCAGACGACGGGCTGCGAATACTGGTCGCGGCAGGCCTGGGCGAGATCGCGGCCGGTGACGACGCCGAGCTTGATGCAGAGGTGCTGCAGCAGGATGGCCATGAAGTTGGAGACGAGGATGACGCTGAGCAGCGTGTAGCCAAACTGCGCACCGCCAGCGAGGTCGGTGGCCCAGTTGCCCGGGTCCATGTACCCGACCGCGACGAGAAAACCGGGGCCGGAAAACGCGGCGAGCTTGCGCCAGAACGACGCGCCGGCCGGGACGCCGATGGAACTGTGCACGTCGGGGAGCGAGTTCGCGCCGCCGGAACGACGCCAAGCGGCGGGATCGGGCTGGAGTTCGGTATTCGCCACGACCCATTGTTGTGCCAGCAACAGAGATGGGCGTCAACTACGAAAGTTAGCGTAGACTAACTCTTGGGCGGCGATGATGGGGAACTGAGGTTTTTGACGGAATTAACGGGATGGACGGAATGGCGGAGGGATTAAAGAAGGTAAGGCTACCCGAAAAGAAGATGTCTTTATTCACGTATGGGGCATTGCTTGTTTTTCAATGCCCCATACGGAATTTTTTGAGTATAAGATAGTAGTGGATAGGGATCTTCTTTGTCGCAAGCTTTTTCCGCCACGCACACGTTCACGGCAGGTGATTGAGCAACTGATACGGCCCAATCTCGAAGCGGTTCTTGAGCGCGCGGGTGATGAATTTCTTTCCGAGTGCGACGGCTTGCGGCACCGATTTGCCTTTCGCGAGATGGGCGGCGATGGCGGCGGAATAGGTGCAGCCGGTGCCGTGGGGATCAACATTGGGGATGCGTTTCACGGCATACTCGCGCGTCTTGCCATCCGGACAGGCGAGGACGTCGATGGCTTGGCGGGTCCGCAAGTGCCCGCCCTTGACGAGGAAAAGCGGATAGCGAAAGCCGCGCGACAAATCGCGGGCGGAGCGCGTGAGCGTTTTCAGGTCGGTGATGGGCTTGCCCCAAAGCAGCGCGGCTTCATCGCGATTCGGCGTGACGAGCGTGGCGTGGACGAGGAATTTGCGCAGCATGCGGATGGCCTCTTTTTCCATCAGCACCTTGCCGCTGCTGGCGACCATGACGGGGTCGACCACGAGCGGGACCCCTTGCGCGAGGACGGGCGAGATCGTTTCCGCGACGGCCGCGATGATCTCCGCGGAGTAAAGCATGCCGGTCTTGATTGCCGCGACGGGGAAGGCCTCGAGCACGAGGCGGATCTGATCGGCGACGCGCTCGGGCGGAATCGGCGTGATGTTGAGGACGCGTCCGGGATGCTCCGCGACGACGCAGGTGATGGCCGTGGTGCCGTAAACGCCGAGCGTGGTGAAGGTCTTCAGGTCGGCCTGAATGCCCGCGCCGCCGCTGTTGTCGGAGCCCGCGATGGTGAGCACGACGGGCACCGTTGCCCGCGATGACGATGAAGTTTCGCTTTGCCGCGAGGGTCGAATCATTTATCTAGAGTGGGTGGCAGGTGAACCTATTCGCGAATTACCCGGACTTTGGGTGAGCCTTGATCGCGTCGAATACAATCCGCACGAGGAGGGCACGCCCGACCGGCCGTATGGTTTTGTCTATCACATCACGATCCACAATGACAGTCCGCGCGTTGTGACGATCCGCGGGCGCAAGTGGGTGGTGACGAATTCCGACACGAACGCGAAGCTGGTGATCGAGGGCGACGGCGTGGTGGGTGAGTGTCCGCGGCTGACGCCGGGCACGCAGTTCCACTACCAGAGCTACCACCTGATCGCGTCGGACAGCGTGGCCGAGGGCGCGTACCTGGGCCAGGTGGAGGACGGCGAGCGGGTCTTCACGCGCATCCCGGCGTTCAAGATGGAAGTGCCGACCAACTGATCCCGATGCCGCCGCTCGCCCTGCTGCCCGTGTTCCTGGAAAGCGTAAAGGGGCTGGAGCTGGTCGGCTTTCTCTTTTGGATCTGGATGATTTACGAATGCGCGACGCGCGAGCGTAATTCGTCCGAAAAAGTGCTCTGGCTGCTGCTTGTGGTTTTTGCGCCGGTACTCGGTTCGCTTATTTATTTTCTCGTCCGGATCGTTAAGATTCGCGGGTAGGACTTCGCCGAACATGCGATTCGCTTTTATCATCGCGCTGTTTCTTTTGCTGCCGCGCGTGGCGATGACCGCGGACACGAACGGGCCCACGGCCACGGCGCCCAAACCTTCGTCTGGCAAATCCTCCGCGGGAAAAGCGGCGCAGACGGCGGCGCAATTGCAGGCGGCGCTCGACCAGCTTACGAAATCGAACCACGACCTGCTCGACCTGCTTAAGCAGCAGCAAACCGTCTTGCAGGACATGCAGTACGACCGCCGCCAGCAAAGCCGCCAGATCCAGTCGCTGGAGGAGCGCTTGAGCGACGCGCTGCAAAAGAACGCGCTCCTGGAAAAAAAGGTCGCGACGCTTTCCGCGGAGGCGGCGGTTCGTCCGGTCAATCCGGCGCCCACGCCGGCTCCGGAAGTCGCGACAACGAATGCGCCTGTCACCAACATTGCGCCACGAGTTACCGCGCCGGTCGTCGAGACGCCGAAGCAGCCGGAGAGTTATCTCCCCCCGGAAGGGTCAGACGGTCCGCCCGGGACAAAAACGTGGCACCGCCTCTTTACGCTCAAAGGTCTGGACGGCAGGAAAACCGACCTCTTTGCGATCCAAGGCAAAACTTGGCGAGTGCTCTGGCATAACCAAGATCCGACCGGTAAAGGACTGAAGAACACGAGCGGCCTTTTCATCAACGCCTTCCCGCGCGACGACACGGTACCGCAACGCGTCTGCGGGAAAGTCGGCACGGCGGGAGACGCGACAATCCTCGAAGGGCCCGGGAACTATTACCTGCAGATTGATGCCTCAGGTGGATCGTGGGAGGTGGCGGTCGAAGATTTCCATTGAGAGCCGAGCCTTAAATAGGTGCGAGTATTTTTTGATTGCGCGCCGTCAAGCAGCAATCATAATCAATACCACTTAAGGCACACGCTTATGGCTCAAGGACTAATCAAGTGGTTTGATAATAAAAAGGGCTTCGGATTCATCGCGCAAGATGATGGGGGACAAGATGTTTTCGTCCACTTTTCGGTCATCGGCGGCGAAGGTTTCAAGACGCTCGACGAAGGTGATCGCGTTGAATACGAAGTGACCCAGTCCGACAAAGGGCTCAAGGCACTCAACGTCCAGAAGCTCTAGTTCGGCGGCAACGCGGTTGGCGGTTCCCGGTATTCCATCCGAATGCGGACGCACGGAAGTGCATCTATTTTCCGACGGTCGTCAGCCCACCGAGACCTGCTGGATCGCCTTGATATTTTCGCCGAGGAAGCGTTCAGCCAGGCGGTGGAATTGCGCGGGAACGTCCGTGGAACGGATGGTGGTCTCGCCCATGGAACCCGCCGTGCGATTCAGCCCGGCCGATTCGAGTTTGCGCGCAAGGGCAGCGGCCGCGTTCTGCGCGGAATCGACCAGCACGACATCCGGCCCGAGCACGCGCTGTGCGAGCGGCTTCAGCAACGGATAGTGCGTGCAGGCGAGCACGACGGTATCGACCTGCGCGGCCTTCATCGGCGCGAGATATTCCTCCAAAATCATCTGCGTGGCGGGATGCGAAAGCCAGTCTTCCTCCACCAGCGAAACAAGCAGCGGCGCGGCGACGGCGGTGATGTTCACACCGGGCCGCAATTGCCGGAGTAAATCCTGGTAGGCCTTGCTCGCGATCGTGCCCTGCGTGCCGATGATGCCCACGTTGCCGTTGCGCGTGGCAGAGAGCGCGGCCTCGACACCAGGTGCGATCACGCCGATGACTGGAATGTCCGCTTCCTTCTGCAAAATCGAGAGCGCGTGGGCCGAAGCCGTGTTGCAGGCAACCACAACCGCCTTCACGCCATGCCCGCGCAGGTAAGTCATGATCTCGCGCGAGTAGCGGATGATGGTGTCGGGCGACTTGTTGCCGTAAGGCACGCGCGCGGTGTCGCCCAGGTAGAGAATATCTTCCGCCGGCAAAAGCCTGCGCATGGCGTGGACGACCGTGAGCCCGCCCACTCCGGAATCGAAGGCGCCGATCGGCTGCTCGCGGAAGGAGAGGCTCATTTGTGGCGGCTCGACGAGGGCGGCGTGGTGGAGACGGTCGGCGGTTCGTCCGGCTCGGGTGCGGCTTTGTCGCCATCGGCGGAGGGCGTCGGCGTGGAGGGCTCAGCGAGGTTCAGCGACGAGGCAGGAGGCGTGGAGGGCTTCGCGTTGGCGTCGGTTTTCACCACCGTGGCGGGCGCGGGAGGTGTTGGCATGGACGAAGATGTCTTCTTGCCCTTGCCCGATTTCTTGGGCGTCGTTCCGGTCGCATTATCACCGGCAACCGCAGGCTTGGCCGTCTTGATCGTGCCGTTCGCAGGATCGTGCGCGAGCCCGGCGGGTGCCGTGGGCACGACGGCCTGCGCGACCGGCGCCGCGCTTGCGCCCGGCAATGCGATGCGGCGATCACCCATGACATTGATGAACTTGATCACGCCGCGCGCGATGTCCTGCGCGAGGCTCTGCCGATAGTCGGGCCGGTTCACGCGCGCCGCTTCCATGCGATTGGAAACGAAACCGCCCTCGACCAAGATCGCCGGCAGCACGTTCTGCTTGATGACGACGAAACGCGCGCGCTTCACGCCGCGGTCGGCGCTCGAGTCGCCGGGGTTGAGCTTGATGATCTCGGAATGGACCATGGCCGCGAGCACGATGTTCTGCGTGTCGTCGTCGTTGCCGGGGAGTTTCTGGATATCGCCACGTGTGAGGTAGGCGGACGACGTCGAGGCCGCACCACGAGGCGACAGGCAATAGGTCTCGAGACCTCGCGCTTCCTGCGACGCCGAGTTGTAGTGGATGCTGACGAAGCAATAGTCCGAGTAGAGCGAGGCGATGTGGGCGCGCTCGTAGAGATCGACGAAAGTATCGCTGCGCCGCGTGAAGACTGTTTTCAGCCCGGCATCGTTGAGGATTTTGGCGAGACGGTTCGCGGTATCGAGCGTATAGCTCTTTTCCGAGCCGTAGCGGCTGGTCGCGCCATTGTCGGAACCGCCGTGGCCGGCGTCGATGACCACGCCGCGGATGGTGTGCCGGCCGGAGACTTCCGAGGGGCGCAGCACCGGCTCGAACAGCTTGATCACGTCCATGCGCGAGACGAGCCAGTCATGGTCGCCGCCCTCGACGGGAAAGCTGGCGACGAAGTGGACGCCGTCGATGTAGATGTCGCTGTTGCCGAGCTTGAGGCTGATCGAGTGGCCGGCGTTGCGCGCGGTGAAGCGGTCGTTGCCCGACGGCGCGGAATAGCCGAACGCGTAGAACTGGCAAAAGGACTTGAGCGTGACGTACTCGCGTCCGCGCACCGTGGCCGTTTCCCAATCGAATGCCCGCAAGGGCAGCACGAAAGCGAGGCAGAGAAAGGCCAAGGCCAGACACGACTTGGTCATCATCGTATGAAGCCAAACTCGGCAGGCCGGAGCAAGGAAATAGGGGTTGCGCGTAGGGTCATTTCAGAAGCGCCGTAAAGCCCGCCTGCTCAAAGTGGCGATCGCCCGTCAAGGCGTCGGTGATTTCGTGTTCGCGCATGACGACAAAGGAGGCGCAATCGGTCAGCGTCCAATCTTTGTCTCTGTGTTGATCGTAAAAAACGAGCGATTTCTTAAAAAGATTTTCAGACGAAATGATTTCCCAGAAAAGCGAACGCTCCAGACGCCAGAGAAAGGGAAAGAATTGGGAACGAGACCTCTTTCCGGCCACGGCGTCGGCGACTTCAATCAGAACCCACTCCGTCGTGACAAACTTCGCCTTCAGCCCACCGGCCAATCGAACCGTTTTTTCATGGTGCTGATCAATTGGGTTTAACAACGCCAGGAAATAGAAGGTGTCCGCAAAGATGCTCTTCATGCCTTCGGATGGCCATGAATGTAGTGATTATGATTGGCAGCCATGTCCGTTGGCAGACCTTCAGCTACGCCGACGAAGTCCTTCATCGTTTCCAGCAATGTCGGCATCGAGGCTTCATCCAGGGTTGCGATCTCGGCCGCCTTTTCGATCTCAATGCGCAAGACGGTGCCGTCGGGAATCCCCGCAGGAAGCACTACTTGGCCGTTCTCGACTGTGGTCGTGAAGCTCATGGAGCAAGGATGCCGTAAAATACGCTCAAACGCAAGATCGCGAGGAGAGGCCGCTTCCGGCTAAAACCGCGACGCGGCTTCGATCTCCACCAGCTCGGCGGTGGGGCTGACGACGGCGACGTTGAGGCGTTCGTTGTGGACGAGCAGTGCGGCGGCGGCGCGGACTTCCTCGGGCGTGACCAGCTCGATCTGGCGGATGAGCTTGTCGGGATTGATCACGCGCTGGTGGCCGACGAGGCTTTCGCCGAGCCACATCATCTGGTTGTCGGTGCTCTCGAGATTGAGGTGGATCTGACCGTAAGTGTATTCCTTCGCGCGGCGCAATTCGCGGGCGCTGGGCGCGCGGCGGGCCAGTTGCCGCACGGTCTGCAGCGTGAGCTTGATCGCCTGGGCCGTGCGCGAATTTTCCACGCCGGCGTTGATGAAGAAGCTGCCCGTCTCGTGATAAAAATTCGCGCCGGTGCTGATCGAGTAGGCCAGGCCATGCTTTTCGCGCACGGTCTGGAAGAGCCGCGAGCTCATGTTCTCGCCCAGCATCACGCTCATCAACCGGAAGGCCGAGCGGCGCGGGTCGTGCCGCGAGATGCCGCGCATGCCGATGACAAATTGCGTCTGCTCGATCGGCTTGCGGATGACCTGGAAACGCGGCGCGGTCTGGCGGCGCGAGACGGGCGTGTACATGGCGCCCTGCCCGGTGGGGAATTGGCGAAGGAAAGGCCGCAGCAGCTCCTTGATCTCCGGCAGGTCGGTCTTACCCGCGACAGTGATGTAGAGATTGCCCGTGTGGTAAAACTTGCGGCGATAGTGGAGGAGGTCGCGGCGGCGAATGCGCTGGACGATCTCGCTCGTGCCCAGCAAGGGCCGGCCGAGCGGATGGTTTGGCCAGAGCAACGTGTTGGCAACATCCTGCGCGAGTTGCGACGGCTGGTCCTCGTACATCCGGATTTCTTCCTGGATGACGCCGCGCTCGCGTTCGATCTCCACGGCGGGGAAAGTCGCGCGTAGCAACATGTCGCCCAGCACATCGACCACGGTGCGCAGATGCTTCGCGCTCGCACGCGCGTAGTAACAAGTCATCTCTTCCGCGGTGAACGCGTTGAGGTAACCGCCGACGCCTTCGACTGCCTCGGAAATTTCCCGCGCGTTGCGCTTGGTCGTTCCTTTGAAGAGCATGTGCTCGAGAAAATGGAACATGCCGGTTTGCCGCCGCGATTCCTGCCGACCGCCGACGCCGAGCCAGAAACCGACGGAAACGCTTTCGACATGCGGCATGTGCGCCACAGCGATCTGCGCTCCATTATCGAGGCGGTCTTGGCTGAAGATCATGCACACAGCTTCGAGGCACCCCTCCAACCTGTCAAACTCGTGATGCGTGATATAAAATTAATCTGGAGCACTTGAATAAGCAGACACTTGGTTATTGCATTAGTAATTTATCATGAGTAAGTTGCAAATGTTCAAACGATGGGTTTGACGCTTGAAAATCTTTGGATTTGGTTTAAGAACTGCTCATGGCCTTCGGCCCCATATTTCGGCTTTTCTCGCACTTAAATTCTCATTTATGCGCGTATTTTGTGGACTTATTCGCTCTTTCAGCCTGATTTCTTCATGAGAGCGCCTCGCCTTTCCATACCTATCCTGACCGGCCTTTTGCTGGCGGGTTGGAGCGGATGCTCGCGCAGCCCAGAGCCTGTCGCGGCCAAAACCGACAGCCCGGCGCTTTCCGACCCCGGTCCACCTGTCCCCGGTGACTGGGTCATTCGCAGGATCGACAGCGACATCGACACGCTCAACCCGATTACGACGCAAACCGACAACGCGCAGTGGCTGGCGTACAACATGATCAACGAAGGTCTGCTGGTACTGGATAACTTCACCCTCACGCTCAAGCCGCGCCTGGCGGAATCGTGGGAGATTTCGCCGGACAAATTGACCTACACGTTCCATTTGCGCAAAGACGTCAAATGGCACGACGGCGTGCCTTTCACCGCCGATGACGTGAAATACACCTACGACAAGTTGATGGACCCGAAGGTCGATGCGGCGCCGCTCCGCAGCTATTTCACCACGGTCAAGTCGTGCGAGGTGCTCGATCCCTACACCATTCGCTTCGTCACGACCGAGCCCTACTTCAAGATGCTGGAGGTGATGGGGACCTATCTGGTAATCGTGCCCAAGCACGTGCTGGAAAAAGGCGAGCCCGACTTCAACAAGCATCCGTTCGGGCGACATCCCATTGGCACCGGGCCCTACAAATTCGTCCGCTGGGACACCGGCGCGCAGATCGTGGTAGAGCGCAACGACGACTATTGGGGCGGGCCGACTCATTACCCGAAGCGGTTGATTTTCCAGATCATCGAGGAGCCTTACGTGGCCGCGCAGTTGCTGAAGAAGGGCGAGATCGATGCGTTCGACCGCGTCAGCCCGATCCAGTGGGAGCGCGAAATGAAGGGCAGCCGCTCGATGTCACACCTGCACGAGACGGTCTACGATTTTCCGTCGTACAACTACATGGGGTTCAACCTGCGCAACCCGATCTTTTCCGACATTCGTGTCCGGCACGCCATCGACCTGCTCATGCCCCGCGACAAAATCCTGCAGCAGGTTTATCTCGGCCAATACGCCACGCTGGCGACCGGCTACGATCCGCCCGCCGACCGCAATTTCAACCACGACGTGAAGCCGACACCGCACGACCCTGCGCTCGCGCAAAAGCTGCTGGCCGAGGCGGGCTGGAAGAACGACCACGGCGACGGCATCCTTTACAAGGACGGCAAGCCGTTGAGCTTCACGCTGCTCTACCCCAGCAGCAACGCCAACACGGAAAAGATCGCCGAGCTCATCCTCGAAGCGATGACCGCACAGGGCATCGACCTGAAGCTTTCGCGGCTCAATTTCCCGCAGCTGATCGAGCATGTCGACGACTGGAAATTCGACACGGTCATGGCCAGTTGGGGCCTCGATATCAACGGCGACCCGGCGCAGATCTGGTCCAGCGCCGGCGCCGACCAGCACAAGAGTTCCAACTTCATCGGCTACAAAAGCGCCGAGGCGGACAAGATCATCTCCGCGGGCCGGCTCGAGTACGACAACGAAAAGCGCGCCGCCATGTATCGCCAGTTGCACCAGATCATCCACGACGATTATCCGGTCTGCTTCATGTTCAATCCGCGCATCATCCTTGTCCTCTCGGACCGTTACCAGAACGTGAAATTTTTCGCGCCGCGCCCCTGCTTCGATGTTTCCACCTGGTGGGTGCCGCAGAACCGGCAGATGTATCAGAAGTAGGGGATAGGACTTAGGAGACGGGTGGGACGTATAGGACAAGGGCTCGTGGGAGTGGGGTGCTGCGTCAGCCACACCTCTTTCGCATAAGTCCCATCCGTCCCTTCAAGTCCCCGGCAAAGTTGATTGGCGCGTCCTCCAACCGCCGCTAGACTAGAGAAAATGTCGCCCGCCATTCATGTCGAAAAATTGACGAAGGTCTACCGCACCTACCAGAAGGAAGCGGGCTTCCTGGGCGCGTTACGCGGGCTGGCGAAGCGCAAGTATAAGGAGACCGCCGCGGCGAAGGAAGTCAGCTTTTCCGTCAGCGAAGGCGAGCTGGTCGGGTTCCTCGGGCCGAACGGCGCGGGCAAGACGACGGTGCTAAAGATGCTCTCCGGCCTGCTCTATCCGACAAGCGGCGCGGCGAGCGTGCTCGGCTTCACGCCGTGGAAACGGCAGAACGATTTCAAACGGCAGTTTGCGCTGATCCTTGGGCAGAAAAACCAGCTTTGGTGGGACCTGCCTGCGTCGGAATCCCTCGAGCTAAACCGCGTCATCTATGGCATCGAACGCGCGACGGCGCAGAAGACGATCGACGAGCTGACCGAACTGCTCGACGTCCGTGACAAGATGGACACGATGGTGCGCGAACTTTCCCTCGGCGAGCGGATGAAGATGGAGCTGATCGCCGCGCTGCTGCATCGGCCCAAGGTGCTTTTCCTCGATGAACCGACCATCGGACTCGACGTCGCCGCGCAGAAAAAAGTGCGCGAGTTTTTGCGCGACTACACCGCGCGCAATCGCATCACCACATTGCTGACTTCGCACTACATGCAGGACATCGAGGAGTTGTGCGAGCGCGTGATCATCATCGACCACGGCCAGGTTTTCTTCGACGGCGCGCTGCAGGACATCATCGACCGCCTCGCCACCCACAAGATGATGACGCTGGTGCGCCGCAAAGGCTTTGCCGGCGCCGACCTCGCCGCCTACGGCGAAGTCCTCGAGCAGAACGAGAACGAGGTGAAGCTGAAAATTCCTCGCAGCAAAATCGTCGCCGCCAGCCAGGACCTCATCGCCGCGCTGCAAATCGACGACTTTACCGTGGAAGACGTCCCGATCGAGGAAATCATCCGCGAGGTTTTTGCGGAGAGGAAGGTGCGGTAGCCGTCGCACTCCGTGCGACGATACCGAGTGACAGGCATCGGTCTCACACCTCGCCGCCGAAACTCACCGCATCTCCACCACCAACGCCGTCGTATTGTCTTTCCCCGCGCGTTCCAGCGCTGCGGCGACCAATCTCCGCGCGGGGGGCATGTTGGCGGTAAGCGCATCGGGATGTTTCAGCATCTCGAAAAGCTGATTGTCGTAGAGCCCTTCCGTGAGGCCGTCCGTGCAGAGCAAAAACATATCGCCAGGCTCGTAAGCGACGGCGCCGACGTGGGGATCGACGAACTGGTTGCCGCCGCCGAGCGCCTTTTGCAATGCGGTGCGGCGGGGATGATGCCGCGCCTCGCGTTCGCTGATTTGCCCGGTGCGGTAAAGCCAGCCAACGAACGTGTCGTCGTTGCTCACCTGCTTCATCGGGCCGTCCGCTGGAAGATAATAAATGCGGCTGTCCCCGATGTGACCGAAGTACATCCAGCCCGGCGTGAACCAGCAAAGGCTGAGCGTCGATTGCATGCCGTGCACTTCCTCGTCGCCGGAACCGACAAACGTGAGCGCGCCGTGGATCTGCTCGAACAATTCCTCGAAGATGTCCTCGAACCCGGCCTTGATTCCCTGCGCCGATTGCTTGAACGATTTCGGCAAAAGGCGTGTGACCTTGTCCACCGTGATGCGGCTGGCGAATTCCCCCGCGCGCGCGCCCCCCATGCCGTCGCTGACCGCAAAGACGAAATCGGTCGGCCCGGTCGGTGCATCACCGATCTTGCCCAGGTAATGCACTTCCTCCGCATTGAATTGCAGGGCGAGAAATGCGTCCTCGTTGTTCGACCGGACATGGCCGCGATCGGTATGCCCGGACCAGTGGATGCTCTCCACCTCGGACGCATTACGCGGGTCGTCCATTCGCCTCCTTGTCGTCGAGGATCGTCGCGAACTCGAAGTCGATCAGGCAGAAGCGGCCATCGGTCTTGCGGTAGGTGACATTGCGCGTCTCCGCGTCGTCATGGCGCACACCGAATGGTTCCAGCTCGGCGAAAATCTCGCGCCGGCGCTCGTCGTCGAGATGGTCCACGCGCCCGCCGCAATTGGTGGTGACGATGCGAAGTTCCTCCGGGTCGGACTCCAGCAGTTTCGGGACGAAAGTGCAGCCCTTTTCCTCCAGATAGCGGAGCACCTTGACCTCGTTATCGAACCGGATCTTGGCGGCGGGCCCGCGAAAGGTTTTATACACTCGTCCATCGTAGCCAATGCGCACGAGCGCCCGGAGCGTGTCCTTCACCTGGTCCATGACGCTGCCAATATGCCGTGCCTTGGCGAAAAGCGCGCCTTTTTTTGCTAAATGTGGCTCGTTTTATCCTGCTTTCGTCAAAATAAGTGGCTGGCATGGTGCCTGCTTCCAGCCTCATTACCCCGTCAAAAAGCACGGGGCCCCCTCACCTCCAACCAAACCCAACTCCTACACAACAATGGCGAAGTATCTATTGGAATATATCTGGCTCGACGGGTACACCCCCGTCCCCAATATCCGCGGCAAAACCCTGGTCAAGGATTTCG
>Ga0206916_1115_pt1 | contig 14107 bp, 13 predicted proteins | sample Alteio_BWOrgHeat_71_FD_152957 | JGI IMG/M metagenome (GOLD analysis project Ga0206916, IMG submission 152957) | Enriched cells from forest soil in Barre Woods Harvard Forest LTER site, Petersham, Massachusetts, United States -... | ecosystem: Environmental > Terrestrial > Soil > Temperate forest >... | reverse complement strand
GCGCCATGGCCTCACCACTCTGCCCGTGCAACGCCGCGCCTTCCGGCCCAAGCTCCAGCATTTCTCCCGCAACCACGATCCTCCGCTTCGCCACAGCGCCCATCAACGACGCAACCATCGCGTCCAGCGCCTTGGGGTTCGAGTTGTACGAATCATTCACAATGCGCGCACCATGGAACTCGACCACCTCGCCGCGCTTCGCAGACGGCCGCATCTCTTCGAGCGCCGTGCAACACACAGCGAGTTCCATGCCGCTGCGCAAACCGACCGCTACAGCAGCCAGCGCATTCGACACATTGTGGCGCCCCATCAAACGCAGATAAACATTGTTTCTTTTGCCGGCTGCGGCCACCGTGAACTCCGATCCATCCAGCCCAGCCTCCACTACTTCTTCCGCGCGAACGGCGACATCATCGCGCAGCCCGTACAACACTGCTCGGTCTCCCATCCCTCGACCAAACGCCGCCACTCGCTCGTCGTCGCCATTCAGAAACGCTACGCCGTCAGCGGGCAACGACTCGACCAACTCATATTTCGCGCGGGCGATGCCATCGATGCCGTCCGCAAAAAACTCCAGATGAACTGCCGCGACGTTCGACACGACGGCCCAGTTCGGTTCCGCGATCTTCGCCAGCGCGCGGATTTCGCCGGCGTGGTTCATTCCCATCTCCAGCACCGCGACCTGATGCTCGCGCTCCAGCCGCAGCAACTGCAAGGGCAGGCCAAAATGATTGTTGAAGTTTCCCTCAGTCTTCAGCACGCGAAACTGCGCGCCCAACACCTGCGCCACGCACTCTTTGGTCGTCGTCTTCCCCGCCGACCCGGTGATACCGATTACCCGCCCGCCCCACTCGCGACGTACGCGGTTGGCCAGCTTCTGCATCGCATCCAGAACGCAGTCGTCGCACTCATCGGGAACCCGCAGCACCCTGCATTCATCGAACTCCGCCGGCGCCAGCCAGCGCTGACTGACGACTGCGGCCACCGCTCCATTCGCGATGGCAGCGTCAACGTAGTCGTGTCCATCGACGCGCTCGCCCTTTACCGCAAAAAACAACTCCCCCGCACCCACTGTGCGCGAGTCGATGGAGTACCCCACGGCTTCTTTCGCCGAATCGAAAATTCCCTCGGCGTGGATCCAGTCTGCAATTTGTCCCAGTGTCAACGTCATTGCGCGCCCTCGTGTGCGATGTCACGTAGGATGCGCGCCGCCTCGGCCACATCGTCGAACGGCACCGGCCCGTCGGCGAAAATCTGCTCTTTCTCGTGCCCCTTCCCCGCAAGCAGCACAATGTCTCCCGGCTTCGCCGCACGAATCGCAACCTCGATAGCGGCGCGACGGTCTTCTTCGACAACAAACGTGGCATTCGTTTCCCGGACGCCGAGCAAGGCTTCGTTGATAATCTCCATCGGATCTTCACTGCGTGGATTGTCGCTCGTCACAACAACCAGGTCGCTCTCCGCACCGGCAACGCGTCCCATCTTTGGCCGCTTCGTCTTGTCGCGGTCCCCGCCGCAGCCGAACATAGTAATCACACGGCCGCCATGCTCTCCAACAAGCCCGCGGCCCAGTTCGATCAGGTTCTTCAGAGCATCATCGGTGTGGGCGTAGTCGACCACAACCGTAAACCCTGCCTCGCGCGAACCGGGCACAACTTCAAATCTTCCCGGCACTTGCTTCAGCCTTTCAACAGCTTTCGCAATCTCGTCGAGCGTCAGTCCTCGCGCGAGCGCTGCGCAGGAAGCGGCAAGCAGATTCGACACATTCACCATCCCCGTGAGCGGTGAACTGAAATTGGTGATTCCGTCAGGCGTAGTAAGGCGGAAGCGTGTTTGCCCTGCGAGGATTTCGATGTCGCTCGCTCGATAATCAGAAGGAAATCCAAAAGGCCCAGCAGCGTAAAGCATGATGATGTCAGTTTCTCGCGACAGTTCATAGAGAATCATTTCTCTTCCAAACCAGTCATCCGCATTAATAACGGCGACTCGCGGGGGAGCAGATCCTACGCCTTCGAACAACTTCAACTTTGCATCGCAATACTTCTCCATCGTCCCGTGAAAATCCAAGTGGTCTTGCGTCAGATTCGTGAACATCGCGACATCCACCGGAATTCCCCACACGCGCTCCTGCTCCAGCGCATGCGAGCTCATCTCCATCACGACTTCAGTACACCCCGCGCGCACCCCCTCCGCAAACAGTGCCAGCAAGTCGCGCGACTCCGGCGTCGTATGCTCACTCGGCCGCACCTCGCCCGCAATGCGGGTCTCGATGGTGCCTATCAGCACGCACTTTCGCCCGACACTCGTGAGCATCTGTTCCAGCAGAAATGCGGTTGTCGTCTTACCATTCGTCCCTGTGACGGCGCTGATTTTCAGCTTGTCCTGCGGCCTTCCAAACACCGCGGAACTCACCTCCGCGAGCGCTCGCCGCCCATGTTCGGCTAAGGCAACGGAAACACCTGACCGACGCGAGTGCAGTTCACCCACGATGTCTAGCGAATCCGTGACAACGGCAACCGCGCCGCGTTCTACGGCTTGCCAGACATATTTGTTCCCGTCGGTCGTTTCACCGCGCATAGCAACAAAGACGTCGCCAGCCACAACCTTACGGGAATCGTATTGCACACCAAGAACATCGGGGTTTCCCGATGTGACACGCTTCACCGCAGGCGCACTCGCCAGCACATCATCCCACCGCATCGCTTTTACCTTTGCACAAACAGTCGCACAGCTACTGCTGCCAGCACCACTGCAAACATTTTACGTACTACACCGACCGGCAGATGCTGCACCCACTGCGCGCTGAAGTAGCTGCCCACGGCGAGCCCTGCGCCCAGCAGCAGGCCCAACCGCCAATCCACGTTGCCCGCGCGTGCATACGGGACCATCGGGAAGACCCACACCGGCAGCATCGCGATAAACAGCGCCGTGCCCTGGGCCCGCAACTGGCTCAGTCCAAATCCAAAGATCAGTACCGGAATCATGATCGCGCCGCTGGTGCCGATCAGCCCCACGCAGACGCCCACCGCAGCGCCCGCCAGAACGGCGACCCACGGCGACGCGTTCATCGCGTAAACCGCACTACAATCTCCGTGCCTACGGGCACCATCGTTCCCGCCGCGGGCACCTGCTCGCGTGCCAGGCCGCTGCCTACAGGCTGTACACTCAAACCCGCTGCATTCGCCTGCTGCACGACTGTTCGCAAACCGTCGCCCTGAAACTCCGGCACTGCTACGCGCTTGCTGGGATCGACCACGACCGCGGTGCTGCCACGCGCCTGCACCGCCGGCTGAATCTTCGGCGCCGCCAACGGCTTCGACTCGCTCTCCGTGTCCGGCATCACCGACGTGGTACCGCCCTGTGCGCGGAACGCCGCCAGCACCTTGGTCGGCAGCAACTTCATCGCTCCGCTCGGCGTCCTCGCCGAAGCCTCCGAAGCGCGCGCGGCAGCCTCATCCGCAGCACGGTCCGCAGCCGCATTCGCGGCCATCGCCGCTGCATCCGCGGGATGCCGCAGCGGATCGTCCGCCGGCAGGCTGTTGATTTCTTCAAACATTGCATTCAGGTCGGCCGTGCTGTCCGCGGGAGCATCGTCGTGCGCATTGGTCTTCGCCAGCTCCTTCATCTCCTTCGGAGTCTTCAACGGCATATCGTGCGGCACGCCGAGATACTCCAGCACCTGCTGCGCTACATCCTGAAACACGGGCGCCGACACCGCCGCTCCGTACCGGCTTCCGATCGTCGGCGTATCGATCACCACAGCAACCGAAATCGCCGGACTGCTCACCGGGGCGATCCCCGCAAAGCTCGCCACAAGCTTGGTGTGCGAGTAGGTATGCGTCTCCGGATCGATCTTCTGCGCCGTCCCCGTTTTTCCGCCCGAGCTGTACCCGTTCAACTGTGCTGCTTTACCCGTACCTTCAAGCACGATGCCCTGCATCATCATCCGCATCTTCGCGGCTGTCATCTCCGAAATCACACGATGCGCGCCGTCCGGCAGCTTAGCCGGCAGTTGGTTCGCGGGATGAAACGCCGCCGGCTTCAGGCGCGGGTCGCCCTTCATGGCGTCGGTGGAGGAAAGCAACACGTGCGGAGGCATATACACGCCGCCGTTCGCAATCGTCGACACCATCGTCACCAACTGCACAGGAGTTACACCGACCTCCTGTCCGATGGCCATCGACATAAAACTCGTCGCGCCCCACTTCGTCACCGGACGCAACAACCCGCGCGTCTCCGCGGGCAACTCCACTCCCGAACGCTGACCGAAACCAAAGCCCTTCATATACTGATAGAACTTCTGGTTCCCTACCTTCTGCTCCATCTTCACCGCGCCCACATCGCTCGAATGCTCCAGTGCGTACAGCACCGTCACGCGGCCGAAGTGATCGTCCTTATCGTCATGCATCGTGCGGCCATACAGCGTCATGGCGCCGCCCTGACAATCGACGATATCCGTCGGCTCAACGCCACCCGAATCCAGCGCAGCCGAGTACGTCACCAGCTTGAAGGTCGACCCCGGTTCGTACACATCGCTTACCGCAAGGTTCGTCAACGACCCGGCATCCAGGTGACGCGAGTCGTTGGGATTGAACCGCGGCGAAACCGCCAGCGCCAGAATCTGCCCGGTGTGCGGGTCCTGCACGACGACCGTGCCGTGCGTCGCGCCTACCTTGGCAACCTGCGCATCCAGCGCCTGCTCCGCCATGTATTGAATGTTGGCGTCGATCGACAGCACCAGGTTCTCACCGGCCATCGGCTGCTGCTCATCCGATCCCAGCACATGCCGCTTTGCATCGACTGCCGTCAGTTTGTGTCCTGGCGTGCCGTGCAGTTCGTCGTCAAAGTTCAGTTCCAGGCCGCCCAGTCCGTTATCATCCGTTCCCACATAGCCCAGCACCTGGGCTGCCAGGTTGCTGTTCGGATAGAACCTCTTGAATTCGTCGGTGGTGTAGACGCCCTTCAGGTTCAGTTCGCGTACCCGTTTCGCAGTGTCCTTATCGACCTTGCGCGCCACCCACGCGAAGTTCTTCGACGCATTGATGCGCGCCAGTATCTGGCCTTCGGTTGTGAAGTGGTCGATGTCGTCGGTATGGACGACCTTGGCCAGCATCGCCGCCGCCTGCTCCCGGTTGTCTCCCAACTCACTTGGCACGGCGTAGACGCTGTCGACCAGCGTCGTCATCGCGAGCTCGCGCAGGTTGCGGTCGTACAACACGCCCCGCCGTGGAGCGACCTCAAAGGTCCGCTGCTGCTGCTTCGCCGCGACCTTGACGAACTCCGTGTGCCGCACGACCTGTAGCCAGCCCAGCCGGAACACAATCAGCGAAACCCAGAACACAAAAAAAACCGCCACCCAGACGAACCGCGCCCGGCGAATCGGTGCGGTCAACGTCTGACGTGGCGCCTTTTTCATTGCCCTGTACCTGTTTTCCTTACTGCTGAATGTTGAGTCCCTTGTTCTGTGCCAGCACCGGTGCGCTCACGGCTATCGCACCGTCCGGCCGTACGACCTGGCCGGGCAGCGGTGCATCGAGCCCAAGCTGCTTCGCAATCCGGTCGATGCGCTCCGGCTCGCTCAACTGCGCCTGCGTCAGCCGCAACTGCCGGTTGACTTCACGCAGTTGCTCGACCTGCTGCTTCTGCGCTTCCACCTTGTAGCCAACCTCGATGGACTCCATGTGCTGCCATACATAAGTCATCGTGAACGCGAACAGAAAAACCATCGCGACCGTGAAGCGGCGCATCTCGCGCTTGCGAAGTGGATCGTCGGCCTTCACGATGCGGGTGTTGTCGATGTGCTTGGCGAAGAACATCTCCGGCGTAGGCCCACGGCGACGCGAGCGCTGCTTTTCGAACATCTGCCGATTGCGCTCAGCGACACCGGCCGCACGGCCCTGCGCTGGCTGCATCGTCTGCATCCGCTCCATTCCCTGTCCTGCCATCGCCATCGTCGCCATAATGTTCTCCGTGCCGCAGTGTTGCAAACTCTTGCCGTTCTAAACTTGCTGCCAATCCTCAACTCGCTTTGCGAGTGCAACCCGGGCCGGGGCTGCTGTATGAGGAAGGGGCTTGTACTACGTGGGTGTCTTTCGCCAGAAAGCACGGCAGGACAACCCCGGCCCGATCTTGTGTAAGGCAGTGAAAAGTGAAGAGTGAAGAGTGAGTAAGTGAATCATGCGAGTCGCCTTTGTTTTATTCACTATTCACTACCAACTATTCACTGTCGTTCCGCTGCTCGCATCTTTGCGCTTCTTGACCGCGGGTTGCGTAGCGACTCCTGTTCTGTCGCCACTACCGGCTTTTTGGTCAGCACATCGAAAATTCCGGCTTTCGCCTGATCGCGAAAAGCGTCTTTCACCAACCGGTCTTCGAGGGAGTGGAAGCTGATCAGCACCACTCGTCCTCCCGGCTTCAGCAGAGACCCCGCGCTTTGCAGCAGCGATTGAATCTCCCCCAGCTCGTTGTTCACACGAATTCGAAGCGCTTGAAAGGTCCGCGTTGCGGGATGAATCTTGTCGCCTTTCATTGATGGGGCGACGGCCGTTATGATGCCAGCAAGTTCTGCTGTCGTCGTAATCGGCCGCGCCCTAACAATGGCTCTGGCGATTCTCCGCGACCTCCTTTCCTCTCCGAATTCGTAAATCAGGTCCGCGAGTACCTCCTCGTTTTCCTGATTTACCACCTGTTCGGCCGTCTCTCCGCTGCGCGTATCCATACGCATGTCCAGCGGCCCATCGGCCCGAAAACTAAATCCTCTGTGCGCCTCGTCCAGTTGCAGGCTGCTTACGCCGAAATCGGCAAGCAAACCATCCAGGCTGCCCGGCTCAATCTCGCTCGCGGCTTCAGAAAACGCCTTCGGCACAAATCGCACTTCCGGCATGTCGCTTTGCAGTTCCTCGGCCAGCGCCGCCAATCTTGCCTGCGCCTTGGCCATCGCCTCGGGATCGCGGTCGAAGCAGATCAGTTTTCCTGCCCCGCCCAGCTTCCTTGCGATTGCCGCCGAATGCCCTCCGAGTCCGAGCGTTGCGTCACAAACCACGCCGCCAGGCCGCACATTCAGGTAATCCAGACTCTCTTCCAAAAGAACCGGTACATGTTGAGGCCTTTCCATCGCTCCGCCTCGCATGCCGCCCACTGGGGGCTTCACATCTTTCCTTACAGTCCCAGGTCCGCCAAAGCGGCCTGGTCTTCCATCGAAAGCGGAGCAGCTTTCAGCTCAGCCTCGAACATCTCGCGGTTCGCAACCTGCAGAAACTCCTGCCGCCCGAACACCACAACTTCCGCCACAACCTTCGCCGACTCCCGCAATACCAGCGGCAACAACAACCGGCCCTGTCCATCCATCTCAACCATCTGGCCGTAGTAGCTGGTTACGTCCAGAAACTTCTGCTTGGCCGGGTTCATGTTGGGAATCTTCTTGAGGTTGGCCTCAACTTCTTCCCAGGCCTTCAGCGGCCAGATCTCGGCCCGCTTCCCGTCCTTGCTCGTGATGTAAAAAACCTGCTTGCCTTCGCCTCCACCCTCCAACTCGCTCTTAAAGTCCGCCGGCAACTTCAGACGGCCTTTCTCATCAACGCGAGCTGGATGATTTCCGCGAAACATTACAAAAACCTCAGGGCCGAACCACAGAGCATACGGCTCAAAATCTTTTGCGAAGTAGAATCAGGAAAGAGTCTGAATCGAGGCTGAGTCTTGACTTTCAACCCTTTTGGACCACTTTAACCCACTGCGCTCCACCAGAGTCGCCCGTTCGCCGCTCGATGTAAAGCCTTAAATTGAGATTTGGATCGTGCTTTTCCACGAAAAATGTGGAAAAAGCAGCCGATTGTGGACTCCGGCATCCCACCCACTACATCTTGTGTTAACCCAAATGAGTCGTGTCGTTCCTCTTACTTGCCCCAGCCGAATCGATCTGATAAGCGAAAGAAAGGCGAAAACTCAATTTTTCTATTATGCAGCCGGGTTAAGAAAACGATAGCAGAACGCCGGCGCGGGAAGGTTGACTATCAGGAGACTGCCCTCAGCCACACATCTCTCCGCAACCGGCTGCTCCTGTTTTCCGCTCAAGTTCATTCGTGCGCGCGTCGCCGGTGCCACCAGACAAACCACAGCAAATAGGCCAGCACGGCCAGATTGATCGCCACCACACCCCAATGCATCGGGCTTGGATGTTTTATCAGTTCTGTGATGTCCCACGGCAGCGCGAGGATGGTCAGCGTCAGGGTCAGGTACTCGGCCCAGGTCTTTTGCATCATCAAACCGACGCCTTCCACCAGCGACAGCGCGGCATATCCCCAGCTCAGCTTGACGACATTGCGAAGCTGATGGCCGCTGATGAGGTCGGCTTTGTCTGAGAGCATGCCCACGAACCGGCCTTCCGGGTCCAGGTGGAACATGTTGGTCGCGTGCAGCAGCATTTCGCCGACGTTCCGATGCACCAGATGCAGCGCGCCCGCTCCAACCGCAATGAAGAACAATGCCTTCAAAAGCTTGAACACACCGATAACCAGCAACCCGCGCCCGCGCGGATCATGGTGGCCTTCCTCCGGCGGGCAAACTTCTCCCTCCGCAGGGACAGGATCAATAGTCTGGGTTTTCTCCTCAAGCGGTTCAGTCATCATGGCCCTGCTACCTTCCAGTTGACGGTCCGCAGCAATCTTTGTCAACGTCGCAGACGCGGCGAGCGCTACGACGTGCAACAGCGCACCATGGAGCATCTCCTCTCGTTTCCGTTGCCCTCACGCTGATCGCCATTCCACGCAGTTGGAAGCACGTGCTGAACAGCAGCCAATTCTGACCTCCGCCGGTGTATGCTGGCGCAGTCAGTTTTCAGCCAAAGGAAGAATCTATGAAGCTCGTTGTTCGCGCCGTCGTTTTGCTGCTCGCTGTAACCGCTTCCATCTCCGCGCAGACGCAGGCGCCAAAACTCGCCGCCACACCGCCCATGGGTTGGAACTCCTGGAACTTCTTCGCCGGCAAAGTCACGGACAAAGACATCCGCGATACCGCCGACCTGCTCGTTTCCACCGGCATGCGCGACGCCGGCTACGTCTACGTCAACATCGACGACACCTGGGAAGGCAAGCGCGACGACAAGGGCATCATCCACAGCAACGAAAAGTTCCCCGACATGAAGGCCCTCTCCGACTACGTCCACTCCAAGGGCCTCAAGCTGGGCATCTACTCCTCGCCCGGGCCGCTGACCTGCGCGAAGTTCGAAGGCTCCTACGGCCACGAGGAACAGGACGCGCAGACCTATGCCGACTGGGGAATCGACTACCTCAAGTACGACCTGTGCGGCTTGCGCCCGCTGCAAATGCAGAAGTATCCCAACGACCCGGAAGCGCGTAACAAGATGATGCGCGACGCGTACGAGCTGATGCACAAGGCCATTCTAAAAACCGGCCGCCCCATGGTGTATTCGTTCTGCCAGTACGGCTGGGATGCGGTGTGGGACTGGGCTCCAGCGACCGGAGGAAATCTTTGGCGCACAACCGGCGACATCACGGCCAACTTCGACCGCATGGCTGTGATCGGCCTCAACCAGGCGGGCCTCTCCAAATTTGCCGGCCCCGGCCACTGGAACGATCCTGACATGCTCGAAGTCGGCAACGGCCAGATGGTCAACGGCAAAATGCGCATGCTCACGCTCGACGAAAACCGCTTCCACATGACCCTGTGGGCGATGCTCGCCGCTCCTCTGCTGGCCGGCAACAACCTCACGCAGATGACGCCCGAAGTCGGCTCCGTGCTGATGAACACGCAGGTCATCGCCATCGACCAGGACAAGCTTGGCCGTCAGGGCGACCGCATCTATCAGGAAGGCCCCATTCAGGTGTGGTCACGCCCTCTGTCCGACGGCACTACGGCACTTGCCATCTTCAATACCGGCGAGGATGAAAGCTCTCTGCGCAATATCACCCTTCCCCTCAAGCAGCTAGGTTTCAAGACCGGGGTTATAGCTATCGATACCTGGGCCGCCAAAGCCGTAACGCTCGACGCCAATTACAAGCCCATCATTCCACGCCACGGGACAATACTGCTGAAGGTGTCGAAGTCTACGCACATGGGAAAGCCGATTGAACCTCAACTGTGATCCGCGTTGACGCCGCTTTTCTTGTTGTCATTCCCGCAGGGGATCTGCGTTTCAGGTGCCGGAACGATCTACAGGTTAAACAACTCCCGCAAGCGCTTCGTCTGCGACCGGCTCACCGGGATCTCAGTGTTCTTGCGATCATCCATCCGCAACTGGTAACTCGACTTGAACCACGGCACTACCTCGCGGATATGCTGAATATTCACAACGAACGACCGATGCGCCCTCCAGAACGCCTCCGGATCGAGCTGTTCCATCAGCTCTTCCAGCGTTCGGCAATTCGAGTCGCCTTCCACCGTCTTCGTCACCACTGAAATCGTTCCACCCTCGATCGACGCGAAACACACATCCTTCTGGTCCACCAGCAGCAGCCGGTTCTGCGCCCGCACAACCACCTTGCCCGACCGCGGAGTCGCCACCGGAGCCGCGCTGCGCTCTTCCACCATCCGCAGCAACGCATCCAGCTTGGCTTCGGCGGCTGCATCCAGCCCGCTGGGAGCGTTCTCAGCCCCCGACGCCACCAACACGCGCACCTTATCCAGCGTCTTCACCAGACGGGCCTTATCGAACGGCTTCAGCAGATAGTCAACCGCATTTACCTCAAACGCCCGCACCGCGTACTGGTCGTACGCCGTCGCAAACACCACCTGCGGCAGCCGCCCTTTTTTGTCCAGCGCCAGCACTTTTTTGAGCACGGCAAAGCCGTCCAGGCCCGGCATCTGCACATCGAGAAAAATCACGTCGGGCTTGTGTGTCCGGATCAGTTGCACGGCTTCAATGCCGTTCGTCCCCACGGCGAGCACCTGCACATCCCCGGCTGCATCCAGCAGGTACTGCAGCTCCTGCCGCGCCAGCGGCTCGTCATCGATAATCAGTGCTGTAAGAGTTGCGGACATCGGCTATCAGCCACTATATCCGCTCGGTACTGCCACGCGCATCAGTCGCTATACGACCGCAACCGTGCCGGCGCACCATCCTGCGCCAGATCGTGCCCACACTGCGTGCAGTAGACATCCGTGATCTTCACTCCGCGATGGCACGTGCCACACACGGGAGCCATCTGAAACTGGCACTGCGGGCAATAGTGATACGTCGCCGCAATCAAGGTCGTGCAATTCGGGCACTTCGACAACACCGGCTGGCGCAGCAAAAAATACACCACTGCCCCAATGCCGCCCGGCAACACCACGCACATCAGCATCCACAGGCCGGGGGACATGCCTCGCCGCTTCACATCCCGGCTGACATACCCCAGCAGCAGAGCGTAGCTCGCCAGCAGCGTTCCCCACGCATAGCTCATCATCAGCCGCAGCGGCAGCAACTCATGTTTGTGGTGGGGCATCACGACGTGAAACACATACTGCATTGCGAGAAACAATACGACGGCGAGCACCATCGACCATGTCGGAATCATCCGCAGTTCATCGTCCCCGCGCGAGGAGGGGTCGCCCTGCCGTCCGAAGGACCAGATACTCAACGCTGCACCTCATTCATGCGCGAGCGCCGCAGCCACACAGTACCCAGCACCAGCGCCGTTACCGGAATGAACCACATCATCATCACGACGATCTGATCGGCGGCGTCGGGGACACCGTTCGGGGTCAGGTCATACCCATCGAGCATCGCCCAGAAGGCGTAGCAGATCACCGGCAGCAACACCGAAAATATCGCCAGCGGAACCCACAGGCTGCGCTTGCGCTCCTGCTGCGCGCGCATATCCAGCGCCTGTTCGCGGACCACGCGATGGGTACGGTTCACCACCGACGCGCGGGCGTTTCCATTCGATACGGGAATATTCACTAGCGCGCCTCCGCATTGGCGCGTGCGCGCAGTGCCAGCAACTCCGGCTTTAAGGCAGCCAGTCCGCGATACAGTCTCGACTTCACTGTCGACAACGGGGCCCGGGTTACGGCTGCAATCTCTTCCAGTGACAGCTCTTCATGAAAACGAAGAGTCAGTACTTCGCGATAGCTCGGTTCCAGCTTCAGGATGACGGTGGCAACTTCCGCCGCATTCTCACGCCCTTGAAACTGCTCCAGCGGCGACGGTCCATCTTCGATAATCTCGAACGGCCGTTCATCATCGCCGCCCTCGCGCATCTCGTCGAGACTCGCCATCGTCCGCTTGCGCGAAAGATCGATCACAAGATTGCGTGCGATGGTAAAAATCCATGTATCGAATCGCGCCTGTCCGTTGTACTGAGAACCGCGCCGCAGCACCCGGATCCATGTTTCCTGGAAGAGGTCTTCGGCGACTTCGCGCTTGCCCGTGAGGAACATCAGATAGCGCATCAGGCGATGCTGATAGGTCTCGATCAACCGGTCAAGCAGCTCAGGATCCTGGCGCTTCAACCCGCGCGCAATGGCTGCGTTTTCACGTTGGATTTGCTTCGCGGCGGCAGCGGAAAGGACCATGGTGGCGCTCATATTCGTAAGGACGCGGGTATTGCAGGAAAAGTCTCGGTCGCTTCCAAAAATATCTTGCGAACCTGTCTTACCATTGTACGGCCTCGGCCCAACTCCCGGTGGCCCATCCTTTGCGCGTTTGCAAAGGGCGTGACCAGACACTACTGCATCCCGCAGCGATACACTACCCTCATGGACGTTTTATACGGCCTCCACCCCGTCGAGGAGGCCATCCGCGCCGGCGTTCGCCAGATCGACCACATCAGCGTTGCCCGCGAGCGGGAAGCCCGCCGCGACCCACGCTTCGAGGCCATCCTCGACCTGTGCCGCAAAGCCAATATCCGCGTCACCGCCGAACCGCGTGACCAGCTCACCCGGCACGTCAAGACCGATACCCACCAGGGCATCGTCGCCTTCCTCCGCGAGCGCAAGTTCCTCGCCCTCGAAGACCTCGTGAACGCCCCGCCGCGCTACGGCAATACCCACTTTTTCCTGGCTTTGGATGGCGTGGAAGACCCCCACAACCTTGGCGCTCTGCTCCGCTCCGCCGACGGCGCCGGCATCGACGGCGTCATCGTCCCCGAACGCCGCTCGGCCCCCTTATCGGGCGTCGTCGCCAAAACTTCCGCCGGAGCCTCCGAGCACGCCCGCATCGCCCAGGTCGTCAACATCACCCGCTCCCTCGAAGCCATGAAGAAGCGCAACATCTGGATCGTCGGCCTCGACGAGCGCGGCACCCCCGACTACATGGACTTCGACTTCCGCCAGGACTGCTGCCTTGTCCTGGGCAGCGAAGGCTCCGGCCTGCATGAGCTGGTCAAGCGCACCTGCGACCACCTGCTGCGCATCCCCATGGCCGGCAGCGTTTCGTCGCTCAATGTCTCCGTCGCCGGGGCGGTCGTGATGTACGAAGCCGCACGCCAGCGCCGGCAGACAACGCCAAAGGCCGCACCTCCGCCCAAACCCCCAAAGCCTCTCAAAGGCCTCGGCTCGTGAAGCCTCCCCTTTCCAAATTTGTCATCTCGACCGGAGCGCGTAGCGCGCAGTGGAGAGATCGCAGCATCGGTCTCTCGCCAGCCTCGCCACAACTGTGGGTGGCCCATCCTGACAACGGCCGCCACCGCTTCCCCTCCCCAAACGTCCAACTCACGATGCCAAAATTCAAAACGGGCCTCCTTGCGCTCGCCCTCCTTACCGCAACCACCTACGCGCAAACACCCCAGCCAGACCCGCCCAAGGGCGAAGTCATCATCCAAAGCCACGAAAACTTACCTGCAAAACCTGCGGCCGAACCCGCCAAAGACGCCCCGCCCGACTCGATCCCCGACATCACGGACGCCGAGCGCTCAACCCTCACCTTCACCGCCTACGACCTCGATGCCCGCATCACCCCCGCGTCCTCGCGTCTGGAGATGCGCGCCCGCATCACCGTCCGCAACGACGGCAGCACGCCGCTCGCGCACATCGCGCTGCAAATCTCCTCTTCCCTCACCTGGGAAAGCGCCACCCTCACCGGCGCAACCCGAACCCGCCTCACGCTCGCGCAGCACATCCTCGAGACCGACGCCGACCACACCGGCCACGCCAGCGAAGCCGTCCTGAC
>Ga0206916_1114_pt1 | contig 14178 bp, 15 predicted proteins | sample Alteio_BWOrgHeat_71_FD_152957 | JGI IMG/M metagenome (GOLD analysis project Ga0206916, IMG submission 152957) | Enriched cells from forest soil in Barre Woods Harvard Forest LTER site, Petersham, Massachusetts, United States -... | ecosystem: Environmental > Terrestrial > Soil > Temperate forest >... | reverse complement strand
ACGGGCAATATCATTGTCTTTATGGACGACGACGCACGCGCCGTACCCAGTTGGCTAAGCCACTACCGCGATGCGTTTACGGCAAACCCACAAGCTTCTGCTATCGGCGGCCGTATCGTCCCCGAATTTGGTGCGCCAAGACCATCATGGCTCCATGATGCCAACCTGCACTCGCTGTCGATTTTCGATCACGATACCGCGCCAGATAATTACCAGCCCTGCGGCGCAAATGTCGCCTTCCGCCGCCCGGCCTTCCAGCACGGCTTATTTCGCACTTCGTTGGGTCGACAAGGCGCAGAGAATAATAACTTGATGTCGGGGGAAGAATCGCAGCTCACGGAGGCTATTCGTAAATCCGGTGGCAGCTTTGCATATGCACCTTTAGCGGCAGTCACGCATTTGGTACCTGCTAATCGCCTGACACGTTCATGGTTTCGCAAACGCGCCGCATGGCAGGCAGTATCTGACCAGTTGCAGCATACTCTTAAGCCAGAGGATGCATCGCAACTATGGCCCTATATGATTCAGTACATTACGAAGGTGCCACGCGAACATGTACCCTTTATGGGGTTATTCTGGGATACCGATGACCCTGAACTATTTCGCATGCAGTTAGTTTGCACGCAGTTCCTGACACATATTATGATCTCGCAGGGTAATTATCCGCCGGAGATGCTGAGATAGCTTACCGCAGGGTTCCATTAACAGAACCGTTAGCGCCGCGCGGATTAAGACCGCCACCGCAATCAGCGTTGCCAAAGCAGTTATTATTCTGGCGCTGAGCGTTTTGGGAGTCATTACGGCTTTTATCGATATAAGTACTGTTATAGCCACTGGTCTTGCCCATAGCGCTTGCACTGGGGTTAGCATTCGTGCCGACATTGCTGGAAGCACCAAGCGTTGAATCAACTCCAGTTTCGAGGCCTGTTGCCGATCCGTTAACGCCAACGCCGGCCCCTACTCCGACCGAACTGCCAGTTCCAGAACTATTCCCGACTGCGCCGGATGCATTACTGGTATTGTTGAGGCCCGTTGAACCACCCATCGCCCCCGCGCTTGAGCTGCCATTCAGGCCGGTTGAATTACCCATAGCCGTGCCGCCTGTGCTGCTACCAACACCAGCTGATGTGCCGGCTGCGCCGCTGCCAAGCCCGGTGCTGGCACCAGCCGAGGTGCCGACATTCGACGATGCACCAACCGTAGGCGCTGCCGTGATACCGAGAGATGTCCCAGGACCTGTTCCACCGCCGTTAGCAGCTGCGCCCGTAGCGGCTGCAAAAGCAGGCACCGTAACAAGAGACAAAAGCAGGCTTAAGGTAAGCAGACGGTTTTTCATCTTGGACTTCCAATTCTTTTAGATAGAGGATTTCAGCTGTTGAATATTCTGCTTGTGCTCTTCCAAAGTCGGCAGCGTATCGGACGCAAAGCCCTTGATGGTGTCGTTGTCGCCATGTTTGGAATAATCCTTGAACAGGGAGACGGCCTCATCATGAGCCTTAACTTGTTCTTTCACATACAGGCGGTCGAAAGTCGCGCTCGATGCTGCATTCAGCTTGTCCAGCATCTTCTGATGCTTGGGATCGAGCGAGGTATCAGGTTCGCCCAGGTTCGCCTGAGACATGGCACTGCCCAGATCATCGCCAGCCTTACTGTGATCATCGACCATGTGCTGTGCAAACCGTTTAACAGCATCATTTTGCGATTTCTGCAATGCGATCTGGCTCGTCTCGACCTCAAACTCATTGCCAATCGCTGCCTTGCGGGTGAAATCCTGTACCGAATGTGTGCCCATAGCATGAGCCGAGCCTAAGGCAATGGCAAAGCCACCCAAAACGGCTACAGCTACAAACAGGGCAATATTGTTCAATTGCGTTTTCCTGCGGCGTGTCATCCGCGCTTTGCGAGGCATCAATACTTTAGGGGGATATTCTGTTGGCATGGATCAATCCTCAATAGGGTTGTGTCCTGCCAACGATAGGAAACAGCTGATAAGGAAGCTGTAGGGGAATGGGGTTAGCCCATCAAAAAGATATAACTAATCCTTTGGGCTTCCAATGCATCAAACCAAATCAGCTTGGGGCACTAGAGGCTGCCCACCAAGACTTGCCATTGTTTTATTCACTCGAACCGGATTGAACCCACCTTGAAGTCTTAGAGCCGTTACACCGCCAGCGACATTAAACGCGTCCTTCAAAATTTGAGCATCCCGGACTTTTTCATCCTTGCTTCTCCAAAATTTCCGTGACTCGCCGCTAATAAATTTAAAAGTGCGGAGAAAGAAAGCCCGCTTCAAAGCATCGATTGTGGTCTTCCTGTTAAGATCAGTATCCTTACTGTAACTCTTTAAATCGTCAGCATAGGTAGTTAACGCGTATCTTGCTTGTCTGGGGTTGCGTGTGCTGAGGTCAGCAAACTTCTGCACCAGATATCTAGCGTTACATTGTTTGCGTACTTTATCGATAGCGGCATCTGTAATATCGCCAAGAGCAGCATTACCGAAATCTTTATAATCACCCGCATTATCTATAAGTTTGATGGATTTCAGCCGTCCCTGAAGAAGTTCTAGACCATGCTGACAATCCACCGGATCGGTAGCTTTTTTAGCGGCCTGAAATAATTTCGAAGCACCATATGCAGCACCAAGTCTTTCAATTTTTAGTATGCACTCAATAAGCGTTTCGCTCGCGGGATCAATGCCTTTTATTTTAACGGGATCATCTTCAATACCACCCGCACGTTTCCAAGCATCCCACATATCGCGAATTTTTGACTGATTATCGTTCCCTGCGCTTGCATATTGCTTGGCCGAATTTAAATAAATCCAAAAGCCATTTTTCGCCCCCTGCTCTCGTACAGCTCGCAATTCCCCCGAATGAATAGTGCTAATTTTCTCGATGCCGCCAGCACGCTTTATAGCGTCATCCAGTTCTTTCATTTCATCGTTATTGTCGAAGCCATTTTCTGCCAAATTTTTCGCCGTAACAAAAAGAGGTTTTACCTCTTTTTGAGCTGCTTCTCGAGCAGGCATTCCCTTAAGAAAATCACTTTTATTAAGAGCAATAAGTGTGGAGGAAATATCACCCGTCGGTAAGGGGACTTTCGTTGTCTCAAATTTTCCACCGGTATCCGCCATGATATGCTTTCGTAATATGAATTAAGTTCAGAATGTTATTGCAATAGGTCGGATGAAAAAAGAGTTAAAATAGTTGCGGGTAACAGACTGCTTATTCGGCTTCGCAAGGTCGATCGTTAACCGTAGCTCCTCAAACTCCCTTTTAAATCAATAGCTTTTCATGGGAACGGCGCAAAATATAAGAGCGGTCTGGACATTGGCAATAACTATCTTTCTTGCTATATCGAATAGTAGTTTCGAAAATCATTAAACTTAATAGCGATAAAGGGGAAATATTATGACCGAACTTTCCAGCATGGTTGGCGAAGCTAGCGAAAAATTAGCTGAAGCAAGGCAAAGACATATCGAATGGGCTCAAGCAGAGCATCAAATTCTTGCGAGATTGATTCAGGAAACAGGTTCTCATTTAGGTACTGAGCTTACCCTTCAACAACCAACAGTCAGAGAGCCTAAATTTGATAGGGGACGTGTCAAGGGACCATCAGCCGAAATGAAAATAACTTCTGGTGATACTGTTCTGGGTCGCTTTGAGGCTGAGGCTAGCCAAGAACTTGTAAGTATTTACCTTTATGATTCGAGAAACTCGATAGTCTATCATGCATGGGAACTTCCTCACCAAGTGCACGATAAACTTAAGAAATTACATGCCCAAAAACTAGCCGATGGAGGCCTCAATTTCTTAAAGGCCACTCTAGGTTAGAAGTGGTGGCCCGGTAGGATTAGCATCGTTGCCAATATGCCGCTTTATGCCTGCTATAAGCTTGCCGCCGCCAAAGCTCTTTTGCTCAGCCGTGTCAGTATGTGTAAAAAAGGCCTTGTTCCCTAGGTAATTATTGCCTTAGGCCAGTAACTTCCTGCTTTCCCCCATAAATGCTTGTGTCGGATCAATAAGTTAATTTTGGCACACGCTTTGCTCGATAATTATCTCCATTATTGGCCTGCATTCCAAACGGGGTGGAGGCTTTCAACCAAAGAGGGATTTGTTATGTCAGCACTGCTTTTTTCTGCCTTGAACACCGCTGTTCGTGATTTGGCCGCCCAATCCAAGCTGCAAGCTACTGGCTCCAAATCCACTGGTGCCCAGTTCGGAACCGTGCTGACCGTGTTGAATGTGGGCAGCAACAACCAAGGTGGTGTGCACACAACGCCTTGCCATCAGACTGGCGTTCAAGGGAACATGACTCCCTCTTCTACTACAACCGCATCTGTACATAATTCGACGTTGTCGAACGGACCAGTACCTACAACATCAGCAACATATGATGCCAACCTGCCTGCAAATGCGCCCACCGGCTACACCTCAACTGGCTCGACCTTGCAAGTGTATGATTCGCTTGGCGCTACACATGACATGACATATCGTTGGACAAAGACAGGCAGCAATGCATGGGATTTGACCGTAACCGTTCCCGGTGCTGTAGCAACCACAGCAACCAATAGTGCAGGTGTTGTGACAACTACCCATTCTGACTATGTGTCGACTGTTCCGTTTAAGTTCAACAGCTCAAACAATTCGGGTACAATTGCATCGATCGCTTCCGGCACTGGTTATACAGTTGCTGCTGCACCCAAGGCGGCAATCACTGTTCCAATGGCATTCCAGGGTGCATCTGCACAGAATGTCGTCCTCAACTTTGGTACCCTTAACTCTCCAACAGGTTTGACTCAGTTCGCAGGTACAAATGTATCGGTGAACTCCTTTATGCAAAATGGATTACCTGCAACTTCTCATGTTAATACGGGCGAAGGGATTGGGTGTGTTGGTCTGTCAGGCCAGGCAACTGGTCCACATCCGCATTTCGAAGTGCACATCCATGGAAACCAGGGCAATTCAATGAGCGTTAGCCTGCCAACGGGTCGCAACCTGGGTGGTAAGCTGCTGGCCGATTTCCACGCCGCTGGCCAGGCTAGGAATCTGCCCGGAATTCTCCCTTATCTTTACCAAGCGCACATCAGAAGAATCTAAGGCGACAACCCAAACGCCCGGATCCCGGCATCAACCGCAATCCGGGCGTTTGCACCCGAGCCAACAAGGCGAGGCACTGTCTGAAACCTGGAGGTGGTGGGCCCGGTAGGACTTGAACCTACGACCAATCCGTTATGAGCGGATAGCTCTAACCAACTGAGCTACAGGCCCGACCAAGGACAGGTATCAGGGATCAGGCGGCAATCGTCAAGTGGACTTGTGACATTTACCTTATTTATATTGGCTTTGCTCGATAGCACCCAGGAGGGCGCGGTGGAATGTCTGAGGGTCCGCCACCAGATCAATCGGCGAGATTTCGCCCCCCGCCCCATGCACTAGGATTGTTCCGAATCCAAGAATGCGGCCCATCACAGTCTGGTCGAAATTGGCGCCCGTAACGCGGCTCAGCATAATCTCAAAGGTCGCGCGGGAGATAAAACCGTATTTGGCGATGATGCGGCGGTTGGTCAGGACCAGTTCCGTTGCCGTCTGCCGAACATAGGCACCCGCGAGAAAAGAAACGCCGATGATCGTAATCAGCAGCGCCGCGCCTGACAAAATGTGCCCGAAACTATCAGCATATCTGGAGCCGAACATAATGGTAGTGATCGAATAGCTGTAGAAGCCGAGCAAGCCACCGACAATAGTTATGCAAAGCCCCTGCAGGTAAATAATCCAATGAATGCTGGCGGCGAAATAAACTTTTTCATCCGGCATCAAAACTTTTTCAACATATGATGACATTAGTGACCACCCGCCAGCCATTTTTCGGCTTCGAGCGCCGCCATGCATCCCGTACCCGCCGCCGTTACGGCCTGCCGGTAGATTTTGTCTTTCACATCGCCTGCGGCAAAAACGCCGGGGATATTGGTCGCGGTGGAATCCGGTTTGGTGATGATATAACCCTCGCTGTCCATATTTACTTCGCCCTTGAATATTTTGGTCGCAGGGTCATGGCCAATGGCAATAAAGACGCCTTCAGCCGCAATGGTTTGTTCCGCACCGGTCTTGATATTCTTAACACGAATGCCAGTAACCGTTGGAGCTGGTTTGTCCATACCTTTGATTTCTTCCACAACACTGTCCCATACGACGGCGATTTTTGGGTGCTTCAGAACCCGGTCATGCAAGATTTTCTCGCCCCGGAAATTGTCGCGACGGTGGATAAGGGTAACTTTGGTCGCATGATTGGTGAGGTACAGCGCTTCTTCCAAAGCGGTATTACCGCCACCAACGACGACGACTTCCTTGCCGCGGAAGAAGAAACCATCGCAGGTTGCGCAACCGGAAACACCGTAGCCCTGAAATTTCTTTTCGCTCTCAAGCCCCAGCCAGCGTGCCTGCGCCCCGGTCGCAATAATGACGCTCTCCGCCATAAAGATATCGCCGGATTCAGCTGTGCATTTGAACGGTTTAACGCTGAAATCGACCTTGCCGATAACATCAAAGATAATCTCGGTACCGACCTTGGTGGCCTGGGCAACCATTTGCTCCATAAGCCAAGGACCCTGAATGGTTTCGGCAAAACCGGGGTAGTTTTCGACATCGGTCGTAATGGTCAATTGGCCTCCCGGCTGCATGCCTTGCACCAAAATAGGCTTTAAATTGGCACGCGCCGCATAGATAGCTGCCGTATAACCCGCAGGACCGGCACCGATAATGAGCGTTTTTGTGTGGTGAGTTGTAGGCATTCTGGTATTCCTCTGTTCGAATCTGTTTTAACAGCCTGCTTGCGACATAGCAAATAACCCGATTGGTAAGAAACGTGGCATCGACCTTATTACTTAATGTGCAGGAAGCCGCGATTCGCTTCGGCAATAAAACGCTATTCGAAAATCTGTCCTTCAACATACGCGAAGGCGATAAAATCTGCCTGATTGGCAAGAACGGCGCAGGTAAAAGCACACTGATGAATCTGATCACCGGCCACCGCGAGCTGGATGAAGGTGAACGCTGGGAACTGGCAGGCACTGTTATTGGTTACCTGCAACAGGAAGTGCACCCCAAACCCGGCCAGAGCGTTTACGATTATATTTTCGAAGGTCTGCAAAATCAGGATGGCAGCCACGATTACAAAATTGAAATTGTTATCGAGCCTCTGGAACTGAATGTTCACGATAAAATGGAGCAGCTCTCCGGCGGCCAGTTACGCCGCGCGGCTCTCGCCAAAGCCTTGGTGGAGGAACCTGATATCCTGTTGCTGGACGAACCAACCAACCATCTTGACCTCGATATCATCGAATGGCTTGAAAATTACCTGAAGGCTTATCGCGGCGCCGTCGTTTGCATCAGCCATGATAAAGCTTTTCTTGGTAATATCTCCGACAAAGTGTTCTGGCTGGATCGCGGCAAATTGCGAGTCTGTCCGCGCGGCTTCAGCTTCTTCGAAGAGTGGTCAGGAATGCTGCTGGAACAGGAAGACCGCGAGCTGCATAACCGTCAGAAAGTTCTGGAACAGGAAGTCGAATGGGCCAGCCGCGGCGTCAAGGCACGCCGCAAACGCAATGTCCGCCGTGTTGAACTAATGAAGGCGGAGCGCGACAAACTGCGTTCCGACAAAAAATCATTGGAGCGCATGCTCGCCAAGATCGAATTCACGCCGATGGAAGCGCCGGAGATGTCATCCCGCAGCGTTGTCGAATTCCATAAGGTCGGCAAAAATTATGGCGATAAAATTATCCTCGATAAGTTCAATCTACGTATCCTGCGTGGCGACCGTATCGGCATCGTCGGTAAAAATGGTTCCGGCAAGACCAGTTTCCTGAAAATGCTGGTGGGCGAAGCAACACCGGATGCCGGACGTGTGAAGCTGGCGAAGGAAATCCACTTTTCCTATTTCGATCAGAAACGCAAAGACCTCAATCCGGACGCCTCCCTACACACAACCCTATGCCCCAATGGCAGCGACTATATCGATGTCATGGGCAAAGACCGGCACGTCTGCGGCTACCTGAAAGATTTCCTGTTTGATCCGAAAATGGTGTCGCAGCCCGTCAGCACTCTCTCCGGTGGTCAGAAAAACCGCCTGATGCTGGCGAAAATTCTGGCTAATCCCGGCAGCCTCCTGATCCTCGACGAGCCGACCAACGACCTCGATATGGATACGCTGGATATGCTGGAAGATATTCTGTCCAACTATCTTGGCACACTCATTGTCGTCAGCCATGACCGCGACTTTCTGGATCAGACAGTGACCAAGGTACTGGCGTTTGAAGGTAACGGGGTGGTCGATGCCGTCATCGGCGGCTATCAGGATTATCTGGAATCCAAGCGCAAGAAAACTGCGAAGAAAGTACCCGTCGAAGCACCACGCCCAAGTGCGACAAAGAATAAAGCACCTATCCCGGTTGTGGAAGCGCCACAATCCCTAGGTGATATTCCCAAATTCACTTATCCGATGCAGCATGAGCTGAAACAGCTGCCGCATAAAATCGGTGAGCTGGAGAAAGAGATCAAGGAAATCGAATATAGCCTGTCCGATACCGGGCTTTATGCGCGCAACCCGAAAGCATTTGAGAAACTTTCCAAACGTATCGGCGACGCTACCCGCGAGCTCCATACCGCTGAGGCAAGGTGGCTGGAATTAGAAGAAATACGGCTGGTACAGGATAACTGATATTACTTTACATCAGCTTGCCTCCAGACAAAATTTGATCAATTCGCTTTCGTGAGTATGTTATCCCTCAAATCTCTCAACCTTGAAAGAAATGGTTCCATCTCAGCCACACCCTCATCATAAACGAACACCGTTTTCCAAATGCTGTTTTTTGTCTTAATTTCAACGAACTCAGCTCCGGCGTAATCACACTTCGGACATTCTATTCTTTCAGGAAGCGCATTAAATTTATCGAAATCGATTTGACTTACAAGTTCGGGCCACAAATTTGCGGGAAGATCGAATTTACGGGTAGCCGTTGGAAACCGCTTCTCAAAAGATCGCCGTGATAAAATTGCTTTATCTTTTTTAATGGTAACTTCTGTTGCGCAGTAACCAGTACATTCGCCGTACCAACTTCCTATCGAAATCTCGGCAATCTCTTCCTGCTTCAAATAATCCTTAGGCTTTCTTTGACCAAGCTCAGCGTCGGCAAAAGCCGAGCTAGAGCAGATAAAAATAATAAGAACAAATCCTGCAAGAATCGGCTTTAAAAGTGAGCGCATTTTTACTGGCTTACCTAAAACCCAAACATATGGTCGAGGCTAAACGCGCTGTCGCCGCTGACAAGACCGTGATAGCCGAACAGGCGGCAGGTTGTGTCGCGGATGATGACATAACAATGGGGACCGGCTGATTTTATCTCGTCTTCTGTAAACATCTGGCTGACGCGCCACAGTAAGGAGCCGCTGCAGGGAATGCGCACCGCGCGTTTGGCAACTTCCTGCCCTTTGTTCGAAGTCAGCACCAATGTGGTGTCAGATGTCGTATGCCACGGCAGTGAAGCGGGATAGATCAGGTGGCACATCGTGTCATAGGGTTGCGGCCCTACGCGCAGGAACAGTCGCGTGCTGAGGCCGGGCGCTTTGCCAGCATAGCTTTGCGGTTCGTTCTTATAAACCAGCACCGTGTTGAATACATGCGCACCAAAACTGGTTTCCGCCGCATGGCCAGATTTTTTATCCTTATAGCGGAACAACGCATGTAGCCAACCATCGACTTCATGCCCGGCGGCAAAGTCATAAATCAGTTCCATATGACCGTAGCCGCCTTCTAGTTTTATGCCTTCGAGCAATTCGTTGGCATTAATGGCGACGGAGTCACTGCGTTTCAGATTGCCGAATTTATGTTCCTTCACCTGATTGCCACGCGCATCATAAATCAGCGCTTTCACCGGCAGATGTGACAGAGCCGTCGACATCGGAGTCGGCAAGGCCCAGTTAGTAAAACGGTCCAACGGCAATATCGGCGCGGGCACTATATGCAATTTGCCCAGCAAATCACCCAAATCACCCAGCCGCTTATCCGGCTTCAGATCACTGCGTTCCACATTTGGATGCGAAATGCGGGTATGACCATTACTGGATTCAATTTCGTAGCGCGGGCGCACGACATGCTTGCCAGCTTGAAATTCAATCTGTTGCGGCCATTTGGCGTTAGGCAGCAACTCGGTAACATTTAGTTTGTAGCTACCGTAAGGGGGGATGGCTTTATCCAGCTTCTTGATATCGTCATTGCCCATAAAATTAAGGCCGATAGCGCCCGCCGGAATTTCGCTGGGATGGCTGTTTTGCACCCACAGGAAAACCTGCTCATCTTCCATGGGCGCAGGCAGTCCGGCATATTGGTCCGACGGCCATGCGTTGGCATCATGCGTGCAGGATAAAACGCCTTTATCATCGCCGTAAGTATCAAGTGCGTATTTCACAACGTCATGCCCGGCGGCACCCAGAATATGAATGAACAGCTGTCCGGTGAATTCCGGCAGATTAAAACGCTGGCGGATTTCGGCGCTATCGAAAGTGATGCTGGCCCCTGCCCCCGGCAGTGGTTCCTGCCATTCCGCAAGCTTCATGCCTTTGCTGTCGATCAGATAACAAAGCGCGCGCGGGGCGGAGGCGCCGTAAGTGCTCCAATAATTCGCCGTCACCACACGGGTATGCTGGCCATCCTGATCGCGGAAGAAAGCATAGTTCGTTGCAAAATTGATATTGGCTAGATAGTTCCTGCGGTCACTCAGCATTTCATCTGGCAAACGCAGCGCATCGAAACTAAACCACGGCGTGTTGGCAGGCATGATGTGCTTGATGTGATCGACAACTTTGGCGGCATCAAAACTGGCCACCAGAATGCTTTTGCACTCACAGTTTTTCAGCAAGGTTACGGGCTGCGCCGCATGATTACGGAACACCCGACCGATATGGTCGACATCCTGCACAAACAGACCGGCGATTTCGACATCTGCCAGCGGGAAAAACTCAGCATAGCTTTCCAGCTGATTGGCCGGATCATAAATCGCCACCGGCCCTGCTTTTTGCAGGTGCACAACAAGATTGCGGGCTTTTTCAGCGATCAGAGGATGCGTCACAGCTTTATAAAAAGCGTTCCCGCCACCGGATTGATTGCTGAATGTGTTGATACGTAGAGCCATAGTGCGATCCCAATAATTGTCCGCAGATATTACTTCATAACAAGACTTTAAAGCAAATCTATTGCGGGTTTTCCTCTCCCCAGAGGGAGAGGAAGCAAAAACCTGGGCTTACCTATGTAAGCCCTTGGTTTTTGCAGGTGAGGGGTTACGCTCCATCCAATTCAGAAAGAATAGACAACAAGACCCCTTCACTATTCTGCATGATTTCGTCGTTCCAAAAACGGATAACGTGCCATCCTTGTTTTTCCAGTTCAGCTGTTCGTTTTTTGTCTAAAATGCTTTCAGCGTGCTGGCTTCCATCAGCTTCAACGATTAACCTATGTTGAAAACATGCAAAATCAGCAATGTAATTACCTATGGGGAATTGGCGACGAAATTTATATTTTGCCAGTTTCTTATTACGAAGAAGATTCCACAATTTTTGTTCAGCTGGGGTTTGCTGTTTACGTAACTTTCGGGCATTAGCATTCGACATCTTAACCCCTCACCAGCAAAAACTAAGACTTGCTTTGCAAGCCTAAGTTTTTGCGTCCTCTCCCTTTGGGAGAGGAGACCTGCTTAACCGCTTAAAAAATGCGCTGATGCTGTGGCGGATTTTTTCGCGGCGGACGACGCCTTCGTCGCGCACCCAGTTCAGTTGAATGGCACGGCGAGGACCATCGAAAGATTCATGGCCGTGCCACGCATTGGGTTGATTACGGAATACCAGCAAGGTGCCCTGATCCGGCGGCACTTCTGCAAAAGCGTCATTCAGATTATCCGGTGAATTAAGCAGGCGCAGCCGCCCGCCCGGCTGCTCCCACTTGCCGTTCATATAAATAAGGACCGTGATTAGCTTGGTCTTGCTGTCGGTGTGGATTTGCCCGTCGGTCGCACGGCAACGCCCGCGAACCGTAACCATTGTCGGCTTGCGGCTGAGGTCGATATTAAATTTCTCCGCTACGGCCGCCGTCATCTCCGGCCCCTGAATTTCATCCATAAATTGCTTGAATTTTTCGCCGTAAGTCAATGTTGGCAAAGGAAAACTTCCCGGCAATTCAACCTCTGGATAATCGGCCTCAATGGCCGCCATAGCCTCCGCTCGCACAAAACCCGGCACGATGAGATAGGGATAAGGCTCCTGCGACAGCTTCGCCGCCCGCAATGCTTCGATATTGATGGTTTGAGTGGTCATGAGAGCATATTAGAACATCCACTCTAGATGTGAAGCCCGTAGTTTACAGGCCTTTTACCCGCGCAATTGACAATACATATATATTTGTGTATATTTATACATATAAACTTACGGATAAATGCATGGTAAAATATCTGTTCGAGTGGGATGATGATAAGGACATCATCAATCAAAAACGTCACGGCGTTTGTTTTGCTGATGCACAGGAAGCGTTCTATGACAAAAATCGCATCATAGCGCGTGATGATTCCCACTCAGAAAAAGAAGATCGCCTTTTCTGTATTGGTAAAACCCCGCAAGGGATTCTCACGGTGCGATTTACGGTTCGTGGGAATAATATTCGCATCATTGGCGCAGGCAACTGGAGAAAATGGAGGAAATTTTATGAAAAAGAACGACAGCATTGACGCAGCCCCCAAGGGCAAACTGACAATTCTCAAGGATTTTTTGCCACCACCTTCACAATTAGTGCGCAAGCAAAACACCGTGCGCGTAACCTCGGAATTTACAAAAAGCAGCATCGACTTTTTGAAAGAGGAAGCTAAAAAAGCGAAAGTGCCCTACCAGCGCATGCTGCGATCCCTTGTGGATTTATATGTGGCGCAACAGGCGGGGCGGTAAAATGACAGAGTCTGTTAAAACGCCCTTTATTTATACTATCTTGCCATTACTGACTAGGAGCCATTGGCTTCCGCAAACGATGATGATGGTGTTGGGAGACCACATGACCAGGTAACGCCGCTTTTGGCACTTCAGGACGAGTTGCATTTTTATCAGAATGAGCATTGTTTAAAGCTATTACAAATCCCAAAATGCTTACAGCGGCCACCATTAATTCCACAATTGGAAAGCTAGAACCCGAATTACTACTCATTGCATTTTCTATGCTAACATGGCGCGCCCTTCGTTGAGCATCTTGGGCAGCACGAAAAGCTGTTTCCCTTCCCTCTCTTTCTTCTGCACCGCGGCTAATCTCACTGTAAGGTCTATGCATGATGGAAGGTTTTGTTCCAAAAAAACCTTTATTATTTTCTGTCATTTGGGACCTCTTTAAATGCGCATTTTGCAATAATACAACATTACCTATAGCCTAATCTATATCGTAGTATGGTTAACGCCCCGCCAACATCTCCCTAATCCTTGCCGCCACCAGCCCCACATCATTCAGCGGCTCATAGCTATAAGGTTCAAGCGTGCCAGTGAAGGGGCGGCAAAGACCGTCATCGCGCATTGATTGATGAAAGCGGCGGAATTTGTCAGAGCCTCCGGCTAGATCGATCACATAAACCGGTTTGCCGGTGGTGCAGGCTTCCGACACCATATTCACGCTATCGCATGTCACCAGAATAATATCGGCAAGGCCAAGCATGCCGTAATAGGGATTGGCCCCCTGCCCGTCCCAAATATAAGCGGGGCTGCCCTGCAAGCCCTGCTGCAGAATTTTGAGATTATCCTCACCCGTGCGGCGCGACGGCGTGATCATCAGGCTACCGCCCTTTGTCGATACCAACGCTGCAAGCTGCGCAGTAAGCGGCTCCATCTCGCGCGGCGTTAGCTGATAGACAGCGTTGCTGCCACCGATCAACACAGCGATGCGCGGTGAGGGCAAATGCGCCACCTGCGGCAAAAACTTTGCTGCCTCACGTTGCAACATTTCCGGCGACACGCGATGCAGCGCTCCGCGCGTGGTCATAACATTCGGCCCCGTGAGGCCGTCATGGCGCGGCACCACCACCAGATCAAACCGGGAAGGATCAATCACCGGATTCTGCAATTGTACGGTCAGGGTACGTGCCCGGCCCGCCAGCGTCTCCCGCCG
>Ga0206916_1113_pt1 | contig 14415 bp, 12 predicted proteins | sample Alteio_BWOrgHeat_71_FD_152957 | JGI IMG/M metagenome (GOLD analysis project Ga0206916, IMG submission 152957) | Enriched cells from forest soil in Barre Woods Harvard Forest LTER site, Petersham, Massachusetts, United States -... | ecosystem: Environmental > Terrestrial > Soil > Temperate forest >... | reverse complement strand
GCCAATTCTGTGGCATCTGCGCGAAGTGGTGCATAAAGCGGTGCCGGGTGTGGAGGAAACGATCAAGTGGTCGATGCCTTTCTTCATGTACCGGGGCATCATTCTGGGCAACCTGGCGGCGTTCAAGGCGCATTGCAGCCTGGGATTGTGGGGCCAGGAGATTGCAGGAAAAGTGCGCGCGGATGGTGCGACCACGGGCGGGGCAATGGGGACGTTCGGCCGGCTGGAGTCGATGAAGGACCTGCCCAGCGATAAGCAACTGGTCGCCTATTTGAAGCAGGCCGCGACGGCGATCGACGATGGCACGCGGACGAAGAGTATTGAGCGTCCGGCCCGGCGCGTGGCGAAGCCGGAGTTGGAGGTGCCGGCCGAGCTGGCAACGGCGCTGAAGAAGAACAAGGCTGCGCAGAAGGTGTTTGACGGGTTCGCTCCGAGCCATCGGCGCGAATATATTGAGTGGGTTGCGGGCGCTAAGCGAGAAGAGACGCGGGCGAAGCGAGTGACACAAACGGTGGATTGGTTAGCAGAGGGGAAACGCCGAAACTGGCAGTATGAAAATTGTTAGCAAGACGGCGACGAAGAACGCGCCGCGTACGACATCTGCTCGGCCACTGGGTATCTCAATCGATAAAGCACCATCCGCCGCATTGGATGCAGAGCCATTCCGTGGGCTGCTGATGAAGTGGTATCGCAAGCATGCGCGGGAGTTGCCGTGGCGCGGCATTCACGATGCGTACGCAACGTGGCTTTCCGAGATCATGCTGCAACAGACGCGGGTGGCTGCCGTCCAGGAGCGGTACGTTCAATTTTTGAAACAGTATCCGACGCTGCAGGCCCTGGCCGCGGCCGACGAGCGCGATGTGCTAACGCTGTGGAGCGGCTTGGGCTACTATCGGCGCGCGCGGATGCTGCATCGTGCGGCGCAGTTTGTGGTGCGGGAGCTCGGCGGAGAGTTGCCGTCGACGGCGGCAGAACTGAAGACGCTGCCCGGCGTGGGAGACTATACGGCCGCGGCGATTGCGAGTATTGCGTTCCGCGAAAGCATAGCGGTGGTCGATGGCAACGTGGAGCGCGTGCTGCTGCGGATCGTAGGGGAGCCGGAGGTAAAGACGGCCGCGGCGCGGGCCCGGGTGGCGAAGGTGGCCCAGATGCTGGTGCCTCCGGCAGCCAGGGGACGCGGGCGGGCGAAGGGCAAAGGGCCAAAGGCGAACCCGCCGGGCGATCACAACCAGGCGATGATGGAGCTGGGAGCAACGATTTGCGTTCCGCGCGGACCGTTGTGTCTGCAATGTCCGGTGGTGGAGTTCTGTCGCACCCGCGGCGAGCACGTTACGGTGAAACGCGAGAAACAGCATGTGCGCCGTGCGGCGTATCTGCTGGCGACCCGGACGCGAGACGACCGCACCGAGGTTCTGTTGGAGCAGCGCGCGCAGGAAGCAAGTTTGATGGCGGGGATGTTTGAGCTGCCGCCGTTGCCGCTCGACGCGGTGAGTAAGCACTCGCCGGTATTGCGGGTGCGGCATGCGATTACGGACACGAATTACGCGGTTGAGGTGTATGCGGAGAGCGAAGGGGAAACTACCGGCTTGCGGCGCGAAGTCCCCGCGCGCCTGGCGGATTTGCATTGGGCGGGCGTGCAGCAATTGAACGTATTGCCGTTGACCGGCCTGACGCGCAAAGTGCTTGTGCGGATGGGTGTGATGAAGTTGAGCTGAAGGCAGAGGCAGCGGAGCGTTGCAGCCAGCGGAGAGCGCTGGGTCCTATACTTCTGCGATACGGATTTGGGAGCGTTCACAATGAGGCGAAATGGGTTGCTGTGCGGGATGTTGCTGGTGGGTGTGGCGGCGCAGGCGCAGGTAGGCGCGAAGGCGGATCAGAGTGCCGGGATTCGGAAGGCGGAGGCCAGCGTTCGGCCGGAGAATATTCGCGCGCAGGTGAAACTGATTTCCGATGATTTGTTCGAAGGGCGTTATCCGGGGTTGCGCGGCGGAGAGCTTGCGGCGAAATATATTGCGACGCAGTTTGCGCTGTATGGCCTGAAGCCGGCAGGCGATAACGGCACGTATCTGCAGCAGATCAACTTCGTTGGCATGAAGGTGAAACCTGCGGAGACAACGGTCAGCGTGACAGGCAAAGACCCGGCGATGAAGCTGAAGTTTGGCGACGACTTTGTGGTGTCGAACCAGACGCTGACGGCGGAGACCGATATCGATGCGCCGGTTGTTTTTTTGGGGTATGGCGCGACGGCTCCTGAGTTTAACTGGGACGATTACGCCGGCGTCGATGTGAAGGGGAAGGTGATCCTGTGCATCGTGGGCGACCCGCCGTCGAACGATCCGAAGTTCTTTGGTGGCGATGCGCTGACGTACTACGGCCGCTGGACGTACAAGTTCGAGCAGGCGGCCCGCAAGGGCGCGGTTGGCGCGCTGATTATTCATCGTACCGATCTCGCGAGCTACGGCTGGGACGTGGTGAAGAACTCGAACTCGGGCGAGAAGACGTATCTGCGTGACGATGCCAATCCGCGGCTGCAGGCGGCGAGCTGGATACAGCTCGACGTGGCGAAGAGGATGTTTGAAGCGAGCGGGATGACGCTCGATGGAGCGTTCGATGCGGCGGGGAAGCGTGGGTTTAAGGCTGTTGAGTTGCCGTTGCGATTGAAAGCCCATGTGTCGAGCGAGGTGAGGAAGTTCCAGAGCGCGAATGTGGTTGGGATGCTGTCGGGCGAAAATTACAATCCCATGTGCGTTGGCAAGGAAAAGCCACACTGTGAATTCTGCTGCAATCCCAAGGAAGATCAAGCTGTTCTCTACACCGCGCACTACGACCATCTTGGCTTTGTAGCCGGGATGGCGGGCGACAATATTTACAACGGCGCAGCGGACAACGGGACGGGCGTTGGCATGTTGTTGGAGATGGCGCGGGCATGGTCGTCCGCTGGGTTGACGCTTCCGCATTCCGTTATTTTTTCAGCGGTGACAGCGGAAGAGCAGGGCCTCTTAGGGTCGGAGTATCTGGGCCAGCATCCGCCGGTGCCGGCGGCTCAGATTGCGCTTGATATCAACTACGACATGCTGGTGCCGATCGGTGTGCAGAAGGAAGTGAACGTCAATGGGGCGCAGCGGACGACGTTCTATCCCGAAGTAGAAGCGACCGCGAAACGTTTTGGATTGGCGATCGTGCCCGACCCTACGCCGAGCCATGGCAGCTACTATCGCAGCGACCATTTCAGCCTGTCGCGTGTGGGCATTCCGGCGTTCTCCGTGGATGCGGGGACGCTGTATGAAGGGCACGATCATGCGTGGGGCGCGGCGCAGGAGAAGGACTTCAACGATAACCGCTACCACAATTTTTCTGACAACTTCGATGAGACCTGGGACTTCCGCGGGGATGCGAACCTGGTGCGATTTGGCATGGATCTCGGGTGGCAGGTGATCCATGCGTCGAAGACGGTGGAGTGGAACAAGGGAGATGAGTTTGAGGCGGCGCGGAAGGCGAGCGAGGCGAAGTAAGGTGAGGATCCCTTGAAAGGCGATCTATGGAGCAGGAACCGGAAATCAAGAAGAAGCGGACCAGATACACGTTGGATGAGTTGTTGGATAAGTCTGACCCCAGGGCTTTTGAGCGCACCAAAGAAGACGACGAGTGGTTTGACTCGCCGCCGGTTGGACGAGAACTTATTTAGGGCGCTTGGCGTGACTCTAGGGAGAGTCTGCACGAGTCCCACGGATATCATGTTCGTCCAGTTTTGCAACTGTCATCTCGACCGGAGCATCGCGGTCTCTTGCGATGCGTAGCGGAGAGATCCCCGCATTTCGTGGCTGCGGCTACACATTCTCGGCGGGGCAGAAGAATGCGGGGATCTCTCCACTTCGCTGCGCTCCGGTCGAGATGACACCGTAGAAACAAAAGGAGACTCGCGCAGAGCTTTCCTAGGTTAGACCGTTGGGTCTCTTTCGGCGGTCCATGCAGTCGAGATCGTTCGCGAGGAATTTGATAACGAGCTAGTAGAAGTCGGCGCAACTTAGGAAGTAGCCGCACAAGCGGCAGATAAGTTTGCAGCGGCTGTCTTCGAGGCGAGATCCGCAGGTGGGGCAGTAGACGCAATGGTGTTCGGTGGTGTCGAGTGGGCAGACGGCGAGAGGCTGAACGGGTTCTGCGGTTGCGGGTTGGGCAGTGTGTGACATCGATGCAATCAATTTACGGTAAGCTGGGGTGCCGGGAGTCGTCAAAGCTTCCGGAGGCATCGAAGTAGAGTCGGCCGGTTTCCGGCACGCATTTTTGTAGTACGAGGAGAGGTATATGGATCGCAGCGCATCGGCAGTTTGGCATGGCGGGTTGAAAGACGGCAAGGGAACCATCAGCACGCAGAGCGGCGTGCTCAAGGACTCGCAGTACAGCTTCAGCACGCGGTTTGAAAACGGCATTGGAACCAACCCCGAAGAGCTGATCGCGGCGGCCCATGCGGGGTGCTTTACGATGGCGCTGAGCGGGCAGCTTACCAGCGCGGACCATGTGCCGGAGTCGCTCGAGACGACGGCCGTCGTGACGATGGAGAAGACCGACGATGGGCCGACGATTACGAAGATCCATCTGACCACGCGGGCGCATGTGCCGAATATCGAGAAGGCGAAGTTCGATGAGCTGGCGAAGAAGGCGAAGGAAGGCTGCCCGATCTCGCGGCTGCTGAAGGCAGCGGAGATTTCGCTGGACGCGCAACTTGTCTAGGGGTTAGAGAATAGAGTGTAGAGCGCAGAGAAGGCCCGCCGCGATGGCGGGTCTTTTCTTTCTCTACACTCTATCCTCTACACTCTACCCACTGCTTTACAGGTAGCTTAGCCACCAGTCGCGGCGGCGAGCTTTGACCCCGGCGAACCATTTGCAGGGGAAATAGAGAGACGCTACCACCGAGATCCAGATGAGGTAGACGACGGGCAGCGAGAATGCAGCCGCGGGGATGGGGGGATTGAACATCGGCTGTGGGGGATGGACGTGAATCGTGTGCGTCACGCACATTAGGACGACCAGCGCAATGATGTGAAGCATGTAGAAGTGCGGGACGTAGTAGAAGAAGGGCACGCGGCCGTAGACTTCGACGACGCCCAGGGCGCGGGGCAACCAGCGGTGTTCGATAGCCGCATCGAAGAGCGCGAAAAGTAAGAGCAGAACGCCGAAGGTCGCGCAGATGTACTGCAGCGATGGCGGATACTTGGTGACTTGCAGGAATGACATCGCCGTCTGCGTGTGGGTCGAAAGATGGTGGAAGGGAACTGGGTCGCCGTATGCGTTGGTGAGGCGCAACGCGACGAAGAGAATGAGCGTGGCGGCTCCTGACTGCAGGGAGCGCAAACGGCGGCGGGCGGGTGGCAGCGAAACGATGGCGCCGAACGCGTAGCCGAGCCCCATGACGCCGCTCCACGGAAGTATGGGATAGACGTCGAGGATCCATAGACGGCCATGGTCGAGGAACGGGCCGGGTATGATGAAAAACTTCCACAGCGCGGCGGGTAGCCCAAGTTGCGGCGGTTGCACCCGGTCGAGCAGGTTATGCAGGAACACGATCGCGAATCCATACGCTGCGACAAATGACGTAGGGAGAAACTGCAGCGCGGCGAGCACGATCATGCTGCCGCCGATGGCGTAGATAACCTGCAGAAAGTGGAAGTGCCAGGTGAAGAAGATACCGAAGCTGACGATAGCGACTTCAACGAAGATGAGCCAGACGCCCCGCGTGACGAGCTTCTTTGCCATGCTGCCGGCGGAAAGACCGCGCCGTCGCTGCAGGTAGATGGACGTTCCGGCCAGAGCGACGAAGCCTGGCGCGCAGAGATGCGTGATCCAGCGTGTAAAGAAGAGCGCGGGCCATGAGTTGAGCGGGTCTGTGGGATCGACGGCGGCACTCGAAAAATAATCGCGGGTGTGATCGAGCGCCATGACGATCATGAGAAGGCCACGCAGCAGGTCGACCGAGGCGACGCGACGGACGGGTTGGGGAGCAGTGTGGGTCATAGAGGATGACAAGAAGTCGTTACGCATGTTTTAGCAAAACGGTAGCGCGATATAAATATTTTTTTCTCGCTCACCATGCGTGCAGAGACCGCGTCTGACGGTCATTCCAACAATTGCGGTTACGCATGCGATTGAGTTTTTGAGGAAAACTTTCGAGGGCAGAGACGCGATCCGAAGTCATAGGAGATCGCTTTGAAGCAGTGTAGGGCCATACCTGTTGTTCGCTCCGTCGTTGTGCTGGGACTTGTCTCAGCGGGACTATCTCGCAGTGCCATTTCGCAAACGCCGCAAGCTGAGGAACCTGCGGGTACAAGCAGTTCACACGATAACGTACTGGCGGCGGCGTTGTTTGCGCCGATGCTGCCGGACGCGCCGGGATATTCATCGACTACGCAGACATCAACAAAAACCGTTGCGGTACGGCATAAGGTGGAAACGACAATTTCGCTCGGCGGCTCGCCGCAACTGACGGCAACACGCATTGAGAATGTAGAGACGGGAGGATTCATTACGCAGAGTCTGCATCCATCACCCAACATCGTCACGACGTTTCGGCAAAGCTTCCGGCCGTGGTTGGGATATTCGGTAAACGTTGGGTACACGCGAGCATCGGAACACAACACCAACGATGCTGGATCCACATCGGCAGGAACGTCGGCCAATTTTTATGTGCCGAACAATGTATGGGAGTTGAGTTTGTCGCATGTGGCGCAGCTACATCTCACCCACAGACTGACGGCTTTTACGGATGAGGGTGCGGGCTTCATGGCGTTCCAGCCGGCAAAGCGCGGAAGCACAACGACTATTCCGACGGGAGGTTGCTGCACGGTGGTTGGGACAAACTTTCGTCCGCTGATTGTTTTTGGAACGGGAGTGGATTATCACTTCAATCCGCAATGGGCGTTGCGCGCGGAGTATCGCGGGTTGCTGTACAAGTATCCCGATTATGGAGCTGGTTTGCCGAAACTGACAACGATTACGAGTGAGCCTACGGTGAGTCTTACCTACACGTTTGGTAAGCGCACCTACAAGTTTTAGAGGGGCTCCTCAACGAGGCAACGGCCGCATCCCCTGAAGAGTGCGGCCGTTGTGTTTTTAAAGAGTGGTGGCAAACACAGCGGTGCTGCGACGCTCTAGCTTTTGTTTTTGCTTCTGAGATAGGCCCGGGATTCATCCCGGGCATTCCGCTCCAGAGAGAAAGCGCGCTTTAGCGCCCGGGACTGGCCGTCCAGCGAGGAGAACATGTCCCGGAGGCTAAAGCCTCGTTCTGGTGGCCGGTTGAATGTCCGGGATAAATCCCGGACCTATCTCAAGAACAACGACAACAGCAACCGCGTCCTCTCACACACAGTTTTATGCAGACTCTGAGCTAGTGCTACACCTGAGGGAGAACTGCTCTCTAGTGAGCGTGGCTGTGGGAGTGGTCGTGGCCGCCGGGGCCGTGGCTGTGGTGGGAGTGGCCGTCGATGACTTCGGGCTCGGGCGGAGAGCAGCAGCCGTCGACTGTGGGGCAGTCGGTGATTTCGAGCTGGATGGTGGTGTGGTTGATGCCGAAGTGGTCGCGGAGCTGGTGATTGACGCGCTCGAGAAGAGCCTCGCTTTCACCGAGGTCCATTTCGATGACCTGCATGTGGCTGGCGAGAGCATGGGACTGGGAGCCGAGGCTCCAGACATGCAGGTCGTGGACGTTGACGACGCCGGGGACCTTTTCCATGGCCGTGCGAATGTCGGCGAGGTTGAGGCTGCGCGGCGTTCCTTCGAGCAGGATGTGCAGGGTCTCGCGGACGATACCGATAGAGCTCCAGAGGATCATGGCGGCGATGATGAGCGAGAGCAGGGGGTCGATCCACTGCAGGCCGGTAAGCAGAATGCCGAGACCGCCGAGGATGACGGCAGCGGTGGACAGCGTGTCGCCGAGCATGTGCAGGAAGACGCTGCGGATGTTGACGTCGCCGGAAAACTTCCAGAGCAGGGTGGCGATGGCGCCGTTCATCAGAACACCGGCAGCGGCGACATACATCATGAGGCGCGGCTGAACGATGACCGGGTCGGCGAAGCGGTGGATGGCGGCGATGGCGATCCAGCCGGAAAGGACGATGAGAGTGAGCGCGTTGACGAAGGCGGCCAGGACACCGGCGCGCTGATAGCCGAAGGTCTTGTCTTCGGTGGCGGGACGGGATTGCAGGTACACGGCGACGAAGCTGAGGCCGAGAGCGAGGAAGTCGGAGAGATTGTGGCCTGCTTCCGAAAGCAGCGCGAGCGAGTGGGCACGGAGGCCGAACCAGGCGGTCGCGAGGATGTAGAGCAGGGTGAGGCAAAGAGAGAACTTGAGGATGCTCTGGATGCCGGACTTTGGCGCGTCGGATTTCGCGTGGACGTGCATATCTCTAGTGTATGCGTTTGTGGGTGATGGCGGTTGGTGGAGGCTCGCGCGGTGGCCTCCTCGGTTCACTAGCTGCGCGGGTTGGTGTCGAAGGGGAGGACGCGCTGGGGATTCATGCGAAGGCCGCTCCAGTCTTCGGAGACGATGATGCTGTTGCCGGGGTTGCGAGGATCGTAGCGGACCTGGACGGGCTGGTCGATGCGATAGCCGGCGGTGCACTCGGGCAGCAGCGAGACGTCCTGTGCGCAGTCGTAGGTGACGCCAGCGATGCGGTAGCGGAAGAGCAGGACGTCGGGCGTGGGGCTGATGCTTTCGGTGCCGTCGTGGGAGCGGGCGTCGACGATGCTGCCGTCCGTGATGCGGCCATGGAGGGTGAGGTACTCGCGGCGACGCCGTTCGAGCTCGATGGCGGATGGCCGCCGGCTGCGGATATAAAGCCAAACGCCACAGCCCGCGGCGGCGATGCCCGCGGCGACTCCGGCGGCAATGCGAGGGTGCGCCGGGATGCGGCTCTGCTGCAGCAGGCGGGAAAGATGGGGTAGAAACGGGGCCATGGGGGAACTCTCTCAGGATAGAACAGGAGCGGCGATATACTGCACTGTGCGATCAATGAAGAAGAACCCGTCCGTGTTCCCGCGTTTGAACCCGCCCTCCGCCCACCCGCTCGACCTCGGTGAAGGCCGCCGTGTGCGGTCGACCACCGTGCTGTGCGTGCGGCGCGGCGATTCCGTTGTCATGGCTGCCGATGGCCAGGTAACGCTGGGCGCGACCGTGATGAAGCATTCCGCGAAGAAGATTCGGCGGCTGTACAACGAGAAAATTCTAGCGGGGTTCGCGGGGTCGACTGCCGATGCGTTCAGCCTGTTTACGCGCTTTGAGGCGAAGCTGGAGCAGTATGGCGGGAACCTCGGTCGCTCCGCGGTGGAACTTGCCAAGGACTGGCGGACGGACAAGCTGTTGCGACAATTGCAGGCGCTGCTGATTGTCGCGGACGCCAAGCAGATGTTTCTGCTGAGCGGCGATGGCGACGTGATCGAGCCGGATACAGTCGCCGATGGCGCGATTGCGACGATTGGGTCCGGTGGAAGCTACGCGCTCGCGGCCGCGACGGCGTTGATGGAGAATACGGAGTTTTCGGCGCGCGAGATTGTGGAGCGGAGTATGAAGATTGCCGCAGAAATCTGTATTTACTCGAACTTAAATGTGACGGTGGAAGAGCTGAAGGCGAGCGTTTAGTAATGGCAATTTATTTACCCGGTACTGCTGAAGACCAACCTCTTGCGCTGGATGATCTGACTCCGCGAGAGATCGTTGTCGAGCTTGATAAGTATGTTGTGGGGCAGGCTGCGGCGAAGCGCGCGGTGGCGGTGGCGCTGCGGAATCGGATGAGGAGGCAGAAACTTTCTCCGGACCTGGCGGAAGAGATTATGCCGAAGAACATCCTGATGATCGGCTCGACCGGCGTGGGTAAAACGGAGATTGCACGGCGACTGGCGAAGTTGACCAACTCGCCATTTCTGAAGGTAGAGGCGTCGAAGTTTACTGAGGTGGGTTACGTCGGGCGCGATGTCGAATCGATGGTGAGAGACCTGGTTGAGATTGCGATCGACATGGTCCGCGAAGAAAAGCTCGACGAGATTGAGGACCGCGCGGAGCTCGCGGCGGAAGACCGGTTGGTGGATCTGCTGGCGGCGCAGGGCGCGATTGTGACCGGTCCAGCGAGTGATGCAGCTCATGGACCTGTGGCTGTGCCAGTTGTTGTGGACGCCATTGATCCAACGATGAATGCGACACACAAAGCTGAGGCAGGCCATGCGTCGCCTGCGCTGGCGATTGTGCCGAAGAGCGAGGCGGAGCGCGCGCGAGAAAAGGAGCGGCTGCGGCAGCAGTTTCGCGAGGGCAAGCTGGATGAGCGCACCGTCGAGATGGACGTGCGCGATCGCAACATGCCGCAGTTCGAGATTATTTCCAATCAGCCGCCGGAAGAGTTTGAGCAGAGCGGTCTCAAGGACATGCTGCCGGGCTTGTTTGGGCAGCGGACGAAGAAACGGCTGATGAAGATCGCCGATGCGTTCGAGTATCTGGTGCAGGAAGAGGAACAACGGCTGGTCGATATGGACCAGGTGACGCGGATCGCCGTGGAGCGTGTCGAGGACGCGGGGATCGTGTTCCTCGACGAGATCGACAAGATTGCCGGGCGCGAGGGTGGGCATGGGCCGGACATTTCGCGCGAAGGCGTGCAGCGGGACATTCTGCCGATCGTCGAAGGCACGACCGTAAATACGAAGTATGGCAACGTTTCGACCGACCATATTTTGTTTATCGCTGCGGGCGCGTTTCACGTCTCGAAGCCGAGCGATCTGATTCCGGAGCTGCAGGGGCGTTTTCCGATTCGCGTGGAACTGCTGGCGTTGACGGTGGAAGATTTTCTGCGGATTCTGACGGAGCCGCGGGCGTCATTGGTGAAGCAGGCTGTGGCGCTGCTCGAGACCGAAGGTTTGAAGCTGGAGTTTACGCCGGAAGCGTTGAGCGAAATGGCGGACTTCGCGTTTCAGGTGAATGAGCAGACGGAAAACATCGGCGCGCGGCGGCTGCACACGATCATGGAAAAAGTGCTGGATGAGATCAGCTTCCATGCGCCGGATCTCGTGAAGCCGGTGGAGGGTGTCGCGATTTCGACGAAGGTGCCCAGGCTGCTGGAGCGCACGAGCGATAAAGGCGTTGTGGAACGGGTCGTGGTCGTGGATCGAGAGTACGTGCAACAGCAGGTAGCGGAGATTGTGAAGAACCAGGATTTGAGCCGCTACATTCTCTGAGGTAACTCGTTCGCTCATCCGACCGGTCGGGGGATTGTAAGATTTCGCGTTGCGAGTAACAATTCGTGAGTTGCGCGATCTGAAAAGTCATCCCGAGGAGATTTGACCGTGAGCCAGCCTTACCGGAAGCCCTCTGCCGCATTTATCGGCGCGTCCTGGACTGCACTGTTTCTTGGTGCGTTAGCGTTTTGCATTGGCCTCTGGAATGCGACGATGCAGTTGAACGAGAAGGGCTACTACTTCACGTTGCTGATGTACGGTCTGTTTTCGGCGGTGTCGGTGCAGAAGAGTGTGCGTGACCGGCTGGACGGGATTCCGGTGACGAATATCTATTACGGGCTGGCATGGGTCTCAGTGATGATTTGCCTGCTTTTGATGGCGGTTGGGTTGTGGCATGCGACCCTGACTCCTTCAGAAAAAGGCTTCTATGCCATGGCGTATCTGCTGAGCGTGTTTGCAGCGATTGCCGTGCAGAAGAACACGCGCGACAGCGTTGGCGCGGAGCCGGTTTTGCCGGACGAAGTGGTGACTCGATAAGAGTTTGCCGGAGAGGGGCGGTGGCGCGATATTCTTGCTCAAGCCGCCCATGATTGAATTCCCGAACCAACAGGAGCCCGCGTGAACGCCTCGAGTTTGCGGCGGCCGCTGCTCGTGTATCTGGTAGCGCTGGTGCCGGTGATGGGTCTGGCGGCGCGCTTTGCGCCGTACATGCTCGACGGCGATGCGGTCGCGTACATGGACATCGCAGACCTGCTGCATGCGCACCGCTGGGCGGACGCGGTGAATGGGTACTGGCATCCGCTGTATCCCGCGCTGCTCAGTGCGGCGCAAGTTGTGGCGCATCCGTCGCGGATGAACGAGCTTGGCGTCTACTACGCCGTCAATTTCGTTGTATTTTTTGCGCAGGTTGCGGGCATGCTGTGGTTCGTGACAGCGTTAGTGCGGTTGCGCGAAGTGATGGGTGCGGCGCCGGCAGTGCTGTCGTTGAACGCGCTGCGGCTGCTGGGCGTTGCGTTGCTGGTGATTGCGGCGCAGCGTGAGTTGACCCTGAATCGGGTGGGGCCGGATGGCTTGTTGCAGGCCCTGATCCTCGCGGGCCTTGCGATGCTGTTGCAGGCCCTGGCGACGGACAGGCTGATCTTCGCGCCGCTGGTGGGGGTGTTCTTTGGGCTGGCCTATCTGACGAAGTCGTTTGCCTTTTTGCTGGCGCTGCTGGCGATTGCGGTGCTGGTGTTGTTTCAGTGGCTGGTGCAGCGGCGGGCTTTATTGCGGGCGGTCACGAGTGGCGCGCTGGCGCTGGCGGTGTTCGCCGCGGTTGCCGGGCCATATGTAGCAGCGCTTTCGCGGCAGAAGCAGCGGTTTGATTTTGGCGACTCCGGCAGCTTGAATTATGCCTGGTACGTCGGCGGCACAGAGAAGATGCATCTTGAACCGTGGATGACGAAGGACTTCGGAGCGGCAAAGGTGGAGCTGGCGCATCCGGAAAAACAACTGCTCGCGCAGCCGGGGATCTATAGCTACAAGGGACATCCGCTGGGGACGTATCCCGCGTGGTTCGATGCGACGTACTTCAACGAACGGATCGTGCCGCATATCGAGCTGGGACAGCTTGCGAAGCGTGATGAGCGGAACCTGGTGCTCGTGGTCCGGTATGTGCTGAATCATCCGGAGCCACTCATTTTGCTGGGGCTGCTGCTGTTCGCGGGAGCGCGGCTGCGGCTTCGGGAGACACGGTTCTGGTGGCCGGCAGTGGGACTGGGCCTGGCGGTGTGGGCGATTTATGGGCTGGTCAATATTGAAGAGCGGTATGTGACGGTGGCCTATTTCGCGGTGTTGTTGCCGGTGTTTGCGGCGCTCCAGGCGCGGTCTGAGAGTGAGACGCGGAAGTGCGATTTGTTTCCGGCGATTGCGTTGCGTTCCGGCGCCGGCGTCTTGGTGGTGCTGCTGGCGTTTCTGGCGCTGGGTGAGACGCTGCGGGTGGCTTTGCAGCAACGGCGCGAGCAGTCGGTTGCGGGCGTTACGCATGGCTGGCAGGATCCGCAGATTTTTGGCGCGGCTGAAGGCTTGCAAGCGATGGGTGTGAGGCCGGGCGACGAGGTCGCGTGTGTCGGCACAACAGCTTGTCTGCATGACAATTATTGGGCGCGGCTGGCGGGGGCTCAGGTGCTGACGGAGATCTATGAACCCGAGCCGAAGCACCTGATCGGCCAGCTTGATGCGCTGCCGAACAGGGAGCAGGTGTACGCTGTGATGCGGGCGGAGGGTGCGCGAGTGCTGGTGGGACGTTTTGATCCGGGAGAGATGAACGCAGCTCATCCGGCGTCGGCGGGTTGGGTAAGGCTGGGAGAGACGGCGTTTTATGCGTTGCCATTGCATTTGCCGGATGAGGCTTCGCGATGACGGATGCGGCGGTGACTGAGTCGAATGCGGTGGAGCTGACGGTCGTGATGCCGTGCCTGAATGAGGCGGAGACGCTGGCGGTGTGTGTCGATAAAGCGCTGGCGGCGCTGCGCGAGAACGACATTGCCGGCGAGGTGGTGGTCGCCGACAACGGGTCGACCGACGGCTCGCAGGCGATCGCGGCGGAGCACGGGGCGCGTGTGGTCGCCGTCCCGGTGCGCGGGTACGGAGCGGCGCTGAATGCTGGAATCTCCGCGGCGCATGGGCGGTTTGTACTGATGGCCGATGCGGACGACAGCTATAACTTTGCGCATATCCCGCGGTTTCTGGCGGAGCTGCGCAAGGGCGCGGAACTGGTGATGGGCAACCGCTTTCAGGGCGGCATCGGGCCGGGAGCCATGCCGGTGCTGCATCGCTATCTGGGGAATCCGGTGTTGAGCAAAGTGGGGCGTGTGTTGTTCCATGCGCCGATCGGAGACTTTCATTGCGGCATACGCGCATTCTCCCGCGAGGCGTATGAGCGATTGGGTTTGCGGACGACCGGCATGGAGTTTGCCAGCGAGATGGTGGTGAAAGCGTCGCTGCTGAAACAGAAGATCGTCGAGGTGCCCACCACCTTGCAAAAAGACGGCAGGAGCCGTCCTCCGCACCTGAAGACGTGGAGCGATGGCTGGCGGCATTTGCGGTTTCTTCTGATGTACTCGCCGCGCTGGCTGTTCCTGTTTCCCGGTCTGACGTTGATGCTGGGCGGTCTCGCTCTGATGGCCTGGTTGCTGCCGGCAGAACGTCCGCTGGGTTTCGTGAACC
>Ga0206916_1112_pt1 | contig 14464 bp, 11 predicted proteins | sample Alteio_BWOrgHeat_71_FD_152957 | JGI IMG/M metagenome (GOLD analysis project Ga0206916, IMG submission 152957) | Enriched cells from forest soil in Barre Woods Harvard Forest LTER site, Petersham, Massachusetts, United States -... | ecosystem: Environmental > Terrestrial > Soil > Temperate forest >... | reverse complement strand
CCATTGCGTTCCAGCAGATAGACAGCGCCCTCCTTTGTCTCGCGCCGGAATTTCAATTGAAACCGGTCAATCAACAATGCCTGCAACATTTGGCGGAGTCGTTCGTCGGCTATCCCGAAGTTGGTTGCCCTCTCGTTGTAAGTGTCCGGAGCAATTAACTCCGGCGCCTCAGCTTGTACGTCGTATTTCTTATCCAGCTCGGCGTCTCCACCTGACACCTGCCAATAACTGACGTCGAAAGCAATGCAGATCAGGCTCTTCAACGACTGGGTCTGAAAGACGATCCGTCCGCCCGGCGAAACCTTCAAACTCACCATATGCATGCCGTTTTGCGATATCGGCTTGATCGTCGCCACCTCGAACTTCGGCATCTTCGCCGATGCGCTTTGAGCGTGCGCCCCCGCGCCAACTGCTATCACTCCAACGGCAACAAGCAGCCATACTCTTACCCTCGCACCCAAAGCCGTCATCATTAACATTTGTCGCTCCGCTCCTGTTGCCGGTTTCGAACTCAGTCCGACAGCCAATACTATGCCAACCTCACATCACGCTGTCGCTGTCTGTTCGAGGTGCGTTGACACCGCGCACCCTTCTCCATAGACTTACGCTTCAAAGGCACCCATCTCTACGCCGCTCCATCACAGGACTGCTACCGATGACTCGTTCTCTCCTCCTGCTGCTCGCCCTGTCTCTGTCCACCGCTGCGTTCGCACAAACTCCCACACCGCCCGCCGGCGGACAAGCGCCTCCCGCAGGCCAGCAGCGACGCCCCATACCCGCACCCACGAACCTCAAGGTGCTACCCAAGGACACTACGGCTCAACAGGTCATCGCCATCATGCGCGGCTACGAAGGCCAGCTCGGCGTCGAGTGCAGCTACTGCCACGCCAAAGACCCCGCCACCGGCCGCAACAACTTTGCCTCCGATGGCAACCCCATGAAAGACCGCGCGCGCGTCATGATGAAGATGACCGCCTCCATCAACGCCGACTTCCTCACCCAGCTCACCGACCCCAAACCCGGGAACCCCGTCGAATGCGGCACCTGCCATCGGGGGATAGCGAAACCTTCCGTCTTCGTGCCACCTCCGCCAGCACCCCGCAATGCTCCCCCTGCCGGCACACCACCGCCGCCGCAACCTGCTTCGAACTAAAGCGGTTCGTCTCTGTGAGCGCTGAAAGCGCGTCTCATAACAGCCTGGGGCGCCAGCCCCAGGTAGAGGTCCGCCTCATTCTATGAGGGCTGAAGGCCCGACTCATAATGCAATCGGCTGCTGCCTCCGCACACCACATCTTCCAACACACATCTATGTGTCGCGCCTTCAGCGCTTATAAATGTTGCTATCAATCTGGCCATCTCCACATTGACGGCAGCATAGAATCCCACCATGCGCCGCGCCGCCATCCTCTATAACCCCACCTCCGGACGCCGCAGTGAGCGCATCTCCGATGTTGAGGGTGCAGCCGCCGCCCTTCGCCAACAAAACATCGACGTCACAATCATCCCCACGAAAGGCCCCGGCACCGCAGGCGAACAAGCCGCAGCACTCGCAGACAATCATGACGTCATCTTCGCGGGAGGTGGCGACGGAACAATCCACGAAATCGCTCAAGGGCTGGCATTCCATCAACGCGCCGCACTCGGCATCATCCCTTTCGGAAGCGCCAACGCTCTCTGCCGCCACATTGGAATCGATCTTGATCCGGTTCGTGCTGTTCGACAGCAGATCCACTTCACACCGCGGACGATCCCACTCGGAAAGGTCATCTACACCACGCCAGCGGGCGAGCAGTCACGCTACTTTCTCGTCATGGCCGGTGCAGGCCCTGACGGTGCGCTTGTGTACAAGATGCTCGCTGACGGCAAACAAAGAATCGGCCGCTTTGCCTACTATCGCCGCGCCGCGCGGCTTTTCGCCAGACACCACTTCGCGCCGTTCGATACTGCCTACACGTTGCCCGACGGAACCGTAGTTCCCACTACAGCCGTCAGCGCGATGGCGGTTCGTGTGCGCGACCTCGGCGGCCTCTTCAGCACGCTCGTTCGCGGTGCATCCATCGAACATCAGCAACTCTTACTGACCATCGCCTCGCCGCCCGCGCGCCTGTCGCTCCCCGCATGGTTCGCCACAAGCTGGACACGCACCCGCCACTGGAACCGGTACATCCAAACCGTACACGTGGACTCATTCCACTGCGGTGCAGGCACTCGTCCTATTCAGATTCAAGCAGACGGAGAATGGCTCGGCCAAACTCCGATGACCATCACGCTCGTCCCAAACGCTCTGCGCTTGTTGATGCCCGCGTGATTACATCGCCGCCGGTACGCTAATCCCCAGCCACCCCAGCACCCTCACCAACTCCCGTCGAGCGACTGCTGCCGTCGCCAGCAACAGCGCCTTCCGCGACGCATCCGTCTCGGTCAAAATATGGTGCCGGTGATAGAAGTTATTGAACTGCTGCGCCAGTTGAAAAGCATACTTCGCCATCACCGCTGGCTCGGCAACGGCAATTCCCTGTTCCAGAATTGTCGACAACCGGGAAGCCGTCAGCCACACTTCCCACACGCTCGTCCCCTCATCGCCTTCGAGCATCGCTGTCAGATCGAGCGAAGCCACAGCCGCCAGCGAAGCCGCTTCATCCACTCCTGCCTTGCGGAAGATATTCGCCGCGCGGACAGCCGCGTACTGCGCATACGGCCCGGTCTCTCCATCAAATGCCAGTGCATCCTGAAAATCGAACGCGATAATCGTGTTCCGCGTGAACCGCAGCATGAAGAAGCGCAACGCGCCTACACCGATCGCATCCGCAATTGCCACGCGCTCGTCCTCACTCAGCTCCGGATGCCGCGCGTCCACCTCAACCCGCGCTGCCGCAATCATGCGGTCAATCAGGTCGTCGGCCTTCACACCAAAGCCTTTGCGCCCGCTCACCTCGATATAGGCGCGGCCCTTATCTTCCTCGCTCAGCACATAGCCAAGCTCCTGGGCCGTCCGCGCAGTTAACCCTACAAATGCGTAGTTCAGGTGCGTGTAGCGATCGGCAGCCGCGACAAACCCCATCGCCCGCAGCGCCTCTTTCACCTGCGTCTGCGGATCGTCCTGCCGGGAATCGATGACGTTGTAAATCGCATCAGCCTTGCCAAACGTCGGGTGCGGATGCTGCCCATTCACCGTGGAAATCCAGCACATATGCGTCGCGTAGTTGTGAAACTCGGCGTATCCAAAATCTTTCCCCAGCAGGCCAAACTTCCATAGGTGATACGCAATGTCCTTGCCGACATATGTCACAGTCCCATTTGACCGCACGATAATCTTCGCGTCTTCATCGGGGCCGGTCGTCACCTCCGCAGCGGAAGAAATCGCCCGCCGCATCACCCAGCAGCCCTTATTCTTGCCTTCGCTTTCGAGATACATCGCGCCGGTATCCATCAACAACTTCCGCGCGGCCTCCCAGAAATGCAGGTGCAGAATCTCGCTCTCGCGCGGCAGAAAGTCGTACTCGATCCCGAGCCGCTCCATCGTATCCAGATGCCGCCGCAGCACTCCCGTGGAAATCAGCTCGGCGATCTCCGCAACTTCGTTGTCGCCCATCTCGATCGCATGAAGCGTCGCCAGCCGCAGTTCCTTGCGTTTCGCCTTCTGGTCCGGATCGGCCTCGTACCACTGCGAAACATTCGCATACAAGTCCCAGCACGCATAGTCGAGCCGAGTATTCGTCTCCAGTAGCTCGGTCATCCATTCGCGCACGTCTTCTACGCCCATGTTCTTCAGGTGCATCACCGCGACGACGATGTCGGCAACCTGCACGCCGGTGTTGTCGATATAGTTCTGCACGCCTGTCTCATACCCGGCCTTGTACTCATCCGGCCGCAGCATCCGCTGAAACGTATCGCCCAGAATCGCATTGCGCAGATGCCCCACATGCGCCGCTTTATTCGGATTGATGCTCGTATGCTCCACAAGCCGGAACCCCGGGCCGCCCACAGACGAATGCTCATCCGCCGCGATCTGCCGCACCATCGCCGCGCGGTCTAGCTTCACGTTCAGATACCCGGCGCCAGCCACATCAACCGACGCCACACCTTCAACGGCCGCCAGCTCCGCCTGCAACTCCATTGCAATCGCGCGCGGTGCTTTCTTCAGCCGCTTGGCCAGCTCAAACGCCACCGGCAAAGCCATCTCGCCAAACTCAATCTTCGGCGGCAACTCCACGCCAATATTCGCAAGCGAAACGTCATACCGCTCCGCCAGCACCGCTTCAATCCGCGCCTGAATTCTCTGCTGCAATATCCGATACATACGTCCTCTATCCTCTATCCCCTACACACTATCCCCTGCCTCTACGGCAGTTCCACCGGCAGCGTATCAATCTCTTCCAGCAGTGATTTCTTTCGCGCCAGATGCAGCCGATGGACCAGCAGCATCCCTCCGCCGACAGCAGTAATCGCCACCAGCAACCACGCATGAATCAGCAGCCCGAAGATGCTCGCGAGGCCCACATTCTCGCCCTTCGGCATGTGCTTCAATAGCGCATCCTTGCAGGCCCACTCAAACGGCCCAATCCCACCCGGCGAGCTCGGGATCAAGAACGAAAGATTCGCCTGCGCGACAGCCGCCCAGGGTCCCGCCCAATCTGTCCGCAGACCCAACAATTTGCCACCGGAGAGGTACAGCAGCCCCTCACAGATCCACGCACCAAAGCTGACAGCCACCAGCCACAACGTGCCCGGCACGCCGATCTGGCGAATGCAATCGAGCGCCAGCACAATCCAGTGTTCCACCTTGGCCAGCTTTTCATTTTTCGTCCGCGCGAACAGCCGCTTGATCGTCGCCTCCAGCGTCCGCGCGCCGAACACCAGCACCAGCACGCCGGTAAACGACAACCCTACGCAAACTTCTGCCACTACGCGCAGGTGCGGTTCCACGCGGTAACCGGACTGCATGGTCACCACAAACATCAGACCCAGCGTCAACACGTCCAGCAGCTTTTCCAGCAACACCGTGCTCATGATGATCGAAGGCGTCGCATTCAGATCGCTCGAATACGTAAAGATCCGCATCACATCGCCGATGCGAAGCGGAAGAATATTGTTCGCCGCCAACGACGTCATAAACACCCGCGCACAGTCGTAGAATCGCGCCTTCACGCTGCGCAGCATGAACCACGAGCGATAGCTACGCACGGTATACCCGGCCACACTGAAGAGCACCACCCCCACAATCCACATGGGTGCGATCAGATGAATGGCCTTGAAGTCATCCAGGTTCACAGGCCGAAGGCCCTGCTTGTTCTTCTTCACAAACGTGAACCAAAGAAAGAACCCGCTCACCGCAAACCCCGGCAGCGTCTTCAGCAGACTCAGTCGATGTTCCCGAGTCACAGTCCAACCCCACACATCCGCGTCGACATGCCGCCCCACGCACACGCGCCAAAACCTGTATCGAAACTATGCATTTTGCCCAGCGTCTATTGTAGCGTTCACTCTGCCACTAGCCCCTGATACCCTACCCAAGGCAACCCACCTTGACCACCCGACCCAGGCCGCCGCACGCCGCGCTCCTCGCGCTCACGCTCGGTACGTTTCTCATTCATGGCTACCACCCACTCTCCGAGGACGGCGGCCTGTACACCGCCGGCATCCAGTCCGCGCTCGATCCCACACTCTTCCCCCACGACCTCGCCTTTGCCGGCGCTACCCGTCACTACTCCCTCTTCACGCCGATCATGGCAGCGATCGTCCGCGCCCTCCACACACCCCTCCCCTGGTTGCTTCTGTTCACCTACCTCGCCGGAACCTGGATCTTTCTCTACGCCGCATGGCTCATCGCCGCGCGCTGCTTTCCCTCGCAACGGGCACGCCTCTACGCGATCGCCCTCACCGCCGCGTGGTACACGCTTCCCATCGCTGGGACCTCTCTGCTGCTGATGGACCCCTACGTCACCGCGCGCACGCTTTCCACCCCGCTGTCTTTACTCGCGCTGGCCCTCGCACTCGACTTCGAATGGACGACCCCGCGCCGCCTCTTTGGTCCGCTCGCCGGCACGTTCCTCGCTCTCGCCGCCGCAGCCGCATTCCACCCGCTGATGACGGCCTATGCCGCAGCGTTGGCCCTCACGCTTCTCGTCACCAAACTTCCCTGCCGTCCCGCCCGCATTGCCGGATATTCCACCCTCACCGCCGCTGCCCTCCTCATCGCCGGGGTCCTCCAACTCAAAGCCCCGCCGGAAGACGTCGCCACCATCGCCGCATCTTTCTCGCGCTACTACTGGTTCCTCTCGCAGTGGCGGTGGTACGAGCTGCTCGGCCTCGCCGGTCCTCTCCTCATCCTCACTCTGCTTCTCCGCTTCGGCCGACCCAACCCCGCCGCCACTGCGCTCATCCGGGCAGCCGTCGCCCTCGGCCTCATCGCCACGCTGATTTCATTACTATTCGCCCACGAAAGCTACAGCACTCACCTCGTCGCACGCCTGCAACCCTTGCGCGCCTTCCTGCTCGTCTACGCCATCATGACCATCCTGCTGGCCGGCACGCTGGCAGAACGCTTCTCCCGCTTTCGGATCGTCGCGCCCATCGTTCTCACCGCGATGGCGCTGCTCATGTTCTTCGTCCAGCGCCAGACCTATTCCGCCTCGCAGCATCTCGAACTGCCCGGCCGCGCCCCGACCAATCCCTGGTCACAGGCATTCGTCTGGGGGGGCGCGCACACACCCACCGGCGCTCTCTTTGCCCTCGACGCCAACTACATCACCATCGACGGCGAAGATGGCCAGACCTTCCGCGCCACGGCCCGCCGCAGCGTGCTCCCCGACTTCTCGAAAGATGGCGGCGAAGCGGCGGTTCGCCCTTCACTCGCCGCGGAATGGTACGCCGGACAAGCTGTCCAGCAGAACCTCAGCGCCCTCACCGATGCGCAACGTCGCCAGCGACTCCGTCCCCTCGGAGTCACATGGCTCATACTGCACGCGACTGCCCCCACCGCAGCCGCGTGCCCCTACTCAAACGCCATCGTCAAAGTGTGTTCGCTCGACTGACGCCGTCTTAGTTTCCTCCCGTAGCAGACGCCGTTGCAGGAGCCGTCTTCAGCACGATGCTCTCCTGGTCTTTCGCCTGGAACTGCGAGTAAAACGTCCGCAGTTGCGGATAGTCTTTCGGCATCACAATGATCTCGCCGAAAAGAGACGTCCTTCGCACCGTGACGCTGTTGGTTGCGGAAGTCGCCTCAAGTGAGTACAGCGCCGTATTCGGGATGCTCAGTTTGCTTACAGCAGGCACGGCTTCCACCGACATCGTCGCCGGCAAATTGATCCGCACCGCGTCGACAACCGTCTGCGGGTAGTGAAAATACACCGCCAGGTCTCTCTTCTCCTGCGTAAACGTTGCACGTTCCGACGTCGTAAACAGGTCCACCGGAAGGACCAGCCGTTTGCCAGTCGGTGTGCCGACGGTCCCCTTGGCCTCAAACTTCACCTTCAGCGGCTTGTCGTAGTCGGTCAGGTTGTCGATCTTCTCGACTTTCACCTCCACCGTCTTCGGAAGTTCCTCTTCCAGGGAAGTACGCAGCCCATGGCGGAGACTCTCTTCATCGCCGCGCAGCGCCTGCTGCCGCCAGCGCAACGCGGTCGCGCCGTAGTATGCCATGTCGATCGATCCGGTAATCTTGCCATCCTCGGCCATCGTCAGGTTCGCGACCCGTTCCGTTCGCGTGTCCTTGTACGACATCCCAGGCGTCGTCGCAAAATCCGTGCCGTTGTCCGTCTGCCGCATACCCCTGGAGTACGTGTACTCCCACTGCAATTGACCGTACGGCGTGTACCGCTCGCCCGGTCCGAAGAACATATCTTTGCCATCGACGTTCACAATCGCTACCGTATTCGCGAACTGCCGCGTATTCAACCATATCGAGGTAAAAATGTGGTTCGACCGGTTCGGCACCAGCATGGCATAGGCCTTCATCCCCGCGGCCCGAGCCATGCCGATGAACACATAGACCATCTCCGCGCTATTGCCCCGGCCGCGCTTATACACGTCCCCTGCGTTCGACACTTTTCCGACGCCCGCCGCTTTGTCTTCCTTCTGGCTGCGGTCCCGCGTGTAGTCGGTGTTTTCCAGAGCCATCACAGCCGCGTAAATTTTGCGCAGCTTCTCGTCCGGTGTATTCGCGCCTTCAATCACCTTTTGCGTCGCTGCAGTCAGTGCGTTGTCCGGCCCGATGAAGTTGTTGCAAAATTTTGACCAGTCTTTACCCTCACTCTTCCAAAATTCCTCTCCAGACCGGTAAGGCGAGGCATTGAACAACACCCGGTAGGTGAAGCTCCCGGTCGGCGGCATGTAATCCGCAGTAGGCGAAGGCGGAATGTCCTTCACCGAAACCTCGTAAATCTGCTGCTCCGCTCCGTTCTGTCCGCCCCCGGGCTGCGTCCGGCGTCCCAGGGTCACTCCTTCCGGCAGGATCGGGAACCAGGTAATCGCTACGACTGGCTTTCCGCCGATCTCCAGGTCATGGCCGGCAGGTGGGTACCACATGTAATGTGCCGACCGGATATACAAAGGCCCCTGAATATACCAATCCGGTGGTTCGTAGACGTGGTCAGCGTAGCGTTTCGAATAGCGATATTCGATGATGCTGCCAACCTCGACATCGGGCAGAGTAAAGACGCGCGACTGGATCTTGTACCCATCCCCCTTTTCAATCACCTTCTGGTACGGCTTGCCAGTGAACGGAATGATCGTCCCATCCGCATGGATCGTCCGGCCCGTGATATCGCCGATACTCGCGTCATTACCGGAGTAGTCGTAGCCGTCGCCCTCGGTCTGCACGAAGTCCAGTTCGACGTTGGCGTAATCTTTGCCCTTTTCAGTGAGGATCTTGATGCGGTCGTAGTGCTGGACCACATGCAGATCGTCCTTGGTGATTTCCTCACGAAACAGCACCATCGCGGCTGCTCCTGGAACACCCGGCACCGATGTCATCGACAGTTCTTCCGGTGTCGGTTTGATCCACTGGTCTGACGCAAACGCCGAACACGGCACAGCCGCCGCCAACATTCCCACCGCACACAAACGCCGCAACGCTCTGGCGTTGCCCCGCACAAAATTCACCACTCCACTCGCCCTCATGACTCTCCTCATCGTCTATCCGTTGTTCTACTTCCCCATGGTTCGCGAGCCGTCTTACGTTCTTCGCCTTCTATTGCGCTTTCTTCAACACCACGCGACTTGCTTCATCCGCGTCGATCGCCCCGGCCAGCTTCTGCAGCGCCGGATACCGCTCTGCCGGCAACGTTACGTTGCGCACCGTGTACGTGCGGCTGTAGTGCAGCGACTTGCCGCGCAGCTCCGTCGAGCTCTCGTAGGTTGCAAAACCCACATCCAGCTTCACCGGGTCGGGCAGTTCATCGACGACATATCCATCCGGCAGCGCAATGTCATATTCGTCCGTCCCGCGCATGGTCTCTTCCAGGTCGATCGGCACCAATCGCCGCCTGTTGTCGACATCCAGCGAATAGCTGCCCAGCACCCGCGGACGCACCATCAGCAGCGGTCCCACGATCGTCGCAAAATGGGCCGCATCCAGTGAATACGTGGTAGTCAGGTCCTTGTTCAGCGCTTCCGCGTTCTCTACCTTCAGGTCGCTCAACGTCACGGAGCTGAAGTCTTTCGCCACCGCGCGGTCCATATAACGCTGCTGCTCCCTGGCATCGTCATGCGTGAATACCATGCGGCGCGTCTCGGCAAGATCGCCAAACCTCTTGTCCGTGACATCTCCCTTCAGCGATCCATCCGCCAGCAGCTGAAACTTCGCCGTCCGCCGAATCGTATTCAGTCCCGGATCGAGGATCGGAAGCTCGATCACCTGGCTCTCCTTGCCTTCCATCAGCACGCCATAGCTGCCCTGCAGGTTCGACTCGAGTTGCCCGAACGGCGTCTTGTCCCAGGTCGGATCGAAGATCAGGTACCGTCTCCCGGTCATTGCCGTTACCACGCTCCGCAGCTTGGGAGACTCGTAGCCCTTCGGAATTTCAATCGCCGTAATCATATGGTTTCCGATGATCGACGGCGCATCCGGATCGATCACCCCACGCTCGGTATGCACCATCAACAGCGCGGCGTGCACACCGACCGTCGACAGCATCGAACTCAGCAAGGTCGCCTTGTCCTTACAGTCCCCGTACTTTCCATGGAAAACATCGGCGGCCGAGTGCGGCTGATATCCACCCACTCCCATCTTGATCTCGACATAACGGATCTTCTTCTGGGTATACTCCGCGATTGCTTCGACCTTGTCGTAAAAGTCGGTCTTGCCCTGCGTCAGTTCCGCAGCCTTGGCGGCAATTTCCGGGGTGGCCACCAGCCGGTCGCGAGAAAGCCCGTCGTACCACTCACCGATGCCTTGCCATGTGCCTTCCTGCGAAGCTGTCAGGCCCATCGCCCCATAGTGAACCGTCATTCGCCCCGCCAGCGCAGCACCTGCCGGGGCCATCGGCACGCGTTCCTCCGCGCGCACGGGAGCCACACGCTCCATTTCCCACCGCCAGCGCTGGTGCTCCATATCGATTCCGGGATCTGGCCGATGGTGCGCCCAAGTCGTCGTCTGCGTAAATCCACCCGGCAGCTCCAGCGTGAAGTTCTCTTTCAATACCGGAATCTCTTCCTGAAAATGCCACGTCGTTTCGGCAAGATAGGGCCGCTCTGTCAGTTCGTATTCGTACGCCACGACACCGCCAGGATCGCGTCCTGGGGGCTCTGCCATCACCCGAGCCCGCTCGTCACTGTACAAGTCGCCGCCACCGCCGGGAATCCCGACGTCCGCAATCTCGTTATCCTTTACGACAAACTCGTGCCCGTCCGAGCCGATCGCCCAGACATGCATCGACTGCACTTTCGAATCCTTGTCGTACCAGACGACGGGAATCGCCTCGTCCCGCCCCTGCGGTCGCAGAATCTTGACCACCCGCCGCACATGCTCGACAGCCTTGCCATCGGGAGCGACGGAATACGTCGTCTCATACAGCAACACCACCGCTGTCGTCGCCGACGGATAGTGCGGCAACTCTTGCTGCGAAGCAGTTTTCACCCAGTCAGGAACATGATCCGAGGCAAACGCAGCCCCACAAACTACAGCGCTGACCAGCGCCACGGCAACACTCTGCAAGACCGCATTGGCCCGGAAAGACAAAGCAAACTCCAGCAATCCCGGCTTCCATCGCAAAACGACCCAAATTGAGCCGGGGATTGATTTGATAGTTGTGAGTTTTATACGTCCATGAGACCCCGGAAGCAAGTAAATTTCAGTGAATGGTAAACCGGCCGTACCCCCATCCGCCGGCCGGCCCGCCCCGACCCGCAAAATCTGGCGGTCGCCCCTGTTTCATCCCCAATCTCTACAATAGATAGGGGCAAATACGGCCCTTTTCGCTCGACGCTCTATGCTGCTTAAGACCCACACCGTCCCCACCGGCCAACCGGACCATTCCATCCGGATCACGCGCCTGTCCAGCATCACTGGCGAGGCGCTCCGCCTGCTCGCGGAGTACTACGAAGCCGCCAGCGTGGTGCAGCGCGACACCCCGGAAACACTGCAGCAGATCGTCACTGGCCCCGCCTCCGGCATCTGGCTCGCCTGGCTGGACGAAAACCCTGTCGGCTGCGTCGTTCTCAAAAGCCTCGCTTCGATTCCATTCGCCGCGGAGTGCAAGCGCCTCTACGTCCAGCCATCAGCCCGCGGCCACCGCATCGCCGACCAGATGCTGGACGCCCAGGAAGACTTCGCTCGCACCCAGGGCCTGCACTGGATCTATCTCGACAGCTACGACGACCTGCAAGTCGCCATAGCCCTCTACCGCAAACGCGGCTACACGACCTGCGACCGCTACAACGACAACCCCCAGGCCACCATCTTCCTCCGCAAGAACATTACGGTAGACTCCTGAACGTTCGGCCTTCCAGACCGGAAGACACCCACAACTCCCGGAAAGGCAGGGTCGATTGATCCTTCCGTAAAAGACACCACAACTCCCGGAAGGGCGGGGTCTATTTGACCCCGCCATACAGCTACGCCGGAGACGCTTCCTCCCTGCCGGAGGCAGGAGTGCAGGCGCAGCCGGAACCCTGAGCGAAGCCGAATGGGCAAAATTGCTCTCTTTAGCCTGGCCCCTTGACTCCCCAAACCACCAAGTACACGCCGCGGAAATATACTCTAATCCACCAAAGGACACCCCATGCCTCAACAGCCTCCACTCCACTTGGTCTTTTACATTGCCGGCACCGTAGACAAAGTCTGGGAAGGCTTCGTCTCCCTCGAATCCAACCGCGCCATCTTCGGCGCCACCCTCGAAGTCGACCTCAAGCCCGGCGGCCCCATGAACTGGATCGGCGCCGGCCCCGACGGCAAGCCCATCACCTACGTTCACGGCGAGGTGCTGCAAGCCGACCCGCCAAAGTTGTTGCAATACACTTTCGCCGCCGGCCCCTCCACCAGGTTCTCCCGCGTGACCATCGAGCTCACCCCGGAAACCGAGGCCGTCAAAGTCTCCATCACACACGACCAATGGGCCGAGGACGACAGCGCCTACGCCTTCTCCGCCGACGGCTGGCCCCGCATCCTCTCCCGCCTCAAGACCCTCATCGAAACCGGCAGAACCTTCAAGCCACATTGATGCTTCACTCATCCTGACGGGGAAAGGACCTGGTGGATGGTCCACTCGTCAAAAGTCGGGCTGCCCATTCACGACGGTCTCTTTGTTCTGAAGGGAGTTCCACCGAAGCCGAACGATCAGGAACTTAAGGTAAAATTTCGCACGCCAACAAAGTTGACTATGGCGGTTGTGTGAACCTGTTGTCTCAGGCGTCCCGGCAAAATTCTGCATCACGGAGGGTGAAATGGCTTATCCGAACGATCTTCTTGGCAAGGCGATCCAGGTGATGTTTACAAGGAAAGCCGTCCCCCATCCCAACCCGGAGCTGGTCCTTGGCCAGCATGCTCACGATCTCACGGTGACTGTTTACAATTACACGCCGGGTCGTCCGGGTGTCGGCGGAGCGCCGCCCATCCCTCCCAAGTTCACCACGACCGGTTTGCCTCCCTGGCAGATCTCGTTTCTGGAATATGTTCCGGGCGAAGTGACGACGGTCCGGTTGCAACGGCCGGTCCTTACAGGCCCGATGAGTGGCTGTTACCTGTTTCGCTATACCGTCGGCGGTCCCCGGATCGCCCATGTAGGAACTCACGATTTAGGGCCGGATTCGCCCCTGTCGGTTCAAGCGAAGAACAACTGGCGGGCGTATGTGACGCAAAAGAACGCAACGGATGTTCTCGGCGTCAGTCCAGCCGATTTCTATTCGCCGGGTGAGCGCGGCGCCAAACAAGTCGGCAGAATGGGTGGCGTGCCGGAAATTTACGGCCTGTTCGAACCGGGTGGCACTTCCTATGCGCTGCTCATGGCTCCAATGGGCACCGATACCTCACCGACCATTCGAAAGCTCTATCTGGTCCAGGGAATCAAGCAAATGAATCTGCTGCAGTGGTCGGCGATCAGTGCCCTGCGCACGTTTCGATAGGGCAGCAACGAAGCGGCGAAGTGATGGAACCCAAACGTTAGAGCAGCTAGCCTTCGGGCCGGACTCCCCACATCTCGCTTTCGAGGCGTGGGGCGTGTCTCGCCACGAACGCCCCGCCCATCCGTCGGACTACCGTACGTATTCCGTGAGGACCACCATTACCGCACCGCAGATACAGACCTCAGTCCCATCAAAGGCAAACTTTACCCCCAAAGGTTTGGGGAGGGCTACGGCACCTTCACCGGTCTGAAACCTTCCACCGGAAATAGCCCGGTAGGATAATCCGCCGCCGGATACTCTTTCTTGAACGTATACCGTACAAAGAATCCCGCCGAAACCGTGTTGTAGTCATTGGTATTATTCGCATTCACAAACCCGCCCACAAACCAGTGATCGGTCATCTGGTACGAAACCTTCGCATCCGCCAGGTAGTTCACTTCGGTCTGCGAGTTCACCGGAAACACCGCGCAGGCGCCGGCCACAGCCGTCGTGCAGCTCGACGCAAAGTGGGTTTGGATCGGCAGGTCCAACGGAAAGTACACCTGACTGGCTTCCTGGAACGTCTGCACACCAAGGCTCCCCGAAACCGTGTAGTGGAAGTACGTTCCCTGGTGCCCGGTAAACGTCACGGGAACGGCCGCCAGAAAGTACGCATTGGGGCTGAAGTATCCACCCAGACCGTATGTTTGTCCGCGTTCGTTGTGGTTGTAGTGCGCCCCGAACATCGTTCCACCGACGTTCAGCGACCCGACATCCTTCCACGTCTTTGCCCTGAAATAAGCGCCCGCCGCCCCATCGAACTTCCGGTTCTGGAGTACGTGAAAGCCCGTCAGGTCCGCGCCCTCGGCCTGCACATACAGCCCTGACTTCTCGTTGACAAAGTCGAGCCTTACGCCGCCGCCAG
>Ga0206916_1110_pt1 | contig 14520 bp, 14 predicted proteins | sample Alteio_BWOrgHeat_71_FD_152957 | JGI IMG/M metagenome (GOLD analysis project Ga0206916, IMG submission 152957) | Enriched cells from forest soil in Barre Woods Harvard Forest LTER site, Petersham, Massachusetts, United States -... | ecosystem: Environmental > Terrestrial > Soil > Temperate forest >... | reverse complement strand
AGTTCCACCACCTTATCATGCACGCACCATTTACCTAAATATTTATACGCCAAGAGTGACACCATTAATAACACAAAACTACTCATACAAGTAAATGCAGCACCCAGTGAATTATCATGTACAACCAAAAAATAATAATAAATGAGAGAGCCAACCATCATATATTTGCCACCACCTACAAGTGCGGGAATAGCAAATTCACCAAATCCAAGCACAAAGGTCAGTAAAACGCCGGTGCGAATGCCAGATACGGTTAATGGTAGTGTGACGGTAAAGAATGTCTTCCATACAGATGCTCCCAAATCAGCAGATGCTTCCAAAAGACGAACATCAAATTTTTCTAATATCGTATATAAAGGCATAATCATAAATGGCAAATAACAGTAGACCATAACCACAAAGACCGCACCTAAATTGTTTGCTAACGCGAGTGGTTCCGCAACAATACCCAACTTGAGTAGTAATAAATTAATCAATCCGTTACGTTCAACCAAAAAAAACCAACCGTATACTTGAATCAGAAAATTGGTCCACAGCGGCACCATCAGAAGCGCAATCAGAATATTTTTCCAACGACCTGCTTTGATCGCCAAAAAATAGGCGACTGGATATGCAAACAACAAGCAGACAAGAGAAGTACTCAAACCGAGCAATAAAGAACGCATGATAACGCGTACATGAACCAAATCGAATAGTTGTTTATAATAACCTAGAGAAAATCCACTATCTCCAAAAAAACTAAAATAAAAAGTTATAGCAAGTGGCATACCTAAAAAAACCAGGAGCCATGCTAAAGCAGGGAGTGAAAATAAAAATGGTAATTCACGTACAAGTAATGTACGTATAAGTGATAGTTTTTTCATCGTTCAAGCAACACCACATTCTCTTTTTGCCAATACAAATAAACTTCATCATTATAATCGATACTCTCTTTGGGAAAATGTTCTTCATTTTGCTCAAAGACATGTACCAAAATATTATCTGCTAAACGAACGTTAAATTGTGTTGAACGTCCATGATATACAATCGCCTGCACCACGCCACGAAGACAGTTTGAAAAGCCTTCAAGCGGCGTTTTACTAATATCAATTTTTTCCGGCCGCAAACTCATAATTACGAGAGAGCCTTCACGCATCCATGAAGTTGGTTTATTTACAATTTCCAACTGACCAAGATGAGGCACCTCAATAAAATAGCGCTCACCTTCAATACGCAAAGCACCTTTGAAAAAGTTAGTAATACCTACAAATCGTGCGACAAATGATGAAATAGGAAATTCGTAAATAGCTTCGGGAGTACCGACCTGTTCAATTTCACCATCTTCATTCATGATAGCCATCGTATCAGCAACCGTTAATGCTTCAAGTGGATCATGAGTCACATATATAAAAGTAGTTTTCGAACTCGTTTGCAACTCGATCAGTTCAAGCAACATCTTTTCACGTAATTTTAAATCAAGTGCTGCCAACGGTTCATCCAAAAGCAATACGTCCGGCTCATTGATCATAGCGCGTGCCAGCGCTACGCGCTGTTGTTGACCACCAGAAAGTTGACTAATTGATTTATAGATATGTTTTTCTAACCCAAATGTTTTTAAAATTTTGATAACTTTTTCTTCTATTTCTGTGCGTGGAACGCCACGAATAGAAGGCCCATACGCAACATTATCAAAAACATTCAAATGAGGAAACAAAGCATAATTTTGAAAAACCGTATTGATACGCCGCTCATGAGCAGGTACATGCGTAATGTCCCTGTCTCCCAAAAAAATAGTACCGGAATCGACCGATTCAAACCCGGCAATAAGACGCAACAAGGTTGTCTTGCCACTACCACTTGGCCCAAGCAAGGCAAAGAAAGAGCCGCTTTGAATGGTTAATGAAAGGTGCTCGAGCACCGCTTCGCCATGAAATTTTTTTGTTATGTCGCTAAGCTTTATGTTTTTCATTACCGCGTCCCGCCTTTGCAAATGTCATAGGTACTACCAAATCAGACAATGTACATGGTATAACAACAGCAACAATCAAGGATAGGAAAACAAGCCCAATGTGGTCATACCAGTGAGAAAATCCATGAGCAACGAGGTAAAAAGTTGAGGCAAGGGAACTGACAAAAATATGTGCCACATGAGAAGTAGCAGCATACGTTGAAGTGCCTTTAGCATTAGCACTCATCACCAAGCCGGTAATGACGCCGACAAACAAGAATGGTAACACGTTTGCAAGTTCAGAATAAAAACAGAGATGGAAATGCATATGCACGCCGAGCAAGCAGCCTGCCAAGTAAGGCAATACTGCATCTGAAAGCATACAAAATATTGTTGGACAGATTAAGCCAACCACTATTGCTCGAAATACGCTGTTGGAAAACCGCATAAAGGTAATGACTGTTCCCGTAGCTGCAAAAACGATATGCATGAAGTGGAAACTATGGAAAAGAATATGAGCGCTTTTTTTAATCAATTTTAAGTTTGCTTCCTGCCCGATAGATTGAGCGCCAATCAAGCTGATTAAGGCCAATCCAAAGGCAACAGAAAAAACGGCAAGAGGGAAATGTTCCATCAGCTCGCCATACACCGTATGGCTGTGATGTTCGTGTTTATGATCTTCAATATGACTATGATTATGCATGGGTACCCCATTTTTCTAAGTTAGACATCCTCCACAACCTACTATGCCCAGCTAAAAACTGAGCTGGTTTCACTATAGCAGATATTGAATATAAATAAAGCAAATAATATGGAAAATGATTATGGCCCAGAAAAGAGCCAATTAAAGACAAAGGGCACTTGCGGTTCTTTATTACCTATGACAGAATTAATGCCATTGGATATTGTAAAAATAATAATCAGGTAAACCGTTATTTAATAGGCATGACTGGGATTAATGCCTGGAGAATTTTCTATGATTGAACAAAAAAATATTGATGAAGCTTTACGCAGACTTATTGATGTTTATAATCCACTTACCGTCTATCTTTTTGACCAAAGCCCAGACGTTGCCTTTGTCATTGTTGTTGAAGGTTCTTGGCAGAAACCACAGAAAAGAGGTATTGCTGGTAAATATGCCCTGTGGGGACTTGAAATACCAAAAGATATTTTAGTATTTACCAAAGATGAATTTGAAAAACATGTGGATGATGCGACTAATCTTGTCCATGCTATCAAAAATGAAGGGAAGGTTTTGTATGCCGAGGCATCCTGACCTCATTTATTCAGTGTAATAGTTCGACAAAACGTTCAGATCAAAAATATGCACTGGCTCTCCAAACTTAGACTCAGCTGCTGCATTGCCGATAAATTCCCTTTTAATAGGTGGAAATTTTTTTCCTAATTCTAATTCTTCATCATCACTATAATCCATTTTGTAATCATAAAATTTAAGAGATTTGTAATTAGGAGGTGTATCGATTCCAATATACATCTCGCCAGGCTTTACGGACCGATGCAATAATTTGGCTGCTGAAGAAGTCGGATAAAGCGTCACGTATTTTTTATGAAAAATTTCCTTTTCCACAGTACCTGCCCAACCATGTAACTTCATGCCAATATTTTTATATGAACCATAAATCTCAAAAAAAGGATTTTTGGTTATACCTCTATGTTCTGTTCTTGAAGTTCCTCTTTCCATATCAATGCCGACAGATATGACAAGATCATTATAAGCTTGTTCAAATTCTTCAAGTGTGGGAGAATTTCCTAAATCTATTTTTGGTTCGAAGAGACCAACTATAGGTTTTGTTGAAACGTAGGCAACACAAATTATACTGCCACGTTTTTGCCTGAGGAGCATTTCATAAAAACCTTTGATGCCCGCGCGAGTTCCCGCCTTACTAAATATTTGAGAAAGTTTTGGTTTGTTAGGACACATAGTATCCATTAATCTTAATCGGTAAAACTTCCCGTTCTCTGTAAGCTTTTTTCGAAATTCTTGATCCTGACAAAAATTATTGAGCTCATTAAGATACCCGATAATATTACCAGTTCGGTCAATAGCCTCAGCATAATTTTGCCAAACTTTTACTCTCTCATCATCCAACTTTTCCATAGCAAAGAACATTGGTTCTCCTGCAGCTGAATAGCCTGCGCCTACATAGATACCATCATAACCTTCTAATTTTTTTATTTTTCCTGCAAGTTCACGATGCATCTTTTTCGCTTGCTCTGTTAAGCCTTCAGTAATTGGTTCCATAGCTTGCATGGTGATATCATTGAAAAGGCCTCCACCTAAGCATGAAAGCAACATTGCAAGCACTAACGGCTGTTTTTTGTTCTTCTTCATCATAACCTCTCTTTTGAATCATATAATTTAACTATCTTAATCTTTACAATTTAATTCTAACAGAAAATAAACACGTGACGCAATAGATGGCATAAAAAATACGGAATCTATACACAAAACCATGTACTGATCGACATAGGTTTGTGTAGAAAACATGAAAAATATTGTTTTTTTAGGGAGAAAAAGTAAGAAAATTGAAAGAAAGGCCCAGAAAAGAGTCTAAAGTCCGGATTTTCAATAAAAAGCTATTGTTCAACAGGTGGTGCTCATAAACCGCAGGCCCCACCTGTTGAACAAACCAATCAAAATGAAGTGAATACCATTATTCAATCACCCGAAACACGCCCCGATAGTCCTTATCTTTGACAAAGGCCTCAATTTCAACCTCTTCTGGCACATATTTGGCAGTACCTTTATGAATAACATCAAGGAATTCATCCACCTTCTCTTTAGGCCCACAGACCACGACACGTGCCTTATTATTGACACTCACCACCTGGACAGTCCCCTCCAATTCAAGATTCTGAGCAGCTTTTTGCACCACATCATGCAAAAAGCCGTCGGGAAAATTGGCGGTAAAAGTAATTTTTAAACATTTATGCATTACGTTCTCCTTTTTTCCGTCTTCGTTCCACTACCACGTGACTAATTAGCACGTCGTAACACCCATACTTCGCGCAAGGCTTCGTAGGGCAAGTGGTGAAGGCGGCTCCTTTTTTTTGAGCTTCAGCAAAAAAGTAGCAAATCATGAAGAGCAGTGTCAAAAGTTATATGGCGGTCCTATAATTAAGCTTCATCAAATCCGATTTTCTATGCTATATTGATATTAATTAATTTTTAATTTATCTCAGGAATAGACAATGACCACTTCAAAAGTTCGCGTTCGCTTTGCCCCAGCACCGACTGGCATGATGCATTTAGGTAATATTCGTGCTGCACTTATGAACTATCTCTTTGCCAAACAAAAAAATGGCACCTTTGTTTTACGTATTGAAGACACTGATCAAGAGCGTAATTTTGACCCGCAAGCCATAAAAATAACCGAAGATCTTACCTGGCTTAATCTCATGTTTGATGAAGGTCCTGGTCCAGGTGGTCCCTATGCGCCCTACTTTCAATCGCAACGCAACCATATCTATGAAGAAAAAGCATTAGAATTACAAGAAAAAAATCGCATATATCGCTGTTTTTGTACCCCAGAAGAATTAGAAGTAAAACGCGAACGGCAACGCATGCTCAAATTACCACCGCGTTATGATCGCACCTGCTTGCACCGTAGTGATACTGAGGTTCAAAAACTTCTAGCGGATAACACTCCTTTCATTTGGCGTTTTAAGCTCGACCATGATGCAGCACTTACCATTACCGATCTTGCACATGGCAACATAAAATTTGAAATGAAAAATTTTTCTGACTTTCCTTTAACGCGTCAGGATGGCAGCTTCACCTTTGTGTTTGCCAATTTTGTTGATGATCTTACCATGAAGATGACTCATGTATTTCGTGGAGAAGATCATTTAACCAATACCGCTGTACAAGCAGCTCTTTACAAAGCATTTGACGCGCCCTTGCCAATCTTTTTCCATATGCCTATTTTGTGCAACATCAATGGTCAAAAACTTTCCAAACGTGACTTTGGTTTTTCATTACGCGATTTACAAAAAGAAGGCTTTACGCATGAAGCTATTGTAAATTATTTGGGCATTATAGGCGGTTCATTTGAACAAGAAGTAATGTCACTTGATCAACTCGCGCATGCGATTAATTTTGATAATATGCAAACAACTGGTCATATAAAATATGATGTTGAAAAGCTACGCTGGATGAACCACAAATGGATTGAACGTTACAGCCCAAATCAACTTACCACTGCATGCAGACCATTCTTAGAAAAGGCATATGACGATGCCAAATCACTCAGTGATGAAACATTGTCACAACTGTTGCAAACAATCAAAACCGATCTCATAACGCTCACTGATTGCGTTGCTGCGTTCAAATTTTATTTTGAAACACCAATGCTAGAAAAAGTCGACATAGAAGCGGTCATTGATTCAGCACACCTACACGGACTTAAAAAGATCGTACAAGAAAATCTTAACCTGATTAATGATCATAACGCTTTTGTTAACACACTCAAAAAAGCAGCACAAGACAATAAAATTCCATTAAAAGAACTGTTTTGGTTTGTGCGGCTTGCATTGACCGGCAAAACAAATGGTCCAGCCATACATGATTTATTATCTATGCTCGGCTCTGAGACTGCGCAAGAAAGATTGCAAACAGCGCTTGATTTGATCACGCAATAAAAGGTATCGATTACCACGTCGTCGTTGCGAGCCGCTGAAAGCGGCGCGGCAATCCAGCAATAATGTTTCTCCTTGAGAAAAATAGAATCAGTTAAAAAATTATACCGGCGTGCATCCTTGAGCTTTTTGTTGGGTCATAAGGATCGCTAAGGCTGCTTGATGTGCATCAGAAATATCTTCATAACCAAGAATAATCGCATCAGCTTCTTGAACCTCATCAACGCTATATGGCGATCCAAAAATAACGACCGTTACTGTTTTTCTCAATTCTTTCAAAACGGTAATTATCGCTTTAATACCATCAGGAATCTTATATGAAGAGCACACCCACCATAATGGATTGTGAATAGAAACCACAACATGCTCCTCGCAAATAGCCTTAGCAAGCGATTCAATTTCATATGACTCAAGATTATATGGTACTCGCATATAGGAAAGATGATGATCACGAGCAAAATCAGCATTAATGATTCTATTATTTGAAAAGGATACTATTGCCAGTTTGGTATGTTCGAGCAAACTTTGATAATCTATAGGAGCTTTAACTAGTGTTATTGCTTTTTCATAGATCTGTTTTTTCAAGGCCAGCGCTTGATCATTACCAAGCAATTCAACGTTATTTGCGTCTCGTTTTTTTGAGTGACTTTCTAACCATTGCTTAGCTTCCAGAAGTTTTAACACTTTCATATCGATGTCGTCCTCTTTAAGTCGCCCTTGGTGAACTGCAACTTCTATCGCATCGATAGCACAAACAGGATCAACCGGACACAATAAGATATCAACTCCTGCCTCAAGCGCGCGAACTTCCAATTCACCAGGTTCAACTAAATCAGCAACAGCTTTCATTCCCAAAGCATCACTGATAACTAAACCATCATAGTGCAATTCTTTTTTAAGAAGATCCGTTACAATAGCGCGTGATACTGTAGTAGGACACTCAGGACTTTTTTCCAATGCCGGCATAAGTAAATGGGCCAACATTATTGACTTAACTCCTGACTGAATCAATGCACGAAACGGCGCTAATTCAATTGCATCAAGACGTTCACGAGTGTGAGCAATAGTCGGCAATTCTAGATGAGAATCCATATCCGTATCACCATGACCAGGAAAATGCTTGGCGCACGCTAAAACTCCTGCATCTTGTAGTCCTTTGGTGAAGGCAACTCCCATACGAGAAACCAAATCGGGATCAGCTCCAAATGATCGTCCGCCAATTACCGGATTGTTTTGATTGCAATTAACATCAACAACTGGGGCAAAGTTCCAGTTAACTCCTAATGCAACTAATTGTTTGCCTATTTCACATCCCATTTGATAGGAAAGCTGCGGATCATCTGTAGCCCCAACAGTTATATTTAATGGCCAAGACATTACGCTATCTTCTGCAAACCAATTATCTAAACCTCGCTCAGCATCCATAGCAATTATAAGCGGTAATAAACTCATCGATTGTAATTCATTAGTCAAAGCAATTTGATCTTGGGGCAATGTTTTTTTCCCATAAAAAATAACGCCACCAATATTTTCTTTAGTTACTAACTGTTTAACATAATCAGTTTTGAGGCAATAGCGAGGCTGCCACTTGTACCAACCTTCTAATAGCTCCTGGTTTTTCTCTTCATTTGAAACAGCAGCAATAATACATAGCTGTGCAATTTTTTGTCGTAAACTAAGCGATTTCAAAACAGAAGAAGGATCAAAAGCACATTGCATCGAATATATATATGCAACTGAAACTAGCGACATAAAAAATAGATTGAGCAACCAAAATTTCCTTATTACTATCATAAAAATCCCTCAATAAAAAAAGTTTATTTTTGCTTATGCTATGGTATCAAATATCAATTATTACTCAATAACTATATTCACAAAGTAGCATTCGGTTCCCAATTTTTATAAAAAGGTATGATTGTTATGAAAAAAGTTCTATGAAGGAATAACGCTAGCCTGGATTGCCACGTCCGCCTTTGGCGGCCTCGCAACGACTATGCATTACCCACATCTTCCTGTTTGTAACAATGTCATAAAAATTCAGTAAAAATTACATTTTTTATAAAACAAATGTTTTTCAGATCGTCGTTGCGAGATCGCGTAGCGATCGTGGCAATCCAGCATTGAAATATGTTCCTTTTATTCTTAATAATGATTTATTTATGCTGGTTTGCTTCGCTTTGCTCGCAATGACGATCTGAGGAAATTACTCATTTTTTATTTGTAGATGCCCCTCACTTTTGAAATTTTTTTCAATGTTTTTAATCTATTTTTTTCCTGGTAGGGAGATGTGGGTAATGCATAGTCGCAACGACGACGGAGAGTATCTTCTTTTTTGAGACGTTCCATACGCATTTATGCGATCTGCATTATAATAACTGAGGCATTAGTTGTCGGCGCAATACCACCGATGGTAGTCGGAAGATGGACTGATGTTGAGGAAATATAATTTACCACAGCAAGAATACTACCCGCGGGTATAGAAAGCATAACACTTCCCGTATTATTCATGGTGGCCGTTCCAGAACTCGTCGTTGCTATAACGCCATTAACAAATAACGCAAATTGGTTAGTTGTCTCAGTAGTAATTACCGAATAGCTCACTAAATAGGTACCTGCATTGGCAATAGTAATAAAAGGAGAGCCTAAGAAATGTGTGATACCGCTTGATAAAATACCGTTGCTATCAAAAGTAATAGGAGATCCTACTGCCACTGTTTGTGCATGAATATTAAAAATATATGCATAATTAACTGCTAACGAACCGGTTGCGCCCGTGGCACCAGTACTGCCAGTTGTGCCGGTTGCGCCCCTTGGACCGGTATTGCCGGTTGATCCACCTGCTGGACCTGTTGCTCCTGTGGGACCAGTTGCTCCTGTTGCACTACCTGCTGGACCCGTTGCGCCGGTAGCGCCTGTGGCACCTGTTGCTCCGGTAGTACCGCTACCTACTCCGGTTGGTCCCATCGCACCTGTTGCACCGGTAACACCCATTGCACCTGTTGATCCCGTCGTACCAGTTGCGCCGGTAGCACCTGTAGCACCACGCTTAGGTTTACAACACGCATTACATATATCACAATGATCACACTTCTCTTTTCTTTTTTCCATGTTATCGTTACGTACTTGTTCGTCCATTTCTAAAGAGAAATTTTGATGAAATACTGCATAGATATAAGTTGATGAAGTTCCCAACATCAAGCATATAATAATTAAGTAACATAACCGCAAAGGACATAAAGACATACTTCTCATACAGACTCTCCTTACTGGTGAAATAAAAATTAATACTTCTTAAAAAAAGTTTATTTTTTGCTTATGCTATGGTACCAAATATCAAGTATTACTCAATGGCCATGTGCACAAATTTGTATAGTGAATCTATTAAAAGAACAAATCCTATCGATATTTTGAGACTATTGATTCCTGTCCAAGACATAATTTACCTTAATTATTGATTACTATTTAAATCATAATCCGCCTTCGCTAAAGCTTCCGACTTCGTTGAAACTTCGTCGGACAGGTCGGCGTAATAAAAAAAGGAGATGGCATGCCATACAAAGTAGGAAAAAAGACAAAAACCAAAGGTTATCCAATTTTAAAACATGAAAATGGTAAATGGAAAGTTATTGCTCATTCAAATACGAGAGAAAAAGCAGAGGCAAGTATTCGCGCCAGACATATGGGAGCGCATAGAAAATAATCCGCCGTCGCATAGATGCTATGGCGAGACAAGACGTAGACGGATAAAAAAAGGAGAAACAGTATGTCTAAATATTCTCTGCTCGCGCTGGGATTATATTCCTCAATGGTGTTTTGTATGAATCCAAAAGACATGCAATTAGAGTTTCCGGTATCAACACGTAAGGCGTATGTGCAACATAACATCGTACAAAAACCAACACAACCAGTGTGTCATTTTTGTGATGAAAAAACATTATCAACTAATTATATTATACGCGAAGATCGTGAATCTGATGTACGGGAAATGATGAATAAGTTTCCCTATTTTGATTTTGATCAAGGACACCATCTTCTTATAATGCCCATATCGCATAAAGAACATCCTGATGAATTCTGCGAGAATGAAATCATAGAACAAGCTGATGCAGCGCGTCATCTAAGTGCAAAATTATATGGCACTGCCTATACGCAAGAATATTGTACCAGTTGGGGTAAGGATGCAGGACAATCGGTTCCTCATTGGCATAATCATTTGAAAAGTTACACCAAACCGCCGCAATCCATACCGAAACGAATAGCGTCTTATAAAAATCCTTATATCAAAACGATAGAAGAAGCCCATACAGCATTAACAACATTATTGGAATCGGCAGAAGATATTCCACCTTCTTTAGATACTCTTCATGACGAAAGTACATGTCTCTGTTGCACCATAAAAAATGATCAAATTCATGATGAAGAAAATCTTGTTGTAGGTCGGTTCATTCATAATTATATTTGTTTGTCACACTATCCATCTTTGCCAGGAGAAATAGTGGTAATACCAAATAGACATGTTGCCGCAATAAAAGATTTGTCGCGTGAAGAATTTGGAGAGAATATGATATTAGCAATGGCTTTATTATCCACGATGCAGAAATATGCTCATGAATATATTCGTGGATGTAATAGTGCTAATTTGTTTACGAAAAGCATGGGGCAAAAGGCATCTGATGATGAAAAAAGCAATTTTCATGTATATACACGCATATTACCACGCACCATTATCGCACTGAGTGCGGGACAACTTGGCGATAATTCATGTAAGTTAGACGTTGATCCCATTCATTTATTTACGCATTTAAAAGATATACTGAGTCAAAAGAAAACGTAGTTGCGAGGTTCACGAAGTGACCGAAGCAACCCAGCATAAGGATAATAGTAATGAAAAGAATAGCACTCTCTCTGCTTATTGGATGTATATATACTGCACACAGCTCTGCACCAATTACACAAGTTATTGTTCCCATGGCAGGTTTAGGTACCCGTCTTTTACCGCTTACTAAAGCAGGTTCAAAAAGCATGGTTCCTTTGGTAAATAAACCAGCATTACATCACATCGTCGATGAAGCATTGCACGCACATATAACCGATTTCTGTTTTATTATTAACGCAAACGAACAACCCGCAATAGCACATTATTTTTCTTTTGATCCAGAACTTGATGCGATATTGAAAGAAAGAAATAAAGCACATCTTCTCAATCCACTCAACACCTTAATTACTCAATCAGATTTTATGTATATAGCACAACCAGAACCACTCGGCTTGGGTCATGCGGTACTTATGGGACAACCATTTGTTCAACCAGGTGCATTTTTTTGTGTCATGTTACCCGACAATATTATTGAAAGTGATTATTCGCACATGGCACGTTTGATTGCTATTGCTCAAGAATACAATGCAAGCGTTATTACCGTGGAAGAAATTAGTCGTGAACAAGCATCTCAGTATGCCGTGGTTACACCGAAAGAATTTTTTACTGATGATTTATTGGAAATAGCAGATATTGTAGAAAAACCACAATCACAAGACAACACACTTTGTTTAGGCCAGATAGGCCGACATGTCTTTTCATATGATATTTTCGAATCATTGAAAGCCATTCAACCGGGCGTTGGGGGCGAAATTCAATTAACTGATGCAGTAAGACACATGGTACAATCAGGAAAGCGGGTATTAGCATATAAGCTCCATGGCAAACGCCACGATATTGGTACCATACGCGGTCTTTTAAGAACAACAGTTACTTTGGCGCTCCATAATCCGCTCTACAGAGATATGGTGCTAGATATTTTTACTCAAGAAATGAAGATGACGTCAAAGTGCTGATGAATCATGCAGCAGGCGGTTCGGCACCTTCTTAAGATCACTGACATACCCTTGTTCTTGCATATATGCCATAATTTCTAAAAACCAAGATTCCCCAGACGGTGCAATAAAAAATTCAAAGGTGCTCGTGGGGACATCTATGGTGCGATCAAAGGCCAAATGCTCATAACTTTTGAATGCTGAGGTAACAAACCAGCACATTGCCGGGTCTACATGCGCTTGATAATATAAACTATACATACCATGATTCTCTTCTTGTTAAATCTCAAATAATGTGCAACTATATTTTAATAGTATCACACATGGTTATTCTTTCAACCCAAAGGCTCTTTTTCATGGCTTCTTCTCACGATACAAAAATAAGTCTTCCTATTGCCGTTATCATTGGTATGAATGCCATGATCGGCGCCGGTATCTTTACTGCACCAGCTGCCATAGCATCCTATGCAGGACCTATGGGCATAGCGATATATCTCTGTGTGGTAATGGCGGCATTATTTCTAGCACTTGCACTTGCGCGTGTTGCCGCATTGTTTCCCCAAGAAGGGTCATTTTATGTGTATGCCAGTCAGTGGGGAGGACATACGGTTGGAATCATTGCAAGCTGGGCTTATGTTATTGGATTAACTACCGCTATGGGATTACTATCTCGGGTAGCTGGTTTATATTTGCAACCATTTTTTCCTGATTATTCGGCGCATACCTTGGGACTAATTACGCTGGTTTCACTCACCGCGCTCAACATGGTTGGCATTACCTTATCAGAATTAGGTCAACAAGTTCTGATTGTATGCACAACTTTCCCGATTATCGCAACCATTATTCTCTGTTTTAGCAAAGCACAAGTAACAAACTTAATACCTTTTGCGCCCTATGGATTCACCAATATATTTAAAGCAACCCGTGCTGTTATTTTTGGCTTCTTTGGTTTTGAGTGTGCCGCATCTCTTTTTGCTATCGTTAGGGATCCGGAAAGAAATGTACCGCGCGCAATAACCTCTTCAGTCATATTAGTCGGTATCTTATACACACTCTTTGTAGCATCGCTTATTCTTTCTACTCCATTGCAGTTTTTCAGTAATCCGCACATGCTTATTTCTGATATTTTGCAAGCTACTTTTCCTAATAACTCATGGTTACTGAAAGCAATCCATATTTCAATTTTATCCGCCATATTTGGCACGCTGCACTCAATGATTTGGAGTCTCAGCGCACTACTGATTGCCTTAACCCATAAATTGAAAAGCAAGACGGCACGTGCTCTCACTGCACATATTTCACCACGCATGGCAGTGCTCTTAGTTGGCGCTATTATTTTTATAAGTTTTAGTACCCTCAACCATATGGATCTGTTTTTTTCTTTGACCAATCTTGGCGTGGTAAGTGCATTTTTACTTTCAATAATTACTTTGTTAACAATCAAAAAAGAACGCACAATAAGCACCTTCCTGGGCATATTTGCAGCATTAACATTCCTATTTTTTGCTCTTGAGGGAGTTATACTGGAGCTAAACAAACTTATCTATTGATTGACGCGCACTGGTAAACAGTGCTATACATTATTTCAGAAATTTGTGATTCAAGAAAGGGAACTCAATGGTTCAAGTACGTAATGAGGCATACGCACTACTTATCTTAGCAATTATCGCATTAATAGGTCATGTGCAGATACAAGGAATATCATCGCTGGCAAAAAATGATCCTTATCCTATGTTCACCACACTTGATCCGCAAGAATTCCTTCTCACGCAAGACAAGCTCTTATTAAAAGGCATGACTGACAAAGAGCACTACTGGAAAGAGCACGTCAGCATTTCTGTCTCTCCCTTCACACAAAGCGCTCGCTGTGGAAAAGATTTCTGTGGCGATGCATTCCGTGGTATTGATAATCGATGCATTAATAGTTTAAACAACGTAGGAGGAACAAGCAGTAGTTGCACCAACATTGGTCGTCCCGTTCCCATTGAACTAGGTGACATTGCCGGACGTTGGAATATGATTGCGCTGCTTTTTGGTGATTTACCAGAGGGTGTCGATGAGCTACCACCCTTATTAGAAGAAGCACAAAACAATCTCTTTGGCGGCCCTCCCACTATTGATGA
>Ga0206916_1109_pt1 | contig 14564 bp, 16 predicted proteins | sample Alteio_BWOrgHeat_71_FD_152957 | JGI IMG/M metagenome (GOLD analysis project Ga0206916, IMG submission 152957) | Enriched cells from forest soil in Barre Woods Harvard Forest LTER site, Petersham, Massachusetts, United States -... | ecosystem: Environmental > Terrestrial > Soil > Temperate forest >... | reverse complement strand
CTTCTTCAGCTTTTCTCCTGCTTTTATCTTCTTTAATTTTCTGTTCGTGTATAATACGACCTTGTTCTTCTTTTAGTTTTCGTTCTTCTTCTTCTCTTTGTATGCGTTCTTGTTTGACTCGTTCTGATATTCTCTTTAATTCTTCATAGGCTATGCGATAATGTTCTTCTTTTTGTTTGCGTTCTTCTACTTGCTTTAGCTTCCGTTCATGCTCAATGCGTTCTTGCACCTCCTTCCGCTTCTGCTCTTCCTCTAGTCTTTTACGCTCTTCTTCCTCTTTTTGTGTGCACTCTTGTAAACTACGTTCCAATGCTTCCACTCGTTCTTCCCAGACAATGCGAAACTGTTCTTTCTTTTGCTTGCGTTCTTTCTCTTCCTTCAGCTGTTCGAGACGGTCTTGTTCTTCTTTAAGTTTCTCAAGAACAGAACGATTTTGTTTTTTTTCCTCCTTGCGCTCTTCTTCTATCTTAACTTTTTTTTCTTCGGAGCTTATCTTTTGTCTGGGTTTCGTATCTTCTGGTGATGTTGCATGCTGATGACTACGAGTCTCTTTTGTTTCTTGCGTTTTTTTCACTCGAACAGGTTTTTCTTTTGGTGAGGAGCTTATTGTAGCAATAGAAGAGCTCTTATGCTCCTCTTGGATATCTATTGCTCTAGGCATTGTTGTTTCTGATTTAACTTTAGAATGAAGAGCTGGTGAGGGCTTGGTTTTTGTCGTTGTTGTTCTGAGATAATAAGGGACGATGCTTTTTTCCTTTTCGTGGTTATTTTTAAGCACAGGCTTCTCAGTTTTTGAGGATATTTTTGATTGAAAACGAGTCGTTCCTTTTTTCTCTTCAAACCCTTTCTCTCGGATAGATTTTATTTTTGTATGAACTTCTCTTTGTTGAGAACTTGGAGTGCTTTTTATTTCTCGTAAGCTTTTATTTGGAGGGGTTTTTACCTTTGCCGTTGAGGCTATCATTGGTATAGGAGGAATCTCGGTTTTATTCTTTGAGCTGCTCGAGGGTCCCCGTATTTTAGGTTTATTGCTTTGCTCTTCTCTAACATTTGGTTCTACAGGTTTTGCTGTTTTTGGCTCTACAGTAGATGAGACAGGAGAGGAGGCGTGAGGGTTGGATGCTACAGATCTTGCTTTTACTGCTTCTTTGTTACGTTTGATAAAATCTATGGGTTCTTTTTTACTTTGTCTTTTTTTCGATGGTGTTTTACTGACTGGAGAGCCGCGCTTTTCCCTATCCCCTTCACTCTCCTCCATGGCCTGTAAAGGTATAGAAGTTATGAGAATGCTTAAGATAACGGCAACATTAACTGCAGATTTAAGAAAATTTTTCATTATCGTAATCACCACCCCGATATAATTTTATAGAGTAAAAACATATAACATGAAATTTGATTGTCAATGGGCTTCTGATAATGACCTTATATGAAAAGATTAATTAACCTTACTCTCCTGGGTCCCGGATATTAAGAAAATCTAGTGCTCACTCCGTGAGCAAAGCTTTTCTAAATTCCGGGATGATGCACAAGGTAAGATTAAAGAAACCCTTTTGGTATACCCCACTCCCTCACGCTACAGGAAAATTGAAATACGTATCCGGATAAGGCTCATTGACGAAACCATAATGCCACCATTCCCGCCAATAGTTTGCAAACCCATGCTTTTCCATGAGGGTTTTGAGGAGTAAACGATTGGCCCGCACTTCTGGAGGTAAGGCCGGATTCATCGTATGAGACATCTCATCCAAACAATCAAACCCCGTTCCCATATCAATGGAATTATCAGGAAACCTTTTGTCTCTCGAGAGCCTGCCATCCAAGACGGGGTCCCCCGGCTTCCATGTAGGCTGGGAAGGAACAGGTAGAGGCACGATGGTTAAATCCACAGCGCCTCCCCGGGTGTGGGAAGAACGTTTTGCGATGTATCCCGCCTCAAAAAGAGTTTTTTTGTCAATGCTTGGGTAAAATTCTGCTTTCATGACCTGATCGGTGGGATCTTCTGCCCATTCGGCAAAGGCATCCACAGCGTCTTGAGGACGGTAGCCATCATAGACTTTGAGTGTGAGATTAAAAAGTTTGAGTTCTTCCTGCACAGCCTTGAGGGCAAGAGCAACGGCATTTGTCACGATGATCACAGGAGTATCATACCCAGGAATGGGGCGTCCCACAAAGTTGTGGAAGAGGGCATACCGGGCTTCTTGTATGATTGTTGGGTCAATGTCCTGAAGATAGACAAACCCCTCTGGAAGGGTCTGAGACCGTAGGGCTGTTTGTATTGTCATCTGTTCCTCTCTTTTTGATGTTGAACAAGCCCCGTAATTTCTTTCAATGGAGCTTCTTCACAATTCATTTTTTGTAGAAAGTTTCTAGATAGTCAAGAGAAACCCTCGAAAATCGTCACAACTTGGCAAAAAATTAGAATAGAGGTCCATTAAATATTTATTAATTCGTGTCTGCTATTTTTTAAAGTTGAAAAATAGGGAGAAGTTCTCATGAAAACATTATTTTTAATAGGTGCAATCAGCCTCGTGCCAATGACGCAAGCATTCGCTAATGTAACGTTAGAGTATAATTTAGGAAAAGCAAGTGTGGTACTTGTGAATACGAAAACAAATGGTCGGGATATGCTAGCAGGGGTGGGAACTTGGTCTGTACCAGCAGGAACCTATAAGATTAATATTGCCAATAATAGTTGCGCTTTCCCTGGGAAGATTTTAGCTGAAGGAAATAGGTACTTAATTTTTAACTCAAGTAAAGGATGTGGCATACAAGACTGTGGTACATCAGCTTGTCCTCCTTTAATATAAAATATTAAGAACCTAATTATTTAAGAATCATACCCGTAGGTTTTTGAACAAGCTCCGAAATTTCTTTTAAAGAAGCCTCCGTTAACTTCTTCTTTTCTTTTAGTTCTTTTGAAAGAAGTTTCTCGATAATCGTGAAAGCTTCATCGACCGCTTGTTGCCGCAATTTGGATTTGGCTTCTTCTTTTTCAATCGCCATGCGCTCAGCCAAGGCCTTTTCTTTACTCACCATGAACTTTTCAAACTCTTCTTCACTTGACTTCTTAAATTCCAAAGCCTCTGCTTCAGCATAAGAGACAATTTTTGCGGCTTGTTCAGTAGCCTCTTCATGTTTCTTTTTATAAGAATTTAAAAGACTCAAGGCTTCATCATGAAGACGTTGTGCTTCCTCTAGCTGGTGTGCAATTTTGCGAGAATGTTCATCCAGGGATTGTGTAAGAAAAATAAAGGCGCGTTTTCCAACCGCTCCGAGAAAGAGAATAAAGGCAATAAAAACCCAAAACTCTGGCGTTGCGTAATTCAAACGTCTTTCCTTGTTTTAAGAGGCTTATCAAACGGATAGGGATGTCCCGTTAACTTTGTTAAGACTGCGTTTGCAACCTCGGCAGCTATTGACGTGATTTCCTTACTTGCTTCTATACGCGATCGATAGAGATCTTGCTCTGCAAGGTGCAGACGATCCTTCAGTTTATCCAAATAATCTTTTTGCTTGTTTCCGATTTCTGCAGTGGTGGCACTTGCAATAGATTTAGCGTGTTGGTGGGCTGCATCTCTAGCGTCGGCAAGCGTTTTTTCATAGTCGGCTAAAAGGTCTTCTGCCTGTTCTCGATAGGTGCTGGCCTTGTTAATTTGCGCTGCGATTGCCTCATCTCGCCTCTCAAAAACACGCGTAATTTTCGGAACGGCAATAAAAGATAAAATAAAATAAAGAGTCAAAAAACACACCCCCAGCCAAAAAAGCTGAGAGGGAAAAGTGGAAGTATCCAATTGAGGCATGAATTTTGCTCCTTACCTCGTCCTATTTAAACAAGATCAAAAAGGCAATCAGAAGGGCAAAAAGCGCAACAGCTTCCGTAAGAGCGAATCCTAAAATTCCAACCGGAAAAATTTGTTCACGTGATGAAGGGTTTCGAGAAATGGAACTGATGAGAGAGGAGAAGATCAGTCCTATACCAAGACCTACTCCAGCAAGGGCAAACATTGCAAGCCCCGCCCCAATCATTCGTGCAGATTCAACGTCCATCGTGTTCTCCTTTTCTAATGTAAGTGGATAGCGTCTTGTAAATAAATACAGGTTAGTATTGTAAACACATAAGCTTGTAAAATGGCAACAAGGATTTCAAAAGCCGTGAGCATGGTGTTCACAGCCAAAGGTGCAATTCCAAAAATTCCAAGGGCAACTGTAAAGCCAGCGAATACTTTAAGCATGGTGTGACCCGCCATCATATTGGCAAAGAGACGGACAGATAAACTGATGGGTCGAGAGAGATAAGATAAAATTTCAATGGGGACAATAAGGGGAAGCATATAAGTTGGTGCACCTTTGGGAACGAAGAGGGTAAAATAATGAAATCCATGGCGTATTAATCCAACGAGGGTTGCTGTTCCAAAAGCAATCATCGCAAGACCAAATGTGACAATAATATGACTCGTAAAGGTAAAGTTATAAGGGATCATTCCGATCAAATTTCCCATCAAGATAAACATAAAAATCGTAAAAATGAACGGAAAATATTTTTGTCCTTTCAGCCCTACGGTTTCATCCAAAATATTGGCAACAAACCCATATGTCATCTCTGTCAAGGCTTGCCAACGGCCAGGAACCATTTTAGAACGGCTTATTCCCGCGATTAGAAAAAAAGCTGTCACGAAAACCGTTACAACCATAAAAAGGGAGGAATTTGTAAAAGAGATATCGATCCCATCGACTTTTAAAGGAATGAGAGTGTGAATCTCAAATTGATGAAGGGGATCAAACATGGGTGTCCTTCTTGTTATCCATTGGCTTTTTAGAGGTTAAAGCTCGATAAACATTGAGCATACCAGCTAATGACCCAAGGATAAAGAAGCAGATGAGCCCCCAGGGAGATATTCCAAATGCCCAATCGATGAAAATTCCGAGTCCCGCTCCAACGAGAACCCCTGCAACAAGTTCAACGCCGACATTAAAAAACTTCCCCGCCAGATTTTGTGGCTTGTCTTCTTTAAATAGAGCTGGCTTAGCCTCATTCTTGGCTTCCTGAATCTTCTTTTTTAAGGTGTCTAATGCCGGATCATCAGACATTCATTCTCTTTCTTTTTTCGATACGATAGGAGTCTCTTAAAAGACTGTCAAGAGGATGGTAGTTTATGTCCTTCTTAACCCGCTGATTAGATTAATCTCCTCGCTCGAGGGAAAGAATATTTGTCCCAACAACTTCATTTGAGGTTATATGCCGTAATGCAATTCCAATACGGGAGCCGCTTCTTGTTTCATCCACGAATCCGCCTAATGCACGTAGCATATTGGTCACTTCCTCCATCTCTCCTGAATAAGACTCATCGAGAATATCATTAAAAACCTTCCACGGTTTGCCTCCAAGCTCAACTTTGATTTCGGAATCTTTATTTCCCCTCTTTTTTACAGTGTCTGGGGCATACCCACCATCAAGCAGAACTTGCCGAATATCATTTACATGTTCAGGGCCTAGTTTTTTTGATCCTTTTTTATGAGGCTTATGAACAACTTTTTTAATATTTTCTTTTACTTCTTCTTTCTCTTTTTCCTTCTCTTCCTCTTTTACAATTTTTCCAGTCCGATCTGCAGCCCCTTTCTTTAATTTTTTGGCCTCTGTTTTCCTTTTTTTACGAAGATCCTGGTCAAGAGTGGCTCGAAAATCTCTTTTGAGGTTTTCACTCTTATAAAACCAAGACTCAAAGGATTCTGAGGAGTTTTCGAAAGGCGACTTAAATTCTTTTTTTTCAGAAACAGTGGTGTGTGCATTTTTAGGCGAAATATTTACGGTTTGTTCTTGAGCTTTTTTCTGCAAAGTATCTGCCAACTTTTCCATGTTAGCTTTTCTCTTTGCCCGTTGTGCACGCTTTTTCTTTTGATTCCTAGTAAGAGGTTTTTCGGGTAATTCTTCAGGGATTGAAACAGAAAATTCAGCTGTTTCGGATGAATCTGACTTTTTAGGTAATTCAACGTTAAGAAACTCTTTTATATAAGAAAGATGATAATCATTGAGCTTATCAAGATCAAAAATTTCTTTATCTATTTGCGAAGCAATACTAGCAATTGGCTGGAGTTTTTCAATAATTTCAAGTGAACGCTCGACATCCCCAAGGTAATGGAGCTTGAGAACAAATATTCTTATCCAAAGATCCTCCTCTGTTAATTTTTTATCATCATATCGATCTTGACTCGTATACCCTACAGCATAATTAAAAACACCAATATTTCCCAATGTTTCATGAATAAGGCTCAAGTAAAGTTCTGCAAACATAGAAAAATTTGTTAAATTAAGTTTTGCATTGTTGGTGACAGAAAATTCTGTGTGTTTTTTGCTATACTCAAAAATATCTATGAGATCTTTAACAAATCGACGACGTGCCCTTTCATCTTGTGGATTGATAAAATGAGAAGCATATCCATCCTTTGTTAAAAGACCTTTATCAATATTTTCTTTTTCTTCCTTTAACTTATTTATCGTAGAGGTTAAATAATTTGTACTTAATTTTTGTAGTCCATAAACCATTGCAGATAAACCTTGCATCCGCGATTCATCCATTCCTGCAGATTTAAGCGCGGTAGAAAAGTTTCCCGTTTTAGTTTTATTTTTCTCTTTTAGCTTCTTATTGTGTCGACGAGTTTTTGCTTGTTGAAGACGTTCTCCTATTCTTTCATCGTATCGTCGGACTGACCTAAGCAGGGAGCTAAGAGCTAGTTGTCTCATTCCCCAATCACCGCTTATTTGTTGGAAATCGGAGCCACCACCTCCGAATAATAGAGTACTTGTAAGTTCATGAACGTATCTTTCCCGTTGCCGTTCTTGTTCTGAGGAAGAGGTATTGGTACTCCTCTCTCTCGAACTTGGAAGAGCTGCAGAAATATCTTCGTCCGCCTTGTTTTCCATTGCGTAAAGCATAGAATTGGTGGCAGTGGTTAACAAACTAGTATAAAGAAGAGTATAGAAAAAATTTAATCGAATTGTTTTAATCATATGCACCACCTAATTATTGTCAAAAAATTTACGAGTAATTTATAAAGTTGTCAATAAAGATTATACCCTACTCAGCAAAATTGATCTAAAATTCTCCGTCTGTGAAATAGCTAGACTCAAGAAGAGAGGAAGACAGAGGATAAGGCTATGATGAGCTTTTCTAAATAGGTTATAATGAATATCCATAGTTGCACAAAATAAACCGGAGCTATAATGAAAAAAAACGTGGGGATTTTTTTATTTAATGGGGTCGAAGTCCTAGATTTTGCGGGTCCTTTTGAAGTTTTTATAACAGCAGCCCGTCTCTGCGAAGAGGAAGGAAAAGAAAAACCCTTTAATATCTTTACCTTCGCGACGACGAAAAGCAACATTGTTGCTCGTGGTGGATTGGAAGTCATTCCAACGTATAGTCTGGAAGACGTCCCCCCCATAGATCTCGTGATTATCCCAGGAGGGATCTCGGATGAGCCACGAGGGCAAGGAGAAGTCATGGAATTTCTGAGGAAAGCAGCAGGAAATAAATCTGAAACGATTGCGAGTGTCTGTACGGGCGCGTTCATCCTTGCCAAGGCTGGGATTTTAAAAGGATTAAAAGTAACAACCCATTGGAAGCATATTAAAGATTTAAAAGCGATCCCAGATATTGATGTAATTGAAGGTGTTACGTTCGTTGATCAAGGGAGAATTTTAACAAGTGCAGGAGTCACATCGGGAATTTCGTTAAGCCTTTATCTTGTCTCTCGGTTTGTAGGCAAAGGTCTTGCAGATCTAACGGCTAAAGAAATTGAGTATTTGTATTCCCCAGAAAGTGGATTGTAAGTTTGAAAACTGGATTGCTCCGGCCCCTTGCGGGGCCTCGCAAAGACGTTTTCCCCCACTCGTTTCTGCGCGGAGCGCAGCGACAAAGCAATCCAGAAAAACCACACTTTGAATAATGAGAAGTATATGCTAAAAACTATGTATGCCCATTGAAAGTACACTCACGGAAATAGCGATTGTTGTAACCGCAGCTCTTGCATGCGGCATTGTTCTCGAGAAATTTAAGCAACCTGCAATACTTGGCTATATTTTTGCGGGCGTCATTTTAGGTCCCTCTCTCTTTGGATTTGTTGAAAACCGGGAAGCGGTTTCGATGTTGGCCGAACTCGGTGTTCTCATGCTCCTTTTTGTGGTGGGGATGGAGCTCAGTTTAAGGCCTTTTGTGCAAATTTGGCCTATCTCTGTTGGATGCATTGCCTTGCAGGTTGTGGGAGGCTTAGCGATTGCTTTTCCTCTCGCGCAACTTTTCCATTGGCCGCTTAACTTAGCTCTTCTTTTAGCTTTTGTTTTTGCGCTGAGTAGTACGGCGGTTGCTGTTAAAATGTTGGATACGATTGGTGAACTTAAAACAGCGACAGGACGTCTTACTATTGGCGTTCTCGTAGCTCAAGATTTGGCAATCGTTCCCATGATTCTTATCATTCGAGGACTTCAGCCCGGGGGTACTTTGAGTATACCCTTCATGTTGATTAAGATCCTGATTTCGGTGAGTCTTTTGGCCCTCCTCGTTTGGTACTTAAGCCGAAAGGAGCGTATTCGTCTTCCCTTTTTACATATGGTTGTGGGACACACAGATCTGACCCCTTTGCTAGGGCTTACTTTTTGTTTTGGAGCAGCAGCCGTTGCTGGTCTTTCGGGACTTTCTGCAGCTTATGGTGCTTTTTTAGCAGGACTTGTTATGGGCAACAGTCATGAGCGACAAGTGATCATCGATCGAATGACACCCATTTATAGTGTTTTGATCATGGTCTTTTTTCTGTCCATTGGTCTCCTCCTTGACCTGAACTTTATTTGGCAAAATTTAAGCATCGTCTTGATGATTCTATTTTTTATCACCCTTGGCAAAACAGCACTTAATATCAGCATCCTTCACCTGTTGCGGCAACCTTGGACGATGTCGTTCCTCTCAGGAGTTGTCCTTGCTCAGCTTGGGGAGTTTTCCTTCCTCCTTGCAACCGTAGGGGAGGATGTTGGAATTGTGAATGATTATGGGACGAACCTCATCGTTTCTTTAACCGTTCTTTCCTTAATATTAAGTCCCATTTGGTTATCAACGGCCAAAAGACTCCATGACCTTGCCCCTAAACGTTCGATATCCCTTTCTCACCTTTTAAATCTTTTGTATGGCCACGAAGTTTCCTTCATAAAAAGACTTTATACGAAATTTAAAAAGAAGGTATGCCGTCGTGCCAACTCTGGAGATTGAATCCCTTTACAAAGGACGTGTAGGCGGTGTTGATGAAGTGGGACGGGGGCCTTGGGCAGGCCCCGTTGTTGCGGCCGTTGTTGTTTTTTTGGAGTCACCGCCACTTTCCCTTTTCAGTGACATTGAGGATTCCAAAAAACTCTCTAAGGCAAAAAGAGAATTGATTTATGGAGAGCTTTTGAAGTGGGGGGCTCTCCATTATGGGATTGGAATGGCATCTGTTGAAGAAATTGATCGTTTGAACATTTCAAAAGCCACCTTTCTTGCGATGAAGAGAGCGGTTGAGCTGTTACCTCAAACGCCTCACACATTACTCATTGATGGTAAGTATATTCCTTCCTTTGAAGGGATTCAAACCCGCCCCGTTATTGGAGGAGATGGAATAAGCCTCTCCATTGCCGCTGCGTCAATTCTTGCAAAGGTAACTCGAGATCAAATGATGGAGAAATTGGCACTTGAACACCCTCAATATGGATGGGAACGAAACGCGGGTTATGGGACAGCTGAACATCAGAATGCCTTAAAGAGCCTTGGGGTTACGCCTCACCACCGGAAGAGTTTTGCGCCTGTGAGGACGCTTTTAAATCCGCTTTCCTGATCATTGGTTAGGAAATTTACAAGTTGCAAACCATAAGGTTTCGCCGCATATTTGGATCAAAATGGCGGTATTTGAATATGTTATGGAAAACGATTCGTGCGCAGAAAGCCCATCAATATGAAGTCTAGTGCTTATGAAAACGAGTATTAATTACGGGCACATTATTGTTGCTATGTTATTGACGTCACTGGTTTTTATTTTTATTTGGTTAGCATCAAATTTCTCACTGAATCGATATTCAACCTATAAACTTTATACGCAAGAGGGGGTCTCTGGACTCTTAGTCGATGCGCCAGTGGAATACAAAGGTGTTGATATTGGGAAAGTAAAGAGCATTGAGCTTAAAAATCCGCATTTAATAGAAATAATGCTAAGCATCAAAAAAACTGTTCCCGTTACTAGAGGAACAGAAGCAACAATTATGACCAGGGGGCTTACGACACGCGGATTTACGGGGTTTGTCTATATTGTCCTAAGTGACGAAGGTAAAGATTCGCGACCCCTTGTGGCCCAATCTGGTCAACTTTATCCAGTCATCCCTACAACACCGTCCACAGCTTGGAGTCTGGATACGACGATGCTCTCCCTGCATACCAATCTTCAAGAAATGACCAAGTTATTTAAATCTGTTTTAGATAAAAATACGATAGAGTCACTCAAAGAATTAATTACTAATTTAAATAAAGCGACGGAAATTTTGGCGACAAACAATCAAAAGCTAGATGCAATCATCTCAAATACAGAAAAGGCAAGCAAATATGTGGAACCTTTTTTAAAAACAAGTCAAACTACCCTAAAAATGCTTGAAACAGATACTTTACCAGCAACCCATCGCGTATTGTCAAAAATAGACCCTTTTTTAAAATCAGGGCAAGATATGATGCAACTTCTTGAAAGGCAAACTTTACCAGAAGCCTCTCGTGTCCTTTCGAGATTAGATGAGGTTTCACGCTCATTATCCAAAATGATAAAAGAAATTAGTCAAAATCCGTCCCTATTAATTCGAGGAACGACTCCTCTTCCACCAGGGCCAGGTGAAGGAAATGCGAATGAATAAAAGATTCTTTTCTAAGAGATTTTTAGCCATACTCTGTGGACTCATTTTATCCGGGTGCTCTCTCTTGTCTCCCATAGAAGTTAAACCGCCACACAAATATATGCTAAGTGAAATCCCGGTTTCTGTCCCACAGCAAAGTCATTCAACCACCTTATTCGTATCAGAACCAGAAACGAGGCCAATTTATAACACAACCCAAATGGCTTATATGACCCAACCCCGTCAAATTTCTTTTTATAGAGATAATGAATGGAGCGAAACACCATCGCAACTTTTGCGCCCCTTGATGGTAAAGACATTTCAAAAGTCTTGTTTTTTCCACGCTGTGGTTACCCCCCCTTATACGGGGCCTTACGATTATGTTCTAAGTACAAATATCCTTGAATTTCTGCAAGATTTTACGACCTGTCCTGCAATGCTGCGACTGACGTTGCAGGCTCAACTCATGAAAGGAACGACAAATCAAGTTGTTGCGACCCAAGAATTTTCCATACATGAGCCTATTTTACAAAGATCGCCTAATGCGGGAGTCATTGCTGCCAATCAGGCAACGGCAGCTATTCTACGAGAGCTCGTAGACTTTACCCTTCAAAATACCCAGTGAAGGTAACAAGCTGGCGTGTTACGGCAATATTCTTTTCAGGATGTCATCTTTATAAATAAATTGATGCATCAGCGCTGCACCAATATGAATAAAAACTACGGCGATGAGTCCATAGGCCAACACATTGTGGATTTCAATAAAGAATTCCATTCTATAAATGTTAGGCGAAATAAGATCGGGCAAGACAAATAACCCCAAGAAAGTCACAGGAATCCCCGCAGCTGAGGTCATTAACCATCCCGTGATTGGCATAGCAAACATGAAGCCATAAAAAGCTAAATGTACACTGCGGGCCGCAAATTTCTGCCAGGAGGGAACATGAGGGGGTAAAAGGGGCATAACGTTACCTATACGCCAAACAAGGCGGATAAGAACAAGAGCAAGTACCAACATTCCAAGCTCTTTATGCAAGACAATAAGCACAATTTTCTGAGTATTAAAGCCAACGTCAGGAAGATCAACCATATAGAGACCTAATCCAATCAACACCAGGATCAGAATTGCCATGAACCAATGTAGAAAAATAGCGATGACACCATAACGGGTTTTTGTATTTTTAAATTGTGACATTGGATTTATCTGTAATTTTTAACGTTAGGTTTTAATAACAAGTAATGTATCCGAATGATGTCAATTGTCTATGCTAAAATCTCACATGTCACTAGCACGTGATATGACATACTGTAAGTTTCCCAGGGCGACCGAAAAGTCAAATCCAGGCCATTTAGAGATCATTTGGTTCGAAGAAGGGGATGGGACGGCCTCTCTATATAGGGAGAGATTTTAAGTGCTATTCCGGGATGGGCAGATTCGACATCAACATACCTCATTATGATAGGAGTTTCCTTAAGCCAACAGTCGAAATGTATTTCGAAAATCCAGATGAAAAAAGACTTTTGGGTTTTTAGTGATGAAGTCGCTGAAAAAAAATTAAAGAATTGGCCTTTTCTACAGGAGAATTTTTAAAACCCTATTACACCAGCATGTTCCGAGTCGCCGCTGGAAGGCGCACAACAAGTCCCTCAAGTTCTGGACGCATGATAATTTGGCACCCCAGTCGAGAGGTTTGGGTAAGGCCAAAGGCTAAATCCAACATATCCTCCTCATCCTCTGTGGCATCGGATAAAAGTTCATACCACTCGGGCTCAACGACCACATGACAGGTAGAACAGGCTAAAGATCCTTCACAAGCACCTTCTAAGAAAATCTTCTCACTATTTTGGTGGGCAATTTCAAGAATAGAAAGGCCGTTTGGCGCATCTACTTCCACGCGCTCTCCATCGGGTTTAATAAAGGTCATCTTTGGCATACCATTCTCCTTTCTATTTAACAAAACCTTGTATAACCGAGTTCATCAGAAAGGCCAACCTGATTCTTTAAAGAGAATTGAGATTATCTTAGAATGTTTGTAAGATAATTTAAATATCATTTATGAGGAGAGAATGAGGATGTCATGACACCTACACGACGCTTTAAAATAGGAACCCTTGTTAGAGATAAAATGCCCGATCGCATTCAAAAGTTGGGAGGGTCGGTTGAAATGTACCCTTTAGACCCTGAAGCTCATCTGCATTATTTAAGACTCAAGCTTAGAGAAGAAGCCGACGAGGTCTGTGAAGCTGAGAATCCAAAGGAACTCAAAGAAGAAATCGCAGATGTTTTAGAGGTACTCTATGCTCTCTCGAAAAAATTTGGGATTAGGTGGGAACACATTGAAAAGGAACGGCTCCAGAAACGAGATAACAGAGGTGGATTTAAAAAAGGCACATTCGTGGAATTTGTTGAAGTTGAAAGTTTTGACAATTCCCATCCTCTCATTCAATACTGCCTCGCCAATCCTGACAAGTATCCTGAAGTTTTGGAGTCCAAATCCGAAGTTTCATGATTGATCTCTAGATTCTTAAGTTTACAATTAATTCTTATAAGGCGTGAAGAGTTTAGTGGAAATTGAGCTTTTACAATGTTTCGAGCTTGAAGCAAGTACTTGATGGATTGCGCTTTAAATTCTTTTGATTGTTGGATGTTTCCCCTTTCTGTTGCCAGAGTAGATTTCTTTGAGTACAAGTCAGAGATAATTTCTAAATGCATATAAACTTCTCGTTGTTTAATTTTTTGGAATATCGTTAAAGCCTTCTCGAGATAATTTTCTGCCATCCTTAAATCGCCTTCAAGAAGATAAACTTCTCCTAAGCGCCTCAAAATTCGGCCAGTTTCAATATGATCTTTGCCATAATTCAATTCATTAGCTACAAGACATTTTTCAAAAAAACTTTTTGCCTCCTTATAATTTTTAATAGTTTTATAATAATTTCCTAAACTTTTTAAACTCCAGGTAAGCTCAATATGATTCTCAGGAAAATATTGTTTATAAACGAGGAAACTCTCATCTAGTAATTCTTTAGCTTTAGCATAATCCCCTGACCTCCTATAAATATTTCCTAAATGTCTCATGGCTTGAGCTCTTCCAATATGATTTTGTGGTAGATACTTTTTATAAATTTGGAGACTCTGTTCAAATAAATTTTTTGCTTTTCCAGGTTCCTCTAACCTATTATAAACAGATCCTAAATTCACTAAAGTCCGTGCAACTCCAACATGATTTTCTTGAAGGCACTTCTTATAAATCGTAAGACCCTCTTCGAGTAACTCCTGAGCTTTTTTATTATTCCCTAACTTCCTATAAATGTTTCCGAGATACCGCAAAACATGGGCCATTCCAGCATGATTGTTGGGAAAATATTTTTGATAAATAACAAGGCTCTTCTCAAGTCGGTTTCTCGCTTTTTCATATTCTCCAGACCTCTCATATACCGTTCCTAAATGAGCCAAAACAACTGCCTCTCTCATACAATTTTTATCACAATACTTATTTACGTCTGTGAGGCTTTTTTTGAGGATATGTTTTGCTTTTTTATAATTTCCGAGTTGAAAATAAATCCCTCCTAAGGCGGTGCCTATATGCCCCTCCATTGATCCAGATAATAAGTTTTCATGACTTACAAACATTTCAAAATGTCTGGTCAAAAACTTCATTCTGGTTAAATCTTCGTTATC
>Ga0206916_1108_pt1 | contig 14584 bp, 13 predicted proteins | sample Alteio_BWOrgHeat_71_FD_152957 | JGI IMG/M metagenome (GOLD analysis project Ga0206916, IMG submission 152957) | Enriched cells from forest soil in Barre Woods Harvard Forest LTER site, Petersham, Massachusetts, United States -... | ecosystem: Environmental > Terrestrial > Soil > Temperate forest >... | reverse complement strand
GATGTTAACTTCCTCAATAAAGGGGTGGAAAGATGCTGAGATTCGATGCGGTTGGAGAAGGATTAAATGCCCTGAAAGTGCTGGTCGCCAGCGAGAACAAGAAAGTAGGCGCGCTCCTCAGCTTTCAGCATTCGAGCAAGAAGCAGTGCGGTACCTGCTTTTTGTTCGAATCGAAGGAGAACGAAGTCGCGCAGTTACTCAAGGAATATCCCGGGGAAAAGTTCAATCAGGGCGAGTTCACCCTGGAAGAGATGCCTTCCGCCCTCCACCTGCGACAGACCGCGCTGAGCGCTGCTGCCATGGTTCTCGAGATGGAAGAAGTAGGACACGCGGAGGAGTTCCTGATAAAGGGTTTTGCATCGGCCTTGCTCCAGGTTTCGGATGTCGGAAACGTGATTATTTATTTGTCGCATAGTCCATGCACCACCAGCGATCGCGCACCCAGCAACTCGCTACCGGGCTGGCCGCAAAGCTGCACCGCCAAGCTGTCCAAACTGGCGGGCCAATATCCGAAGTACAGCTTCATCGTGTCGTACTACAAAAAGTATGGGTACCTTGAGACGATCAAAGACAGCAGAGAGGCTGCGAATTTCCTCAAGAACCTCGTGAAGGACCGGAGTAATATCGGCTTCGGCGAGATTTAGAGGCAGACTCAAAACCGCGTTACCAGATTGGATCGATGGGCATGTTCCCGTGAGTCGCTGCAACCGTCTGGCTCACCACGCTACACAACGCGGCGAGGTGAAGCGTACATTTTGCCACGGACGCACACCCAAAGGAGCGCAAGCTCCTCAACAGGCTGCTCTTCCTCTCTTTGACTGCGCCCGATCAGGGCTTGGATAAAATCAACGGTAAACGTCCCGGTTTTCCCGAATCCCTTATCTCCGCCACCTGCCGATTCCAAGACTTCCGAACCAGTCCTGAGAACCACAAGACCCCAGAGAAATCTGGGGTTTTCGTCGTTTTTGTTGCCCTTCCCTTTGTTGTCATTCCCGCAGGGAATCTGCTTCTGTTCTTGTCGTTGCCCTTTTGTTTGTCGCTCTCGCAGGGAAGCTGCTTTTCCCCGACTGCGCCCGAAATCGGTCCGCGACGGAGTGAATTGCCGGCATCGATCACCAGGCAACACGGCGCGACGAATCGACATATTGTCGAGTGTCGACCTGATTGTGCGCCTCGCGTTCCTCCTGTTCGCGGATTTCCTTGTGGTTCGGGTGCAGATGTTGCGGGGGGTTCAACCCATTTGCACCCGCCATGTCGACCAGTGCGGGGGTAGGCGTCAGCATCTGCGGGGGAGCGCATACTGTGCGGGGTGCAACCTCTGCGCGGGGTGCAACATCTGCGCCGGCTGCAGTATCTGCGCTGGGTGCAGTATCTGCGCGGGGAACGGAATCTGTAGCTTGCATCAGCACCGTGTAGCGATTGCATCCCTTCGGCCCGGTGTTCCTGGAAGTCCTGATGGCGCCTTTTGCCTCCAGCGCCCGCATCGCGGTCTGCGCGCCTCGCAGAGACAGCCGCGCGCGTTCGGCGATCCGCCTCATGGAAGGGTGGCAGGAGCCATCGTTCCCAGCATGCTCCGCCAGCGCCAGCAACACCAGCAACTCAGACCCCTCCGCCCTGGTGTTCTCCCATACCCACGACGTCACGCGAACGCTCATGCTCTCAAACCCCTCTTGTTATTGCCATTACTCTTTTCTTGTTGCCATCCCCGCAGGGGATCTGCTTCTGCCGTTGTCGTTGCCCTTTCCTTCGCCGTCATTCCCGCAGGGAATCCGCGCCCAAACCGCCCCAGCCACACCAGAAGCAAAGCCCGCTACAGCAAAGACTCTACTGAGACCACGCGGCGAAGACACGAAAAAAAACGCTTTCTCACTACAGAGCAAAGTCACCCCGTACAACCGCCCCAGAACCACGGCCCACCCCGCAGCAAGTCGTCCACTGTCCAGGGCGCTTTCACTTTACCCAGGGTTTCCCAAACAGCAAATGCCCTACATCAGACCGAACTACAGTTGTTTTGACGGAACGCAGGGAATGGGTATTGGAGTGAACCCGTATTACCTATTGACGTTTCCCCTGCCCTACGTATGATGGACCCAGCAATGGGCATGATTAGACGAGTTTGGTATTCGTAAGGGGTTTGAGATTTAAGCCTTTGTGGAGCCCAAGGATAGAGTATGCGCAAAGAAGAGAATTTCTTGGAACAGCAACTTGGAGATAAGCGGATCTCCGTTCTAAAGACGTACGACACTATTTTCGCGAGGGAGTCCTTTGATCAGATGACACCCGACGCCCTTGGGACACTGGCTGCGACGCTCGACCTCAGTGGCAGGTTCGACTCTCAAGACATACCCGCCGCGAATGATGACGCTTTTCCCGAGTTCCTGTGGGAAGTCATCAAGGATGATGCGCGGGAGGATTGGAACTCATTCTCGTACTTCGTCGTCACAGAGCGCCTCAGAGATCGCACAACAGCCCTATATGTGTCTCCAGATTGGCCAAGTGCCGAGGCATTCGCAAACGCGACAATTCTGGTTACTGCATAGCGAGGACGGCTAATGCCTGGGACCAAGTTCCAAATGCTTGGGTTTTGAGCGCATAATTGCGTTTGTAGTCGTCCCCTAGGTATCCTGGAGTTGTGATTCCAGTAATAGACCTGTTCGCAGGCCCGGGAGGGCTAGGCGAAGGGTTCGCCTCTTATACGACCAAGGAACGAGATCGACTCTTTCGTGTCGCACTCTCAATCGAGATGAATGAGTCGGCTCGAACGACCCTGCGTCTGCGGAGCTTCTATCGGCAGTTCGAACGATCGGCCGTTCCCGCCGAATACTACGAATTCCTTCGCGGCGAGATTACAGTCGATGCGCTGTATTCCAAATATCCTGAACAGGCGGATGCGTCAGACAAAGAGGCTTGGCAGGCCGAACTCGGAAATACCAGCTCGGAGGAGGTTGACCAGCGAATCGTTGCAGCACTGGGGGGCGCTAAGGATTGGCTCTTGATCGGTGGCCCTCCTTGTCAAGCCTACTCTTTGGCAGGACGATCCCGCGTCATCAATGTAGATCCAGTCGGATACGCAACAGATCATCGGCATTTCTTATATCGGGAATACTTACGAATCATTGCGGTGCATCGGCCTCCTATATTCGTTATGGAGAACGTAAAGGGAATCCTGTCCTCCAAGATGAAAGGCAAGCCAATCGTTGATCGCATCATTGCGGACTTGGAATCGCCTCTCACTACCGGCCTTGATGTTGAAGCCCGTGGTGGCTCATTGAATTACGAGCTACATCCTTTCGCCGACTATGGAGAGACTCTGCCGTTTGCCGAAAAGCAGAGGCTGCCAGCCGAGTACATCATTCGTTCTGAATTGCACAGAATTCCTCAAGCCCGACACAGGTTCATCGTGCTCGGGATTCGAAAAGACATCGATTGGATTCCTGGAAAGCTTAGAAACATGACGAGGACCGTCCCCGTGCGCATGGCTATCGGCGACCTGCCTCCACTGCGCAGTCGACTATCTGGAAAGGGCAGTTCGATAAGTGGACGAGACACATATGAGGTGTGGGCTTCGGCGGTCGAAGAGATGTTGCAACTGCCACTCGGTCCCAGTAACGGTATAGACCCAGAACTCTTGGAGCGAATCAAAGCCTCTATCAAAACTCTCAAACGCGCAGGCAGCGGGGCACCATATAGACGATGGAAGAAAGAGATCGAGTGGCAAAAGCAGTGGTTTGCGGATCAGAGGCTCCATGGTGTCTGTAATCATGAGTCACGGCGACACATGAAAGATGACCTTTGGCGTTATATGTTTGCCGCATGTTTTGCATCTGTTCATAAGAAGTCTCCGACCATGAGGGATTTTCCAATCGAACTACTTCCAGATCATAAGAACCTCAAGGCTCTCGAAACCGAGATGGGAGATGTGGCATTTGCGGATCGCTTCCGCGTGCAACTCCGTAACAGGTATTCGACTACAGTCACTTCACACATATCAAAGGACGGCCACTACTTCATTCACTATGACCCGAAGCAATGTCGAAGCCTTTCAGTACGTGAAGCTGCCCGTCTACAGACATTTCCCGATAATTACTTCTTCACCGGCGGCAAGACAGCACAGTATCACCAAGTTGGAAATGCAGTTCCCCCACTTCTCGCTCTGAAGCTCGCGAAGATCGTAGCGCAATTTTTTGAACCGGGCATCCAGAATGGGAGGGACCAGAATTGGACACGCTGACAAAGGCGAAACGCAGCTGGAATATGGGCCAGATCAAGGGCGCTCATACCAAGCCTGAATTGGCAGTTCGATCCATTCTTCATCGCCTGGGGTTTCGTTTCAGGGTTCATGCGAAAGACCTACCCGGAAAGCCCGACATCGTACTGCCGCGATGGCGGCACATCGTTTTCGTACACGGCTGCTTTTGGCATAGACATTCGCGGTGCAAGTTTTGTTACTCTCCAAAAACCCGAGTGGACTTTTGGGAGGAGAAGTTTCGAGCGACCGTTGGTCGAGACAAAACCGTCGTCAAGCAACTAAGACGGCTCGGGTGGGCTGTAACCATCGTTTGGGAGTGTGAGTTGCGATATCCCGAACGGATTGCCGACAGGCTGAATCGAGTCGTGAGAGAACATGCGCCACGAACGGCTTAACGATAGCTATCGAACTCTGTCGGCAGTTTAGCCACCAACTCTATAGTACCCATTGAATGAAGATCCCACGTTGGGTCGAATTGATTAACAATGTCAATGAAGCGCCTCAAAGTTCCTGGCTTCCGTTCGGTGGGTGATGAGCCCCGCTTAGGCTTTCCCGATTCTGGATTCAAATACAAGGATGTAGCTGCCCCTATTACGGCCTTGTTCTGCACGAAGTCCTGACGCGCTGCAAGCTGACCTACAAAGTCGCCCGGTGTATCGACCGCACCACACAGTATTATCGCAGCGCGATCGGGGTCATCTCTGAAGGCTTTGTAGATCAAGTAAGGCCCCGCCAGTAGATGGCGGTAATAGCGAAATGCTGAACCTAAGGGAATCCAGCGAGCTTGCTCTCCTGGTTTCCGACTGCCATCCTTCTTCTTTGGGCACAACTCCTCAAAGAAGAATAATGAAAGCCACGCCCACATATGGGGACTCCGATCCAAAGCTACCGCGCCTTCCTGTCCAAGTATTGAGAGTAGATAGTTTGCGGCATCCATGCGAGACGAAAAAGCTCTTTGTTCAACTTCTATCGAAACGGGAAGACTTTCTGAACAGACGGGATCGGTCAAGATTCCGTCAGGAATTGGGGTATCGGGTGAATCGACCACTAAAGCCAAGAAAGCCTTCAGTTCTTCTAATCCTTTATCTGTCAACTTACGCAACTCAGGCATGGGCTTCCTCGTCTTCGTGTTCTTTGAATTTCGCCAGTAATGTGTGTCGCGCAGTGAATGCGGAGACCGCCTCAGAAATCCATTCATCAGCCATTTCGATATCGGCGGGAATAGCTTTACCCGGCACGAATCGCTTGGCAAAGTTAAGCCACATGCTTCTCCATTCGCCCAATTCGTCCGTATCCTGGTGTTTGTCAATCACAAGTATCTTGACTAGGATCTCCCTGAGTAGCGCTGGCCATGCCAGTGACATGAACGCGGGCGACCTGACAAATGCGGTGCGATCATCGATGTACTGATTCACGAGAAGCGTCGGTCGATCTTGAACACCATCTTGGAAGTCTATGCGCCATACCTCTTGACCAAGATCATGACTCCGAATTGGCAGGAGAGGAAGCTTGTTCTGCTCTGCTTCTTCAGGTGACAATGGCAAAATCCCATCAGCCTCCCCTAAGAGCTTGGCATCTGGCGAGGCATCCACCACCTTAACTCTGAATCGTACTCCGTCACTGCCTTCAAACTCCGTCAAGACACGATTTTCTGGCGATAGAGATTTGATGTTGCCGATTGTCCCGAAGTCGAAACGCATGTACGAGGTTTGCTCATATGCTTCCACATAGACTCTCGATTCCAAGGGTAGATCATATGTAATTAGCGCACCGAGGTCTGCATTAAAACTCCAAAGAGGCTTCTCCCCAGTCAGAGAAATTGGTACATCATCACGCAGTATCTTCTTTCTGCCTGTGTAGTTAAAGCGACGGATCATGACTCCTCCACGGAAATACGGACTGCGAGGTCGCGCGCTTGATCGAAGCCTGTGACAGTCAACGCTGACCCCTTTTCGAGGGGGCCGACTCTCAATTGGTTCAATGTATGTTCGATCACCTCAGTATTGTGTGTAGCGATTTCAATAGGATCTTCGCCAAGCACAAAATCTGCAGGGTGGTATCGGTTGAAAGCATCACCGCGCCTCACTTCATAAGCCGCCGTAATCCGTGCAGCCGCGAGTGACTTGGACGCCGTTACAGTAAAGCCACCCTGTACCTGAGTTATCTGGAGAGGGCGGGGTTGTGGTGGTTCAACCGGATCGGGATTCGGAGGCTCAGGTCCCGGCTCGGGCTTTTTGGACTTCGCTTTGCGTCTCTCCTCGGGAGTCGGAGGTTGAGCAAGGAAAAACACGTCCGCCAATGCCGTCAGGTCCTGCTCACTGGCCGATTGTGTGAGCATCTGGACAATGGCTCCAACCGACCTTTTGACGTAGTTAAGTGTTGACTCCCCGTGTTTGTATCGGTTCTTGAAATGAGCAGACCTCGATTGCCATTCGGTGTGTGCCGGATTCTCAGCATCGCCTAAGAGGTCAGCCAAAGCCTTGTCCTCAGCAACAACAAGTGAAAGAACACCTCTTTGCTTTACGCGAACTGCATCGGTAATGATGAGCCCCTCCCGGACGAACATGGGGCGGTGTGACTGCATTGTCAGGTCACGCTGTAGAAAAACTCGAAATTTACTCGCCTGCTCCGGCTTGCCTGACGGCTTAACCGTAATGGGAACTTCAAAGGCAAGGCACTCTCCCTTTTCAAACTCCGGTCGCAGTTGTTCGAGTACGCTCTCGTCCAAGGCATCGTGCTCCCACTTAGGGGCGGAGCTGCTTGGATATGGCTTTACCGAGATTGGATTTGTTACCGATATTGCCCATTCTGCCATTTTCAGCATTGGCAGGAGTTCGCCTCTGAAACTGGCATCCATATCTCCAACCGTTGCATTGAGCGAGTCTCGATCGACAAAAAGCTCGTTGCCTGCTTTTGTAACAAGCACACTGAGCAGGCCAGTCATGATCGGATAGAAGTATTGGCGGAGAACCGCTCTGAGGATGGTCTCCTCTCGGATATCCTCATCTGGCATAAGAACAACGATGGATAATCCTGTTTCGTTCGTTCTTGCCAGGTGGAAGTCCGCGCGAAACTGATTCAGTGATTGCTCGTCCGAGATCGGAAGTGCGAATTGATCATCTGGAGCGACATTCGCAAAGTAGCCGTATGGGTATTTGCGATGGCCGTTGACCTCGTGAACTTTCAATACCGATTGCCCCAAGAGTAAGGTCGCGGGCTCTTCATCTCTCTTTGTGAGGCCAAAAAAGGCATTTATTTGGCTGGATGCAGGAAAGACATTTTTGCCCAGTCCCCACCTTCCCCGTTCGCCTTCACGTTTCCCAGATCGTCCGACATTGCGCCAGAAGTAGTAGAAGTCGTTCTTGCTTTCGGCATCCCTTTCCTGTTCGGGGTCACCACGTAGCCCGCGAGTCCCAAAGTCCTCAATGAGGAGGAAGGGAATACCCGCTTGGAAAGTTGGGACGGTGGTAAGACCGCTGCCTTTGGCTCTTAAGTGTTCTTCCAAGCCTTTTAGATAAACGCTTTTTGCCGGCAGTGCTTCGCCCTTCCCAGAAAACCAGAAGCGAACCAAGGCAGTTTCACCTGACTTGTTTGCATCAAGTGTGTTCTGTATGGACTCACGTACTAAAGCTTCGGTCAGGCCGTCAATTGCTTCGGTGCTGAAAAACTCGCTCTGAATCGGATCAACGTTCAGTTCTCCGCGTGCCATGTCTCGAAAAGACCATTCAGCCATTGGATTTCTCCCTTACTTTCTTGCGACGACGACGCTTTGCCTTCGGCTTTGCAACCACGTTGCCCAATGGCTCTCCCTTGGAAAGGGCGTAGGTTCCCTTGGAGACACGGACGAAGCGATGATCGCGAACGATATAAACCAGCAAATTGCTTTCGTTGCCCTGTCCAGGGATGACGTAGCCCTTCGCAAGATATCGACTTTTGATTTCACTGACGTGGAGGGCTTCGGATGCGTTTTTCAAAATATCGAAGATGCGGTCAGACACGCTGGCTCGGACAGTGGGAACTTCATTCAGCGCATCAGGGGTACCCGTTTCCCCACTACCAGCATTCAAGGCCCGCCCTACTAAGTCGGACTGAATACGAAGGCGACTCAACTCCTCTTGCATCGGAAAAATTTCGGCCTCCAAGGTTGCAATTCGAGCTTGCAGTCTCCTCTGGACACCAATTAAATCCGCGTTGTCATCGTTTCCTACGAGCATATTGTTGGTTTATATACGTGTACATACACACATGTCAACATGTAGATACAAAATATTTTTACACCGGTCCGACGATTCGAGAGCGGGATAGTCAATTGTCTCGAAGCATATGTTTCACATCGAGTAATGCTGCGGAACGACCGAGCCCTCGTCGTTCTAAGCAACCGCGTCGACTCCTCAACCGGCTGTGGTTCCTCTCCGTCGGCGCTTCTGTTAGCCACTCCAGGGTGGCTGGGGTTACCTTCCTGCCTGACGAATAAGCGCAATATCCTGACTCGCCGCCCACTGATGCAAATCCTGACCAGTCAGCGTGACGTGCCATCAGCGGCGGAAACTGGTCTGGCGTGCAGGCGGACACCGGGCAGCCCATGGCGGCAATCTGTTCCGCGTGGTTGATGTCGTAGAGGCCGGTGATGAGCACGAGGTGGGTTTTGGTGGGGTGCTCGATTTGGTGCTCGCAGTCGGCGAGGGCGGCGTGGATGTCTGTGCCGCCTATACCGCCGGAAGCTCATAACTCATCCTGTTCGGATGATTCGGGAGCCTGGAGCATCTGGCTCCATTCGTGGAGTTTTTGCTGAAGGACGCTCCTGGGAATCATTTGGGTCTGGTACTGAGCAACCAGAGCGGGCGAGAGATGGCGACTCATGGCATACTCCACCACCTCATCATCCTTGGTGCGGCAAAGCAGAACGCCGATGCTGGGATTCTCATGCGGGCGGCGACGATCGCGATCCAGCGCTTCCAGATAGAAGGCCAGTTTGCCCATGTGCTCCGGCTCGAAACGACCCGTCTTCAGTTCAAAGGCGACGAGACATTGCAGGTCGCGATGGTAGAAGAGCAGGTCCAACGCAAAGTCTTGATTGCCCACCTGGACACGTACCTTCTCGCCGACGAAGGCGAAACCGTCCCCCAGTTCCATAAGGAATTGACGGAGATTGCGCAAAAGCGAGGTTTGCAAATCCGCCTCGCTGTGGCGCTGTGGCAGATCGAGGAAATCGAGCAGGTAGCTATCCTTAAAGACCCCCGTGGCATCGGCAGGCAAAACTCGCAACGGTGTTGCGAGTTTTAGGTCGGCCAAGACCGTCCGCTCAAAGGCGGCACTCTTGATCTGCCGCTCCAACTCCCGCTTGCTCCACCTCGCCCTAACAGCCTGCACCAGGTAAAACTCACGTTCCTCAGGGCTCTTGCTCTGCCCCAGAATGATCATGTGGTGGGTCCAGGGCAATTGTGTCACCAGTGGTGACACAATTGACGAAGAACCCGTCGTCTCCATTTGTCTCGCCACTGGCGAGACAAATACTCGGCCATCCGAAACAGGCTCCCCACCATCGGCGCCCAATTGTCTCACCACCGGTGAGACAATTGGGGCATCGGCATAGGCTTCATAGAAACGCTTCATTCTAAAAAGGTTGGGCCGTGTAAACCCTCGCGTACCGGGTTGTGCCCGAGCGATATACGCCGCCAACTCCGGTACCACACTCTCGCCCCATTCCGCGGCTGCGATCCGCTTGCTGATAAGCTCGCCCACACGCCAGTACAGCTCAATCAGCGCCGTATTCACGGCCTGCAATGCCTGTCCACGCGAGGTTTCAATCAGCCGCACAACCTCGGCGAAACCTTGCTCCGCCGCCGTTTCCAAAGAAACAGCTTTCTTTCTCGTCATGAGCCAAGCCCCGCAATCATCGTCAGGATGCGGTCAGTCACGGCCCTCAGGTCAGCGTCGCCCGAGTGGACCTGCCTGGCCGCTGAACCAAGAGATACAGACGAATTCATAAGCGCATCTTACCGCGTTCCCGACCTCGGGGCATCATGCCAGAACCGCTCAACGGAGGGCTTCAAGGCGCACGAACATCTCGACCGCTTGATGCCGGAGCGAGCGCCTCAACTCTCTCCAGAGCGAGAGCCATGCAGAGACGGCAAATCGGCGGCCGGCGACTCCATCGCTATGGGCAGCTCTATGCGGATGCAGGTGCCGCCAGCTTTGCGATTGACGGCGCAGACCGAACCAGCGTGAAGACGGATGGCGCGCTCCACAATGGCCAAACCCACGCCAAAGCCTCCCGTAGAGCTGCTGCGAGCCGGGTCGAGCCGATAAAACGGCTGGAAGATGTTCGCCAGCTCGGCTTCAGGAATGCCCGGACCGCAGTCTTCGACCTCGATGAGCGCAAATGATTTTTCGTCATGGCGGATGCCCGTAAGCCGAAGTGTCACCTGCGTATCCGGCTCGGTATAGCGGATAGCGTTTCGCACCACGTTTTCGACGGCGCGATGCAGCAGAGCGGCATTTCCCTGCACCTCAAACTCGCCTTCTTCTACCAGCTTTACGGTGCAAGGCCGATGCTGCGCCTCGAAGGTAGCGTCGGGCATGATGGAGTCGCACAGCTCGTTGAGTGAAATGCGGTCGAGGGACGAAATCCTGTCGTGCATATCCAGCGCTGAAATCGTCAACAGTTGTCCGATCAGCGAGTTGAGTTTTCCGGTTTCGCGCTCGATGCGGGAAAAATGTTTTTCGAACGCGGGATCTGCGCTTTCCCTGACCAGCTCCAGCGAAACGCTCAGCCGTGCCAGCGGTGAACGCAGCTCGTGCGAAACGTCGCGCAACAGCAGCTTCTGCGCATTCACCAGGGACTCAAGCCTGTCGGCCATGTGATTGAAGTCGTGAACGAGACCCTGGAAGTCGTCGACGGGCTTTCCTGCGCGGCTGCGCTCCGACTCTTCGACGCGCACCTTCAGGTTGCCGCCGGCAAGACTGCGTGCGGCAGCGCGGAGACGAACGAGCGGCCGCGTGAACAGCAGCGTCAGCACGAACGTCGTGAGTCCGCCGATCGCGAGCGCCACCGGCACCTGCGGGTTGGCGAAGCGCAGTATCTGGGCCCACGCGGGCGGCGGTTGACGGCGAAACGGAGGCTGCAGCCAAGCGTAGATCAGCTCATCGTGCAGTGAGGCCGCCGGCACCAGCCACATCAGATGACCGGCAACGGTCTTGCTCTGAATGTGATTCGGCAGCACCGAGCCAAGGCTGCCGATCTCCGGCGCTGCCGCGCTGCGGCACAATTCGTCTCCTGCGGCATTAAAGAGCAACGCGCGATCTTCCACCTTGGCGAAGGCGGCACAGCCACCTTGCTGATACGCCGCGGCAGCATCGGAGGCATCGTGCAGCAGGTGAGCGTCCAGCGCTTCGAAAGCCACGCCTTCGCGAGGAAAATGTTGCCGGATGATCAGGCCTGTCGAGATGAGAAAGATGAGGCTTTGTGCGAGCCAGAAGATGCCGAAAATTTTTATGTAAAGACTGCGCATGGCTAAGAACGCCCTCCGGCAGCAGCGCGGCGCAACACGAGTTGATAGCCGCTGCCGCGTACGGTTTTTACCAGATCGTCGGCATCGGGGTCAGTCGCAAGCTTTCGCCGCAGGCGGCTGACGTGCATATCGAGACTGCGATCGAACGGATTGAATTTGCGGCCGAGCACGGCTTCCGCAAGCTCTTCGCGCTCGACGACTTTGCCCGGCGAGCGCATCAGCATTTCGAGCAGCGTGAACTCGACATCCGTGAGGTCGAGCGGCTGACCTGCCTGTGTAGCACGCAACGCAGCGCGGTCGAGTACAAGATCGTCGACTACGAGCGTGGAAGTCTCAGGATTGTTTGGCGGCGCAGCAGGAGAGGCACGGCGATGCACAGCGCGGATGCGCGCCAGCAGCTCGCGCGGGTTGAAGGGCTTGGGTAGATAATCGTCAGCACCCATCTCCAGGCCGACAATGCGGTCGACTTCTTCACCGCGCGCCGTCAGCAGCATGACACTGCCGTGCGAGAAGGTGCGAATCTGCTTCAGGACCTCGAAGCCATCCAACCCGGGCAGCATGACGTCGAGCAGGATCATCGGCCAGTCGCGACGCCGCGCGGCTTCAAGGCCTGTATCGCCGCGATGCACGGCGTGCACGCGCAGATCGTAACGGCCAAGGTACTCCGTCAGCACTTCGCAGAGCTCCACATCGTCGTCGATCAGCAGAATGTCTTCCATAGAAATGGCCACAACCAGCCTAAACCCTGCGCCCGGCTTCGCTTGTAACGATTGGTCACCCGCGTCGTGACAATTCGTTACAAAGCATTACGCATTGTGGCAGCACAGCGTGTCAGCCTGCGTTCTTCTGGAAGTGCACAAAAAAAGGATGAGGATGATGCTGAAAACTTTTCGTTGGTTCGTTGTCTTGATGTTCGCCGTAGTGGGTGAGACGGCAGTTGTGGCGCAGACCGCAACCGGGTCTGTACGAGGCACCGTAGTGGATGCCTCAGGAGCGCTGATACCCGGCGCGCAGGTGAGCGTTGCCAGCGGCAGCGGAAGCGCGCGCTCGCTGAAGAGCAACGGACAGGGCGTGTTTGAAGCCAACAACCTCGTACCCGGGCGCTACACGGTGAGCGTGCGCGCCAAGGGCTTCGCCGAAAACGTGCTGACCGACGTGATGGTGACGGCCGGCGGCACGGTTGCGTTGAAGAACGTGGCGCTGGAAGCTTCCGCCGTAACGGAAGTCCAGGTGAACGCCGACACCACCACACTGAGCACCGACCCCGATAACAATGCGAGCGCGCTGGTGATCAAAGGGAAAGATCTGGACGCGCTTTCCGACGACCCGGACGATCTGCAGAGCGAGCTCACCGCATTGGCTGGCCCATCCGCCGGGCCTTCGGGCGGCGAGATCTACATCGACGGCTTTAGCGGCGGCCAGCTTCCGCCGAAGAGCTCCATCCGCGAGATTCGCATCAATCGCAATCCGTTTTCTGCGGCGTACGACAAGCTGGGATACGGACGCATCGAGATCCTCACCAAACCCGGCACAGACAAGTTCCACGGCCAGGCGATGATCAATGGCAACACCAAGGCCTTCAACTCGCTCAATCCGTTTGTGACCAGCGAGCCGAACTATCACTCGACGTTTGCCACAGGCAGCATGAGCGGCGCTCTGGGTGCGACTTCTTCGTTCTTCGCCAGCGCCTTCTATCGCGACAACGCGGCCAACTCCATCATCAACGCCTCGGTGCTGGGCACGAACAACGCAACCACCAACTACACCGCTGCTGTCGCGAATCCGCAGTCACGGTTCGACCTGAGCCCGCGCTTCGACTTCCAGTTTGGCTCGAAGAACACGCTGAGCGTGCGCTACCAGTACAACCGGCAAACGGATTCGAACGACGGCGTCAGCGGAATTGCGCTGCAGGCGCAGCGCTACGATGTACACAACAGCGAACACTCGGTGCAGGTCAGCGATACGCAGGTGCTGAGTGCGCGGTTTGTGAATGAGACGCGTTTTCAATTCATCGCTTCGCGCGACAACCAGTCGCCTCTTTCCACCGCTCCCACAGTGACGGTGCAGGGCGCATTCATCGACGGCGGCAACAACAGCGGCGTGGTGAACGACAGCCAGAACCGTTTCGAGTTTCAGGATCTTGTGACCGCGGCGCTGGGCACCCATGCTGTAAACTTCGGCACGCGGCTGAGGCTCGCGCATGACCAGAACACATCGAACGCGGGATCCAATGGCAACTACGTCTATCAGTCACTCAGCGCATTTGCTGCCGGCACACCGAGCGAGTATGACGTCACCGCCGGTAACGCGTCCGCGAAGCTGAGCCTGTTCGATGCGGCTGTGTTTTACCAGGACGACTGGACCGTGAAGCCGAACCTGACCTTCAGCTACGGCCTTCGCTACGAAGGGCAGAACCACATTGGCGACCATGCGGACTGGGCTCCGCGTCTTGCCGTGGCCTGGGCGCCGACGCATGACGGCAAGAAAGGAAGCACAGTGTTCCGCGGAGGCTACGGTTGGTTCTTCGATCGCTTTGCCGCGGGCAACGTTCTCACGACGATCCGCCAGAACGGCATCAACCAGGTGCAATACGTGGTGAAGAACCCGACCTTCACAACCAATGCTCCTACCGCAGCGCAGCTTGCTTCCAGCAGCACCAGTGCACCGACGCTGTACACGTTGTCGCCGAATTTGAAGGCCGCAGTCAGCATGCAGGCGGCAGTTGGGGTCGACCATCAGTTCGGCAGGGCCGTTACGTTGTCGGCGACCTACATCAACTCCCGCGGCTTGCATCAATACATGAGCGAAAACGTCAACGCGTTTG
>Ga0206916_1106_pt1 | contig 14684 bp, 11 predicted proteins | sample Alteio_BWOrgHeat_71_FD_152957 | JGI IMG/M metagenome (GOLD analysis project Ga0206916, IMG submission 152957) | Enriched cells from forest soil in Barre Woods Harvard Forest LTER site, Petersham, Massachusetts, United States -... | ecosystem: Environmental > Terrestrial > Soil > Temperate forest >... | reverse complement strand
CGGCGGCACCAGCCGCAAATTGACGAGTACCTACGATGCCCTCAACCGCCTGCTCACCATGCAGGACCAGACGGCGGCGGAAGTCACCGCCAGCAGCGTAGGCCGCACCACCACCTACGCCTACGACCTCAACGGCAACATCGCCCAAAAAACAGCGCCGAATGGCGACACCGAAGCCTACAGCTACGACGTCCTCAACCGAGCCACCATCGAATCCGCCCAAACCGGCGGTGCCGTTGCGCTGTTCGACTACCAGTACGGCTACGATCTCGCGGGCAACGTCCTCACCGTTACCGAAACTTATCCTTCTGGCCTCAACAACCGCACGGTGACTAACACCTATGACAGCATCAACCGGCTGCTCACCGAGGTCGTCACCAGTTCCACGAACGTCACCACCACCTACACCTACGACGCTGGGAATAACCGCTCCACCAAAGCCATAGTCGGCGGCCCCGACGCCGGAACGACAACGTACAGCTATAACTCTCTCAACCAGCTCACCAGCTACACCGACGGCACCCGAAGTGTCGCGTTGACGTACGACCTCAACGGCAATCGCCACACCCGAACCGTCACCGGCGGAAGCGACAACGGCACCGACACCTACACCTACGACATCGAAAACCGCCTCATCGGATTAGTGAAAGGCACCTCCGGCGGCGCCGGCACCTACGCCTACCAATACGATTATAGAACCCGCCGGATCGTCCGCGACGAAACCAACGCCAGCGGCACCATCACCAACCTCGTCTACAGCGGCGGCACCTCCGTCCAGGAATACGACGGCACCACTCCCGCATTGACGGTTGAATACCTCCGAGGCAGCGACTACGGCGGAGGCGTAGGCGGCGTCCTCTACACCGTCCGCAGCGGCACCCCCAGCTACACCCACGAAAACAAACGCGGCGACGTGGTGGCCAAGACCAACGCCAGCGGCTCCCTCACCTACCAAGCTCAATACGAAGCTTTCGGAAAGCAGACTGCTACTAGCGGCACCACATTAGATCGCCAAAAATCCAATAGCAAAGATACCGATCCGTCCGGCCTAGTCGACGAAGGGTTCCGCTACCGCGACCTCGAAACCGGCATGTTCATTTCCCGTGATCCAGCCGGGTTCGTGGACGGGCCGAATGTCTACACCTACGTCATCCAGAATCCTTGGACCAAATTCGATCCGGAAGGATTGGATGCAAGCGATTCAAGCCTGACTTCGCAAGCTCTATACGAGTTCTCTGCCGAAGCCGAAATGCACCGAATGATCGGTGCGGGCAAGGCGGCAGTAGGAGCTGTCGTTGGCACGGCAACTCTTGCGTACGATTCGGTCAAATCCGGCGATCCCTACGGGTTGCAGATAGGTCTGAACTTAGGGGCAGCGGCGATATCAGCGGCGGCAAATCCGAGCGCAACTTCACAACGCATCACCCAGGGAATGGAGTCTTTAAAAACTCAGGCTCTTGAGACATTAGCGGATCCCGCTAAACGGACTGAGGCGGAAGGGAGCCTTGAATTTAATGCTGCAACTTTTGCCTTAGGAGGAGAAGGAGCCGCCGCCAAAGTAGGTGAAGCGGCAAATTTCCTGAAAGGAATGACCGAAGTTTCATCGGCGGAACGTGGAGGATCTTTACTTGAAACAATGGGCAAATGGAGGCAGAGTTCAGGAGGTTTTGTTACACTTCCTCCAACAGCAGAGGAAACAGGTGGACTAACTGTCACAGGACAGAATCAGGTCTCATTTCAAGGGATGGAGGTAAGAGCTGTTCGTGACATCTCCCATATGGATACCGGCACTTTAGAAGCCATGCAGCAAAATGGCTTCGCCGCGACCACGGCCAATGGTGATCCGATAGTACTGCATCATCTTGAGCAAAATCCGGCTGGGCCGCTTGTCGAAATTCCGGCTCCAAACCACAGTATTGGGAACGCTGTCCAGCATCCCTTTGGCAATGCGCCCGGCGTGGGCCTCACGGATGAAGAAAGAACAGCCTATAATGCTTGGAGGGGTCAATATTGGAAAGCACGAGCCGCAGCGGAACTTTCCATCCGTGGCCAACCATAAAGCACTCAACTTATGCAGCAGGATACCATAAACACGCTCGACGCCTTCTTTCAGAAGACCCCAATCATGAAAGCTGGGCCTGTGCCGCGCCCTGAAATAGATACAGCTTTGGGCAATTTCCAATTCTCGCTTCCCGAAGATTATTTGACGTTCATAGAAAAATATGGAGGGGCAATCGTTGGGCCTTATCGCATTTACGGCCTTAGAAAGGCACCGTCGATGGGAAGCAAAGAGGCGTCTGTCTTGGACATTACGGATCGCTTTGTTAAACAACATTGGCTTGGGGTGGAGAATTGGTTGGTTATCTCAACCGACCTTTCTGGGAACCCGATTGGCCTAGCCTCCGATGGAAAAGTTTGGATATCTGATCACGACCACGGGCAAGTCACTGTTGTGGCGACATCTTTCGAGGAGTTCCTTCGGAGTTGGTGCCTCAAACCATAGCGCGATGAAAAATGAGGCAACCAACGCAGGCGAAATGCCAGCTAGAGCAAAAAATAAAGGCCGCTCGAAGCTTCTTGGAAGCGCAGTCGCGCGTTGATAGCGACGTGCCCAGTATCCATCCGGACGTTTCAATCAACTCACAGATTATTCGGATGGCACGCGCTCCGTCTTGCTCACCTACGACCTCAACGGCAACCGCAAGACCCGCACCGTCATCGGTGGCAGCGACAACAGCACGGACACGTATAGCTACGACATCGAAAACCGTCTGATCACGATGGTGAAAGGCACCGCTGGCAGCAGCACTGCTGAGGAGGTTGCCGTTGTCGTCGTAGGCGTAGTTGCGCTGGCTGTTGGCGGAGGCGCTGGAGGCGTAGATGACGTCGTGAGGCGGTTGCGTGCGTCGTAGAGACCGGCGGTGCCGTTTCACTGTACGACTATACCTACGGTTACGACTTGGTCGGCAACGTCACCGTGATCGGGGAAACCTATCCTTCCGGCCTGGACAACCGAACGGTTACAAATACGTACGACGCGATCAATCGCCTGCACGTGGAAGACGTCGCCGCCACGGTTAACACCACGACAACGTATAACTACGACGCCGCGAACAATTGCAGTTCGACCGTGGTCGTCGGCGGCAGCGATGCGGGCACCACCACGTACACCTACAATAGTCTCAACCAGATGACCGCGACCAGCAACGGAACGCGGAGCGAAGCGCTGAGTTACAATTATAACGGCAATTGCGTGAGCGATGTGGTGACGGGAGGTTCCGACGCAGGCACCGATACTTACGGCTACGACATCGAAAACCGGCTGATCCAGATGGTCAAGGGAACGACCGGTACAGGGACCGGCACATACACGTACGGCTACGATTATCGCACCCGCCGCATCCTGAGAGATGAATCCAATGCTGGCGGTGTCGTTACTCACCTCATCTTTAGTGGCGGCACAAGTGTCCAGGAAATTGACGGCACCAACACCACTCCCACCGTCGAATACATCCGAGGCTCGGACTATGGCGGTGGCGTCGGTGGTGTTCTCTACACCCTACGCGGAAGCACTCCGTCTTACACCCACGCCAATCGCCGGGGCGACATCGTAGCCAAGACCGACGCCAGCGGTTCCTTGACCTTCCAAGGTCAGTACAACGCCTCCGGCAAAGTCATCGCCTCCACAGGCTCGACCCTCGACCGCCAAAAGAGCAACAGCAAGGATTGCGACCCGTGGGGCGGCATTAACGACGGTCAGCGCATTAGCGTCATCAGAGGCAAAGTCCGCGTCTTTCTCACCCGCGATCCTGCTGGTTTCGTCGATGGGCCCAACCTCTACACTTACGTAGTCCAGAATCCTTGGACCAAAGTCGATCCAGAGGGATTGGATTCTAATGTGCCTCTATCTGTACTTCCCGCAAGCGAACATATGTTTGATGGGGCTCGAGAAGCCTATCATGCGGGTGTAGCTCTTTATAACCGGCAGCGGAGTGATGGCGTGAATCCGGTGCTTGCAGGAGCTCAGGCCGTAGCTTATGGCACAGGCAAATTCACCGGCGCTTCAGATCTCGTGGAAGGTGCATTTAGGCAAAACGCGGTAACTGACCAGAAGATGAGCCCAACCATGGGTAATCTCGTAGCGGCACGCGGTGGAGCACAGATGATTTTAACAATAGGTGGCGCTTTAAAATTACCAGGAGAAACAGGACCAGTAACATCGCCATACGGAGAGTTAAGTAAAGAAACGCAGGGAACTGGGCTTCAGGCCAATCATTTAAACCAAGACGCCGCATATAAAGGTGTTATTCCTTCCAAAGAAGGGGCAGCTTATCCACTAGCTGGAAATGCTATTACTGATATTGGTTCTGCCCATTACGACTTCCATAGCTCATTAGAAACATTTTGGAACCAGTTTAGGAAAGGTGGAGCCCGCGAAGGCGAAACTCCAACAAATGGCGAGTATTTACAAGCAGCAGAACAGGCGTTGAAAGAAGCCGGAGTTGGAGCTAAAACCGCAAAACAAGCAACCCAGGAAGCTGGAGCACAACAACAGAGTTATGGATTGCAATCTACAGATCCTGTTCCCAGAGTTCCAGGTAAGTTGAATCAGTCGCAGCCACCAGCACAATCATCTGCGGCACCGCCTACACCGCCCACCCCAGCAGCAAAAACAAACTCCTAGTCGCATGCCGCTTCGTCCTTTCACTCAAGCTACGTTCAAGCAGTTAGAAGAATCCCAATGGTTTTCTCACATCGGACAAGGCCTTAATAATGAAGGGAAAATTACAGTCCCGGTAGTCATATTGAAATCATGGAGTGAAGCTATCCAAGAATGTCAAAAAGACGGCTGGGATTTAGTACTCAATGAAAGTGCAAATAATTTTCGTGAAATGCTGGTCAAGGCATCGAAAGAAGAGTTTAGAACATGGAACGATCATGTAAGGATGGTTAAGGAGATCAGCGTTCCTTTCGTAAAAAGCAGATTTCTTGATTTACAAGTGAAGTACGGCCTTCCGACATGCGTTGAAGATACACTTCGGTGGATAGTAACCATGACATTGGTAGAATCTGAATATTATCATATTCTTCCAACATTGGGTAACCATGCGAAGTTGGCATTTTGGATTGTAAATGGACATTTTCCATGTGGATGGAAAGGTGAATTCCCAAATGGAAATCTTATTATTTTTTAAATGGCACAACCACTAGCTGCGTGCGTGCCAAATAGTGGCAACCACTAGCTGCGCGCGTGCCAGCTAAAGCAAAATAAAGGCCGAGCGAAGCTTCTTGGAAGCGCAGCGGTCGCGTTGATAGCGGCATGCCCTGTATCCATCCGGACGTTTCAAGACAAGGTCCCTCCCCTCCATGTCTTCGTCCCTGCCAACCCAAGCAATCCACCGGATAGACGACTGTCTGCAAGGGAACCTTGCCCTACCGATTTCATCCTCCACAACAGGTTAGAAACGCGACTTGCGCGGAATATGTCGCCAGCCATCCAAGCAGCCTGCGCCGCCACGTCAACGCCCCGAAAAGCGCCAGTATTCTTACGGTCCGGCTTATTCAGCCTAAATAGCTAATCTTTTTAAGCGGAATAGGCTGAATAGGCTTTTAGAGATAACGCCCTCCGCGATTTTCGGCGAGAATGGGCGCATGAAAATCTCGTTCCCGCTCAAATCCACGCGATCTGGCGTGGCGCGAACGGCTCGTTCTTCATCAACTAAAAATCCTATTTCTTCTATTTCTCCTAATCAAATTGGATAAATAGGCGGTTTAAGCTACGACGCGCTGAACCGGCTGGTGAAGCAGGCGCGGGACATGAACGGGAACGGGACGATTGACTCGGGCACGGACCTGGTCACGAGCTACACCTACAACGCGGTCACGATGGCGTATGGCACGACCCGCCATCTGACTGGCCGACCTGCATGATTTCGATGCCGACCAGGCAGACATCATCGGCGAATTCCGTACTGCCGGTGAATTGCTGCACGTCGGCAAGCAAGCCATCGAACAAAAGCGGCGCAGGTTGACGAATCCGGTTGGATGCGGAGGCCATCAAGCGCTCCCGGCCAAAACTCTCGGCGTCCGGATTTTCGGCCTCATAGACTCCGTCGGTATAAAGCATGACTAGATCGAGCGGGGAGATCTGACATTCTCCCGTGGTATAAACGGCGTCTTCCATGACTCCGAGGATGGGCCCGGGACGGCTGTTGGGCGAACGTGAGACGATCTCGGTAATTCCCGAATCGTGGTGCAGGCAAATCGGATTCGGATGCGCCGCATTGGCGTAGCGCATTCGCCCGGTGGCGATATCGACGACAAGATAAAAGGCGGAGACAGGAATCGGCCACTCGGTGTTACGCAAAATTGCGGTGAGGCCGCGATTGATTTCGGTGAGGAACTTTGCGGGATCGGAAGCTACGACAGTCAGTTCCTCGACAAGTCCGCGCACGAGTGCGGTCACGAGCGCGGCGCGAACGCCATGGCCCATCACATCCGCGATAAGCACGCCCGCGGCCGTGTCGGAAAGTGCAATCACATCGAAAAAATCGCCGGCAAGCACGGTTGTCGGCTGGTAGCGGTAGTGAAAGCGCAAGGCGCTGCCCGATTCATCGGCGGTTTCGGGAAAGGCCCGCCTTTGACGCGACAGGAGGGCCTGTTGCAATTCGCGGGCCATATGGAGATCGGCTTCCATTTCAGCATTCCTGGCGCGCAATTCCTCGGTCGTGCGAGCGAGAGTTTCCTGGAGCCGCTTGCGCTCGATCGCGTAGCGGATCGCGTGTCGGAGCGTCTCAATTTTCACCTCGGTCTTGACGAGATAATCCTGCGCTCCCTCGCGTACCGTTTGGATGGCAAGGCGCTCGTCGTCAAGCCCGGTCAGGACAATGATGGGAATGTGAGGGGCCTGCGTTTGCAGCCTGGTGAACGTGGCCAATCCGCTTGAATCAGGTAGCGAGAGATCCAGCAGGACGAGGTCGATATCTCCCGCGGCCAGGCGCGTAAGACCGGTCTTAAGCTGGCTGGCCCAATCGAGGATGAACGCATGGCCAATCGCACAGGCGAGCATCTGACGGATCAAGCCGATGTAGACGATGTTGTCTTCCACCAGCAAAATGCGAGTGGGCGCGTCTGTGCCGCCTTTGTCCATGTTCTTGATCTTCTCCGTCATGGCCTAGTCTTGATGGGGGATGCAATGGCTTCTCCAACTTGAAAATTGACCCGGTCCTGAATGCCCTGTTCGGGTAAGCTGGTTACAGAACAGGTCGCTCCGTTTCGATTGGCCAATTTTTGGACCAGGATGAGCCCCAAGCCCAAGCCCTGTTGCTCATGCTTCTTGCGATCAAATTGCTGGAAGGCGCCAATCTGTCCGATTTCCTCCTGCGACATCCCCCGTCCGGAATCGGTGACCAGCAAGACGCCATCGCTGCCCAAGTGGACAACGACAGGCGTTCCGCGACGGGAAAACTTGAATGCGTTATCGACCAATTCCTCGACGATCAGGGCCAAATCCGAGGGTCTGGCCAGAATCGCGCATTCCTTCCAATTAGTAGTGATATCTTCACGGCGACCGTGTCGTTCCACCGCCAAATCCACTCCGGTTTTCAAACTTTCCTGCAATTTTGTGGAGGACAGAGGCACAGGAAGTTCGACGTTGCCTCCTTCTTCGGATTCCAATTCCAGCATGAGGAGATAATTTCTCACGGTCCGGTGAAGCCGCAGAGCCGATTGATTGAGGTCTTTACTAAGATCCTGAACTTCGGCGCGAGATAGAGTGGACGACTCCGTGTTGAGAATTTCGGAAAGCCCCAGAATTCCAGCCAGGGGCGTGATCAGTTCATGGGGCAGTTGAGAGGTCAGGGAAGATCGCAGTTTTGACAGCATACGGTCCCCTACCCGCCAGTTAAGATCCGACCGGCTGAGGCGGGCTTTCACGCAGGAGAGAAGCGCCTCCATCGAGATGGGCTTTACCAAAAAATCGTCCGCACCTTGCTCCATTCCCTTGCGGGGCGAGACCATGTCGGGACGCCCGGTCATAAGGACAATCTGCTTGGTACAAAGTTCTGAATCTGCCCGAAGCGAATGGAGAAGGGCCTGCCCATTCCCACACGGCATATTGATATCGGTGAGAATCAAATCGGGAAGATGTTGCCGGGCCAGAGCCAATCCCGCGGCCCCGGAGTTTGACTCGATGACCCGATAGCCATTTCCGCGAAGGGCCACGCCAAACGAGAAGCAAATTTGTTCATCATCATCAATCAGGAGAATAAGTTTCATGGGGCAAGCGGCCTGTCCGGCCTCCGTCGTTTATTTTTCGCCTAGGATCATCCGCAAAGTCGTGCACAGGGTTCCAGCGGTGTAGGGTTTGGTCAGGAAGTGTTTGACGCCGGTCCCGGACGGATTGGACTTGCCGCCGTTCGCGTTGAGGCCGCTCGCGGCAATGATTTTGATGGTTGGGTCTATTCTGGTCAGGGCATGAATCAGGGCTGGGCCATCCATGACCGGCATCATCATGTCGGTCAGCACCACGGCGATCGTGTCCCGATGCTGAAGATAAATGGCCACGGCATCGGCCCCATCCGTGGCCGTCAAAACCCGATAGCCGAACTTTTCCAGTGTCTGGCTGGTGATCGTGAGAATCGAGGGTTCGTCATCCACAACCAAAACGGTTTCACCGTTTCCTTGAGGCAGCTTCAGCCTGCCGGTTTGCACCAGACGCGCTTCGGAAGATATGTCTGCCGCCGGCAAATAAACACTGAATGTCGTTCCCTTGCCCTGTTCGCTGTAGACATTGATCATCCCCTCGTGACTTTTCACGATAGCCATGACCGTCGACAGGCCTAACCCTGTCCCCTTGGCTAGCTCCTTGGTGGTAAAGAAGGGCTCAAAAATCTTGTCGATGAGCTTGGGCGGTATGCCCATTCCGGTATCGGTGACGTTGATTTTAACGTAGCGTCCTGATTTCGCCTGCAGATTCATTGCCGCATAATGTTCGTCCAGCACGCTGTTCTCGATGCTGATCGTCAATTCGCCGCCGTTGTGCATGGCGTCACGGGCATTCACGCAGAGATTGAGCAGCACTTGGTGAAGCTGGGTGGGATCTCCCAGAATAATCCAGGTGTCCTGGGGAAAGGTAAAATGCAACCGTATGTCTTTGGGAAACGTATCCGTGATGATGGCTTGAAGATCTTTGAGGAGATCGTTGAGCTGGATTTCGATACGATCGCCTTCTAGACCCCGGGCAAACGAGAGAACCTGCCGGACAATATCAGCCCCGCGCTTGGCGCTGACCTCGATCGTTTGCAGGATTTTTTTGGTTTGTGGGCTGTCCGACGAGGACTTGAGGAGATCAATCGACATCATGATCGGCGCCAGGATGTTATTCAGGTCGTGTGCGATGCCGCCCGCGAGCGTGCCGATGCTTTCCATGCGTTGGGACCGCAGGAACTGGGCTTGTGTTTTTCGCTTTTCCGTGACGTCGGTCTTGATAGCCAGGACTGATTTAGGGCGTCCCATCCGATCCCGGATAAGCGTCGTCCGCGCTTCGATGATGATCTCGTGCCCGTCCCGGGCGAGATGGACCAGTTCCCCGGACCATTCGCCCTGGCTAATGGTCAACTCGTTGACCTCCTCGAATTTTTTCGGGTTGGCATAAAGAAGCTTGTCCATGTCGCGGCCAATGACATCTTCGCGTGGCCAGCCGTACATCTCTTCCGCTCCCTTGTTCCAAAACAAGATGGGGCCCTTAAGATCGCGCACGATGATGGCGTCCTGTGTCTTGTCCAGGAAAGCGGCCTGTTCTGCGATCTGTTCCCCGGACTCCTTGCGCTCGGTAATGTCCGTGCAACAGCCCACCCATTCCCGGATACCGCCATCAGAGTTGAGAACGGGCACACCGCGCGCACTGACATTGCGGTAGACGCCGTCATATCTGTAGAGTCGAAATTCCGTATCATAAGTCGTGTGGTTTTTCACGGCCTCTCCCCAGACTTTGACGGTTCCCTCGACATCATCCGGATGTACTGCTCCGACCCAGCCATTTCCCTGGATTTCCTCAAGACTTTGACCCGTGAATTTTTGCCAGTCCGGAAGAGCACCCGTAACTTGACCGTTTAAATCGGCGGTCCACACGATTTGCGCGGTCGCAGCGATGAGTGAGCGGTAGCGGGTTTCGCTCGCACGCAAGACATCCTCCGCTTTCTTCCGCTCGGTAATGTCACGTTCGATGGCGACGAAATGCGTGCATTTGCCGGCTGGATTGAAAACGGGCGCGATGTCGATATCCAGCCAATACTCCGAACCGTCTTTCCCATAATTAATCAGGTCACGGCGGATCGGTTTTTGTTCCGAAAGTGCCTGATGGATTTCGCGCAGGACGACACGGTCCGTCTTCTCGCCTTGAAGAAAGCGGGGGCTGCGGTCCAAGGCCTCGGCTGGCGTATAGCCCACGATTCGCTCGAACGCCTCGTTTACGAAGACGATCCTCGGTCCCGGCTCGTCGATCGGCTCGGCTTCGGTAATCAGGACGATATCGTTCAGATTGGTGATGCAAGTACTGAGAAGGCTCAAAGCGAGGTTTTTTTCCTCGAGGACGAGAGTCTGCTGACGAAGAGCCACTTCGCTTCGCTTTCGTTCGATTGCATACCGGATCGCACGCGCCAGCACCTGGTCCTCCATATGTCCCTTGACCAGATAATCCTGAGCGCCGGACTGGACCGCTTTGACCGCGAGATCCTCGTCGGTTCGCCCAGATAGCACGATAACGGGAATGTCTGCGGCTTCCTCGCGTAACCGCGTAAATGTTTCGAAGCCGTCGCTGTCCGGCAGGCTGAGATCGAGCAGCACCACTCCAAAAGCCTGCTCCTTCAATTGTTCAAACGCCTCCGCCAATCGTTCAACATGGGTTACGTGAAACGTAATGCCCGAGCCAACGGTCAGTTCTTCGCGCACGATTAGCGCGTCCGTAGGGCCATCCTCAACCAGCAAGACCTGTATCGTCTGATCCGCCATAAGTTTATTCCGTTGGTAGCGTGACCATCGTGAACCAGAATTTCTGAATCGTGCGAATTACCTCGGTAAACGCCTCGAAATCGACCGGTTTTGCGATGTAACAATTGGCGTGGCATTCATAAGCCTTCAGCACGTCCGCATCGGACTTGGAAGTCGTCAAAATTACCACCGGAATCGACCGCAGGGCTTCATCAGCCTTGATTTCAACCAGGACTTCCTGGCCACCTTTTCGCGGCATGTTCAGGTCCAATAGAATCAGGTTCGGGCGGGGTGCTTTAGCGTGAATGCCTTGGCGATGCAGGAACGCCATGGCCTCGACTCCGTTCTCCACTACGTGCAAAAAGACATCCACCTTGGCGTTATCCAGCGCCTCCTGCGTAATCATCACGTCAGTCGGATTATCCTCGACCAGCAAGACGTGAGTAAGGGGTTGCTTCATGGATATTAGACCGGTGGCAATGTGACAACGGTGAACCAGAAACTGCGGATGGATCGCACCACCTCGGCAAATGAGTCGAAATCGACCGGTTTGGTGATGTAACAGTTGGCGTGGGATCCGTAGGCCTTCATGACGTCCAGCGATGCATTCGAGGTAGTCAGAATAACGACTGGAATTGCTTTCAACGTTGCATCGGCTTTGATTTCAAACAGCACCTCCTGCCCATTTTTACGGGGCATGTTCAAGTCGAGCAGAATCAGGTCGGGGCGGGGCGCCTTTGCATGGATGCCTTCCCGGCGCAAGAACTCCATGGCCTTGAACCCGTCGTCCATCACGTGCAAATGGTTGAGTACTTTCGCATTGGCAAGGGCCTCCTCCATCAACAGGACGTCGGTCGGATTGTCCTCCACAATCAGGATTTCAATGGGTTTGGCTAGTCTCTGGGTGCTCATATTTATTTCGTGGGCGTAGGCAGGGTGAAACGAAATACCGACCCCTGTTCCGGTTGTGATTCGATCCAAAGGCGGCCGCCATGCCGTTCGACGATTTTTTTGCAGATGGCCAGGCCGATCCCGGTGCCTTGGTATTCCTTGCGCGTATGAAGTCGTTGGAAGACTTGGAAAACGCGCTCGAAATACTGCGGTTCGATTCCGATGCCGTTATCGGCTACCGAAATCGTCCATACGCCTGCCTTCATTTCCGCGCCGACATGAATCAGCGGAGGACGTTCGCCGTGGAACTTGATCGCGTTACCGATCAGGTTTTGGAAAATCTGGGCGAGTTGCGTCGAGTCCGCCTCGAGCATCGGCAGAGGATCGTGGGTCACGACAGCCCCACTTTCGACGATGGCCATGGAGAGATCCGCGAGCACGTTTTTCAACAAGGACTCACAATCGGTCTGCACCAGGGGCTGCGCCTCGGTTCCGACCCGCGAATAGGCAAGGAGATCATTGATCAGTGTTTCCATCCGCTTGATGCCGGCCACGGAATGGGCGATGAATTCATCGGCACGCGCATCGAGTTTTCCAGCGTAGCGCTTTTGGAGTAGTTGGACGCAACTGGCGACGGCGCGAAGCGGCTCCTGCAAGTCATGCGAGGCGACGTAACCGAATTGCCCGAGTTCAGCATTGGAGCGGGCCAGTTCGGCAATTCGCTCCTCGGCCAATTTTTCCAGGTGCCTACGCTCGGTGATGTCGCGAATGTTGCATTGGATAAGTCGCCGTTTGTCGGCTGAATAGGCATTGCTGATAAATTCCGCCTCGACGCGACTTCCGTCGTTCCGTTCGAGCGACATGCTCTCGTACCGGACGCTGTCTTTTACATTAAGTTCAGCGAAAATCGTCTTGCTGGCCTCAATGCCTTTGAAGGGGCCAATCTCCCAAAGCTTTTTTCCCATGAACTCGTCCAGCGAGTAACCCAGCAACACCTGCATAAAAGGATTGGCATCGACCACCTGGCCGGTTTCTGCATCAAGGAGCAGAATGCCATCAGGCGCGGTTTCGAACTGACGGCGATAACGCGCCTCGGAAAGCCGGAGCGCCTCAACGGCCCGGTTGCGTTCGGTGATGTCACGGATGTTGCACTGGATGAGCCGTCGCTGGTAGGCAGAGTAAGCGTTGCTGATGAACTCCGCCTCAACGCGTCCCCCGTCTTTTCGCTCCAGCGATAGGCTTTCATAGCGTACGCTGTCTTTAACCTTCAGTTCGGCGAAGACGGACTTGCTCGCCTCGGTGCCTTTGAAAGGACCGATCTCCCAGAGTTTCTTGCCCATAAACTCATCGAGCGAATAACCGAGGAGTGTCTGCATGTATGGATTGGCATCAACCACTTGCCCGCTGTCGGCGTCAAGGACGAGGATGCCGTCCTGCGCTGTCTCGAAGAGCCGCCGGTATCGCGCTTCCGTCATGCGCAACAATTCTTCTGCCCGTCGGCGCTCTGTAATGTCGCGGATGTTGCATTGGATGAGTTGTCGTTGGTAAGCCGTGTAGGCGTTGCTAATGAATTCCGCCTCCACCCGCCCGCCATCTTTGCGCTCCAGGGACAAACTCTCATAGCGAACGCTGTCCTTGGCCTGCAGTTCGGCGAAAACCGTCTTGCTCGCCGCGATACCTTTAAAGGGACCAATCTCCCAGAGTTTCTTACCCATGAACTCGTCGAGCGAATAGTCGAGCAGGACCTGCATGAACGGATTGGCATCGACGACCTGGCCGGTTTCCGCGTCGAGAATCAGGATGCCGTCCTGTGCCGTCTCGAAGAGTCGCCGATAGCGTGCCTCTGTCAGCCTGAGGGCCTCGACCGAACGGTTGCGCTCGGTGATGTCGCGTATGTTGCACTGAATGAGTCGACGCTGGTCCGCGAGGTAGGCATTGCTAATAAACTCTGTTTCAACCCGGCGTCCGTCGTTTCTTTCCAGCGACATATTTTCATACCGAACGCTGTCCTTGACTTTGAGTTCGGCGAAAACCGTCTTGCTTGCCTCGATACCTTTGAAGGGACCGATCTCCCAGAGCTTCCTGCCCATGAATTCGTCCAGCGAATAGCCGAGGAGCACCTGCATGAAAGGGTTGGCATCGACGACCTGGCCCGTTTCCGCGTCGAGAATCAGGATGCCGTCGGGCGCGGTCTCGAAGAGCCGCCGGTAACGCGACTCGGAAAGTCGTAATTCCTCTTCAATCGGTTGCGTCTCCTTGGGCTTCGCGAGACGGGAGGTCGAATTCATCGACCGTTAGAATCCCTCTTAATGAAGAAATCGGCCAATACCTTGATAACATCAGCCCTATAGCTTGTAGCTATGGAGTCGATTACTGGCACCTCGTGGGAGCGAGTCCGATCAGCTGTCGATAAACTCCTGCAAAGGAGAAACAGGAAGGTGGAAAACACTGGCCACCGCCGTGCAGAATGACCGAAAATCAGGGGCTTTGGGAGGTAGCTCGTGGCCTTGAGCCTTCTGCATTCTTCCAAAATTTTGGGTTCAGTCAAACCGGTCATGACGATGACGGGAAGGCTGGCAATTTCTGGCGTTGATCGAATGAGGCGCAGGATTTCAAGGCCACCGAATCCGGGCAACCTCAGGTCCAGGAAAACAGCTCTTAACTTGGAGCGGATTTCCTGATCATCTGCGTGCAACAGAAGTTCCACGGCGATCCGGCTGTCACTGATGAAGAGGATATGGTCCCGGATATTCGCCTTCTTCAAATGATCGAGCAATACCTCCTGGTCCATATCGTCGTCCTCA
>Ga0206916_1103_pt1 | contig 14998 bp, 12 predicted proteins | sample Alteio_BWOrgHeat_71_FD_152957 | JGI IMG/M metagenome (GOLD analysis project Ga0206916, IMG submission 152957) | Enriched cells from forest soil in Barre Woods Harvard Forest LTER site, Petersham, Massachusetts, United States -... | ecosystem: Environmental > Terrestrial > Soil > Temperate forest >... | reverse complement strand
TTCTTTAATGGTGCAACCAAAGAATACAATACTTCTGTAGAATCATTTCCGAATAATATTATTGCCGGCCGTTATAATTTTAAAAAAGAGGCACTTTATGATTTAGGTGCGGAGAAAAGACAAACGATGGAAGAGCCTCCGGCCTTTAAATTTTAATCAGCATTAGTAAAAAATATAGCGTGAAATACATTGGTATTCAACAGCAAATACGACGTAACAACAGAAAATCACTGTTGTTACTTTTTTTATTCCCGCTTATATTGATCAATAATTATTGCCGGCTATGTTGATCTGGCATTTAACTTTCTCTGACTTTCAGCTGTTTGGTTTGTGATTGCTTATTTTACACACAACAGAATGATCGAAAGCGCAACAGCATCCGAAAAAATGTCGCGCAAGCAAAATCCAAGAGTATATAATTTATTGGAAAACATGTGTATTTCGCAAGGGATGCCCATGCCTCGATTGAATATTATTAATGACAACTCGTTGAATGCCTTTGCCAGTGGTATCAATCAGGAAACGTTTACGATAACACTTTCAAAAGGAATTATTGAAAAGTTAAACGATGAAGAATTAGAAGGAGTGATTGCGCATGAACTTTCTCATATTATAAACAGAGATGTGCGGTTGCTGATTATTTCGATTGTATTTGTGGGTATATTTTCTTTTATATCTGAAATGGCGATGAATAGCACGCGTTTTTTTGGAAGAAGAGACAATGACGGTAAAAGCAATCTTCCTGTAATCGCTATTGCGATTATAGCTTCTATCATAGCATTTTTCATTGCCCGTTTATTACATTTTGCTATATCACGCAAGCGCGAATATTTAGCCGATGCAGGTGCCGCCGAGATCACGAAAAAACCTTATGCGCTGGCTTCTGCATTAAAAAAAGTTGCTGAAGATCCATATATCGAAGCGGTTACAAGAAGAGATGTGGCGCAGTTATTTATGCATAACCCGCAAATACGGGAAAAGAATTTATTCGGTTCATTATTCTCTACACACCCACCGATTGAAAAACGTATTGCTATTCTGGAACAATATGTATAATTCGAGTTATTAAAAGCTTATTCGTCGAAAAAACAACTCATTTTATATACAATAAAAATCTTCTTCATACGACTTAACTTTATAGGTCCTTTTTGTGTTGTACCTTCATATCTAAATAAAATTCCCGGAGTTTAAGTAATGGAAAAAAGTAAAAGCAAAAGTAAAGTAACACTTGGACAGGTTTTTAAAACCATAATCTGGCCAAGAAGAAAAATCGTTTTTATCGGTTTAATAATGATCATCATCAGCAGGTTGGCAAGTTTGGTTTTGCCGGGTGCAAGTAAATACTTGCTTGATGACGTGGTGGCAAACAAAGATATGGGTATGTTATACACCTTACTTTGGGTAGTTGGGTTATCTATTGCTGTAAATGCAGGCATCTCTTTTTTATTAACGAAACTCTTAAGCGTAGAAGCTCAATTGCTGATTTCAAAATTGCGTGTGCAGGTACAACGGAAAATCTTAAGTCTTCCGATCAGTTATTTCGATAACAATAAATCCGGAGCTTTGGTATCGCGTATCATGACGGATGTAGAAGGCGTCCGTAATTTGATTGGAACAGGATTGGTCCAATTGATAGGCGGTACGATCACTTCCGTAATTGCCTTGGTATTACTGATTAAAATTAGTCCGGTGATGACGCTATATGTTTTGCTTCCTGTAGCAGTATTTGCTTTCATTGCGATGAAAGCATTCGGATATATCCGTCCGATCTTTAAAGAGCGAGGCATTATAAATGCAGATGTAACAGGAAGGTTAACGGAGACATTGAACGGTGTCCGAATCATTAAAGGGTTTAACGCAGAAGAGCAGGAAAACAAATCATTTGAAGCAGGTGTGCAGCGCTTGTTTGATAATGTGAAGAAAAGCTTAACGTCAACGTCATTAATAACAAGTGCTTCATTGTTTCTATTAGGAATGGCAACATTAGGTATTATGGGAATTGGCGGCTATTTGATGATTAATAAACAAATGACGCCCGGCGATTTCTTATCGTTCACCTTGTACCTTGGTTTTATGATTGCGCCAATTGTGCAAATGAGCAACATCGGGAGCCAGCTTACAGAAGCCTTTGCTGGCCTTGACCGTACAGAAGAAATTATGAATATGGCGCCGGAAGAAGATATTGAAAAGAGAACCATTGTGTTGAATGAAATTAAAGGCGACATCAAATTCGATCAGGTTTCATTTGCGTATCAGGAAGGGAAGGAAGTATTGAACAATGTAAGCTTTACTGCGCCTGCAGGCAGCGTAACAGCACTGGTAGGTACATCTGGTTCGGGTAAATCTACTATTGCCGGTTTAGTAGCAACGTTTTTAAATCCCGAGTCCGGTAAAATTACAATTGATGGAACAGACCTGACAGAAGTAACATTGAGCAGTTATCGTCAACATTTGGGCGTAGTATTGCAGGATGATTTTCTGTTTGAAGGCACAATCCGTGAAAATATTTTATTCCCTCGACCGAACGCGACGGAAGAACAGTTGCTGAATGCTGTAAAAGCAGGTTACGTAAATGAATTTACAGATCGGTTCGAAGATGGCCTTGATACATTGATCGGCGAACGAGGTGTAAAATTATCAGGCGGACAAAGGCAACGAATTGCAATTGCCCGTGCGATATTGGCGGATCCGAAAATCATTATTCTGGATGAAGCAACGTCAAACCTGGACACTCAAAGTGAATCGTTAATACAGCAGAGTTTGGCAGAATTGATGAAAGGCAGAACAACGTTTGTTATTGCACACCGCTTGAGCACCATTCGACAAGCCAATCAGATTTTAGTTATTGAAAACGGAAGAATTGCTGAACAAGGAACCCACACAGATCTGATTGCAAAACAAGGCCGTTATTATGAATTGCATACGTATCAGGCGAGAATATAAAGTCTAAGACAGAAGGTAAAAGTATAAAAGAAAAAAGACCGCAGTATTCGAAAGAGTGCTGCGGTTTCTTTATTTAAAAGACATATTAAAATTATTTATACATTTGAGGAAACCTTAATTAATTTTTAAAAAATGGCTGTTGGTTTTACACCTAAGTATACCCGGGAGGAAATAATAGGAGGATTTACACCGGAACAATTATTAATATTATCCATCGAAGCTGCTAATGCATTAGAATGGAAAACAATTCTTTCTGCTTCGAATGGCCTAAAGGCCTATACTTCAATTTCCATGTGGACTTCTAATGAAGAGGTTACAGTAAAGATTGATGGAAATAAATTAAAGGTTAAGAGTAAAAGTACGGGTAGCGAAATGTTCGACATGAACAGGAATAAAAAACACGTTACAAATTTTTTCGATAAAATATATGAAATCAAATCCTATAAAACGACAGAAGAGCTCAATGCTTCTTATGAAGAGAAAGCTTCAATGTTTACGCAAGAAGAATATGATCATTTAAACGAACCACCAAAAACAACAGGCGAAGAGGTGAAAAGTTTCTTTTCCCTTTTCATTCCTACAAAAGAATTATTTATCACCCCACTTTTAATTGATTTGAATTGCATCATTTTTATTCTTATGCTTTTTAATGGTGTCGGATTTGTAGAATCAGACAATCAGATATTAATAAACTGGGGTGCCAATTTTAAACCATTGACAATAGACAATAACGAGTGGTGGAGGCTTTTCACCAGTACATTTCTGCATGCGGGTGTGATACATTTATTAATGAATATGTATGCATTGTTATATATCGGTGTATTGCTTGAACCTTTATTAGGCAAAATTAATTTTTCTGTTTTTTATATTCTTACGGGAATTGCTGCAAGCACAACGAGTTTATATTGGCACGACTTCAATGTATGTGTTGGCGCATCAGGCGCAATCTTTGGATTATATGGAATTTTTCTTTCTATGTTAACCACAAACATTCTACATAAATCCGAACGCATGCCATTTTTGATGAGCATTGGTTTCTTCGTTGTATATAATCTCGTTTATGGTATTCAGGGCAACACAGATAATGCGGCTCATATAGGAGGATTACTGTCAGGAGTTGTGTTTGGATACGCATTGTATTTTATTATAAAAGAAAAAGAAAACACGAAAATTGCATTCAGCATTGTTTCGCTTTCAATAATTGTTACAGGTATTTCTATTGCAGTTGCAATTAAAAATATGCCCAAAAACTTTGCGATATATCAGAAAAAGATAGAAGAGTTTCAAAAGTACGAAAAGGAAGCAATGGCAGTTTATGCAGATTCTACGATGGATCTTACACTTTTAACGAAGGAACTTAACGATGGGATTGATAAATGGGAAAAGTGTTATAAAATTATTGATACGCTAAGAGAACTTGATCTTCCTGTAGAGTATACAATAAAAAATAACGATTTAGAGGAATATGTTAAGCTGCGTATTGAAACATATGAAATGATACTGCAGCCGGATTCAGTATCTGAAAAAGAAATACAAATAAAATACGATAAGATTGACAGCATTATAAAGAAAATTGATAACGAATAAAAAATATTATTCGTTATGCTAAAAACAAGCAGTTTTTGCATGTCTTTAGCTTTTCGCGTTCAGCTCAACTCACATTTTTATAATCCGCATCTCTACCCGTCTGTTGAGCTTACGGGTTTGTTCGCTATCGTTACTTGCAATCGGATATTTTTGTCCGTAGCCGACTGTTTTAATGCGTTCCTCACCGATACCTTTGCTGACTAAATATTCTTTTACCGCCTCTACCCGTTTTTCAGATAATTGTTGGTTCTTCTTTGCATCGCCTTGGTTGTCGGTATGTCCGGAAAGTTCAATATACATATTCGGATATTGGTTCAGCACTTTAACCAACTGGTCCAGCGGACCTATTGTTGAAGATAAGAGCTCTGAACTGGTTCGGTTAAAAAGCAGGTCGTGCAACAAAATAGTATTGCCGGCCATAAGTTTTGAAAGTTGTATAACGCGTGTGGCATAAAAGGCCTTTTGTTCTTCGGGAGTGATTGCAAATGTGTCTGTTGTTGGATAGTAATTGGGTAGCGCTGTTTTTACAATAATAAGCGAAACCTTGTTTATATCTGCTGTATACATGCCATCTCCCGAGGGAACTTTATAAAATTTGGAAGTGGTATACAGTTCGATATCACCCGGAATTGCTTTTGAAGTACCCTTGTCCTGTACCTCAATCATAACATTAAGCAATGGTTCTTTTTTAATCGCGGCTTTTGCTATTGCATCCGTATTCGCAACAACGTCATTAGAACAAGCATAAGGAGTAGACTGTGTTTTTGAAAATTCCCAATAGCCGAATTTTGTCGTGTCGGAATTTAAGCCCCAGACACCGCACAATCTTGTTCCTTCCTTATTCATTACTAATACGCACCATCCGCTTTGTCCGTCATCCTTCTGTTTCCAGGTAAACGAATAGGTTTTGCGGGATATATTTTTCAGATACAATTCTCCGCTGGCCCATTTATAACAGCCATATAATGTTCCGGTACTGGTTTTATTAAAACTTACCCAATCAAAGTTGCTGTTCCAGACACCCACCATCGATTGAGGAATAACAGTCGGATTAACGAAATCACCCCAGGCTTCAAACTCCATTAACTCCGTCCACTGAGGGTTGCCGAAGTTGGATAAGACAGTAAGCTTAATCCATCTGGCTTTTACCGGAGCTGTTATATCGAAGACATTGATCTTATTTTCTTCAAGTAAATAAGTGGATGCGGAGGCAAAGCCTGCTTTTGCAGATGTTGTGGAGTATTCTACTTTGATATCTTTTGCACTAATGGCTTTGTATTCTTTCTGACAAAAAGTATTAAGAACAAGTTTGTTTATGATATAATCTTCAGACAATTCAAATACAAACACATAAGGAATTTTGGATGCCGCTCCCGAACACCAGCCGTTTGTTTCAGACTGATCCTGCAATCCATATACCGACCAGCCGTCTATCTTTGCCGTGTAGGCAGAAGGAGTAAAAAAAGTCGGTGGCTTTTGAACAACCCGGCACCCGTTTTTAAGAGCAATGGTATTAATGTTACCCGAAAAAGCGGCATGCAAAGAGATGCTTGTAAAGAATAAAAACCCTAAAAACCTGCGTACCATGAAATCTGTTGTTTGTTGTAAAGTAAAAAAAAAGAGCCGCATTTGCGACTCTTCTATAATTTTTGAGTGAAACACAGATTATTTTAATGAGTCAATAGCTTTTAAAACATGGTCATAATCAGGTTCTGTGGTAATTTCAGGTACTAATTCCGTGTAGCGCACAACATTTTTCTGATCAACAACAATAATGGCACGGGCCGAAAGGCCTTTTAACGGACCTTCCATAATTTCGGTATTATATTTTTGAACAAATTCTGATGTTCTGAAATCCGAACCGCTTGTTACATTTGCTATACCTTCTGTTTCACAAAAGCGCTTCATAGCAAAAGGCAGGTCTTTAGAAATAACAATCCCTTTAACACCGGTTTTTTCTGCAAGTTTCTGGTTAAATTGTCTTGTTTCAAGAGCACATACGCTGGTATCCAGGCTTGGCACAGCGATAATTACTTTAATAGTATCGCCTTGTCCATATAATGTTGCTTCAGATAAATCTGATTTTACAAAGGTGAAATCAGGTGCAGAATTTCCAATGCCGGGCAAATCACCCTTGATAGTTGTCGCGTTTCCTTTTAATGTTACTTTGGTCATGGGTATTTGAAGTATAGGTTAAGAATCATACAATTAAAACACAAGTAAAAAGAATGCATTTAATCAATTTCAAATCTTACTTGTTAAGTGATACAATATAGCAACTTCACGCTTATTTTATGGTAAAGCCTACCCGATTCTTTAGGGGTAAAAACAGCAATAAATCCGGAGAAAGAGTAATAGTAATTTGAATAGTTGCGCGTGCCATAATCAGTTATATCTTATTTAAACAGAAGGAAGTTGCCTGCGGCGAAGCACACTTCAGTCTTAATTTTTCTTAAATAGTCTTGCGTAAGGTTTTGGTTTTCTGATTTTTACTGTAAATTTCAATTTGAAATAAGTACAAATATAAAATCAAAGAGTACCCTTTATGAAAATCAAATACCTTTTACCAACGATTGTGATTTTTGGAACCATGGTTTTTTCATGCACAGAAATAAAAACAGTTGAAACAATAGAAGTAAAAGATAGCACTGCCAGTATTGTAAAACTGGGAGATAGCGCATATACATTATCGTATGCCGGCCTTCAGGTAACAATCGATTATAAGAATGGGGGAAGATTAGACGCATTTTCATTAAACGGAGAAAACAGTTTGTCTGGCAAGAAAGTAAATTCGGGCAATTGGGGAACGTCGATGTGGCCTAGTCCACAGAGTGCCTGGGGTTGGCCGCCATCTCAGCAATTAGACAATCTTGTGTATACAGTTATAAGTGATTCAGCAGAGATTATTTTAAAAAGTCAGAAAGATCCTAAACAGGCATTTGTATTTACGAAGGCATATAAAATAAATACTGCGGACACGTCACTGATTGTTACCTATACAATTTTAAATGATACCACCGTTGCACAAAAAGTGGCTGCATGGGAAATTTCAAGAGTTGCACCGGGAGGCCTAACGTTCTACCCATCAGGAGATGAAGCGAAACGCGGACAGTTAGCAGCTTTGACAAAAGATAGCAGCGGTGTAACATGGTTCCAGTATAAAGCAGAAGCTATACCAACAGGAGTTCCTAAGTTATTGGCAGATGGCAAAGAAGGCTGGTTGGCCCAGGCAACAAATGGTTTATTGCTGGTAAAATCTTTTGAAGATGTTGCAGCTGCGAAATATGCGCCTGAAGAAGGTGAAATTGAATTGTACGCAAACCCTGATCATACTTATATAGAGATCGAACAACAAGGCACTTATGTGGAACTGAAAGCCGGAGAACAGATTCAATATGCGGTTCGTTATAAATTAATGAAACTTCCTGAATCTGTTAACGTTAGTATTGGTGATGTTGGGCTGTTAAAGATTGCACGTTCGATGGTTAAATAAGGTAATGAACAGCTAGTGGAGTATGAATAAATTCTTTTCAACGAAAATATTAATTAAGGAAAATGTTATTGAATCAAAGCGTAATTTCATCGCTAAGGTGACAATTCTGCTTTGCTTTCTTCTTAGTATTGGGTTTGGAGCAGTTTTTTTCTTTCAGCATATTTATCCGTTAAATATAATCTTTGCTTTTTTCTCGGGCATATACTTGCTGGCCTGGATGATGGTTGTGTTAAAAAATGCATTGGCCGCAAAGGTATTGTTATATAGTTCAATGCTGGCCCAGGTGTTTTTCATGTCAATCGTTTTGGGGAGTTTCGTTGAAGTAAAGGTTTTCTATATTCCAATTGCAATAGTACCATTATTGATCTTTTCTAAAAAAGAAAAAGTTCCGCTCTATGTGTTGTTGTTTATGACAGGAGTAAATATTGTTCTGATTAATTCGTTCATTCATATTTATCATCCGGATCAGATTTATTCAATAGAAACGTATCAGAACATTAATAACGCCTTTGATATTACGTCTATGCTTTGCATGATTGTTCTGGCCTTTCTTTTTCTGCAGCTTACCGAAGCCGGCGAAATGGAACTGCTTGAAGCAAACGAATCTCTTTCGAAACAAAAGGAAACGGAACAGAAAAACAACTTTTTACTAAAGCGTGCAAAAGAAGATCAGGAAAGAATGAATTTAATGAAAGATCATTTGTTCCGGATTATTTCACATGACCTCAGAAGCCCTATTAACACGATTCATGGCTTAACAGAATTGCTTACAAATAATAAATTGAGCAAAGAAGAAGAAGCCCTGATTTCAGAAAGGCTGAAAAAATCTACCGACAGTACAAATCAGTTATTAGACAATTTACTTAGCTGGTCTGCCTTTCAAATTAATAATTCTACCAAGCCTACGATTGGCAATGTAAATATTAAAGAATTAATTAAAGACATATTTAAACAACTTGAGGTTAAAATCATTCAAAAGAATATTACGCTCATTGAAAAAGTTGATCACGGTTTGTCTATTTATGCAGACTCAAACATGCTTGAGATTGTTGTCCGAAACTTAGTTTCGAATGCAATTAAATTTAGTTACCAGGATCAATCTATTACAGTATTTGCGGAGAAAAAAGACGATCAACTTATTTTACAGGTAAAAGATTGCGGCATGGGGATGCCAAAAGAAATTTTAGGAAAATTATTTACCAATGATAAGTCTGTAAGCCGCGAGGGAACCTTTAATGAAAAAGGCACGGGAATAGGTTTATTACTTTGTAAAAATTTATTAGAAAACTGTGGCGGAACAATTGAAGCTATGAGTATCCCAAAGCAGCAAACAATATTTACAATAAAACTTTCAGCTACTAATGTAAACAATTCAAATGTATCTACTAAAAGCGCTGATTATTGATTAACATATTACTAAAAGGGATTAACTCTAAAATAGAGGCTATTGAAGCAAAGCGTATTTACTTCGTAAATTTTTTAGCGCTTATCTGTTTCGTTACTTCTATTGTTATGATTGTGCCTTATATTGTATATGATTTACACATACTGGCCTGGGTGTGCATGATATTTTCGCCCCTGTATATTTTCTGTTTTTATTTAAATACAATAGAGTATTATACACCCGCAAAAATCAGTCTATTTGTTTGTATTTCACTTAATATTTTCCTGCTTTCAATTGTATTAGGCAGTAGAGTTAATATGAGTGTGTTTTATTTGCCGCTTATTGTAATATTATTTTTATTATACGACAGAAATCACGGCACTGCTTTTTTAGCTTCAATTGTATTGTTTGCCATTATAAGTGTTGTAGGTTTCGTTATAAATAACTTTAAAGTAGATTCATTGATCCACTTTAGCGAAGAAGAAATATTCTTTATTAATACAGTTTTTAATGGCGTTTCATTATTAGGCACAGTTTTTTTAAGTTATGTATTTGTTATTTCATCCGAAACGGCTCTGAAAAGTTTATCAGATAAAAACAAATCATTATTAAATGAACGTGATGAATTGTATGAATCAACCATACTGTTGAATAAGAATGCAAAAGAGCAGGAAGATTTAAATGAGTTAAAAACGAAATTGCTTTCAATTATATCTCACGATGTGAGACAACCTGTCAATAATTTGTTAAGCTTTTCTGAGATCATGATAAAATCAAAAATGTCAGAAGAAGAAATGCACATGTTGGGTGGTAAGCTAAAAGAATCATCTATACACGTATATCAGATGCTTGACAATTTACTTACCTGGTCCTATTCGCAAATGAATGGTCTATACCCGAAGGCAATAGCTTTTGCATTGAAAGGAGAAATTGAAAATGAAATTAAAAGCGCGGCATATTCAATTGAAGGGAAAAAAATAAGCATCACCACAAATATTCAGGAAGATCACGAGATTTGTTTTGATGTAGTTATGTTCGAGATTGTATTTAGAAATATTTTGAACAATGCCATTAAATTCTCACCAATCGGAAGTAATATCAGAATTTATTCTGCAAAAGAAAACAAAAAAATATTGCTGTACATCTGCGATGAAGGTATTGGCATTTCAAAAGAACTTAAAGAGAAATTATTTTTAAATGATCTGTCCAAAAGCAGATATGGTACGCAGAACGAAAAGGGTGCAGGTATTGGTTTATTATTATGTAAGCAATTAATGGATGCGAACAATTCTATTATTGAAGTTAAAAACAATCAACTTAAAGGCTCTACGTTTGTATTAGCTTTTCCGGTATAATAAAATGGATTTATAAGAAGGAAGCCTGCGGATAGAGAACGTAACATATAGATCAGACTTTTATTAAAACTTGATAGGAACGGGCTTCACAATCTCCAACAGCACTTCATAAAATTCCCGGCGCAGCATTTTTGATTTAAGCCAGGCATAAAAAGCCATAGCCTGCAAATCTTCTTCTTCGTGCGGCAAGAATGTAAAGGTGTTTTCTACCAGATTGATAAAAGCTTTTGATGAAACAATCTCAGGGTTTTGAATAATTTTTTTAAATAAGGTTAAAAAATGGAACGCCCGTTTATGCGGATCCTGTTCCATAAGTGGTTTGAAATTCTTTTCAATCGTTTTAATTTTTTCTAATGCCAGATCTTCGTATGAAAGTTCATAGAAGTTAATTGCTTCCAGCAATAATTTTTTCAGCACCCATTCCTGACCCATAATTTTTATAAACCAGGCGTCGGTATGTTGCAGATTTCTGAATGTGCGTTGTGTATGATTGTATTTTTTATTGTAAAAATAATTCAGGCAAAGATTAATTAGTGCGTTAAAATATTGTTCGTTGTTTCGTTGTATGCTTTTTTCCTGAAGGAGTTCTTCAAGAAGAATAACAGCTTTGTCAGAAGCATTGGAATAAGAATAAACAGCTGATTGTAATAACACAAATGTGTATTGATATTTTTTTCTGTCCTTACCTGAAAAATCATTCATGGCTGCTTGCATGTTGTTCAGATAAAGCTGTGCAGAATCAAACTTCTTATTCCGGTAACAGGTATGCGCCAGCATGTATAAAAAATGGATTTTGATATCATTATTTTCTCTGCTAAAAGTATTGTTGTTCACAAGCCTGTTGTACGCATCAACAATATATGTCTCAAACGTGTGAAATTCTTTTTTTGCCAGCACTACCGACCGTGTAATACACACCTGACTATAAACAACCTGTAATGATTGTGTGGCCGGAGAATTGGGCAGAAAAGTTTCATTCAGGTTCTGAATAAAAGAAGCAAAATCCAGATTGTAGCCCTTCTTTAATCGCTGGCTTAGTTCATGCCGCGCTACCTGGCGCATCATTTGCAACTGCGATTCATGATGGCGTTGTTGTACCAGCGTCTGATAATTTGAAACAAGAACTTCGATGGGTAAAGCATGTATGCTGTTTGCCTCTTCAATGGCTAATTGATAAAGCCGGATTTCCAGATCGAATAAATTCTTTTTTGACACCAATGCAAGAGCCTTTTTTAGATAGCGCCATCCGGTTTCGTGTTGTTGGTTCTTGAATAAAAATGTACACACGGATAAGTAAGATGTTAATTCAATCTGCGCATCATTTTGTGTTGCCTGCCAATGCAAAAATTGCGAAAGCATTTTAAATAAACGTTTGCGTGTAGCATGATAGGCAACAAGATTTAGACTGTCGGGATAAAGCAATTGTAATAGCCGGGCACGGGAAGCATTACTGTTTGAAAGTAAAATTTCGAAAAGCTGTAAGTCTTTACGATTATCAATTTCCTTTTTATTCTGTATAAAAGCCTTAAAATCTTCCGCTTCTTCAGCAGTTAAGGCGTTGATTATTTCGGCAATTGCATCCATAATTAAAAGTCTGTATAAATACTAAATAAGTCATTATTTATAATATAATGAACTTTATTGTTATAAATTAAAAGTCTTCTTGATGCAAAAATTCATTTTAAAAAAAGCAATCGGGTCTGTTATTTTAATCTAAAATACAGCCATATAAAAGTATGAAAGAAATAACCCCGAAAATTTTAGCCGGAGTAAGCATAGCAACCCTGATTGCGGTATTTAGTTTTTTACCGCCGATTCCTCAACAATATCATTATCATAATTTTTCAAATGATATTGTAATTTTTTCCATACCAAATTTTTGGAATGTGGTAAGCAATGTCGGTTTTGTGCTTACCGGCATTTGGGGTTTCTATGTTATTGCAAAATGGAGAATTAAAAGCCCGATGATTAAAACACTTTTTTAGTGGTGTGATACTAACCGGTATTGGTTCAGCATATTATCATTATGCACCTAACAATCATACATTGTTCTGGGATCGGTTACCTATGACCATTGTTTTTACTGCATTTTTTAGTCAGCTATACGCCTGGTATTTTTCGTACCAGACAGCAATGCGTATCTGGATCTTTGGTTTTTTCCTGGGTATTTTTTCAGTGATGTATTGGCAGTTTACAGAAGAATTATATTGCGGAGACCTGCGTCTGTATGCAATTGTTCAGTTTCTTCCCATACTTTTGATTATAATTATGTGCGGCTTGCATTGGAGTGAAAATAAAATTCTTCGCTTGCCATTGATACTCACATTTGGTTGTTATTTGTTCGCAAAGATATGTGAACACTACGATGCAGAGATCTTTCAATACACACATGATGTAAGCGGCCACCCTATAAAACACCTTGCAGCATCACTTGCAACAGTTTGTATGGTATGGATGGTGCAACGATATTATAAGGATTTTAATCGCAGAGGATCAAGTTACAAAAGCAATGATTAATCTTTAACATTCTTATTTTTTCTTCGAATAAACACATGTTATTTATGTAACAGAATATAATAATTATGTAAAGCTTTCGATTTTTAAACTGCGGACATTTACGGTTACTAACCAGCATCAGTTCTTGTATAAATATAAAGAACTCGCTTTTAAATTAAGTGTGGGATAAAATAGTAAGCAGTATGAGAAAGTTGAAAAATAAAACCAGCATACAACAGGTGCAGAAAATAATTAAAGGGATACTTCCGAAAAGAATTTCATTAATATTTAATAGATATAACGATCGGGCAATATTGCATACTGCTTTAAAATCAGCACCTTATTGTTTAGCAACGGCTCCCAATGCTTTTGTTTATCAGACGGCTTTTCTGAATAATACGGCATTTGATGAACCCTTTCCTGAAATCAATCTTGATTATATAAAAGAGCTTACAACAGATTTTGGCATAAAACAATCTCCTGAACCAACAGAATCTTTCTATTCATTGGATGATAATGCAGCAGCACTTGTGGCTATGTGTGAACATTATGAATTAACAAAAGAAGAATCAGACATTAAATACATCACCATCTATTTTAATTTTATAAAATACTGTCTGCAACCGAAAGGATATTTTTTCAAGTACGTTGATTTCGAAAAAAACTTTACGAAAGAAAACGATACGGCAAATTTGGCTGATTCTAATGGCCGAGCTATATGGGCTCTGGGGTATATGATTTCTAAGAGTGGGATTTTGCCTGAAATATTGATTGAACAGGCAGAATTAACTTTTCAGGAGGCATTATTGAATGTGAAAAAAATTCACTCAACCATAGCAATTGCATTTGTAATGAAGGGATTATATTATCGTAACATTAAGATAGAGACAGTTGAAGGCGTATGGTTAATAAAACAATTTGCAAACCGTTTAGTGCAATTATATCGGGAAGTAGAAAATGAAAATTGGAAATGGTTTCAAAGTACACTATCTCTTGATAACAGCGTTTTATCAGAAGCGCTGCTTTGTGCATGGCTAATAACAGGAGAGCCCATTTATAAAAAAATTGCAAAAAGTTCGTTTGATTTTCTTTTATCAAAAAAGATAAATGTTTCAGATAAAAATGATGAAACAAAAATTGATTGTGAACCGTCTATAGAAATGACTCAGCTGATTTTTGCTTTGGGGAATTTTTATAAAGTTTTTAAAGAAGAAATGTATATCGATAAAATGAAACAGGCATTAAAATGGTTGTCAAAAAAAAACAAACTGAGCCAAAGGCTCTATAATCGGTTTACAGGAACATGTTCCGATACTTTAACCGAAATCGAGGCGCGCCTTAATTTAAACGCAGAATCTACAGTTAATTATATCGCGGCAAGATTACAAATTAAAAAATATGTTGAACGCTCAGCAAATAAATCTTTCACACCGGATTATCTTCTTCAAAAATGATTAGCTCAGAAAAATGTATACAAGAAAATTGAAAAACGTTAATTATTCTACAGGTATGAGTATGAAAAATATAGGAATAGGTTTTGTTATACTTGGGATACTTATGATGGTATACACCGGATTTGATTTTATAACGAAAGAAAAAGTCGTGGATATTGGTCCGATAGAGGTCAATAAAGAAAAAAACCATGAGACAAAATGGTCGCCGGTCGTTGGTTTATTAATGATTGTTGGAGGCGTAGCTATCGTTGTATTAGACAAAAAAATATAATGCCAGTTATAACAC